>Ga0070740_10005930_pt1 | contig 11010 bp, 5 predicted proteins | sample Coa_R2_FD_67286 | JGI IMG/M metagenome (GOLD analysis project Ga0070740, IMG submission 67286) | Surface soil microbial communities from Centralia Pennsylvania, which are recovering from an underground coalmine fire - Coalmine... | ecosystem: Environmental > Terrestrial > Soil > Unclassified ...
AAGGCTTGGTACGAGGGCTTCGATAGCGCAGCACCCGAAGAGCCCGAGCGCGCCAAGGACACGCGCCCGACCGCCGAGGTCGCCAAAAGCGCGGCCGAGAATATTTCGGAAGGCGCCGATAAGGCCATGTCGGCGCTGGTCGAGTTGTTCGGCGGCGGCAAGACTTTCGGCACCGGCATCAATTTCGACGAAGAGACTTACAGGAAGGCCAAACCCCTGTTCGAGAAGGCGGCGGAGGATTTCGCCGCCGGCGCGTCCGACATCCGCGAGCTGCTGCGCCGCATGGTCGACTACATGAAGCGCGTCCACAACATGACGCGCGATGTGCTCGAACGCATGAAGCCCTATCTGCAGCGCTTCATCGAAGACGTGGAGAAAGGCGTCATCAAGCTCGGCGAGGGAGCGAGGCGCGTTTTCGATCGCGTTGCGCCCCGCAGCCAGGAAAAAGAGACGACGGGACAGGTGGCCTACGAGCCGCAATCGAACGCTGCGGCACTCGGCACGCTGGTGCCGAGGAACATGCGCACCTCGATCGCCGAATCGCTCAAAGCGGTTGCCGCCAAGGTCGGCGATATCGACGCCTATGTTGCCAAGGAACTGGGCTATTCACCGGGCGAACTCGCCGATGCGCTCGCCGCCGAACAGGTCGATGCGGTCGCGCTCATCCTCAACAACATTGTCCAAGGCAAGGGCGCAATCCTCGGCGATCAGACCGGCATCGGCAAGGGCCGCGTCAATGCCGCGATCATTCGCTGGGCTATCCGCAACGGCCGCATCCCGGTGTTCTTCACCGAAAAGCCCAACCTTTACAAGGACATCTACCGCGACCTCAGCGATATCGGCATCCAGGACATGCTGGGCCGCGAACCGCGCCTGCTGATGACCAACGCCGGCGAGACGGTTCCGCTCGACGATGCCGGCAAGATGTTGCTGAAGTCGGGATCGCGCCAGCAGCACGACAATCTGCTCGGGCGCCTCGACGCCGGCACTCTGCGCGACGAATACGACGCCGTGTTGTCGACCTATAGCCAGGTGCAGACGGTGGCGGGGGGCGAGACGTCGCGACGAGAATTCCTCAGGCGCATAGCGCCACATGCCGTCCTGATCTTCGACGAGAGCCATAACGCCGGTGGCCAGAAGGAGGCGCGCAGCAAACGCGGCGCCAAGCCGAACCGCGCCGATTTCGTCCGCGGCCTCATCCAGAGCGCAAAGGGCGTGATGTATTCGTCGGCCACCTACGCCAAACGGCCCGACGTCATGGATCTTTACCTCGCCACCGACATGGTTCTGGCGGTGCAGAGGATTGAGGATCTCGCGACCGCCATCAGCAAAGGCGGCGTGCCGATGCAGCAGGCGGTTGCCGCCATGCTTGCCCAAGCCGGGCAATATATCCGCCGCGAGCGATCGTTCGACGGCGTCAATTACGACACCGTTCCGGTTGCCGTCGACCATGGCCAATACGCGGGCATTTCCAGGTCGATGAAGCTGATTAACGATTTCAGCAGGTTTGTCAGGGAGGCGGTGCAAGACCCGGCATTTGAGAGCCAGGTCGCCGGCGCCGGTCAGGCCGTCGCCCACGACAACGCCACCGGCGACAGCGGCGTGCACAGCGTCAACTTCACCTCGATCATGCACAACGTCATCAGTCAGATGTTGCTGTCCATGAAGGCGGAACCGGCGGCGAAGATGGCGATCGAGGCGCTCAAGGCCGGGCAAAAGCCGGTGCTCACCGTCGCCAACACGCTTGAGACCTTCCTCAAGGACACCGCCGACGATCTCGGCATGAAGGTCGGCGATGCGCTCAAGAGCGACTTCCGCGACATCCTGCTCAAATACTTGGAGCGGACGCGCACCGTCACCATCAAGGCGGCGTTCGAAGGGCAACAGCCGAAAAAGCACTACCTCACCGACAGCGAACTCGGCCTGGCTGGGCTGCAGGCCTACAGGGCGGCAAAAGAGCAGATCCGGGCGCTCGACCTCGCCTCGCTTCCGATCTCGCCGATCGACTATATGAAAGGCGTGCTGAAGAAAGCTGGCTACGCCGTTGGCGAGATCACCGGACGCGGCATGACGCTCGACTACAGCGGCAAAACCCCCGTCATCGCCAGCCGTCCCGGCAAGGAACTCTCGATCGCCGGACGCAACAAGACCATCGCCGACTTTAACGGCGGCGCGCTCGACGCGATTGTCATCAACCAGGCCGGCGCCGCCGGGCTGTCGCTGCACGCTGGCGAAAAATTCCGCGATCAGAAGCAGCGCCACATGATGATCGTGCAGCCGGAAGCAAATGTCGACACCCACATGCAGATTCTCGGCCGCGTGCATCGCACCGGGCAAGTGGTGGTGCCGGCCGTCTCGCAGCTGTTTGCCGACATTCCGGCCGAGAAACGGCCGGCGGCTGTGCTGGCCAAGAAGATGGCGTCGCTGAACGCCAACACCAGGGCATCGCGCGGCGGCGCGCTCACCGCCAAGGACGTGCCGGACTTCCTCAACCAGTACGGCGACGCGATTGCCGCCAATTTCGCAGTCGACAACCCCGAGCTGCACTGGGCGATGGGCGCGCCGGTCAAGTTGGACGAAAGCGGCAGGCCGAAGGTCGAGGACGCCATGCGCCGCCTGACTGGCCGCGTCATGCTTCTGCCGCCGGACCAGCAGGACGACCTGTATGGCCACCTGGAAAGCGAGTACGCCGCCCTGATCCAGCAGATGGAAGCGGCCGGCGAGAACGCGCTCGAAGCCAAGGCGCTCGATCTCAGGGCCAAACCGATAGAACTCGTCGAGGTGGTGCCCGCCAGAGACGACAGCGGCTCGCCGTTCGCCGCGCCTGTGGTCATGGAGAAGGCCTCCGTGGCCAGACTCGGCAAGCCGTACAAGCCGGAAGAGGTGGTGCAGAAGGTGCTCGATGCGGTCGGCGCCGACGGGACGGCGACGGCCGAAAACGCCGCAGCAGTCTTGGAACAGATCGAGCGCGGCGAAGCGGCCGGGCGCGCCGCGACCGAGGCCCACGCCACACGCGAACAACAAGCCCTTGAGCGCTTCGAGGACTACAAGCGCGCTATCCTGCACGATATGCCGGATCCCGACCGGGCCGAGAAAGAGCGTGCCCGGCTCGACGCCGTCAAAGACCGCTGGACGACCATTGATCGCATGCTGCCGCCGGGGGCTCGCGTCTATCTCAAGACGTCGAACGGGAACATCGCCGGCATCCTGCTCAAGGTGGAACAGAAGGGCTCGTCGAAGAATCCGCTGGCGCTATCGACGTGGAAGGCGGAATTCGCCATTCCCGACGCCAGCCGCCACCTTATCATCCCGTATTCACGCATTTACGAGAGCGGCAAGGCGCCGGAAGACGACAACCTCGCGATCGAGGCGGCGCCGATCCTTGATTGGCAGGAGAGCGCCGCCGACACGCTCAGGCGCTTCGCCCAGCTGCAGAACGAGGCGCGTGAGGAGCGCTATATCGCAACCGGCAACATCCTGGCCGCCTATGACTGGCTCGGCACCAAAGGTCAGATCGTCCATTTCACGGACGACAAGGGCAATGTGCGCCAGGGCATCCTGACGGCGCGCGACTTCGACCTCGCCAAGCACGCCAAGACGCGCCCGCGCATCCTGCGCACGGCGAGCGAGGTGGTGGAGTGGTTGCGACACCACAGGGGCCAGACGATTTGGTCGGCCGATAACGTGGTGCGGATCAAGAGCGATCCCTATTCGCAGGGCTACTACTATATCGAGGCCGAGCAGAAGAAGAGCACGGGCGGCATCTTCTATCTCGACAAGCAACTCGTTGATTTAGTTGGCGATTTCTACCGCCGCGGCGGCGTGTTCACGGTCGGCTTCCAAGACGACGGCGAGACCATCTTCAAGGTCGTCGGTCGGCTGCAGCAGCTCGGCGCCAAGTTCGGCGCGCCGGCCGAGCTGCCGAAAGCGGTCAGAGCGGACGCCGGAGGCGTCGCACAGGCGATGGCACGGCCGCAGCTGTTCAAGGCCCGCGAGCAGGCTCCATCCCTCACCGCCGCCGCCAAGGCGCGTGAGAATGAAATCAAGGCCGGGGTCGAGGCCATCATCGGTCGCATGCTCGGCGACCGCGTCGAGGTCGCCTTCCGCAACAAAATCCACGTCAAGCCCGCCGGCGACTGGGGCAGGGATCAGATCAGCACCGCTGGTGGCCAGTACTTCCCGCTCTATGACCTGATCGAAGTCGCGCTGCATGACCCGAATTTCCGCGACCAGATGGAGACCGCCTATCACGAGGGCTGGCATGCCGTCGAAGACCATTTCCTGACCGATCAGGAGATGGCTCTGCTCAGGCGGGAGGAACCGCGGCTGCGGCAGATCGCGGCGCGCTATCTCGGCTTGAAGCCGGAAGACGTCGCCGAGTTTGCCGACTTCGAGATCCGCGCGACTGCGTTTTCAGCCTATGCCGAGGAGCGCGCCAGAGGTGGCTACGGTGCCGGCATCCATGTAGGCGTGCGCAACATCTTCGAGAGGCTGCTGCGCCTGTTTCGTGCCATCCGCGACTATCTGCGCGGCCTTGGCGTCACCAAGGCCGAAGACATTTTCGAGAAGGCCCACCGCGGCGAAATGGCCGGCCGGCCAAGCCGAAAGCTTGACCAAGGGCTCCCGTCGCGGATCGAGCGTGCTGCGATGGAGCACAGGGCGGCCGCGCAGGAGCGCGGATACCCGCTTGCGCAGGCGAGGAGCCGCTATCCCTTCACCGCGAGCGCCGATTTCGTTGTTGGCCAGGATGCCTCACCCGGTGCCGAGGCGCAGAAATACGTGCTGGCACGAGGTCGTGAAAGCGGCGTCGAGCATTTGGTCGCAATCGACCAGGATGGATCGATTGTCGCGCAAGGCAGCGGCGACAGCAGCGCGATAGGCGTGTCGCCTGAGCTCGACAAGGCGCTGCGCGATCCATCGCGCGCCGTGGTCCTGCACCACAATCATCCGAACGGCCAAAGCCTGAGCTCGGTCGACATAGCCATGCTGGGCATGCCCGGGCAGCATGCGATTTGGGCGCACGGCGAGAATGGCCTCGTGGCCCGCGCGGCATTACAGCCGGCAGCGCGGGCCATTCTCGGTCGCCTCACGCCGGAGCAATCCTCCCGCAGGCTTTGGCAACTCTCCGAAGCCGCCGGCCGAGCCTTGTATTTCCCAATCTCCCGCGCCATCACAGATGGTCGCGTATCGACCGAGGAGGCAAACGCCGCATACGCCCACCTTGCCGCCTCCATTCTTGGTAAGGCCGGCATCCTCGATTACAGGTCGAACCTCGATGCGACCGATTTCGTGGAACGCGCGGGCATTGCCGGCGACATAGCAAACGCGACAAGCCTTGCCGCAAGGAGCCTGTATCATGCCGAGCCGACCAATGATTATCGACCCTCCGAGCCCCTTCGCCACGCTGGCGACCTGGGAACAGCATTTGGCGAGGCTCGAGCGCCTTCCGGGGGATATCTCGCTCAGGTCAGAAATGCTCGCGCAGGCTCGCCAGATGGTGGCGAGGAAGAAATCGGAAGCGGTTTCAGAGAGACGCCACCGCCAGGTGCCGCAGACCCCCTGAGCGGTTACCTCGGTCCAGGTGTCCTGCGCCGTGCCTACGGACGCCTCGCCAACCGAATTGCCGACGCGCTCGGCTCGGAGACGGCGATCAAGGCACGGGAGCGCCTGTCGGACTACAGCCACCGCATGGAGCTGCTGCAGAACGATGTCGAGGCTCTCTACAATCGCTGGATCGACGCCGACGGCCGGCTGCCGGACACCCAGCAGTTCTACGTTTTGAAGCGGCTCTTCCCCGGCAAACGCTCGAATCTGATCGACGAGTTCAACCGCAAGCACTTCGACCCGCTCGACGAGTTCATGCGCGCAAACGGCATCGCCCTCAAGGACGCCGGCGATTATCTCTACGCGCGCCATGCCGTCGAACGCAATCGGGAGAAGGGCAAGCTCTACGAGCCCGACCACCCATTCTTCCAGGCGATCAACAATCCCGAAATGGTTGGCGCTTCGGGCATGTCGGCCAAACAGGCGGCCGAAATCCGCGCGCGATATGAGAGCGGACCTAAAGCTGCGGCGTTCCGCGAGCTTGCCCGCAGAGTCGGGGCGATCCGCACCTATATCCAGGACATGATGGTGCGGTCCGGGCTTGAGAGCATGGAGACCATCGTCAACTGGAATCGGATCTACTCCGACTATGCGCCGCTGAAGGAATGGGACGATCCTTATGATATTCCAGAGGGCGTCGAAGTGCGGCGCGGGGTAGGTGCTGGCGACATACGCGGGCCGGAATCGAAATATGCCTTCGGCCGCCGCTCGAAGGCCGACAACCCGCTGGTGCATCTCATCGGCGACGCCTACCGCACCATCACGCGCGCCGAGCGCAACCGCGTGCTCAACTCGGTGGCCGAAGCCCTCGCCACTTTGCAGCGCAACGGCGTCGACCTGGCGAAGGAACTCGGCGTGCGGCTCAACCGGGGCCGCACCGTTCGCGTGCTCGACAAGCGCACCGGGCTTGTGACGACCAGGCCTGACCCGCGCGATCAGTTTGGCGATAACGCCGTGCGCTTCAAGCGCAACGGCGCCAGTCTCTATATGGTGTTCGACGATCCCAAGGTCGCCGCAGCCATCCGCACCTGGACACCGGATGAGCTCGGCGCCATCCCGCAATGGATCCTGCGGCAGACCAATCGCATCAAGACGCTCTGGACGCATTACAACCCGCGCTTCCTGGTGCGCCACAACGCGCGTTATTTTGTCGAAGGGCTGCTCAATGCCTTCGAGCTGAAGGACACCGGCGAGTTTTCGCCGACGCGCTATGCCAAGGACGCCTTTCCTGCCGTGGGCCGCGCGACGCGCGCCATGTTCAAGGTTGAGCGCGGCTTAACCGACGATCCCGACCCTGAGATCAAGAAGCTGATGGATTCCTATCGCCTGATGAAGAAGCACGGCGGCGCCATCGGTCTGCGCATGATGCGCGATCTCGACGAGGTGCGCCGGGCTCTTGATGTCCGGCTCAATGACCTCGGGCGGGCCAAAAAGGACCCCCGCCGCATCTGGCACCAGGGCGTCGAGGCCATGAACCACGTGTCGACCGTGTGGGACAATGCACAACGCCTGGCGCGCTTCCAGCAGGCGCTCGATCAGGGTTTCAGCCCGCAGCAGGCCGCGCTGCAGGCGCGCGATGCAACCGTCGACTACCAGCTGCGCGGTCTTTGGGCGAACCAGCTCGGCTTGTGGCAGCCGTTTTTCAACACGGCGCTGCGCACCGGCCTGCGCTTGAGCGGAGCGCTGTCGCGCTCGAAGATGATCCGCCGCGTATTCTGGGGAACCTTCGCTATGGGCGTTGCCGCCTCGGCCTGGAATTACTTCATGGGCGGCAAGGACAAGGACGGCGTGCCGTTCTTCGACAAGATCCCCGACTGGGAGAAGGCCAAGGGCTTCATCCTGCTGACGCCGTGGGTGAGCGACGACAAAGGCCGGCCGATGGCGGTCAAATTCCCCTTCCCGTACAACTGGGCCGCCCCGCTGTCATGGGGCTACGGCGTCGGCAATCTGCTGTGGGGTTCCGGCGCCTTCGCCGACATTCTGCGCGACCTGTGGGTCAAGCCGTTCGTCTCGACTTTCAGCCAGGTCGGCGAGGAGGGCATCGGCTTCCGCAGCCTCGTCCCGGAGCTGCTGCGGCCGGGCTACGATGTCGCGCGCAACAAGGACTGGCTCGACCATCCGATCCACATCGATCAGGCCTATCAGCGCCGGCCGAATTCTTGGTCGGGGCGGCCCGACATTGGCGGCAAGGTGCGGACCGGCCAGGGCTGGAAGACAATCGCTCAATTTATCAATGGCTTGTCTGGCGGCAGCGCCGCAAAATCGGGGCTCTTCGACTTCTATCCGGAGGATCTGCGCGCCATTTTCGGCGAGCCGTTCGGTCAGCAGACCCGCATGATCGGCGACGCGATCGACACCGGGCGGGCGCTGGCCGAAGGCCGGCGCCTCGACCCGCACCACGTCCCCATCCTCGAGTTGTTTGCCGGACAGGATTACGACGCTGCGGACCGTGCCCGCGCCTACGAGCGCGCCGACCGCATGAGGCATCCCTGGCTGCACTGACCTCAACCTGACGCGGAGAGACCGATGCGAGCAATCGCCACGGCGCTGCTTGCTTTGCTCATGGGGCAGGCCGCGCTCGCCACATGGAAGCCGGAATACGGCAAGGAGCCGATCGCGGTGCAGCGCTGGTACGAGAACGCGACGATTGCCGGCTGGGCGGCACGCGAGAGGTGCATCGAAGCCGCCAAAAAGGCCGGACGCGAACGCGCCGACACGGTCGCGCAGTGTTCGGCGGCGTTTTCGCCGGCGTGGCTCCGCATCGGCGTCGCTTTGTGCTGCAAGCAGGCCGAGCGGCTCAAGACCAAATTTGTCCCCGGCACAACCAAGGACGACTGGGCGTATTACCCCGACCCGGACTGCACCCACGACGGCTGTCGCGTCGAGCCAATCAAGCCGGACGTCGTGCACGAGGACCGGATCGAACCGGACCCCAAGGACCTCGTCGGACTGACGCAGGATCAGCGCCGCGCGGTCGAGGCTGAATTCGAGCAGATGCGCCGCGAGGGCGTGCTGTTCATCTACAACGGCGAGCCGTCCTGTTTCTGGCCGCCGGAACCGGGCACGTAAAGGACGCCACCCATGTTCAACGACAATGTTGCGCACGCCATCGTGGCGGCTGCGCAGAAGCACGGCATTGATCCTGCGGCGCTGCTGGCCATCGTCGAGGTCGAAACCGGCGGCAAGACCTTCGAGCAGGACGGGCGCACGCCGCAGCTGCTCTATGAACGCCACATCGCCTGGCGCGAGTCCAAAAAGAAGAGCGATGACGTCCACGCCGCCTTTCGGCGCGCGGGCCTGGCCATCCCGCATTGGAGCCGGTCGACGCAATACCGGGATGAGCGCACCTCGGCGATGCGGCTTGATCTGATCGCGCGCGCGCGCGCGATCAACGCCGACGTCGCCGATCGCTCGGCCTCCTGGGGGCTCGGACAGACCATGGGCTTCCTTGCCGAGGAACTCGGGTTTTCCAGCGCCGCAGAAATGGTCGCCCATCAGACCGGGTCGGTCGATGGCCAGATCGACTGCATGGTGCGGGAGCTACGCCATTCGGATCTCATCAAATCCCTCAACGCTCACGACTGGGTGCGGGTCGCGAGGGTCTATAACGGCGCCGGCTATGCCGAGAATCAGTACGACGTGCGCCTGCGCAACGCCTATACCCGGTGGCGGCGCAAGCTGCCGCAGCTGTTCACCACCTCCGAGCACGAGCCGCAGCCGCGTCCCCTGCCGCCCGAGCAGACCCTTGCGGCCGACGAGATCAAGGAAATCCAGCTCAGGCTGCGGGCGCTCGGCTATCACGAGGTGGGCGAGCCGGACGGCCACTGGGGCACCAAGACCACGGGGGCGATCGCCGCATTCCAGGCCCACGAGGGTCTGCCCCATACCGGCCATTACGACGACGCCACCAAGGCGGCGCTCGAGGCTGCAGTGCCGCGTCAGTCGCCGCAGAAGGCCCCGACCGCGCGTGAAACAGCGACCGCCGACGACCTCCGCAAGGCGGGCTCGGACACCATCCGGCATGCCGACCGGCTGTCGTGGCTCGGCAGCCTCAAAAAGCTCCTCGGCGGCGGCATCCTTGCCGGCGGCGGGCTGCACGGCCTCGGCCTCGACCAGGCGAGTGACGCGCTCGACAAGGTCGACCAGGCCAAGGGCGTATGGGGCCGGATCGAGGACATGCTGCACCCGATTTGCGCGAACCTTGCCGAGCCGAAGATGATCGTCGTCGGCATCGTCCTGCTCGGGCTCGGCATCGCCACCGCCTATGTGGCCGAGCAGATCATCGCCAACCGTCTCAAGGACCATGTCACCGGCGAGCATGCCGGTCCGACGCCGGTGGAGGACTAGATGGAGTTTGTTCTCGGCCATTTTTGGCAGATTGCCGCGGCGGTCCTTGGGCTTGGCGGCCTTGGCGGCCTGATCGCGGTCTTTGCGCTCGGCATCCCGGTGATGCTGGTCATCGACAAGCTGCTTGGCATCGTGCAGGCAGCGATCGGCTTCTTCTCGACGCGGCTCGGCCAGCAGGTCGGGCTCGGGCTGTTACTGGCCGGCGCTTTTCTGGCGGGCGGGTTGTACGAGGGCAGCCGCGAACTTGCGCGCTGCAACGCCCGCGTCGCCGCCCTCAACAGGCAATGGCAAGAGCGCGAGGAGGCGGCAGCGATGAAATTCAAAAACGCGCGGACTGCGCGCGACGACAGTGTCGCCAAGGACATCGGCGAGCTGGTCGAGCGGCAATCCGCGGAAATTGAGGCCCTGCAGAAGAAGGTCGTGCGCTATGAAAGCAAGGATCATCCTGGCTGCGTGCTGTCTGCTGACGACGACGGGGTGCGCAAGCAGCACTCTCAAGGCGCCGGTGCCGGCGCAGCCCTCGCTCAGCCAACTCGGAAGCACTAGCGGCGCGCTGACCGCGACTGCGGTCAGGGTCAGCGACCGCTGCCGTGCGCTCGCACGAAAGGTGGCGGAGCCGAGCGACTACCCCGGAAAGAACGTGTACCAGTCGCGGCTGGAATATCGGGCCGCACTCGCCGTTGCCAACAAGCGGCTTGGCGCGAGCAATGAGTGCATGGCGCGGCTCTCAGCCGATTACGCGAAAGGGCTGCCGCCGGCGGCGGCGAGATAAGGAGGCGACGATGTCATCGGCGAAGGACGAAGTGCAGCGCAGCCTCGGCAGGATCGAGGGCCAGCTCGATGGCATCGCGAAAATGCTGAAGCAGCATTTCGAGGATGACCGGCGAAATTTTGAAGCCGTGGACAAGCGCATGGGCGAACTCGGCAGAAGCCTCGGCAACGTCAAGAAGAAGATCTGGTTTGGCTCGGGCTTTTCAGCGGCGCTTGGCTCGGGTCTGACGCTGCTGCTGAGCTTGGCGCGCGCGCACTAAGCGGCGGCCTCATTCAATCTTGCCCCGG
>Ga0070740_10005932_pt1 | contig 11005 bp, 8 predicted proteins | sample Coa_R2_FD_67286 | JGI IMG/M metagenome (GOLD analysis project Ga0070740, IMG submission 67286) | Surface soil microbial communities from Centralia Pennsylvania, which are recovering from an underground coalmine fire - Coalmine... | ecosystem: Environmental > Terrestrial > Soil > Unclassified ...
GAGATCGAGAAGGTCATCCAATCGATCCGGGTTGCGGGACGCGTCGGGCTGCCTGTGATCGAATACAATTTCTACGCACACCGCATCGTGGAGGGCTATTACGAAGAGATTGGCCGCGCAGGCGCAGGAATGACGGCCTTCGATTACGACCGCGTAAAAGACCTGCCGCCGCTGCCGGAAGAGGGCGCGCACAGCCTGGAGGAGATGTGGGCCAACATCACCTATTTCCTCAAGGCCGTCATTCCCGAAGCGGAGAAGGCGGGCGTCCGCATGGCGCTGCACCCCAACGATCCGCCGTCGCCGCTCAGCCGCGGATCGGGCCAGATCATGGGCACGGTGGAAGGCTGGAAGCGCCTGATCGACATCGTTCCCAGCAAATCGAACGGCATTACGTTCGATTGCGGCGTCACGCGCGAGATGGGACACGATCCCGTTGAAGTGTGCCGTTACTTCGGCTCCCGCGATCGCATCAACCACGTGCATTACCGCAACGTGAAGGTGCGCAAGCCGTATGAGAAGTACACCGAGGTGTTTATCGATGAGGGCGAAAATAATATGTTCGCCGTCATGAAAGAGCTCGTGCGGCAGAAGTACCCGCGGCTGGTCTATCCCGAGCATCCGCGCGCCATCGATTACGATCGCGAACGGCCGGGCGGAATCCGCAACTTCTATCCAGGAGGCGGCGGATATGCGGCGTTCGCCTACAACGTCGGATACGCACGCGCCATGCTGCAAGCGGCGCTGCTGACCTCGTAAGGCGGTTAGCCCGGGCGCCGCTGGGGCCTGTCGAGCCGCGCCCGGGCCGGCTCTCGCCTAGGCCGGCCGCTCAAGACCCGGCGGCCATGCGCCACACCGTTCCCGGCAGCTCGTGTCCGACTCCAGAGGCGCGTGCAGCGTCCGGCGAGGCCGTTAAGCGCTTAGCGCTTGTCCGTCAGCGCCGCGACGCCGGGCAGCGTAATGCCCGACAGAAACTCGAGCGAAGCGCCTCCGCCGGTGGAAATGTGCGAAATCTGGTCTGCTACGCCGGCCGCCTTGACGGCCTTTTCCGAATCGCCGCCGCCCACGACTGATATTGCGGGCGATTCCGCCACGGCCTTCGCCAGCGCCACGGTGCCGCCGTCGAAGGGAGGCATCTCGAATACGCCCATCGGACCGTTCCAGATGATCGTCTTCGCGCCGAGAATAACCTCGATGTAGCGTTTGACGGTAGCCGGTCCGATATCCACGCCCATTGCGTCATCGGGAATCCGCGTCACCGCCTCTGATGCGGCGCCGGGCTTCAGCTCACGCGCCACCACGTGGTCCGCCGGCAGCATGATCTTGTCGCCCGCCTCGGCCAGCAACTGCCGGGCGAGGTCGATCTTGTCTTCTTCCACCAGGGATTTCCCCGTTGCCTCGCCGCGGGCGCGCAGAAACGTATAGGCCATCGCCCCGCCGATGAGCAGGCGATCAACAACCTTCATTAAGTTTTTGATGACTTCAATTTTGTCGGAAACCTTTGCGCCTCCGAGAATGGCGACAGCCGGCCGGTCGGGGTTGGTCGTCACTCGAGTCAGGTACTCGAGCTCCTTGTTCATCAGCAGGCCGGCGGCAGCCACGGGGACAAACTTGATCATGCCCACAGTGGAGGCGTGTGCGCGATGCGCGGCGCCGAACGCGTCGTTCACATACACATCCACGCCGGTGGCAAGCTGCTGCGCGAAGGTATCGTCATTGGCTTCCTCTTCCGGATGGAAACGCAGATTCTCCAGGAGCACAATTTCGCCTGGCCGGGGCCGCGGCACGTCGGGTCCAATGCAATCCGGCGCCATCAGGATGCGGGGACCGGGCATCAGCTCGCCGAGCCGCGTGGCGACCGGCATCAGACTCAGATCGGGATTGCGTTTGCCTTTGGGGCGGCCCAGGTGACTGGCGAGGATCACAGCGGCGCCCCCGTCCAGCGCCAGCTTAATCGTAGGAATTGATGCGCGGATCCGCTTGTCGCTGCTGATCTGGAGCGTTCCCGGCGTGAACGGAACGTTAAAATCCACCCGTATGAACACGGTCTTGTTCAGTAAATCCACATCTCGAATCGAGATTTTGGCCATAAACGATCATGATATCGGATGCCTGCCGGCGGTCTCCGGAGTTGCTGTTGCGCCGGCGTTGAATCGGAGCGGGGAAGGAGCGATTGGGACGGGAATTTCATCTTTTCGAATTCAAAATCGTGTTAGGATACGTAGTACTTTTTTCGGAATGATGGGTTCATCCGTCGGAAGGTCGCCCGCGGGTTGGCGCCGGCTTCAGCGGAGTTTTTCATGCGACGCGGCGTTGTTGTAATTGCGGCGCTGGCTGTCGCATGCCGCATGCATCCGCAAGCGGCATACACGCCTGAGTATGGGAAATCGCCCGCGGTCGCACGAACCGCTGCCCGGTATTCGTTCGGCGTTCCACCCATTGGGTCCGCCCGCTCGACATGGGAGCGATATTCCCCTTTAGTTGCCGAGCTGAACGCTTCCGACCTGGGATTCGAGTTGCGGCTCGAGTCCGGACAGACCGTCGACGGGTACGAAGCGCGGCTGACCGGGGAGCAGCTGGATTTCGCGATCGTCGATCCGGTGCAGGTTCTTGCCGCTGAGGACAAGAAATATCAGGTCATTGCCAGAGCAGGGACTCGTGACCGGGTTCGCGGCGTCATCGTGGTCCGCCGCGATTCGCACATCGCCAGCGCCAAGGCCTTGCGTGGAAAGGTCATCGCGTTCGCGTCGGGAAGCGACCTGGCGACCATGCTGTGTCAGTACCGGCTGGCGCAAGCCGGCGTCAACGTCCGCCGGAACGCCTCGCCTTTGTATACTCACGCCAGCAATTCGGCGCTGCTGGCTGTTTTTCTGCACCGCGCCGCCGCTGCTGGCGTTTCCGCAGAAGACTGGACCGATTACCGCGACACGCAGCCCAGCCGCGGAGACGAGCTGGTGGAGCGATTTCGAACCGATGATCTGCCCGGACCGGCGGTAATGTGCCGCGACTCCATACCCATCGAGCGCCAGCGCGCGATGCGGCGCGGGCTATTGCGCCTTGGCGCAAGCGCAAAGGGCCGTGCGGCTCTGATTTCGGCGGGCATTTCGGGTTTCGTTGCCGCCGAGAGCGCCTCCTACGATGAGGTTTGGGAATTTCTAGGCGCATATCGCCGTATTTTTGGCGGGAGCGCAGGGTACGGAGGCGCGCTATGAAGCTGCCTTCCCGGCGATGGTGGCATGCCTCCATTCGCAGACAACTGATTCTTGGCATTGTGGGCGTTCACGCCGCGCTTATTCTCACTATCGTTCCCGACTTCATACACCGCCAGAGAACGCTGCTCATCGAGCGCTCAAATGCTCGCACGCTGTCGCAGGCCGACCTGCTTGCCGAAAGCGTGGTCCCGCAATTAATCACTAACGATCTGGCAGGCATTTCCAATATTCTCGGCGCGCTGGCGCGCGACCGCAAGGTGCGCTTCGCGATGGTGACGGATCGCGACGGCCAGATCGTGGCGCACACCGAGGCGGCGCGCATCGGGGAGTATCTGATCGATCCGGTGAGCCAGAAGCAGTTGCATGGTCCGGTCCGCACCGCCGTGGTGTTCGATTCGCACGACATGATTGAGGTTGCTGCGCCGGTAGTGGTCAAGGACACGCTTCTCGGCTGGGCGTGGGTGGCTGGCGACCGTACAGCGGATAATGCGCAGGTCGCCAGCCTCATCCGATCCGGCGTAGCATACGGCGCTATTGCAATCGCTGCGGGCATCCTGGTTGCAATAGTGATCGCGTCCACGATTACCCGGCCGATCCGGCTCTTACTGGCCGGGGCCGACCGGCTGGCGCACGACAATCTCGATGTCCCCGTTCCCGTAACCACCACCAATGAGGCGGGGACCCTGGCCTTCGCATTGAATTACGCAATGACCCAGCTGCGAGCGAATCGTACTGCGCTTGAGAACGCGCGCGCCGAACTGGAGGCGGAAGTGGCCGAACGCAGGCGCGCGCAGGAGGAACTGGAGGCGGCGAATCGAATTATACTCAGCGCGAATGAAAACTTGCGGCAGTTTGCTTACGCCGTTTCGCACGACTTGCAGGAGCCCTTGCGCGCGGTCTCGAGCTTCAGCGAACTGCTGAGCACGCGCTATCGCGCCACGCTCGGCAGCGAGGGCGGCGAATTCGTTGACTACATTCGAGAGGGCGCGGTCCGGGCGCAGGACCTCATTCGCGCCGTGCTCCAGTATTCGCGCGCAGGCGGCCGGGGCGACGCTCTTCCGGAGCCGGTGGATGCCGGCGCGGCGCTGAAAATCGCTCAAGAGAATCTTCGCACCGCCATCGAGGAGAGCGGTGCGGTGATTGAATGTTCCGATCTGCCATCTGTCAAGGCCAATGAGGTGGCGGTGGCGCAATTGTTCCAAAATCTGATCGGCAACGCAATAAAGTATTGCGCGTCAGAGCCGCGCATCCGCATCTGGGCCGAACGCGACGGTTCCCACTGGAGATTCGCCGTGGCCGACAATGGCATCGGCATCGATCCCCGCGATCACACCCGCATCTTCCGCATGTTCGCGCGCGTACGCGGCAATTCGTACCCTGGAACCGGCATCGGGCTGGCGATCTGTAGTAAGATCGTCGACCGTTTCGGCGGTAAGATTTGGGTGGAGTCGGAGGCGGGCCGCGGCTCGACATTTTATTTCACGCTGCCGGCGGCATAAGCCGTTTTCGGAATTCTCCGATTTCGAAATAAAACAACTTTCGCCGGCTCAATAACTTCTGATCTCGCAGCGTGGGGGTTGTTGCCGACAGGACGGTATTCTGAGGGCGAAAGAGGAAACTATGACTAACGAACTCGCCGGCGGCGTCAATCCGCCTCAGGTTCCGGCGGCCGAGGTTTCCGGCCCCGAATTCGACGCGGCGTACTGGGCGCACCAGCCGCCCGAGGTACGTGCGCTGCGCGACATCTCTGTCGCCGATCAGCGCCTCTCCCGAGCCTCCGAACTGGCCATGAAGGGCTTTACTATTGATGTCCCGATTATGGCCTGGGGCTTCGATCCCTACTACACGATGAAGATGCGGCGGGATTACGGGTTTACTTGGGTGCCGAGCGCCCTGCAATCGCCGATCAGCGTTGCGCCTGGTCTGAGCGTGCCTGGCGCGCAGCCTTACAATCCGGATGCCCCACCTCCGGGAAGCATCAAGGTTTCGCTGGACATGGCGGACTATCCGCCGTTTGAGTCGCCGGCGCCGGTTGCTCCCGCGCCCGCTCAGAGCGGCAGTCCGGTGGGCGATCAGAGTCTCGGCAACATCTATCATGCTCAGCCCTGGGACAACTCGCCGGATGGGACGCAGGTGGTTGAGGCGCGCGGCAAGTTTGTAAAGCGCCGCATTGCCACTCCGTTCGGGTTCATGCAGTTCTGGGAGAAGATCGGCTGAGACTGGTCTCCGTATGCGGCTCAGTAAGGCAACTGGACTGAGCCGCGACGCATAACCTTCACGATGGCCCTGGCGTCATTGGTTATAGTAGAAGGCATATCCCGTTCAACGGAGCTACATCGATGGAAAGACGCCATTTCTTGATGGGCGCCGCAGCTGCGGTCTCAGCCCGGCCCATGTTGGCCAGCCCCAACGACACTGTGCGCGTCGCCTGCGTCGGCGTTCGCGGTCAGGGACGGTCCCACATTAACAACTACCTGAAGATGCAAAACGTCGAGATCGCGGCAATCTGCGACATCGATGAATCGATTCTGAACGACCGCGTCGCCATGGTGGAAAAGGCCTCCGGCAAAAAGCCTGCGGCTTACACGGACCTGCGCAAGCTTCTTGAAGACAAGAATATCGACGCCATTTCGATTGCCACGCCGAACCACAACCACACGCTCCAGACCATCTGGGCTCTTCAGGCGGGCAAAGACGTGTATGTAGAAAAGCCATGCTCGCATAACATCTTCGAGTGCAAGCAGATTGTCGCGGCAGCCAAGAAATACAACCGCATTGTGCAGCACGGCGTCAACGCGCGCTCGAGTCCCGGCGTTCAGGAGGCAATTCAGAAAATGCGCGATGGCCTTATCGGCGACGTCTATATGGCCCGGGGCTTATGCTTCAAATGGCGCGATACGATTGGACGCGCCAAGCCGGAGCCCGTTCCCGCCGGTGTCCATTACGATCTCTGGCTGGGTCCCGCGCCGCAGCACGAATTCACGCGGAACCGTTTCCACTACAACTGGCATTGGTTCTGGGATTACGGCAACGGCGATATTGGGAACCAGGGGATTCATGAAATGGACATTGCCCGATGGGGACTGGGCGTGACCTATCCGACGAAGGTCAGCGCCATCGGCGGTCATTTCATGTTCGACGACGATCAGGAAACGCCGAATACCCTAACCGCCACCTATGAATTCAACGAGAACGGGAAGCACAAGATGCTGGTGTTCGAAGTCCGCCATTGGATCAGCAACCACGAGGCGGGCATCGGGGAAACGCGCGGCCGCAATGGACGGGTGGATTCGAACACGGTGGGAAACCTGTTCTACGGCTCGAAGGGGTATCTGGCGATTGACGGCTACAACAAATACTACACCTTCCTTGGCCGCGACCAGCAGCCCGGGCCATCAGCCAACGAGGGCGGCAACAACTGGCAGAACTTTATCGATGTGGTTCGCAGCCGCGACACTTCGAAGCAAAACAACCGGATCGAGGAGGGCGCTGTCTCATGCGTGCTGATGCACCTGGCCAACATCTCCTATCGGGTGGGGCGTACTCTCCATTTCGACCCCACTACGATGACGATTCCGGGCGACAAGGAAGCCAACGCTCTGCTAACCAGAAAATACCGCGCCCCGTTCGTGGTTCCGGAGAAGGTTTGACGCTTACCTGAGCGGCGGGAGCGAATCCTGATAGAATCAACGCCATTCACATGAATTCCAGAGATCCGCTCCTTGCGCCGATCCCGGACGCTCAGCATCGCGAAATCGGCGGCGCCACGCTGGACATCGTCCGCACTGGAGCCGCCCGCGTCAAGCGCACGGTGTATCCTCCCGGTTTCCGCTGGTCCACTCACATGAAGGCGGTGGTGGGTCTCGATTACTGCATGCATGCCCATGTGGGTTTTCTCGCGCGGGGGCAAATTCACGTCCAGTACGCAGATGGCTGCGTGTCTGAGTTTGCCGCGCCGCAGGTGGTTGTGATCGAACCAGGGCATGATGGCTGGGTGGTGGGAGACGAGCCAGCGGTGTTGATCGAATTCGATTTCGAGGGCGAGACTGCGATCAGGCTTGGATTGCCGCCGATGCACCGTCATTAGACATCCGCGCGGCGGCGTGCGCCAAATTGCGCGGCGCCCGGAGAGGCGCCGCGATGGTTTGAACTCTGGGCGCGTTCAGCGCGGTGAAGCGGGCGGCAAGGGCGCCGTTGCTTCCGGCCGGCCGCCGTTTAGCGGCGTTCCAATGATTGTTCCGGACACCACCAGCTCGACCCGGCGATTCATTTGCCGCCCCTGTGCCGTGCTGTTGTCGGCGATGGGCATGGTCTTGCCGAAGCCGCGCGCTGTCACGATCGCAGGACTGATGCCTTGCGCAATGAGGTAGTCGCGAACTGAGTTGGCCCGCCGCTCCGACAACCGCATGTTGTATTCATCGCTTCCAACGCTGTCGGTGTGGCCTTCCACCTCGAGCGAGAGGCCGGGATGGCTGAGGATGATCCCAGACACTTTCGCCAGCTTCTCGCGGGCAGCGGGGCGTAAGGTGTACTTTCCGGTGTCGAACAAAACATCGGACATGTTCACGATGAGGCCGCGGGCCGTGTCGCGAGTCTGCAAGATCTGGTTGAACTGATCGAGAAGCTGCTTTCGCAACTGCGCCTGATCCTGCTCCGCCTTGGCGCGCAGCCGTTCCGCTTCAGCGGCTTCCTGTTTGGCGCGTTCCGCTTCAGCGGCAAGCTGCTGCTGTTGTTGCAGCGCAGCCTGACGGGCGGCTTCGGCTTCGGCCTTGGCTCGCTCGGCCGCCTCCCGCTCGCGCTGAGCCTGCTCAGCGGCGGCCAGAGCCTCTGCCTTCGCCTTTTCCGCGGCAAGGCGCTCCTGATCAGCCTGGGCCCGGCGCGCCGCTTCCACACGCGCCTCCTCTGCCGCTCTAGCGGCCGCTTGCTTGGCGGCGTTCTCGCGCGCGATGGCCGCCTGCCGCTCCTTCTCCTGACGCTCTTCCTCCTGACGCCGGAGCGCAATCACGCGCGCGTCCTCGGCCCGAAGAGCCGCTTCCCGCGCCATTGTGATGACCGGCTTCTGGCCGGGCTTCTGCGCCTGATACCGCTCGGCCTGTCCGAGAGCGTCCTGGGCCTTTTTAAAGCTGTCCGCCGCATACTGGTCGGCGCCGGCGATACGCGCAAGTTGGACTGCGTTCTGCGCTTCGAACAGCTCGAACGGCTGCTTCTTACTGACTTGGACCGGCACAAATCCGGGCGCCTTCCCCTGGCTGGTATACGTGCCGCGCGGCAGCAGTTCGTACTTTGCGTTGATGGTTTCGACCACGCCCATGGTGTCCGGGCGAATAACGTTCTCCATCACGACCACATCGCTTGGTTGCGTAACCGCGTAATACGGCTCAGCGGTGACGATCATGCCGAACGCCTGAATGGGACAGGTCGTATCGATTTTGCTGGTAGAGCCCATGCCGTAGTCGCTGAGCGTCAACTCGCCCAGGTTCTCGGGACGACCGTCGGGCGACACCGCCCACAATACATAGGTGAGGTACTCCGGACCGAATACGCTGGGCGGCTGAAGATTCTTCATCTCGGCGGAGATGTGAATTACGCCCCGTTCGCTCTCTACTTTCGCCTCCCCCTTCGCCATGGGCATAATGGCCGTGCCCTGGAAATTGACCTTCGTAGCGCCGCCGCGGTGCCGGTAATTGACCGCCTGGATATTTCGCGAAACAACCTCAATGCGGAACACAGGCATCGGGTTGTCGCCTGGATTCGCGGCGACGCCTTGCTGGGTCGGATTGGGGGGAGGCGCCGTGCCGACCTGCGCCCACAGGGCCGACCCCGTCAAAATCGCTGCGAGAATTCTTCCATTCATGGCTAACCGTGACCTGCACACCGCCTGCCATTTGATTCGGCCGTATTTTCAATTAAATACAGCGCTCCGGGCTGACGAATTCGCGGGCTTCAGGAAAGTTTTACTGGCGAGCGCTGCTGGTCATGCCGCCCCCATTTGGTCGGCGTCGCGCCGATGCGTCTTTACTCGTGACTGAGCCGCACCCTGGGAATACACTGCGCAAGCCGTGCGGGTCTCGCGCCTTGCAGGTCAAGCCCGGCAGAATGGCCGGAAAACGGCCCTCATCGCCGGAGGACGTTCACTTCGAAAGAGACGGGCGCGCCGTCGCTGCGAATCCCTTGCACCGCCACTCGCCACATGCCGGGCTCGGGATGCCGTATGCGGATTTCTTCAGGCACACAGTTGCGCCCGGAGTAGCCGCTCGCATCGCCATACCAGCCGAAGTGCTTTCCCCCGGGACTGACCACGTGCAGATCGGCGTCACGGTCCGCCCCTTCCCAGGACAGCCGGAACGTGAGCGTTCGCGCACGCCGCGATACCGGCACCAGACGACTCCACCACTGCGCAGCCGAAACTTCCCCGCGAATAGTTTGCGAGTCGCCAGACGGCGCAGGGCGCTGTTGCTCCGCGGGGGACGACGGCGCGATGTTGGCGCTGACCACCCGCCCGTGAAAGCCGATCTGCGCAGAATCGGGCGCGTCCGCAAAGTGGAGTGGAATGCTGGGCGCGGAAATTGACGGCGACCGCGTCACGTGCACGTGCAGATGCACGCCGCCTCCTTCGCCCAGGGCGTATCCGCTGTTGCCCGCGAGCGCGAGCGGCTGACCCTGCTCGACGCGTTGATTGTTATGAACCAGGAATGAGCCGCTGGCGAGGTGGGCATAGTGGCTGTACTCGCCATCGCCGTGATCGATGGTGATGTAGTTTCCAAAGGAGCGCCGGTCGAGCGTGCGCCCCAGCCGCAGATCATGCGTGTAGGCGATCCCGGCTCGCATGGCCACGACGCGACGGCTGGCGGTCGGAGCGATGTCCCACGCATGCAAACTGCGATTCCAGTGCGAGAACGCGCCGTAGGGTCCCTGCGTGACGACCCACGGGTCGCCGGCCGCGATTGGGAGTTTATATCCGCCTTCGGCGCCGATCAAGAAACGCGCCGGAGCGCTGAGAGCCTGGCCAGCGCGAACCAGTACAACATACTCGCCGGGCGGCAGCCTGGGCGTGGTCAGCAACAGGCGGTCCGGAGTTGCGCCGGGTCCGGGCGTCTGGGAGGCGATGTATCGCCAGCCTCCGGATGGCGTGTACTGAGCGACATAGATGATGTTGTCCGGCGCCAGGCCGGTTCCATTCACCGCGATCCGCGTTGTATCGCCAACCTGCCGGGCCGTGACGCTGGCAATCGTCGCCGGCGCGCTGCGCGCCGCTTCGATGCGGAAGGGAAGTGATCGCAGAACGTTGCCGCCGACGCGGATTCGCGCGCTCCAAGCGCCTGGCAGCGATGCCGGCCGGAATCCAGCGATCGGCAAAGGAGTGACGACGCACAGAGCGCTGGCGGCCGATAACTCGCCGAAATCGGTCGATTGCGCGACGCTCGCATCGGGCGCTGCCCATTCAATAATGAGACGTTCACCGGCGCGGACATCCGCCAGGACGAACCAGAGAAACGCCTGCCGGTCCTGGGAATGGAACACCGTGGTGGAGGCGCCCGGCGAGCAGGAGACATCATCGGCGGCAACGGCGAGGGTCGCTTTCGACACCCTCGCTGCTTGCAAGCTGAACGCCGCTGCCGACCAAAAGGCAAGGATAGGAAGGCCGCGCATGGCTGTAATCGGTAATCGGCGGTTTTCTGTTCCTGCGATATACGTCAAATGGCGCGGGTGATCATTTCCATCATTTCCGCCGTGTCCAGAGGGATTGGATTGCCCTTCATGCTGCTGGCTTTGGCGGCCTTCTCGACCAGTTGCGG
>Ga0070740_10005934_pt1 | contig 11004 bp, 10 predicted proteins | sample Coa_R2_FD_67286 | JGI IMG/M metagenome (GOLD analysis project Ga0070740, IMG submission 67286) | Surface soil microbial communities from Centralia Pennsylvania, which are recovering from an underground coalmine fire - Coalmine... | ecosystem: Environmental > Terrestrial > Soil > Unclassified ...
TGTGCGGAGCGGATGAACTGCACCATGACGGCGACGCCGCAGAGCATCAGGACGATGTCGAGCGCGCGCGCGCCGATGCTGCCGAGGTCGAACAAGGTGGCGATCGCCCAGGAACCCGCAAAGGCCGCGCCGAACACTTCGGCGCCGATCAGGATCGCGGCGCTGACCACGGTCACCACGTTCTGCCAGACGATGCGGCGGCCGGCCATTCGGAGGTCTCCTTTCCGATGCGCGCACTCAAGCCCAATCCATCGAGGCAGGCAAGTCCGCCGTGCGGCGGGGAAAAGCGCCGGCCGGCTCGCCAAGCGGCATGTGCGCGGGTAGATACGCAGCCATGGCCAGTCCCCGACACCCCGATTCGAGCGCGAACCCGCTATTGTCCGCCTGGAGCGGTCCCTATGGGCTGCCGCCCTTCGAGGCCATCACAGCGGCGCATTTCCGCCCCGCCTTCGACGCGGCGCTCGCCGCGCATCGTGCCGAGATCGAGGCCATCGCCGCCGATCCCGCCGCGCCCAGCTTCGACAACACGATCGCCGCGCTGGAGCGGAGCGGCCGCGACCTCAGGCGGCTTGCGAACCTCTTCTTCCTGCTGGCCGGCGCCCATACCGACGACGAGATCGAGGCCGTCGAGCGCGACGTGGCGCCGCTGCTCGCCCGCCACAATGATGCCGTCTATCTGAACCGGCCGCTCTATGCCCGCGTGGCCGAGCTCTACCGGCGACGCGAATCGCTCGGATTGAACGCGGAGCAGGCGCGCGTGCTCGAGCGCTACCACGCGCGCTTCGTGCGCGCGGGGGCGGGGCTCGACGAGGCCCAAAAGCGGCGCCTTGCCGCAATCAACGAGCGGCTGGCAAGCCTCGGTACGCGCTTCGGTCAGAACGTGCTCGCGGACGAGCGGGCCTTTGCCCTGATTCTGGAGGAGGGCGATCTCGCCGGGCTGCCGGATTTCGTCCGCGCTGCCGCGCGCGCGGCGGCCGAAGCGCGCGGTCAAGCCGGCAGATATGCGATCACGCTCGCGCGCTCCGCGGTCGAGAGCTTCCTGCAGTTCTCGTCCCGGCGCGACCTGCGGGAAAGGGTCTTCCAGGCCTGGATCAGGCGCGGCGAGGGCGGCGGGGCAACCGACAACCGCGCATTGATAGCCGAAATGGTCGCGCTGCGGGCCGAACGGGCAAGGCTGCTCGGCTATCCGAGCTTCGCTCACTACCGGCTCGCCGACCGCATGGCCAAGACGCCCGAGGCGGCGCGCAGGCTGCTCGAGGAAGTCTGGACCCGCGCGCGCGTCAAGGCGCTCGCCGAGCGCGACGCCTTGCAGGCGCTGATCGCGGAAGAGGGCGGCAATTTCGCGCTCGCGCCGCACGACTGGCGCTACTACGCGGAAAAACGCCGCCGGGCGGCCTTCGACCTCGATGAAGCCGCCGTCAAGCCATATTTCCAGCTCGATCGGATGATCGCCGCCGCGTTCGAGACGGCGCGTCGCCTGTTCGGCCTCACCTTCACGCCCGTGGCCGTGCCGCTCTATCACCCCGACGCGCGTGCGTGGGAGGTCAGGGAGGCGGGGGGCGGCGTGGTCGGCCTGTTCATCGGCGATTATTTCGCGCGACCCTCGAAGCATTCGGGCGCCTGGATGACGGCGCTGCGCGACCAGGAGCGGCTTCTCGGCGACGTCAGGCCAATCATCGTCAACATCTGCAATTTCTCCAGGCCGGCGGGGGACGAGCCTGCGCTGCTTTCCTTCGAAGACGCCCGCACCCTGTTCCACGAGTTCGGTCACGCGCTGCACGGTCTACTATCGAACGTCACCTATCCGCTGCTCGCCGGCACCGCGGTCGCCAGCGATTTCGTGGAATTGCCGTCCCAGCTCTACGAACGCTGGCTGGAGGTGCCGGAGACGCTGCGCGCCTATGCCCGGCATTACCGCACGGGCGAGCCGATGCCGCAGGCGCTGATCGAGCACCTGCTTGCGGCGCGAACGGAGGGACAGGGGTTCGCCACGGTCGAATACACGGCCTGTGCGCTGCTCGACCTCGACCTGCACGGGCCGCGGGCCGACTCCACGCTCGACGTCGACGCGTTCGAGCGCGAGGGTCTTGCGCGCATCGGAATGCCGCCGGGGATCGTCCTGCGCCACCGCCTGCCGCATTTCCAGCATCTGTTCGCCGGCGACGGCTACGCGGCCGGCTACTACTCCTACCTGTGGGCGGAGGTGCTCGAGGCCGACGCCTTCGCGGCCTTCGAGGAAACGGGCGACGTGTTCAACCAGGCGCTCGCCGAGCGTCTGCGCACATTCATCTACGGGGCGGGCAATCTGCGCGACCCGGAGGAAGCCTATCGCGCCTTCCGCGGCCGGCTGCCGAGCCCGCAGGCGCTATTGACCCGGCGCGGCCTCGCCGATGTTGTTGCCTAGTCGTCACCCCATCGCTGCGCTTCGGCGCCGGAGGCGTTCGGTTCGATGGAGCGAGTGAGATGAATCTCCACACTGCGGGCCACCGGCAAGGCGTCGTCTGCGCGCCGCACGCTGCCGCCGTCGAGGACGGCCGCGCAATCCTGGCCGAGGGTGGAAACGCCGTCGAGGCCATGATCGCCATGGCGGCCTCGATTGCCGTGGTCTATCCGCACATGAACCATCTCGGCGGCGACGGATTCTGGCTCATCCGCACGCCGCAGGGCAGGGTGCGCGCATTGATGGCGGCGGGCCGCGCGGGCAGCAGGGCGACGGTCGCGTTCTACCGCGAGGCCGGCTGCGACGAGATCCCCCCGCGCGGGCCGCTCGCCGCCCTTACCGTCCCCGCCGCGGTCGCAGGCTGGCGCCTGGCGCAGGAGGCGGCACAGAGCTGGGGCGGCAGGCTGCCGCTCGACCTGCTGCTCGGCGCCGCGATCCGCCGCGCGCGCGAGGGCTATGGCGTGACGCGCAGCCAGGCGCGGCTGACGGCGGAGAAGCTTCCGGAGCTGAAGGATGTGCCCGGCTTCGCCGCGACCTTTCTCGCCGACGGCAAGCCGCCGGAGGCGGGGGCGCGGCTCCGGCAGAGCGCCTTGGCCGCCACGCTCGAGCAGCTTTCCCGCGCGGGGCTCGCCGATTTCTACCGCGGCGACGTGGGACGCGAAATCGCCGCCGATCTCGAACGTATCGGCAGTCCGATCACCCGCGCCGATCTCGAAAACTGCCGCGCCGACATGGCCGATCCGCTCTCGGTTGCGATCGAGGCCGGCACGCTCTGCAATACGCCTCCGCCGACGCAGGGACTGGCATCGCTCATCATCCTCGGACTCTTCGAGCGGCTGCGCGTGACGCAGGCCGAGAGCTTCGCGCACGTGCACGGGCTCGTCGAGGCGACGAAGCGCGCCTTCCGCGTGCGCGACAAGACGGTCACCGACCCGGACCGGATGACGCTCGATCCCGAGCGGTATCTGTCGCCCGACTTCCTCGAGACGGAGGCCGCGACGATCGACCGGCACAAAGCCGCGCCATGGCCGGCGCCCCGCCACGAGGGTGACACCATATGGATGGGTGCGGCCGATTCCAGCGGTCTCGTCGTCTCCTATATCCAATCGCTCTATTGGGAGTTCGGCTCGGGCTGCGTGCTGCCGGCGACCGGTATCCTCATGCAGAATCGCGGTGCGAGCTTTTCGCTCGACGCGGCGGCGCTCAACGCGCTTGCGCCCGGTCGGCGGCCGTTCCACACGCTCAATCCCGCGCTTGCCCTGCTCAAGGATCGTCGCATCCTTGCCTATGGCTGCATGGGCGGCGACGGCCAGCCGCAGACGCAAGCCGCGGTGTTCACGCGTTACGGCCTGTTCCGCCAGCCACTGGACAAGGCGCTCGACGCACCCCGGTGGCTGCTGGGCCGTACCTGGGGCTCGATCCACACCAGGCTGCGGCTCGAATCGCGCTTCGACGAGAGGCTGGTCGACCGGCTGCAGTCCGCCGGGCACGACGTCGTGGTTCTGGAGGAATCCTATTCCGACACCATGGGCCATGCCGGGGCGGTCGTGCTGCATGCCGACGGCTCGCTCGAAGCCGCCCATGACCCGCGCGCGGACGGCGGCGCGGACGGCATTTGACGCGCGTGCCTGCGGGCTGACGGGGACTCGGAACCCGGGGGACCACGACGCCCATTTTGCGCCGCAGTCGGCGCTATCGTGCAGGTGCATGGGGCTGCGCCTTTTCCTTGCAATGTGTCTTGCCGCGATGTTGGCGGCGCCTGCAGGCGCGCATCCCCATGTCTGGGTGACGATGCGCAGCGAGCTCGTCTATGCGCCCGACGGCAGCGTCACCGGTATTCGGCATCACTGGACCTTCGACGACATGTTCTCGGCCTTCGCGATCCAGGGCATCGAGGGCCGGGAGAAGGGGAGGTTCTCGCGCGAGGAGCTCGCCCCCCTTGCCAAGACCAATGTCGAGTCGCTCAAGGAGTACGATTACTTCACCTATGCGACGGCCGACGGCAAAAAAGTGCCGTTCGAGGAGCCGCGCTCCGACTATTGGCTCGACTACAAGGATGCGGTTCTTACCCTGCATTTCACCCTGCCGCTCCGGACGCCGGTGAAGGCGAGGCAGCTCAAGGTCGAGATCTACGATCCGACGATTTTCGTCGACTTCGAGTTTGCGAAGGACAGGCCGGTGGAACTTGCAGGCGCGCCCGCAGGCTGCAAGCTCGACGTCGTGCTGCCGCAGCCGATCACCTATGCGCAGTCGCAGCGGCTGGGAGAGCAGTTCTTCAACGCGCTCACGGCAGCGCAGAACTGGGGCGAACAATACGCCAACAAGATCCTCGTCTCATGCCCCTAGGCCGCGCGATCCGACCGGTTGCGGCGCTCGCGCTCGTTGCGCTCGCACTCACGGCGCTCGATCAATCCGCGGCGCAGCCGTTCGGCCTGACGCGCTCGGCCTCCTTTGCCCCCGGCGGCCTCGCCGGCTGGATTCTGGCCGAGCAGGCGCAATTCTACCGCATGCTGTCGGAGCTCATCCGTGCCGCGAAGGCCGACGGGAGCGCCGGTTATGCGCTGCTGGGCATCTCCTTCATCTACGGCGTTTTCCATGCCGCCGGTCCGGGCCATGGCAAGGCCGTGATCTCCTCCTACCTCGTGGCCAACAACGAGACGTGGCGGCGCGGCCTGGCATTGTCCTTTGCCGCGGCGGGGCTGCAGGCGCTGACGGCGATCGCGATCGTCGGCATCGCCGCCCTGCTCATTGGCGCGACGGCACGAGCCATGGGACAGACCGTGCGCATCGTCGAGATCGCAAGCTATGCGTTGATCGTGCTGATCGGCCTGCGCCTTGCCTGGGTCAAGGGCCGCGCCCTGCTGCGCCTTTGGCGCGGCACGCGGCTTTCACGCGCTCGCCACAACGACTCCGTCTGCGGTCATGGCGAGACGCACGCCGATCATGTCCGTCCGCACGAGGCGGCGTCGCACTGCAGCCACACGCATGGGCCGGAACCGCGCGACCTTACCGGCCGTCATTGGTTGAAGCGGGGCCTTGCCGCCGCGGTCGCCGTCGGACTGCGCCCGTGCTCGGGCGCGATCATCGTCCTGGTCTTTTCCCTGGCGCAGGGATTGTTCCTCATCGGCATTGTCTCGACCTTCGTGATGGGAATGGGCACCGCGATGACTGTCGCGGCGGTCGGCCTCCTCGCCGTCGGTGCGCGCGGCGTCGCGGCGCGGCTGGCGGGCACGCGGCCGGGCGCGGGGACGCTGCTCCTTCACGGGCTCGAAACCGCCGCCGCCTTCGCCGTCACTCTGTTGGGCCTTGCGCTGCTCACCGGCTACATGGCGAGCGAGCGCATGGGGCTGTTCTGAAGCACGCTCCGTTTTGGAAGGAAGCGCCGTGCTCGCCTGACATTTCGCCGGCGCGTGACCGTTCCGGAACGCCGGTTCCCGGTTTTCCGAATCATGCGCTCATGCACGGCCCCGAAAGGCGGTTAGCCCAGCACGGGGCCGTGCCGAAATGGGTCATGCCTCCGCGAAGTCTTCCGGCCGCAGCGTGATCGGCTGGCCGTGCGGCGTGCGCTCGCAGGCGCGCTGCCAGGCCTCGCGGCAGCGCGCGAGCACCCCCGCCGTGGCCAGGCCCTTCTCGGCCACCAGCCGTTCGAGCGCGTTGAGCCAATGACGATAATAGGTCTCGCCGGTGTCCGGATCGCCCGCCGCCTGCGCGCGCCTGATCTCGGCGCCGAGGGTTGCCGCCCATTCCTTCCAGGTGAACAGGCCCTGCTCGTGCAAGGCAAGCGTCAGCGCGAAGGCCTGCGCTTCCCAGGGTTCGCGGAACACCGGTCCCTCGGCATCGCGGGGAATGCCGGGCAGCTCCTGCGTGGCGCGGCGTGCAGCGGAAGGATCGATCATGCCGGCTCCAGATAAGGCTCCCAGGCGTCGATCGACACGCTCGAGCGAGGATCGCCCTGCGGTCCCCACAATTCCCGGCCGTCGAAGCGCACGGCATAGAGCCAGTGCGGATCTTCGCCGGCGCCGATCGCGTTGCTGTCCGGAAACACGTGGAAGCCGATCACGCGCGCAATGACGCCGACATGGCCGCGCGCATAGCGCGGCAGCCGCGTGTGGGTGCGCGGGTTCATCACCTTGGCGCGGACCTTGTCGCCGGGCTTGAAGGCGGGCGCGGTACGAGGCTCGCGTTCGGTCGGCCCGCCGCGATAAAGCACCTTGGCGACATCCGCCGGCGACAGGATGCGTTCGACGGGCTTTGGCGGACGCAGCGAATGGCCGGCGGCGATTTCGTCGTCGCCCACGAGGCCGCGTTCCTTGAGCATCTGCTCGAGTGCGGCAAACCAGATCTGATAGTAGCTCATCGACAGATATTCCGCCGGCGGGCGGTTCTCGCGCGCGAAACGCGACATGTCGATGTTCCAGCGCCCAGGCATCGCCATCGCGAGCGTGAGCGCGAAGGCGCGCTTTTCCCATTCCGCATGGAAGACCGGTTCGTTCGGTTCAGGCTCGACCGGCCCGAAGCCATGCATGCCGCCGAGATCGTGGGCGCCGTTCATCTCGTCAAATCCGCCGGCGACTTCGGCAGCCCCGTGCCGATCATGGAGTCACGCGTGACGAGGGCGGCGAGCCTCTCCTCGCTCCAGCCATCGGTGCCCGCCGGCCGCATCGGCACCACGAGGTAGCGGATTTCGGATGTCGAATCCCAGACGCGAATCTCCGTCTCCGGCGGCAGAGTCACGCCGAATTCGGCGAGCACGCCGCGCGGATCGGCGACGGCCCGGGAACGATAGGGTGCCGATTTGTACCAGACCGGCGGCAGGCCCAGCACCGGCCAAGGGTAGCAGGAACACAAGGTGCACACGACCATGTTGTGAACCTCAGGCGTGTTCTCGAGCGCGACGATGTGCTCGCCCTGCCGCCCCGCATAGCCGAGCTCGGCAATCGCCGGCGTCGCGTCCCTGAAGAGGCGCGCGCGATAATCCGCATCGACCCAGGCGCGGGCGACGACGCGCGCGCCGTTGCGCGGACCGATCTTGGTCTCGTAGGTCTCGATCAGGAGGTCGAGCGCGGCGGGGTCGACATAGCCTTTTTCGGTGAGCACGGTCTCGAGCGCGCGCACCCGCAGTTGCATGTCGCTGAGCTCGGAATGGTGGTGACGATGGTCGTGCATGACGTGGCAGTTTAGCCGCGAGAGGGCGGCCCCGGTCAATCCCGCTCCCTGCGCGCCTCGGGGGAGCCGGGTCGTGCGGCGGCGTGCCGCACGGCACGGCCGCGCGCCGGCGGCGCGGCCGATCTTGCGGGCGGGGCCGGGGCTTTAGCGCCGGGCGGGGCTTTGTGCCATCATCCGCGCGCAGCGGAGGGCGGCAGTGAGCAGGATCGCCGATGGGATCGACGCCTTCGCCGCCGCCGTCGGACGCGGCGCGGCATGGCTCGCGCTTGCCGTTGTCCTCCTGGAATTCGCGCTCGTCGTCGCCCGCTACGGGCTCGGCCTCGGCTCGATCTGGTTGTCGGAGACGGTGACCTATGCCAATGCCGCGCTCGTCATGCTGGCAGCGGCCTGGACATTGTCCGCCGGTGGCCACGTGCGGGTCGACGTCTTCTATGCGCACGCGTCCCATCGCGCGCGCGCGATCGTCGATCTTGCCGGCAGCCTCCTCCTCCTGCTGCCGTTTGCCCTGCTGCTGCTCGGCCTTTCCGTTCCGTACGCCGCCCGTTCTTGGGCGATCCTCGAGCGTTCGCAGGAAGCGAGCGGCCTTCCGCTGGTGTTCGTGCTCAAGACGCTCATTCCGATCTTTGCCGCGATGATGGCGCTGCAGGGTCTCGCCCAGGCGATACGGGCGGCGCAGGCGCTGACGAGGGCGCGGTGATGGCGCCTGGCGAGCTGCTGGCCGTGCTCATGGTCGTGGCGATGATCGCCGCGCTGATGGCGGGATATCCGGTGGCGCTGACGCTTTCCGGCGTGGCGCTCGCCTTCGCGCTCGTCGGTCACGCGCTCGGCGTCATGGATTTCGGCATCCTCGGCGCGCTGCCGCAGCGCATTTTCGGCGTCATCACCAACGAGGTGCTGCTCGCCGTTCCGCTGTTCATCTTCATGGGCGTCACGCTCGAGCGTTCGCGGGTCGCCGAGGATCTGCTCGAGACCATGGGCCGACTGTTCGGCTCGTTGCGCGGGGGGCTTGGCTTCTCCGCGGTGCTCGTGGGGGCGCTGCTTGCGGCAGCCAAGGGCGTGGTCGGGGCGACCGCCGTCACCATGGGGCTCATCATGCTGCCGACGATGCTGCGCTTCGGCTACGATCCGCGCCTCGCCGCCGGGACGGTGGCGGCGACCGCGACGCTCGCGCAGATCTTCCCACCGGCCACCGTGCTGGTGCTGCTCGGCGACCAGCTCGGCAATGCCTATCAGGCCGCGCAGCTCGCCAAGGGCGTGTTCGCGCCGCGTTCCCTCACCGTGAGCGACCTGTTTGCGGGCGCGCTCATCCCCGCCTTCATGCTCGTGTTCCTCTATCTCGCCTTCCTGATCGCGGTGGCGGTCGCGCGACCGAAGGCCTCGCCGGCGCTGCCCGCCGACCGAGACGCACCGCGCGGCCTCGCGCTGGCGCGCCGACTTGCCGCCGTGCTGGTCGCACCGCTCGCGCTCATCCTCGCCGTGCTCGGCTCGATCCTCGGCGGCATTGCCACGCCGACCGAGGCGGGGTCGATCGGCGCCGTCGGGGCGATCCTGCTCGCGCTGCGCAAGGGGCCGCGCGAGCCCCTGCTGCGGCCGGTGACCGAGAAGACCACCCAGGTGGTCAGCATGATATTTCTCATCCTCATCGGCGCGACCATGTTCAGTCTGGTGTTCCGTGCGCTCGGCGGCGACGCGATGATCGCGCGCTCGCTCGCCAATCTGCCGGGCGGCACGGACGGCGCCGTGCTCGTCGTGATGCTGGCGATGTTCCTGCTCGGCTTCGTGATGGATGCGTTCGAGATCATTTTCGTCGTGGTGCCGATCGTCGCGCCGGTCCTGCTGCAGATGCCGGGCGTCGACCCGGTCTGGCTCGGCATCATGATGGCGATCAACCTGCAGACGTCCTACATGCATCCGCCGCTCGGCCCGACGCTGTTCTACCTGCGCGGCGTCGCGCCCGCCGGCGTGACCACGCGGCACATCTACGCCGGCATCGTCCCCTTCGTGTTGATCCAGCTCGCGGCGCTGGTGGTGCTGTGGTTCGTGCCGCAACTCGCGACGGCGCTGCCGCACGCACTCTATCGCTGACGCGCTCGGCGCCATGACGGGAGTCGGGGTCGGCCCCGATTGCGCCCCGTCGCGGACCGCGCGAGGTCGCGGAACGCGGGCACGCTGTCCGCGCGCGGGCGACGCGGTCTATTCCAATTCCTTGCCGGGCCTGTGTATAAGGACAGCACGATGAAGGCGGCGGAGATGTTCGATCTGACGGGACGCGTGGCGCTGGTTACCGGCGCTTCGAGCGGTCTCGGTCGGCAGTTCGCGCGCGCGCTCGCGGACAACGGTGCCGCGGTCGCCCTGGTTGCCCGCCGCGTCGACCGGCTCGAGACGCTCAAGCGGGATATCGAGTGCAAGGGCGGCCGCGCCGTCGCGATCGCCGCCGACGTCACCGATCGTGCGGCGATGGTGCGGGCTTTCGATGCGGCGGAAGCGGCCCTCGGCACGGTCACCATTCTCGTCAACAATGCAGGGGTGGCGCAGGCGCCCGCACGCGCCGTGGAGGTGTCGCCGGAGGAATGGCGGCGCGTGCTTGCCGTGGATCTCGACGCGGTGTTCCATTGGGCGCAGGAAGCCGCCCGACGGATGCTTGCCGTGCAGGCGCGCGGCGCCATCGTCAACGTGGCCTCCGTCCTCGGGCTTGCCGTCGCCAAAGGCACGGCCGCCTATGCCGTGTCGAAGGCCGGCGTCGTCCAGATGACGAGGGCGCTCGCGCTCGAGCTCGCCTTCAAGGGAGTTCGCGTGAATGCCATCGCCCCCGGCTGGTTCGTCACCGAGATCAACGACGCCTATCTCAGCAGCGACGCGGGCGCCGCGATCAAGCGCGACATTCCGATGGGTCGGTTCGGCAATGAAGGCGACCTCGACGGTGCGCTTCTGCTGCTTGCGTCGGACGCGGGAAGCTACATCACCGGCGCGACGATCGTGGTCGACGGGGGACAGGTGGTGCAGATTAGGGGATAGCTCTTGGTCCCACTCCGGCGGCGAGGACAGCGACCCGGCGTCGACCGGCTGGTTCGCGCGCGGCGGCAGGGCGCCCGCAGGCGGCCTGCGCGGCGCGGCGGCCGGTCTCGTGCAGCCGGATGAAGAAAGGCGGCATTCATGGATTTCTCCCTTCCCCCCGACATAGAGGATCTCCGCTTGCGCGTGCGCGCCTTCGTCGAAAAGGAGGTGCTGCCGCTCGAAAGGGATCCGGCCAATTTCTCCGAGCACGAAAACATTCCGGAAGATCGCCTCAAGCCGGTACGCGAGAAGGCAAGACAGGCCGGCCTCTGGGCGCCGCAATCGCCCAAGGAATACGGCGGCATGGACCTGCCGGTCGTCGCCTGGGCGGCAATCTACGAGGA
>Ga0070740_10005937_pt1 | contig 10995 bp, 8 predicted proteins | sample Coa_R2_FD_67286 | JGI IMG/M metagenome (GOLD analysis project Ga0070740, IMG submission 67286) | Surface soil microbial communities from Centralia Pennsylvania, which are recovering from an underground coalmine fire - Coalmine... | ecosystem: Environmental > Terrestrial > Soil > Unclassified ...
CATTTGATGACGGCAGTTTGAGTGATGATTTCGATAGCGGGGATGATCCGGGCGGCGATTTCAGCGGAGATGACAGCAGTCTGGCTTAGGGCCGTGAAAGACCGCCAACGGGGTCCTTTCACGGCATCCACTGCCACACCGGCTCCGGCTTGATATTAATTGCCGCGTTTTTCAGCTACCTGAGCGCTGCCGTTATTATTCAGCAGCATCTTAATGGCGTTTTGATAACCCATTTCCGGCGGGACGGGCTCGAAGTGCGAGGCGTCTTCCGTGGTCTGGAAGCTGAGTGGCTTGATCATGAGAGCTTTGCCGGTGAGACTTAGTTTCAGGTGGATGGTCTCCCAGTGGTGATCGCCCACATCGGCCTGTTCGACGAGGATGCTGCCGCCTTTATAAAGACGCCCAAGAATGCCCCAGCCGAATTCAACATCGGCGATAAGATGCGCATCCAGCCTGACCATGCGCTCCTGGGTCTTGTCGATCCATAACTCGCCAGCCATGCCGGCGTATACCTGCGCTTCGCGGTCGGGCGGGTTGAAGTTCGGATTGGGCTGAAAGCTGAGCCGGTGGCAAGGGCCGTTGGGACCGTCAACTGTGCCTTCGTATCTGTAGAGAAATGCATCGGGCAGCAGGCGAATCATCTCGTTGGCGCGATTGCTGTCTTCCTGCTCTTTTTTATGGCGATGGGCCTGCAACTCAGGATGAGCAGCCAGATTATTAAGGCGATCAATTTCGGCCTGCTGCGCATCAGGATCGAGTGGCTTGTCGTTTACGGCGATGAGGCGGGCTACATCACCATCTTTGGTCTCGACGATTTCTTTGGTTGTGATCTTGCCGTCGTCGATTTTGTGCAGCTGGTAACGGTATGGATGATTGCCGTTCGACGCCTTCAGCTCGTTCTGTGAGGCGCGGCGGACGAGGGCCACGGGGTCGCGGGCTGCATCGTCGTTCTGCGCGAATGCTGCATGAACTGGGGCCGCAAGAAGGAATGCAACAAATCCAAACCACCGGCAGGTGCGAGGAACAAAACGACGCTTCCTCAAAACCTGTTTTTTATTACTCATTCTTGTCATTTCTGCGCTAAATTCCGGTGCGCGAATCTTTAGACGCTCAATTTTACAGCGAAGTTTTCCCGAATCAAGCACTTCGTGCCGTTTTAGGCCGAGCTGCAGCTGTCAATACGCGGAGCGGTTGCAGGCTTAATCGGCGTTGCGTATAGTCGTTTGCAACGTCAGAAGTCAAAAGAACCGGGAGAAAATTACATGGCTGCAGGCGACAGCACGACCGCCACGATTGGCAAATCGGTCCAGATTCGCGGAGAGGTGAAAGGAAGCGAAGATCTTCTCGTGGATGGCCTGGTGGAAGGCACGATCACGTTAACTGAGAGCAGGCTGACGATCGGAGCCAATGCCCGCGTGCAGGCCAATGTATCGGCGCGCGACGTGGTGATTCAGGGCACGCTGAACGGCAACATCAACGCGACGGGGCGAGTAGAGCTGCGCAGCGGCAGCCACGTGACCGGCGACATTCGTTCCAGCCGTCTGGCGATTGAAGAAAACGCCGTTTTCTCAGGCAAGGTAGACTTAGTACAGTCATCCGGATCAGCGGAGAAGCCGGGAACGCTGGCGTCGCAGCAGACCGCGACGCAGGCGGAGAAGCCGGGAGCGCTCTTCGGTGCTGCCAAGTAATTGGGACCGATTGCCGATGACAAAATTGCATAAGGGCATGGAATGAGCGTGCTGCGCAGTATATTCAGCCGCGGTCAGGCCGAGCAGCAGGGGAACAGACCCACGATGCTTACGGGCCCGCGCGTGCCGCGACACTCAAGCGGCTGGTCCGCTTTGCGGAAACACCTCCAGACGGAACAGGCCCTGCGTCTGCTTGATATCGGGCCTACTTCGCCGTCGAATATCAACCAGCTCACCAGCATGGGGCACAGCGTATGGATGGCGGACATTGTTCATGAGGCCGTGAATGGCGGCTGGGAGATTCCACCGCTTGAGCCCGGAGCTCAACCGGGGTTTGACGTTGATGGATTTTTTGAGCAGAACCTGAATTTCAGCGGGCGCGAATTTGATGTTGTGCTCTTATGGACGACGCTGGACTACATTCCCGAAGGATTGATTGCTCCGCTGATTGAGCGTCTTTATCATTCCCTTGTTCCCGACGGCCGGATTCTTGCTCTCTTTCATTCAAAGCAAACCGGCCCGGATACGGCCTTCTGCCGCTACCATCTGACGGAAACCGAGATGATCGAGATGCAGGAGAGCGCACCCTTTCCGATTCGGCGGGTTTATACCAATCGCAATATCGAAAAGCTGTTCTCAAACTTCAGCAATTACCGCTTCTTCCTCGCTAAAGACAACCTTTACGAGGTGATTATTACGCGGTAAAGCGCTTTCTGACGCCATCTGACTGCGTCCTCTGCGCAGGTTTTGCGTCCTCCTGCCAGAGTGATTGCTGCACCGGGCCGGTGTCCGGAGGCCGCATTTCCCGGACTGGCGAGGAGTCGGAGCGCCGGTTTCCGAGGTCGTATTTTTTTACGACCGCGGCCAGCAAGTCGGCTACTCGTTTCTTATAGGCTTTGGAAACAAAGGCAACTTCTCCGTAGTAGCGCTTTTCATAACTGGCTTCGAGCGCAGGAAAGTTCTGGCGCACGAAGGCCAGAAAAGTTCCTTTCGAGCAGGGTTTAAGAAATAGAGGATTCGCGGCCAGAAAGCTGGCGTGCGCCGCCTTCGCCCGCTTCGCCATGGCATCGAAAGCGGCCGGCGTGTCGTTGATACCAGGCATAATGGGGCAGCATAAAATCCCCGTTCTAAGGCCGGCATCGCGCAAAGCAGAAACGGTCTTGAAGCGGAGATCAGGCCGGGGCGCTCGCGGCTCGAGAATACGCGCCAGCTTTATGTCCGGCGTGGTGATGCTGAGGTGGATGGCAAGCTGGTTGTGCGCGGCAAACTTCTTCAGCAGGTCAATATCGCGCACGATCAGCGTGGATTTTGTCACAATGCCGAGTTTCAAGCCGCGGCATTCGCTCATCACTTCGAGAATGCTTCGCGTCACCCGCATGCGACGCTCGATGGGCTGGTAGGGATCGGTAGCGGTGCCCATGGCAATTTCTTCGCCAGGTCGCAGCCTGCGCAGGTCCTGCTTCAGCAGCCAGGCGGCATTTTGTTTCACGAAGATGAGGCGCTCGAACAACTCCGGATTGCGCAGTTCCATAAATTCGTGCGTATATCGCGCAAAACAGTAGCGGCAGCCGAACTCGCATCCCCGGTATGGATTGATGGTTTTGCCGAAAGGAAGCCCTCGTTTTGAGACCGACTTATTGAGGATCGACCGAACGTGAAGCGCGCGGTACTCCGTCAGATGGCCTGTGTCGGCAACCTCAGCGTGATTGGCAAGACGAGCGATGCCGATTAATTTCACCTGCTGCCCGTCTTCATGGAAGAGGGACAATGACTGAGTGTTTTTATTCGCTTTTTCTTCGCCCATGCCGATTACGCTACTCTTGCCTAAGGGCGCCGTCAAGAGGCGCAATGTATCGACGCAAAATCCATATTTTTTAATAGATGTACTCGCATCCTAAGCTGAAGAAATGATACTGATTGCATCAACAAAATGAGGTGTATATGGCAGATTTGAAGGGAACGACTGTGACCTGGCTGGGGCATGCGACTGTCCTGATCGCAACGGCGAAAGGGACATCGATATTGATTGACCCCTTTATTGAGCAGAACCCAAAGTTTCCCAAAAGCTATAAGTTTCCGGACAAGATCGATCTGATCCTTGCCACGCATGGACACGGCGACCACATCTCCGACCTAATATCTACAGCAAAGAAATATGACTCAACGGTAGTTGGAATGGTGGAGCTTGTCGGCTGGGCGCAGTCGAAAGGCGTGAAAAACGGAGTAGGCATGAACCTCGGAGGTTCATGGAAGTATAAAGATGTCACCATAACTGTCGTGGAAGCCAAACATAGCTCGGGAATCAGCGATGACGGCCAGACGATTTATGGAGGTGAGCCGGTCGGCTTTGTGATTACCGTAGAGAATGGCCCGGTACTGTATCACGCAGGCGATACGTGCGTCTCTCTGGATATGCAGATTATTCGCGATCTATATCATCCGCAGCTTGCCATGCTGCCCATTGGCGATTACTACACCATGGGACCTAAAGGAGGAGCGCTGGCGGCAAAGTATCTGGGAGTTACAAGGGTGCTGCCTATTCATTATGGGACATTTCCGGTGCTTACCGGCACTGCGGAAGAACTTACGAAGTTACTGGATGGCAGCGGCATCGAAGTGAATGCCATCGCACCTGGAGAAAGCCTGGGATAGCAATTTTCAAAAGGCGGTAAATCTACTGGATTCACCGCCGATTTTCATTTTCGATTAACTTGCTTTCTTTGCCTGTTGCTTTCTGCGTTCAGCCCAGCGCTTTTTCATCGCTTCCGCAATGCGGCGCCGGCCTTCGGCGCTCAATGCCCGTTTCCGTGGAGATCTCCTGCCTGCTCCGCGGGAAGAAGAATCTCCTGCTAGCAGCGCACGAGCTTCTTTTAACCGCGCAATTTCCTTATCCAGCTCAGCTACGATTCTACTGACTTCCACTATTCCTCCATTCGAACGAAAGGTTGGCCTTGCGCCGCAAGGTCGGAAAGAACAAGGTAATCAACGATAGCTAACTTCTTGTGTTCTTGCCAACTTGTTACCTGATGTATTTTGCGAAGATACCCCTTTACTCTACTTGCAATATGCGGGTATTGACAAATCACAAGCTTGCGACACAGCCGAAATTCACTTATGTAACAGGCAGATGTTCTGAGCGCATCTGCCGTTAAGAAGGCTAGCTGTCGTGATCGTCAGGCGATGGTTTCGGCGCGCGAATGGAATAGTCGAATCCGGACTTGTCTGGCTTAGAAGGAGGCTCCAGTGTTCCCCCGCGGCTTCCGTCTTTCTTATAGCGGCGTATGTCGCGGAGCGTTTCCTGCTTATCGCGCGCATATTCAATGGCAAGGCGGGTTAGAGCATAAGTAACAATATCGCTGTGATGGAGGCCCTGCATCTCCGGATCGCGGCGGAAGTTCAGCCATAATCTGTGCACAAGCTGCACATCATCCGCCTGAAGTGCAGGTGCGTGCGGGCCAATATGAAAGCCCTGCGCGTCGCCGTTCGGCATAACAACGTAGAAAGTAAACTGCCGCTTCGGCTCAGCCAGATTCTCCCATGCCTGGCCTATGTGATAGGCCTGTTCTTGTGCAGTCATCTTTGTAGAAAGACCTGAAACAAGCGCGCTTACTTCCAGTGAGTTGGCTGTCTGCACTAATGCGGCGAAGATATCTCCTGCCGGAACTACCAATAGGGAGATATGCTTGCCGAAGCTCTCCGCTACCGAAACAGCTTTGGTAAAGAGCATCTGCTCGTGTTCACTGAATAGCTGCTCCGCCGCATTGATATATTCAGGACCGCCCGCGCCCATCATGCGGGCTGTAAGCACGACGATGTCCTGGTCTTCCGCATTCGTGCGCGACAAGGCCCATTTGAGCGCAAAGGGATTGGCAGCATCGCGCATGGTGACCAGAATGCCGCCAGGCCGGATTTCCAAAGCTTCGCGTCCGATCGTATCCGGATGCTCCAGCTGGAAATGCTCCTTCATCTGCTTGGCTGCAGCAGCATGTTTGCGCCTATTGCGCTCCTCAGAAACAGTGAAGATGGTATAGAAAGCAGCCGCAAAGGCGATGCCGCTCTCCGTCGCCACGCTTTTCGTGAATAGGTTCACAATCGCCGTAGTAAGCAGGACAAGAAAGACGGAAAACAACCCAACAGGCAGCTCTGTCTTGCCGATGCGGATATTAATTGGAACTTTCCAACCCCGCTCGCCTTTGTACTTCCAGCGCAGCACCAACATAGCCAGTGAGTTGAAGGTGAAGCTCCAGATCACGCCGAAGGCATAGGCTTCGCCCAGAGTAATGACATTGCCGCGGCTGGCAATGATAGTGAAGAGCTGCAGCCCGGTAACGAGATTTACGATGCGATAACTGGTGCCGTATTTTTTATGCGGCTTGCGGAACCAGTCAGTCAAAACGCCGTCCTCGGCAATGCGCATGAGCACGCCGGTCGAGCCGATGATCGAAGTATTAATGGCGCCGGAAAGAATCAGGAAGCCGACAATGACCACGAAGACGCGGAAGACAATCTTCAACGTAAGCGGTCCCACGACATACATCGCCAGACCGGCGATGAGGTTATCGCGATAAACCGGCACGCGGACTGAATCCGGAATCAGCATGACGGCCAGCAGCGAAACGATCCCGGTAAAGACGAAGCTGTAAATCGCGATCACAATCGCGGCACGTTTGAGGTTTTTGAGCTTGGGATGCTCAATTTCGCGATTGACCTGGGCCAGCGTCTCTTCGCCGCTCATCGCCAGCACGGAATGGCCAAAGGCCATCAGAATGCCGAAAAGGCCAAGCGAAGCCGCAAATTTTGTTCCTGATAAAAATCCGAGCGCGTCATGCGAGAAGTGCAGGTTTGACGGAATGGGAAGCGGCGGCAGTGAAGCGCGAACATGAATTGCGGAGAAGATACCCCAGCCCAGCAGCAGCACGACCATGATGGTGGTAATCTTCATCACTTCAAGGGCCTTGTCCGTTGATTCCTCAATGCCCTTGATGTTCTGCCACCAGTAGTAAATTGTGACCGCGGCACAAAAAATTGCCGATGTCTCATTCATCGGCAACTGGCGTGCATGTCCTGCGTGAATCAGCGCGGCGGGCAGCCATCCATGCGTTGCGCCCACGGCCATTAATTCATTCAGGAGTCCGGTGATGTACTGCCCGGCGGATACACCTGAAATTGGCCCGGTAAGGATGTAGTCAAACATCAGGGCGGAGACGCTCAGCTTGGCGAAAGTCCCGCCCAGCGCTTCTTTTACCACGCGATAGACGCCGCCGCGCGTGAACATCGAGCAGCTTTCCACGTAGACGGCGCGCACGGCAAAAGAGAAAAGCATGACGCCGAGGATGAACCACGGCGCGGCTTTCCCAACTGCTTCTTCTGCGATACCGCCGGCATAGAAGGCCGATGAGCCTAAATCATTGAGAACGACGGCTGCCGCTCGCCAGAAGGATATAAAAGTAAGCATGACCGAGGAGGCAACTACCAGCCTTACCCGGTTCGATTGCGGAGCGGTAAACGTTTGACCGACAGACATGGATAAAGGTGAAAACCTTGCTTCTCACCACCGGGCGAACTACAGCCCCCGGCAAGGACGCTCAGCGCTGAGTGTATGTCTAGTTGGAAGTACAGTCAATGGAATGCACAAACTTGAAAATGAGGTTACTCACCAAAGAGCTCGTGCAGATCCTCAATAAAACTGATGACGATAACGATGGCCGACCCAGCCATTCCAATGAAAAAAAGCCAGGTCAACAGATGCATTCCCATTGTTACAAACGTGTTCACAAAACCATTTTACCGCGATATGGAATGTTAGACTCAGGCTGAATGCGCTCTCTCGTCCGCAAGCCCATTCTTTTCGGATTGCTCTCTGCTGTCCTGCTTGATCTTCCATTTCCCATTGCCGGACCATTGCCGCCGTGGCGCGCGGCATTTTCCTGGATTGCCCTGCTCCCGCTGCTCTATGGATTGCTGATGCCGTGCAGTGTAGAAGCGCCGCGTTATCTGCGCCGCAGTGCGCTTACCGGATATGTCTGCGGGGTTCTCTGGTACATCCTGAACTGCTACTGGATCTATGACACCATGCACTCATATGGCGGCGTGCCGTCAGCAGGAGCAGCCGGTATTCTTGTCCTCTACAGCCTGGTGCTGGGTTTGTATTTTGGGCTCTTTGGATTTTTGGTTGCGCTTTGCCGAAAGGCTTTTGGCTTAAATGTATTTCCGCTGGCGCTGGCTCCGTTCCTCTGGGTGGCGCTAGAACTTGCCGCCGCGCATATTACCAGCGTTCCCTGGGACCAATTCGGCTACTCGCAGGTAGATAATTTTCTGCTCACGCGCCTTGCGCCATTTACAGGCGTCTATGGAATTTCATTCGTGCTGGTGGCCGTGAATATGCTGCTGGCAGCGGCTGTGCTGTCACGTTCCATTCACACGAGGCTGCGCGTTGGAGTGGGCGCTGTTCTGCTCGCGGTCCTGTTGCAGTTCGGCTCGTTCATTCAGCCCACGCCCTCGCCAACATCGTCCTATGCAGTTCTGCTGCAGCCGAATCTGGACGTGGGCGTGACCCAGGCATGGGTGGGTCCCGAGTGGGATGAGAACATTTCCTGGATCACGGAGCAGAGCCAGTTAAACTGCTCTCCGGTAATTGCCGGAATGCCGACACGTCAGGCGCAGCAGACAACCACGGATTGTTCTCGGAATACGCCGCCTCCCGGCATCATCGCCTGGCCAGAAGCGCCGTCGCCGTTTCGCAGCGACGATCCGCGCTTTGTCTCATTCATGCGATCAATGACGACCACTGCACATGCTCCCGTGGTCTTCGGGCTCATTGGACGCGACAAGACCGGAGAGTACAACTCTGCTGTGTTTGCCGCTGCTGACGGCAATATCCTCGGCCGCTACGACAAAATTCATCTCGTGCCGTTTGGCGAATATGTGCCTTACCGCGATGTCTTTTTTTTCGCGAAACATCTGACGCAGCAAATTGATGACTTCCATCGCGGCACGTATCGCAAGGTCTTCAGCGCAGGCGGGCATACCTTCGGCATCTTCATCTGCTATGAGTCCATCTTTGCCGATGAGGTACGGCAGTTTGCTGTGAACGGAGCGCAGGTCTTTGTGAATATCTCAGATGACGGCTGGTATGGCGACACCAGTGCTCCCTGGCAGCACCTGAATATGGCTCGCATGCGCGCCATCGAAAACCGCCGCTGGATTCTGCGCGACACAAACAATGGCGTCACCACTTCCATCGATCCATATGGCCGGGTTAGTGTGAGCGCGCCGCGCCATGTTGCTACTACGCTGGTCGCTCGTTATGGATATCGCGACGACCTCACCTTCTACACGCGTTACGGCGACCTCTTCGCCATTCTCTGTGGGATAATAACTTTAGCGGCAGCAGTGAAAGCAGCACGCCTTCTTGCCCGCCAATCTTCACGTAAAAGACAGGTCTCCTAAGTGTTGAACGATCTCGAATTCGCCTACACTCCCGTCCGGGACAAAGTCCGCGACCTGCGGGAGTATCTTTGACTCCGCCCGTCTCCGCAAACAATTAGCCGACATCGAATCGAAGCTATCTGACCCAGGCGTGTGGGCCAACGCTGCCGTCTCGCAGCCGTTGATGCGCGACCGCAAGCGCATTGAGGAGCAGCTTGCGTCTGATGATGAATTAGTTCGGCGCACCGGAGATATCGATGCCTATTTTGACCTAGCGCGCGAAGGCGAGCCGGTCGAAGCCGATCTCGAACGCGAGATTCAATCGCTCAGTGAGTATGTTGACAAGCTTGAAGAGCGCACCATGCTCTCCGGTGAAACCGATGCGTTGAATGCCATCGTCACCGTGCATCCGGGCGCAGGCGGGACAGAAAGCCAGGACTGGGCCGAGATGCTGATGCGCATGTATTTGCGCTGGGCCGAGCAGCAGGGCTTCAAGACGGAGATGAACGACTATCAGGACGGCGAAGAAGCAGGCATCAAGTCGGCAACCTTCACCATCTCCGGCGACTACGCCTTCGGCCTGCTCTCAGGTGAAACCGGAGTGCATCGCCTCGTGCGTATCTCGCCCTTCGATGCAGCCAAGCGCCGCCACACTTCGTTTGCTTCGGTCTTCGTCTCGCCGGAGATCGACGACTCTATAGAAATCGAAATCAAGCCGGAAGACATTCGTACCGACACCTACCGCTCCGGCGGAAAAGGCGGACAGCACGTTAACACTACCGACTCCGCCGTGCGCATCACGCACGTTCCGACAGGCATTGTCGTTCAGTGCCAGAACGAGCGCTCGCAGCACAAGAACCGCGAGAAGGCAATGAAGATGCTGCGCTCGCGCCTGTACGAATTTGAGCTGGAAAAGAAAAAAGCGGAGACAAAGAAACTCGAAGACTCGAAGCTCGATATCAACTTCGGCTCTCAGATTCGGTCCTACGTGCTGCAACCGTACCGCATGGCCAAAGACCATCGCACCAAAGTTGAAGTTGGCGATGTGGATCGCGTTCTGGATGGCTACCTGGAACCATTTATTCGCGGCTATCTGCTGATACGAAGAAATGGCGGAGTGCCGGTGGCTGCGGATACTAATGAGTTGGAATAAAGCTGTTTATAAACAATCACAGACGATGTGGCGTGTAACCCCTTCATAACTCTATATCTGCGAGAAAGCGGTCGGCGTCAGAATCAGATTTGTAATGTTGCTGACAATTTGCTCGAAGGCGTATCTGGGAGAAGACGACAGCTTCTTCCAGTTCGGATCGCTGCCGAAAGCAGCCCACTTCTCATTCATCTCGCTGATGTCGCCGAAGGTGAGCATGTAGGTCAGGTTCGGCAGCCGTGGACCGATGAGTGAGTCTCCGTAAAAGACCTGGCCAAAACCTGCCTTCTGGAAAATTTCAAACTCGCCATTGTGGAACATCTCCACTTTGCGTACATGGTCCTGATTTGTGGGGCTCTCATACGTGCGAAGCTGGAAAACGCGCTTCGCATGCTGCGCCGTCGCCGGCGGGACGGTAAGCCTGGGGTGGCCTTCAAAGGCAATCATCAGCGAGCTTTCAATACGGACATAAGGCGGCTCCTTCGCCGAAGCATTCCAGAACGGCTCTGCCGCCTGCATAAACTGCTTGTCCTGTGCCACCTTCAGGTCAGATGTCACCAGCGTTTCCAATGATGCACTGGGAATCAGCACATACAGCGTCGGCGTCTCAGGACCGATCGTCAGATTGAACGCTCCAATGGGAGACATCCCCAGCCGGTTCAGACCAGGAATCAGCGCATCGGAAACGTAACCCTCGGTCAGCTTGGTCTGCGGCCCTGTCTGCATGAA
>Ga0070740_10005939_pt1 | contig 10992 bp, 11 predicted proteins | sample Coa_R2_FD_67286 | JGI IMG/M metagenome (GOLD analysis project Ga0070740, IMG submission 67286) | Surface soil microbial communities from Centralia Pennsylvania, which are recovering from an underground coalmine fire - Coalmine... | ecosystem: Environmental > Terrestrial > Soil > Unclassified ...
TTGGGTTGCCCCTTCGGCCGCGAGAAACGCGAGCGCATCACGCATTATTCCCGGATGTGATCTGTAGCCTGAGCGCGCAATTGCGAGCAGATGCGCGAAATCAACACCCTGCGCGACGTACAGATGGCACAGCGCAAAGCCGACAACGCCATCACCAAGAAGTTCATCCAGTCGATCACGGAAGAGTAATGGCCGGCGCATCCAAAGTGCAGGCGCCGCGCGGCGGCGTCTCGCGATTTACCGATGCGGTCGACCGCGACCATGCGGCCGAAGTGCGGGACGAGATGGCCCTCGCGCGCCAAAAGAACAACTTCGACTTCGAAGCTCAAGAACGCGCCGAGCTCGAACGCGAGTACAACGTACTGCGCGACATGATGCTCGAACAAATGAAACTGGACGACGAAGTCGTCAAGAAGTACATCGCGATGATTTAGCGCTTTTACGCTTGCCGGTCTTGCGGCCATCGGCCGGCAAGCGTATCATCGAAGTATCGGCGCTCGGCAGCCCTGCAAATGCCTCCTCGGCCCCTGCGGTTTTCCACTACGCCGCAGCGCCCCATCGCATGTACGAGGAGTCGCCATGTCTCGTTTAGGCATTCTTCCGCTTTGTGCGGTTTTTGCGCTTTCCGGGTGTTCCGCAAGTTCTCTAGCGCCGTCGAACGGCTCTCTTGCCCAAGTTGCCGCCAAGCAGCTCGGCCAAGCACCGCGTCAAAATTGCATAGCTTCGATTCTCGAGTTCCTTTCCGATAATTCCAAGGGCGAAGTCTACGTGTACAACAACGGCAGCAGCAGCGCGTGTCTGACGATCACGCACGTCGTGCCGTTGGGCATGGACGTGGGGAATACGGTGGCGCTCGGCCCTTCCGTGCTCTTTGTCGCCAGTGCGCTGACGCACAAGATCTACGCGTACAAGCCGCCCTACACCGCGGTTAGCCAAACCATCACTGACCCGGCGGGCCAGCCGTTCGACGTAACGCTCTGCAAAGGATATATCGCCGCACCGCACCGTCTGTCGAACACGATCTCGATCTTCTCGTACGCCGGGGCGCTGTTACGCGTGTTGAGCGCGCCGGCCGGCACGAATGAGAATTTTGCCACCTGCGACGGCTCGGCCAATCTCTACACCGACGGTACGGCGGGCGCATCCACTGTCGTCACGGAGTTCGCCGGCGGTAAAGGGGCTCCGATCGTGCTGAACGCAGTCGGCGCGGCAGTTGCCAAGCCCGGCGGTTTGGAATGGGAGAACGGCGCGCTGTGGGTCGACGATCAAACCGGGCTGGACATCAGCATCTGGCCTCCGCCGTTTACCAGCTCCAGCGCAACGATTCACCTGAGCGGCGCGGCGGATCCGATCAAGTTCGAAGTCTCCCCCAGCGACGCGGTAATCCTAAGCGCCGACGCGGGACTGGATCGAGGGATCTTCTACAACCTGGCCGGATCGCCGATCGGCGTTCTCAACCCCTTTGTCGCGGGCGGCTCGCTCGTGGGCGCAAACTTCAACAAGGACGACCCTTAGCGTATAGCCGGGACTGCGGCCCCAGCCGCGCGCCATTGGGAAAAACCCCGGCTTGAAGTCGGGGTTTTCAATACTGGAATCGAAGAAATCAGGACCGGGTCATGGAGGTGCCAAATGACTTCCGCGTTCAAACTCGGGCCGCTCGCGATAGTGATTCCGGCTTTTTTGTCTGCCTGCTCCACGGGTACGCCGGGCGTACAAGTACCGCAAGCCCCCATGTCGCAGCACAGCTGCTGCCAAACCCTGCCGCGCACGCTCTACGTTGCGCTGGGCGAAAAGATCTCCAACCGGTATCAAGGCGACGTCTCATCGTATGCGCTTCCGCTCACAAATGGAGAGTCGCCGAGCACTACGTTTTCGGGTGCATCGCTGGGCGTCGCCGCCGCATCGGCCAGAATCTACGTAACGAACGCTGCCTCGAATCCCGCGAACAACGCGTTTCTTTCGTATAAGCTGCCCAGCACGAACGGCGAGAAAGATCAGGTACGAATCGGGCTGGCCGGCGCCTACGCCATTGCCGCCTCCGCCAAAGTCGTGTACGTCTCGAGCTACACAGCGAACACCATCTCCGCGTACGCTCTGCCGCTGGTCAAAGGTGAAACGCCCGAGTCGACCGTCACGATTCCCGGAGCGGCGCAGGGGAATGCCGTCGCCGTCGATGCCAAGCATCTCTACGCCGCGAACTACGGCGCCGGCACTCTTTCCGTTTATGCTCTTCCGCTCCAGAACGGCGGCTCGCCCTCCCTTTCGCTAAGCGGATTGAACACGCCGATCGGCGTCGCAGTCGATACCAGCAAGCACTTGTACTTGACCAGCTATTTCGGAAACAGCGTCGCCGTCTACTCGCTGCCGCTCACCTCCGGCGAGATGCCGTCGACGACACTCGCCCTACCGGGAAACGCGTTCGGAGTGGCCGTGGACGCGACATCGCTTTACGTCTCGAACTTCCACGATACCGTTTGGGCCTATCAACTCCCGATAACGAGCGGCGAATCTCCAAGCGCGACGATCTCGGGCCTCGCTCATCCGAACGGTCTCTCGGCGGTTCCTTAATCGGCCGGAGGGCGGGGCTTCCCCCCTGTGGTAGAATCAGGCCTGCGGCTCGGGTGACGCCGCGGGCCATTAGCTCAGTTGGTTAGAGCGCATGCTTGATAAGCATGAGGTCCCAAGTTCGAGCCTTGGATGGCCCACCAGAGTTTCTCCGGAACAGCGCAAAGGCACGCTTCGGCAGCGTGCCTTTGCACGAATGATCGTATCCCTGCTTACTCACGCGAAACTATCGGGAATGGCAGTTTCGGTTGGGAGTGTCAGCAGCCAGCCATAGGCCTTTTGTCATAGGCGACTTTTACTACAGGGAGGCTGGGTTGAGTCGTCCTATTGCGCTATTAGTGCTCCAGATCAGGTGCTCAAGATAAGCATCCACAGGTGCGCTTAGATTCACGACCCTATTTGTTACTCTTTTCCAGGAGAAACAGTACACTATGCGTTTTCACACGCGTTTGGGTTCTCTTGCCGTAGCGGCATCGCTCGCCTTAGCGGCGGGCTGCTCCGGCGGCAGTTCCTCGGCTCCCGCGGGTTACGTCCCGACGAGCCACACGGGTTCCGTGCCGATGTCGGTTCACCACAGCGTGAACTATCAGCTGACGGCCCCGGGCTTCCACTACTCGTCCGTCCGCGTCACGACGCCGGTTCATCCGGCTGCGTGCGGCACGTCGCTCGAGTTCATGTCCGACTTCCAAAACAACGTCGTCAACATCTATTCGGGCAAGACCCTGTGCCATCAGATCACGGGCTTGGTCAATCCGCAAGGCTTGACGATCGACTCTAAGAAGAATCTTTGGGTCGCCAACACCGGCGCGTCGAACGTCCTCGAGTTCAAGGCCCCGTACACGGGTGCCGCGATCAAGACGCTCAACGATACCGGCTACTATCCGACCGACATCGCATTGTGCAAAGGCTACGAAGCTGTGACGAACATCTTCGCGACCAACGGCAGCGCGGGCAACGTCGAAATCTACAAAGGCACGTCCACGAACCCGACGTCGACGCTGACGGACTCTAACACGACGTCCGAGCGCTTCGACAGCTGCGACCCGGCCGGCAACCTGTTCACTGACTACACGACGAGCAGCGGCACGGGCGGCACGAACGAGTGGCTCCTCGGCAAAGGTACGCCGAAAGAGCTGACGGCGTTCGCGACGAGCTTCCCGGGCGGCGTCCGCTATGAAGGCGGCTCGCTGTGGGTCGACGACCAGACCAACCACGACATCCTGATGGGCAAAGCGCCGTACACGAAGGTCAGCAAGACCATCGTGCTCTCGGGCGCGAGCGATCCGGTGAGCTTCTCGGTCAGCTCGAAGGACACGCAGATCATGACCGCCGACGCGGGCCTCAACGCGGGTGAGTTCTACGCCCTGACCGGCAAGAACACGGGTTCGCTCACGGGCAACTCGGGCGGCGTGCCGATCGGCGCCGAGTACAACTCGGACGACACCCCGTAAACCAACTCCGATCCTAAGACGCAGAGGGAGCGCCGCGGCGCTCCCTCTTTCTCCTACAGCGCTCCAGATTTCTATTATTTGCTCTCGTGAGGAGATAGAATGCGTAAGTCAATCACATTACTCGCGGCCGCAGCGTCCATCGCGCTGATCGCCGGCTGCTCGAGCGGCGCGTCCACCACGCCCGCCGGCTCGATGTCGAGCCACTCGTCGATTCCGATGTCCGTTCACCACGGCGTGAACTATCTGGCGACGCGCGGCGACATCCATCCGTCGGTCGGACACGTGCTGCCGGCGTTCCACGGCAAGGGCTGCGGAACGACGAACCTGGCGTTTATTTCCGATTTCAACAACAGCGTCGTGAACATCTACGCCAACGGCACGATGTGCGCGCAGATCACCGGCCTGCTCAATCCGCAGGGATTGAAGGTCGACAACATGGGCAACCTTTGGATCGCCGACACGGGTAACTCGAGAGCGGTCGAATTCAAGCCGCCCTACAACGGTTCTCCAGCCGTCACCCTCAACGATACCGGCTACTACCCCACCGACATCGCGCTCTGCAAGGGGTATGAAGCTATAACCAACATCTTCGCGACCAACGGAAGCGCCGGCAATGTCGAGATCTACAAGGGCAGCGCCACGAACCCGACGTCGACGCTGACCGACTCGAACACGACCTCCGAGCGCTTCGACACGTGCGATGCGTCGGGCAACTTGTTCACGACATACGTGACGAACAACGGTACCGGCGGCACGAACGAGTGGGTCGGCGGCAAAGGCAACCCGAAAGAGCTGTCGGCGCTGGGCACCAATTTCCCGGGCGGCATCCGCACGGATAACGGCGGCAAGCTGTACGTCGACGATCAGACCAACCGCACGATCGCGATCTCCGCGCCCCCGTATACGAGCATCAGCAAGACCGTCACGCTTTCGGGCGCCGGCGATCCGGTGAGCTTCGCAGTGAGCGTTCCGGAAGCAACGATCCTCACGGCCGATGCTTCGAACAACGCGGGTGAATACTACAACTTCCGCGGAAACAACACGGGCTCGCTGGCAGGCAATTCGAGCGGATTGCCGATCGGCGCCGCTTTCTTCAACATCTAAACCGGGTCCACGAAAAACGCGAAAAGGGGGCGCTACGGCGCCCCCTTTTTCTCGCCGTCCCCAAACGACCCAAGGATCGCCGCTCCGGCCTTAACCTATTTGACACCCTCGGCCGGAAGGGCCGGCGTCGCCCGCACGGCGAACGTCGGCCGGTCCGCAGGGGGATGTAGCTCAGTTGGTAGAGCGCCTGCTTTGCAAGCAGGATGTCAGGAGTTCGAGTCTCCTCATCTCCACAGGCGTGGGGGCATAGCTCAGTTGGTAGAGCATTACGCTGGCAGCGTAAGGGTCAGGAGTTCGAGTCTCCTTGCCTCCACCAATCACCATTCATACCGCAGGCCGGCTCGAGCGCGCCTTAATTCGCCACCGCTCGCTAAGTGCTATACCAGAGGTGGAGCTCGCTGAAGCTTGCGTGGAGGCGCCTATGAGCCGCCGAACCCTCTGCTCCCTCGCTGCTGCCTGCACGGCAATCGGGTTGTCAAACTGCGCAGGTCTCCCGCTGCCGTCGCCGCTGCATGCCGCCGCGGTCAGCAACGTTGCGATGCAATCCCCGAGACGATCCGATCATTCCGAACGCGTCTACGTCGGCAACTATTACGATAACGACGTCGACGTATTTACGAACGCCGGCAAGCAAATCGGAACGCTCAAAGCCATGTGCAAACCGGAAGGGCTCGCATCGGACGCGCAAGGCAACGTCTACGAAGCCGACCAATGCGCTCATGAGATCCGCGTCTTTGCGTCCGATACGCCCAAGGCGAAGATGACGATCGGCGACCACGGTTTCGCTCCGCTCGGCATCGCCATCGATCGCCGAGGCGACGTCGCGGTAGCGAACGTCTGCGCGACGGTGCGTCAATTTTGCCAATTCGACCAGCTCGATCAGGGTAACGTCACGGTCTTTCTCGCACCGGACTACAAGCAGACGCGCGTGTATGCCAACGGCTGTTTCTACTGTTTCTTCGTCGCTTTTGATGCCGCGGGCAACCTTTGGGCCGACGGCAACACGTCAGCATACCCACCGGGGACGATCGGGTATTGGCCGGCAGGCTCGCAGACATACGTTCCTGTGAACATCGCCTTCAACTTCCCCGGCGGTTTGCTGTTCGACGCGAACGGCAATCTGGTACTCGACGATCAAAGCGGCAGCCCGAACGGCGGTTCCGAAGTCTTCGTCTATGCGCCCGGCTCGACCAAACCGTTCCGATCGATTGCGGTGCAGCCGGACGGCAGCCACGTCGTCCAGATCGCGCTCGGCGCCGCGGGAGAGCGGTTGTACGCGCCGGACGACGACGACAACGCGATCCGCCTGTTCAACTACCGGAACGGCCAGTTGCAAAAAACGATAACGCCGGCACAATCGGGCGGCTTTATCGGCGTAACCACGACGTACTAAACGGCCGTCCCGGGCCGCGACCGCTTCGTTCGCCGGCGGATTCTGCGGCGCATTCGATAGAAACGTCGAAGCGTGCTATACTGCGCACGCGGAGTACGCCGGACGGCCGCGGTCCCGAAAGGGATTGAGGAAAGTCCGGGCTTCACAGGGCAGGGTGCAGGATAACGTCCTGTCGGGGCGACCCGAAGGAAAGTGCCACAGAAACATACCGCCGGGCGCTTCGCGCTCCCGGCAAGGGTGAAATCGTGAGGTAAGAGCTCACGGAGCCGCACGGAGACGTGCGCTCGGGTAAACCCCACCCGAAGCAAGACGCGCTCGATTATGCTTCGCCGCGTGCGAAGCCGGACGGCCCGTCCGTACGAGCCAAGTCGCATCAGGCGCGCGGTGACGCGCGCCGCAGAGAGATGGCCGTCACCCTTCGGGGTACAGAATCCGGCTTACAGGCGTGCTCCGCGCAGTCGCGCCTTCTGGAACTAGGCGGCGGACCTTCGCAAGCGGAACCACGGCAGCATGAGCAACGCGTACGGTGTCTGGCGCGCCGCCGCTTTGACGATCATCTTCGGCGCCGTACTGTTCGTCGCGTTCGGATCGTACGCGCAGTTTGCGAACGACGGGTTCGGTATGTCGCTGCTGCCGGATTCGCGCACGTCGTCTTACGTCGTGCATGACCTCGAGGCCGGGTCGGCGGCGGCGCGAGCGGGTATTCACGTTGGCGATCGCGTCGAGCCGGCAAAGCACGACATGCTCAGCCGCGCAACGGTCGCGTATCCGCCTCCGGGTGCCAAGGTCGAGGTGCTGGTGGACGGCACCCGGCGCGTAACGCTGGTCGAAACCAAAAGCGAACCGGCGCACCCGATCGTGAGCTTCATGCTCGTGCGGCTGTGTTTTCTAGCTATCGCCGCCCTTTTAGCATGGCGGCGGCCCGACGACGCCAGCACCCGCATGCTCGTGTGGTTTCTCTTTTCCATCGGACTGGGAATCGCGCTGAACAATCACGAGTTCGGATCCGCGCTGGCTTCGATGATCGTTCTGCAGCTCGGCTCGGTGTTTCTGCTGCTCTTTTCGTTCGGCGCGGGTGCCCGCTTTGCAGCCACGTTTCCGGAAGGTGCAGCCACAGGCGCCCCTCGCGTCTTGGCCGCCCTTGCCACGATCGTCACGACGCTTGCCATTGCGATCGTCGCGGCGTCCGTCCTCGGCATCGCGCCGGCTTCACTTCGACAGGTTGCGGCGGGAGTGGTGTACCTGGGTTTTCTCGCGTCGTTACTGCTGCTCGTCGCCATCCTGGTCGAACGATACCTCAACACGCGCGCGGAAGACCGCCGCCGGCGGCAGTGGATTTTCTTGATTCTCGGCCTTGGACTGGCCGGCCCGGGGATCGATCTCGCCGTTCAGGTGTTTGCTTCGTACAACCGGACAATCGACGAGTACGCATCGCTTTCGCTGACGATTATCCCGTTCGGGCTGGCATACGTGATCTTGCGCCATCGCGTCATCGACGTGGGCTTCGTACTCAACCGAGCCGCCGTATACGGATTGATGTCGATCGTCATCGTCGGCATCTTCGTCGTGGTGGAAACGTTGCTGGCAAAATACGTAGAAAGCACCAACCACGTCACGAGCACGGCGCTGCAGCTGGCCGTGGCGCTGGCGCTGGGCTTTTCGATTCGAGCCATCCACACGCGAGTGGATCGCTTCGTCGACACGGTCCTGTTTCGCGAACGCCACCAAGCCGAATCGGCGATTCGCGCGTTCGCGCACGACGCCGCCTATGTCACCGACGCGGGCGTGTTGGGAGAGCGGTGCATCGAAATCGCCGTGCGGTACGGCGGGACGCCCGACGCCGGCATTTGGCAACGGTCGGCAAGCGGCGAGTATCTGCCGGTCGAGTCGACGTTTTCTGCCAGCGCGGCCGTGAGCGAGAACGACCCCGCGGTCGTCGCGATGCGCGCGCGGCGCGTCGTCGTCGACCTGGCCGATTGCCGGACGACCCTGCCGGGCGCGCTCGCGTTTCCTATGGTCGTCCGCGGCGAGCTGCTCGGGATGCTGGTCTGCGGCCCAAAGGCGCAGGGCGGCGAAGCCTATGCACCGGACGAACGCGACGCGCTCGAAGCGATGGCCATGGCCGTGGGCCACGCCTACGACGCGCTGGAGGTACGAGAGCTGCGCCGGCGCCTGGAAGCGGCCGAGGGCCGTTTCGCAACCGTCGAGGCAGCGGGTCTGTCGTAGGCGAAGGATATCGCCGCCCAAGGAGTACCGATTGCCCGTGACCCAGCCCATCTTCACCCCAGACATGACCGTCGACCAGGCCTTCAAACTGCACGCAGGCGCGCGCCGCGTCTTTGCGCGCTTTCACCTAGGCGGCTGCTCGAATTGCGCCATCAGCGAAACGCACACCATCGGGGCGATCAGCGAGGACTACGGCATTCCGCTGCCCATGCTGCTGGAGAGCTTGAACGCGCTTTGGGATCAGGGTGCGCTGTCGATCGGCGACAAGGTCCGCATCCCCGACGAGATCCGCTCGAAAATTCCGCAGCTGGCGAACGTGCCCGAGGTGGGCGAGATCAAGAGCGTCGACGCCGGCGCTTACACGGCCGAGTTCGGCGAGGTGCGCCTGCAGGGGCTGGCGGAAGACTTTATCCCGGTTACCGCCGACGTCACCACGGCGTAGGGAAAGCCTACTCCAGAGGCTTGCGCTCGGCGTACGACTCGTCCATGCCGTGCCAAAACGCGATGCGCGGCTCGCCCGATTTCCAGCACAGATAGACGGCACGCCCTTCTCGCATGGAGGGGAAATCGACCAAGCCCAGGTCGATGTCTTTGACGATGCAGCCGTATGCCTCGACGCGGTTGATAATCCGCACGATTTCGGCTTTTTGTTCGCTGAACCGCCCCGGGGTGAACGGCGAGCGGGGCGCGGCCATGCGCGTATGCGGGGTGGGCTCGATGCCGCGCAGCACCGGGTCGGTCTCCAGAAGGCGGATCGCCAGGTCGCGCCGCTTCGCCCAGAGCTCCTCCATGAGCGGCGCCACTTTCGGGATGAGGGCGTTGGCCTTTTCGGGCGAAAACAGTTTCATGGACGTTGACCTTGCATGACGCGGCTGGTATTCGTCACCGGGCTTTCGGGTGCCGGGAAAAGTCAGGCGATGAAGACGCTCGAGGACTTGGGCTTTTACTGTGTAGATAACCTTCCTCCCAAGTTGGTTTCGCAAACCCTCGAGCTGCTCGACGACGCGCAGATCCGGCAAGCGGCGATCGCGCTGGACGTCCGCAGCGGCGGCGCGCTCGGCGACGCGCTTCCGCTTCTTCAAGAGGTTTCGCGCAACGGCGTGCGTCCGCAAGTCTTGTTTCTGGACGCGCGCGACGATCTGCTGGTGCGCCGCTATAGCGAAACCCGCCGCCGCCATCCGTTCGCATCGGTTGGTTCGCTGCGCGACGCGATTGCGATCGAGCGCACGACGCTGGCGCCGCTGCGCGCACTTGCCACCGCGGTCATCGACACCACCGGCTTGACGCACGCGGCACTCAAGGAGCGGCTCGTCGCCGCGTTCGAGCCCGCGCATCCCGAGCGCCAACTGACGGTAACCATCGTCGCGTTCGGGTTCAAATACGGTATTCCGCTGGATCTCGACATGCTCTTCGACGTGCGATTTCTGCAGAATCCGAACTACGTCGAAAGCCTGCGTTCCCTCACGGGGGCCGACCCCGCGGTCGCGAAGTACATCGACGAGGACCCCTCGACGCAACCCTTCATCGACCGGCTTTTCGACATGATGGATTTCCTGGTTCCCCGCTTTCTGACCGAAGGCAAGGCGCAGATCACGATCGGCGTCGGATGCACCGGCGGGCGCCACCGCTCGGTATACATCGCGCGCCGCCTGTGCCGCCATCTCGAAAACGGCGGATTGGTGGACGTCAACCTGGACACGCGGGACGCGACGCGATGATCCAGCGCGTACCGCCGTTTCTGCGGTGGGCTTATCCGGGTCTGGGCGTCAAGCGCTGGCTGCTGGTCGCGATCGCCGGCATTTTGCTGCTGGTCAACGGCGTCGACCGCTACCTTGTGGCAATCGGCTATAACGTGCACGCCAACGAAGTCATCGACAGCTTCATCGACGATTATTTCCCGCCGTCGTACCTGTCGTGGATCTTCATGGTCGTCGGCATCGCGCTGATCTTCATCGGCATCCGGCAATGGCTGCTCGCGATTCTGCGCGCCAGCGTCGTCGGCGGCGGCAGCGCCGGCATCCTGGACACACTGTACGACATGCGGCTGCGCAACGGCTATAAGATCGTCGCAATCGGCGGCGGCACGGGCCTTTCCACACTGCTGCGCGGGCTCAAGCGCAAGACGACGAACTTGACCGCGGTCGTTACCGTCAGCGACGACGGCGGCAGCTCCGGGCGTTTGCAGAAAGAGCTCGGCGTGCTGCCGCCCGGCGACGTGCGCAACTGCCTGGTCGCACTTGCCGACGACGAAGC
>Ga0070740_10005942_pt1 | contig 10989 bp, 11 predicted proteins | sample Coa_R2_FD_67286 | JGI IMG/M metagenome (GOLD analysis project Ga0070740, IMG submission 67286) | Surface soil microbial communities from Centralia Pennsylvania, which are recovering from an underground coalmine fire - Coalmine... | ecosystem: Environmental > Terrestrial > Soil > Unclassified ...
GATCTGGAGCGTGAGGCGCGCACCCAGCGCCGTTCCGAGGACGAGCGCGGCGTGTACCGCAAATTCGGCTCCACCGAGGCGGACGAAGAAAACACCTGAGGCCCGCCGGCCATGCTTTGTTCTGGGCCGGCATCATGGCTTCAGCCGGTAAAGCTGTTAGGCTATTAACGACCGCAACGCACCGGGTCAAAGGAGTCAGCTTGCCGTTTCGTTTCGCGCCTATTTTGCGCCAACTCGTTCCTTGTCGATGTTTTCAACCGTGAAAGAGCCGCACACGGCAAATAGCGTTGTTCGGACGGATTTCCCGGGGCTGAGCCAGGTCAAGTCGATCGTGGCATTTGCCAGCGCCAAGGGCGGCACCGGCAAGAGCACGCTGGCGACCAATATCGCGGCGGTGCTGGCGCTTAAGGGTCGCAAGGTCGGCATCGCCGACGCCGAACTGGAAGCGCCCAGCGTGGCGCCGATGCTGGGCGTGCCGCGCCTACGCTTGAGCGCTGCCAACGGCTTGATCGAGCCCGCCAGCGGTCCGTTCGGCATCCGGATCGTCGCCAATGACCCCACCGCCGACGAACCGCCGGTCAGCTTCGCCGATGAGGAGGTGCAGATGGATGCCGGTGCCGGTTCGGATGCTGGCGCCAGCCGGATGTTCGCCTCGCTGGAGGATCTGCTCGGCCGCACGCGATTCGGCGCGCTCGACCTGTTGCTGATTGACCTGCCGCCGGGGTTCCGGCATGTCCTGCGGCTGTGCCAATTGGTGGCGCGTGCCGGGGTGGTAATGGTTCTGCCGGCCTCCGCCAGCGCCGCCACGGCCGTGCGCCGGTCCTTGGAGAAAGCGCAGCGCAAAGGGGTAGGCGTGATCGGTCTGATCGAAAACCTGCAGGGCTTTTACTGCGGCAATTGCCATTCGGTGCGCCCGCTGCTGCCGCGCGCCGATCTGGGCGCTTTAGCCCGCGACTTCAACGTGCCGATCCTGGGCCGCGTCCCGTTCGACTCGCGCCTGGCCGAAGCCTGCGACACCGGGCGTTCTTTCGTGCGCGATTATCCCGACGCTCCCGTAACCAAGCTCATCTACGAAGCTGCGCAGGCGCTGTGGGCGGCGGTGTCGGCGCCCCATCCCGCGCCCCGCTCCTGACCGCTTTCCGTCTGAGCTCTCCAAGCCGCCGTTGATCGGCGTTGCACGAGCGGTCGCGCCCGGCGAGTGATCGGCGGTCAATTCTTCGCTAAACTTTAGAGCGCACGCGCTGCACCACGCCACTGAGGGAGCCCCCACCATGGAGTTGCCAGATGCGGAGCAGTATTCGGCGACCGAGGTGCTGCCAGACGGCCTGCCGGTTCGCATTCGCGCGATCCGTCCCGACGACAAGGCGCGGCTGCTGGAGCATTTCAACCGCCTCAGTGCACAGGCGCGCCGCTACCGCTTCTTTGCCGGCAAGCGGTCGTTGACCGAACGGGAGCTGAAGAGGCTGACCGAACTGGACTTCATCAACCACGTTGGACTGGCGCTTACGACCGACGCCGATGGTAGCGAGCAGTTTGTCGGCGTGGCCCGCTATCTGCGCGCCGCCGATCCTGCTCGGGCGGAGATCGCGCTGGCGGTGCGCGATGATTACCAGGGCCGCGGCATCGGTCCGCTGCTCATCCACCATCTGGCCCGCATCGCACGCGCCAACGGTATCCAGATGTTCGAGGCCAACGTGCTGGGCGATAACGATCGGATGCTCAAGGTGATCCGCAGGAGCGGATGCGCGGTGAAGACCGTCACTGATGCGGGCATTGTGCACATCGACCTTTGCTGCCCGAGCCTGCCTCAATGACGGGACTCAGGCCTTGCAACCGGCGGCTACAGACGTTGCATCGCCGCGATGAGCCTGAGCTTCTCATCGGACGTTATGAGCCGATCCGCCATCGGGTACAGCACGCGCTCTTCGCGCAGGTCGTGGCTGTTGAAGAGGTCTTCGGGCGTAGTCGGTTCCGATTGCAGCATTCGCGAGATTGCCTCGCAACTCTCCTCCTCCAGCGCACGGGTCAACCGGCCGAGGATCTCCTTAAAGCGCGTGTGCTCCGCGCGCATGGCAGCGGTCGGACCGCTATCGCGCATCCCGGTGCGTTGTTCGATGGCGGGAAAAAGAACCTCCTCTTCCATTCGCATATGCAAGGTCAGGCCCACAACAAACTCCGAAAAGGCCTTGCGTACCTCCTTCAGATTGCAATCAGCCGCTGCGTAGCGTCCGGCCGCCCAGGTATCCCGCAATCGCTGATGGTCTTTGCCGAGGAAATCGGCGATGGTCCGCGCAACCTGCGGATCGCGCCTGGTGATCCGCATCCGCCAAACGGGCGGGCCGATCTCGAGTTGCCAGGAATCGAAATAGGCGCCGTGACTTTCTTGCAGTCGCCCAAGCAAGGCTCTCAGGTCGCGCTCGCAAGCCAGTTCGATCGATTCCGCGGGGCGCAACTGCTCGATTTTGCGCAGCATCGTCTCTTCCATGCCGGGTGAGATTTCCAGTCTTGCTACCACCGTGGTCGAGTCCATTTGGCAGTTTTCCTAGCTGAAAGGCTGTGTTTGCCGTCCACGCCAGCAAGCCCCGTGCCTGTTTTGACGCTTACAGGTGCTGGTAAAGGCATGGCTGGGGGTGATAAACCGATTACAGGGGGAACCTTCGCAAGCGATCGCCCAGGGCCGGATAGGAATGGGGTGATCATGATAAGGCCACGGCTTAACTCCTCCTTTGCAGTGGCTGTTGCCGTGCCAGGCACGGCGTCGGAGGCAGCCCGGCCAACTTTGTCGCTCCGGCCTGCCTTAACGACCGCTTCGTCCGAGATTCCACGCAAGGTATCTGAGCGTGCCGCAGGCGCGTGCGTCGTCGTGCGGCGATGCGATACAGCCTTCAGCGCGAGGGGCACGCCAAGCAGTGTTTTGATGTTTGGAAACCCGGCCGTCGTCGCAAACGGCCTGAAAGGAGGTAGATGTAATGGCTATCACTGAGGCTATGAAGTTTCGTGAAATGGGGATGGGCGTAGCGGGTGAGGAAGCCGGCGAGGGTCTGGCGCTGGTGGTGTTGGCTATCCTCGCCCTGGCGGGGATCGAGCCGATGCTGCTGAACTCGATTGCGGTGATCGTCGCCGGCATCGCGCTCGCCGTCGAAGGCGCTATGCTTAGCGCCAGATATGCCAAGGCACTGGCCAAGGCCGCACCCCAGGCGGTCGATGCTCGAGCGCTCTCCGGTGGAATGAGTTCCAGCCTGGTGGCCGGGCTGGCAGGGATAGTGCTGGGAATTCTGGCGATTTTGAGCATCGCTCCGGAAACCCTGATCGGGGTCGCGTTGATCGCCTTCGGCGCAGCGGTGCTGTTCGATTACATGGCGCGGGTGCAAATCCGCGCCCTGCGCATGGTGGGCGAGGGAGCCTCCGGCGAGTCGGCTCGCATCGCGATCTCGGCCGCCTCCAGCACCAACACGGCGGGTGTGCTGATCGCTGCCGGCCTTGTTACGCTGGGAATCCTGGTGCTGGCGCATGCAGCGCCCGAAATTCTGGCGTCGGCTGCTTTCCTCGGTCTTGGCACTTACCTCGTCCTTGAGGGCGCCTCCTCATCCGGTTTGCTGACGGAACTGGCGGCGGAATGAGCATTTGATCGCTCCGGTGCTCCCGTTCCCGAGTCACTAAACCTGACTCATCGGAACGGCACCGGAGCATCAATGGCTGTGCGCGCCATGCCGGCGCCGCATCGGCGCAGAGGTTTCATCGGCCGCAACACCGTTGCGTTGTGCGACGCTTCTCGCAGTGCGCTGATGCGATTCGGTGTCGGCGGCTTGCTGGCCCCCGCAAATCGTTTCGTACAGGCCGGTGCAAGGCTGCTGACCTTTTCGTTTTCCACGACAATGGGTTTCAACCGAAGGACCGCTTGTCTCCGGTCGAGACATGGGATGCGTCGAAAGGGAACAGCAGGGGCAAGTACCGCGCGGAGGGCTGATCGGGTCTTGGAATCCAACGGCGCATAACCTAGAGTAATTGAATGGGGACGTTATACCGGCCAGTTCCAATAAAAGTTCGATAAAGCAAATCGCTTGCATCGTTTGCGGAAAAGGCCGGTGTCGCCCCAAACTTTACGGCAGGTCTCGGTGCGGTATGGCCACGGCCCATCACAAAGCGCACATCACCCGGCTCGAGATCGATGAGGTGAAGGGGCGGCGCCATGAGATTGTCTTCGTTGACGCGCGCAGCCTTACTTCGCTCAAACGCAATCCGCTTCAGGTACCCGGTGCGCTCCATATGCCCGTAAAGCAGCTCGAGAAGCGTGCGAAGTTGCTGCCGCGAAACCGCACACTGGTTACGTACTGTACCTGAAGCCACGAAAAGACCAGCGCCCGTGTGGCGCGGGAATTGACGGATCGTGGATTTGAGAAAGTCTATCCTTTGCGAGGGGGCTTTCGGGCCTGGCAGCGTGCGGGCATGCCGGTCGAGCCGGTGGCCGATGAATGGTTAGCGCCAACAGGGCGATGAGCTGGCGGACAGGCAGTTACCATCTGAAAGAGCAGGGCTGGGGTGCTCCTACGGATGGTGGGAAAACGGCCCGCGTCGTGATCGGCGTTCAGCGCGAGGTTTTTGCTGGTAACATCGCTCGGTTGATTGGGCTCCAAAGGGCGCACAAGCGCCCGTCGTCTCGCCCGCGCTTGGGCCGTGCATCGATGGGCGTCGCCGCTGTTTGAGCAAACAATGAGCAAAGCAACGAGCCAGGGTGGGGAAATTTCACGCAGGCAATTGCTGGGACTGGCCGGAGGCAGCGCGGCCCTGCTGACGTTGGGCCTGGCCGGCGTCGGCGCGTCGAGGGCCGCGGCCAACGAATCACTGACGCCACAGGCCGTGGTGCTGGCTTCACAGGCGTCGGCGCACGGCGTGGTCGCCGACCCCACACTGATTCCGCCTCCCATTCATCGCACCACGCCCGTTCATCACGAAGTTCTGCTCCAAGCGCGCCATCTGTGGGCCGAGATCGCGCCGGGCGCGAAATTCCGCTTCATGACCTTTCAAGGCCAGGTGCCCGGGCCGATGATACGCGTGCGCCAGGGCGATACTGTCCATCTCACCTTCAGCAACACGGCCAATGACTACTGGCACTCGATCGATCTGCACGCAGTGATCGGACCCGGTGGCGGCTCGGACGCAACGCGCGTTACGGCCGGCCAGGCCAAAAGCATCCATTTCAAGGCCATGTATCCGGGCGCCTTTATCTATCATTGTGGGGTGCCCGACATGGATTACCACATCAGCAGCGGCATGTATGGCATGATCCTGGTCGAACCTGAAGCCGGACTGCCCAAAGTCGACCACGAATTTTACCTCGGCCAGAACGAGGTCTACACGCGCGGCGTTTTCGGTCAGAAAGGTCCCAACAATTTCGACTTCAAGGCGATGAATCGCAGCCGGCCCACTTACGTCATCTTCAACGGCGCGGTCAACGCCCTTACCGCCACCCGCTTCGGCGCGATGCGCGCCAGGGTGAGCCAGACCGTGCGGGTGTTCATGGTCAACGGCGGTCCCAACCTGATGTCGAGCTTCCATCCCATCGGCAACGTGTGGGCCAACGCCTGGCTGCACGGCGCGCTGGCCAATGCGCCGCTGCATTATGTGCAGACGGCGCCGGTGCCGCCGGGCAGCGCCTTCGTGGGCGATATCGTGTTGGGAGTACCGCAGACTATCAGGTTGATCGATCATGCTATGAGCCGGGTGGGCCTGGGCGCGATGGCCGAGATCGAGGTCGCCGGCAAGCCCAATCCTGCTTTGTTCCGGGCGGGCTGAACTGGAGTAGCGGCGAAGGGTGCAAAACGCAGTATCGCCCCGCCCAACGTGTCGGAGGATGTCTGGTGATCGCAATCAAGCGCGCTTACGAGCCGCTCAGCCGCGATGACGGCACGCGGATCCTCGTCGATCGGCTGTGGCCGCGCGGCCTCAAAAAAGAGCAGCTTCACGTCGAGAAGTGGCTGCGGGAACTGGGCCCCAGCAACGAACTGCGGCGCTTCTTCGGCCACGATCCCCAACGCTGGCAGGAATTTCGTCGCCGCTATCGCGCCGAGCTTAAACGGCCGCAAGTCAAACCCCTGCTCGACGAACTGCTCGAAGTGGCACGCGACGGAAAACTCACTCTGGTGTACAGCGCGAAAGACGAGGCACACAACCAGGCGGTCGTGATCAAGGAAATCCTCGAGGAAAGATTGTAGAAGGCCTTGCGCAATCTAGCCTGTAGCAACCAGAAAGCGGTTGACACGGTTGATTCAAGGTTACCCGAGACGTGCGAGGCGGAAATTGCGGGGACTAAACAACCTCCGGCGCCGGGCCAAGTCTCTATTCGACCAACGGCGGCCGGCGGTCACCGCCGCGGAAATAGCGGGTACCTACGCCCTTATCGGCTTGTTGTGGGTTTGGCTTTCCGCCGAGTTTAGCGTCGCGCTGTTCGATCCTCATGGCATCCTGGAGGTGCAGATAATACGTGGCGTAATCCTGGTTATCGCAACCGGTGCAGCCATCTGTCTGCTAATCTATCGTTACAATCGCCATCTTCGAGATGTTGCGACTGAATTGCGGGAAAGTTCAGCCCGCGCCGACACCTATTTCGACGCTACGGTTGAAGCAGTTGTCAACGTTGACGCCAACGGCCGCATCGTTCGGGTCAATCCGCGCGCCGAGGCACTGTTCGGATACTCCAAGGCCGAAATGGTGGGCGAATTGGTAGAGATGCTGATTCCGCAGCACCTGCGTCAGCGCCACATCCGGCATCGAATCGAGTACTTCAAGGCTCCGCGATCGCGCCCGATGGGTATGGGTATGAACCTGGTAGGGCTTAGGAAGGACGGGAGTGAGATACCCGTCGAAGTAAGCCTGAACCTGCTGGAGACCGAAAAGGGAAAGCTGGTGAGCTGCTTCATCACTGACATCAGCGAGCGGCTGGCGATAGAACGGGAGGCGCGAATGAGCCAGATGTCGGCGATTTTGGGAGCGATGGCCGGGGGAGTAGTGCATGAGCTGAACAATCCGATTGGTATCATTATGTCGCGGACCGAACTGATGTTGGCCGAATGGCAGGACCATCATCTGCCCGCTCAGCTGCGCGAGGACGTGGAGGTCATTCACCGCAACGCACAAAGAATCGGCCGAATTTCACAGGGTCTGCTGGGAATGGTTCGCGAACCCTCCAAGGAACATCGGTTGGTCAGCCTGAATGATATCGTAGATGACGGGGTGCAGCTTGTCAGAAGGCAATTCGCCAAGGACCGCATACTGATTGAAACCGCTCTGGATCGTGGCCTCGCACCCATATTGGGCGATCCAGGCGCACTTGAACAGGTGCTGCTTAATCTCCTTGTCAACGCGCGCGAGGCGATGCCGGACGGAGGCCGCATCCGGATTGCAACCGGCGCGGCAAAGGGGCGGCCTGGATGGCTGTTTCTTTCGGTATCGGATACGGGTTGCGGTATCCAGCCTGGGACGCTGCCAAAGCTGTTCACCCCATTTTTTACAACCAAGGCGGGTGGAACCGGGCTTGGTCTGTGGATCAGCCGACGTATCATCACCGAGCACGGCGGCTCCATTGACGTCTTCGCCGAATCCGCGCAAGGGGTGACATGGGTTATTCTACTGCCTCGGGCCGAAACCGAATTCTCACCTGGCGCCGGGTTGCAGCCCGCCCAACGGCCCGGCCAATCTGCTTTTCCCAGCGCGCTAGGATCCCAATCCTTTCGTAGAAGTTAGCGAGTACGCGGCCACCGAATCATTTCGCGAGGTCAGGCGATTGGGCAAAGATCCCCCTGGTACGCCAGTTGCTTCGTTGCCCGGACGGTATGGCCTGCAAAATTCTGATTGTGGATGATGAGCGGGATTTCCTGGACACCTGGAAGAGAGTTGTCAACCGGTTGGGTTACGTTTGCCTGACCGCCGGCAATGTCGCGTCGGCTCTGCGCCGGATCGAGGCGGAGCGGCCCGACCTGGTGATAACCGATTTGCACTTCCCGGTTGGCAACGGCTTTGAGGTGATGCGGCATGTCCAGGCAAAGTCACCCCAAACCCGCGTGATCATAGTTACCGCCTATCACACTCCGGCCATACAGGAGGCTGCCGCCACGGGCGCGGTGGACTACCTGCCAAAACCGTTTTCCGTCGCCGCCCTGACCGCTTCAATCATACGGGCGCTGGCCTCACCTAAGCCCGCCCGGGCGTGATGATTTGACCGTGCGTGCCGGGCACCAATTTCAGCGGAGACGGTATTTTCTGATAAGCCGATATACAGTTTTGCGATCGATACCGGCCGCGCGTGCGGCCTCGGAAACGTTGCCCCCGTGGTCTTTGAGCAGGTTATTGATGTAGACGGCCTCGAAACGGCTTAGCCACCGATTTTTTGCGTCTTTGAGCGAACCGGCCGATGTGCCTTCCCGGGCGCCGGTTTCGATTCGCCCTGGTATGGCGGCGGAGCGCAACTGTTCGGGGAGATCCTGAAGGCCGATCAGTTCGCTCTCGGCCAGGGCACAGGCGCGTTCGATCACGTTTTTAAGCTCGCGAACGTTGCCCGGCCATGAATGAGCTTCCAGGGCGCGCAGCGCTTCGGGCTGAAACCCGCGCGCCTCACAGTCGCCTTTGGCACGCTGCTTTTTGAGGAACTCATAGGCGAGCAACGTGACGTCACCGGGGCGCTCGCGCAACGCCGGGATCTCAATCGTAATCACGTTCAGCCGATAATAAAGGTCTTCGCGGAAACGGCCGTTGCGAATCAGTTCATCGAGGTCACGATTGGTTGCAGATACCACTCTCAGATCGACCGGCGTTTCGCACACGCCGCCAAGTCTGCGTATCCGCCGCTCCTGAAGCGTCCGCAACAGCTTGACTTGCAGAGAGTAGGGAAGCTCCCCTACCTCGTCAAGAAACAGTGTGCCACGATTTGCCGTTTCGATCAGGCCGGCTTTGGTTTTGAGGGCACCCGTGAACGCACCTTTTTCGTAGCCGAACAGTTCGGACTCCAGCAGGTTGTCGGGAATCGAGGCGCAATCGACCGCCACGAACGGTTGGGTGCAGCGCTTGCTGCTGGCATGAATTGCGCGCGCAATCAGTTCCTTGCCGGTACCGGACTCGCCCCGGATCACGATGTCGGCGTCCGAGCGCGCCGCCCTGCGCACCAGCTTCAACACTTCCATTAGCGATGCGCTGTGGCCAATGATGTTTTCGAAACCCAACGCATCCTGAATTTGGTCGCGCATGGAGCGATTCTCAAGCGCCAGTCTGCGATGCTCCAGGGCGCGTTCGACGGCCAACTTCAGTTGATCCATCGAAAACGGCTTGGCAATAAAATCGAAAGCCCCGCGCTTGACCGCCGCGACCGCCGACGGAATGGTTGCGAAGGCAGTGAACACGATGATCGCCACATCGGGGTCGATCTCGCGGACACAATGCAGTACCTGCATGCCGTCCACGTCGGGCATTTTGAGATCGGTTAGCACCACGCTGGGGTGCTCCGATCGCACCAGCGCAACCGCTTCACGTGGGTCGGTGGTGCCGATGCAGCGATAACCTGCGCGGCTCAAAATACGGCGGCAACCATCGACCATCTCAGGTTCGTCGTCGATGATCAGGATAGTTTCTTGCGTCAATTTGTCGCATCTCCTGCCGACTCACAAACGAAGCGATGAAAGCCGGGTGTTGAGTGCGGCTCCGGGTGCCTGCACGGCGCACGGCGGCGGGCCGGCTATCGCTAGCAGTAAAAACCTTCGACTGTCCCGCTAAGTCCCCCTCGGTCGTCCTGCGCTCGCCACACCAACGGCTGGGTTAACTCCGACCGACCAGAAAATAACGCAAGCTCGATGGTTTTCAAGCCAGCATGGCGCAGATGCATCGCAGCCGCAGTGAGCGCGGCCGGCGCAGGTTCGGGAAGTTGTGGACCTCGCTCCACAACCGCGTGGCTGCGATTCCCCATCGAGTTGCACAAAGCCAACGGCCCGCTTTGTGCGATGGCACATCGCAGCGCCGCAGACGAGGCGCCGGCTTTAAATTTTGCCACGCGCTTGCTGGAAGCTCCAAAAGCCGCGCCGCCAAGGGTCGGTGCTGATGGGGGGCGGCCATGCCCGTCGAATCGGCTGCCGTGATTGAACGGACAAGAAATCCGATGAAGAGGCGGCCGCACGGATTTTGCTTGCCCATGAGACATGGCTGACTACAAGTATTTGATCATCGGCGGGGGTATGACTGCCGACGCCGCCGTTCGCGGCATCCGAGAGCTCGATCAGTCCGGCCTGGTGGGGTTGCTGTGCTCCGAAGCCTGTCCCCCATACGACAGACCTCCGCTGTCCAAGGCGCTGTGGAAGGGCGGACAGCTTGATAGTATCTGGCGTGGGACCGACGCTGTTCCCGGCGTCACCGTGCATCTTGGCACCCTTGCGGCACGGCTTTATCCGGAACAAAGGCAAGTCGTCGATCAGAAAGGCATCACCTACCGGTACGAGAAGCTGCTTCTGGCAACCGGCGGCTCGCCGCGCCGGCTGGGATTTGGCGGCGATACCTGCATCTATTTTCGCACCGTCGATGACTATCGCAAACTGCGCAACATCACCGAGAGCGGCAACCGGTTTGCAGTGATCGGCGGCGGCTTCATCGGCTCCGAGATTGCGGCCGCACTCAGCATCAACGGCAAGAGTATCGTCATGATTTTTCCCGAAGCGGGGATCGGCGCGCGAGTGTTCCCTGCGGATCTCTCCAGGGCCGTAACCGACTACTATCGAACCAAAGGCGTTGAGGTACTAAGCGGGGCGATGGTGGAAGGGGTCGAAGCGGCCAACGGCCGCCTTCGCGTCAAGATTGCCGGGATTAAACCGCTCACGGTCGATGGCGTCGTCGCCGGTCTCGGGATCGTTCCCAGCACGGGGCTGGCCGCCGCGGCCGGGCTTGAGGTTGCCGATGGAATCGTGGTCGACGAATTCCTGCGCACCAGCGTCAAGGACATCTACGCCGCCGGAGACG
>Ga0070740_10005944_pt1 | contig 10985 bp, 22 predicted proteins | sample Coa_R2_FD_67286 | JGI IMG/M metagenome (GOLD analysis project Ga0070740, IMG submission 67286) | Surface soil microbial communities from Centralia Pennsylvania, which are recovering from an underground coalmine fire - Coalmine... | ecosystem: Environmental > Terrestrial > Soil > Unclassified ...
AGCCGAACCATCGCAAGCTTCGCAACACTCTCTCATTGGCTTTACATCTTTCAAAGCGCGACTTGTAGATATGCGTCGCCGTTTAGAACAAAAACTCTATTCACGCTTGCACCACCTAACATGAGCCGATGAGCATAACAATTAGGATCTTCTTTCTCCCAATCGAAAAGCCAGCTATCATGTTGAACAACCTTACCATCTGAATCGATTACCAGATCGCCAGAACAAGAACGAGCATTGGCAGCATCTTTCAGAGAATTGAATGATCCAAGCAACGAAGCGTCGAGTGTGCTATCGTTTCTATAAACTACATGAAACATATTATCCTCTCAAACTACAATTTTAGGGATGTATTTTTACTCATCTTCCTATTTGAGTAGATATGATCCAAGTTAGAACACTTCCTCCTAATTAGAGGAGGATATAATGAAATACTATACAAAAATATACTGGATGATTAGATGGCTTTCATTTTTGCACGCCAACAAATAGGCGCTCTTGTATTGATAGGTAATCTCAACAAGAGCTAGTTTCTACTTTTTTAGAGAAGATAGAAACTTTTGGTATTGCTGATATTGATGTTCGATTTTTGCATTGCTATCATCGTGAAACTTGGACCATTCATTGGCCTTGGTTTTCACTATTTGTTCATCAATATCAGCAAACAAAGGCAGATGACCATACTTCTTTTTGGACTCAATTTGATCTTTTAGATGCTGTCGTTGAGTTTCTTGGGTTAGTTTTGATTCCCAAGTTCCATCTTCTCTTCGCCGCACATATGCCCAGTTATATCCAGGTGATTCAAAATTACTCCATCCAGCCATCATATTTTCAAAATTGATGGAACCGGAATAATTATCTTCACCCAAATGACAGATCGACAATTCTTTTAGTTGTTCTTGTGTTTGATTGATTAGAACGGCTCCATAAGCGGTATTGATTATCCAAACCGTTATGAACCCAATGCAAATCAGTATCAGTAGAAAAATCAATACTCCCATCTACACCTCATTTAGACGATATGGACGATTTTTTGGATGATTCACGAAAATACGAACATCTCTATCAAATCTAATCATTTCACTTCTGATTATTTTCGATTTGAAAAAAGCAAGTAAAATTCTTTCTGGAATGAATTTGCTCTCATCACAAGGAAAGAATAATAGTGGGATTGCTTCCGGCACCCAAATCATTCCCTCTTTCAAACGACCAGTTTTCAACTCTCTTTCGGTGGCTCCAATCTTGATATAATTTCCTGATTGGATCAATGCCAAATATCCTCCTTTGTTTTTTAGTGTTGATCGAGCGGCATGGAAGTAAAGACTATCAAGTAATCCTTTTTGTCGCTCAATGTGAAGGCCGGTCATTTAGATGCCTGATAAAGATTAGTGCCAATCTTTTCCACGAATCCACTCGCCAAAACAACTTCACGATAGTGAGCATTCCAGCCACTAAAAGCCAATCCGGCCATTCTCGCAATTTCTTGTCCAGTTAAGGCGCGGGCAGCATCTCTAACAATTCGACAAATGCGTTGCGATCCATCATTCATAGCATTCCAACGCTTCTTTTCATTGCAAACATCGGAATCACCAAAGACCGGCTCAACACAATCCGAAATATCTTCCAATGACGCGCCTTCTTCTTTCAGACGCATCAGAAGATTAGAAAGTTCTGTTTTATCTTTTTGGAGATTTTCGCGGCGGAGTGCATCTTCTTGCTCGCGCACATTCTGAAGTTCTTTTTCGAGTTCAGCTTTACGCTTTTGAAGTTGCATCGCCGAAAGAGTTTTGCTTGCCATTGTTTTTATCTTTTACTCTTTATTGAATTGCAGTCTCAAGGCCAATTCTTCCAAACAAGAAATCAATGCTTCCCTATCGGTCGTGTTCGTATATGCAATATGCGGGAAATCAGTTAGACGACAAGTAAAGCAACCATCCTTTTCTTTCTTGGTGCTAAACTTGATCCAACCGTATTCGCAATTCATTTTATTCTCACATAGGACGGACCACCAGCTACGAAACTGGCCATATATACTTATACCTTTCGGACTTCGTATATACAGTCTAACTTATAGCTTTATCATTGAAGATTAGACAGGTTCAATAGTGGCTGTCAGCGATAAAAAGATGGCCCGATATTCTACTCTCTAATCAACATTAGAAGGATTGCAGTCATAGCAAGTTGAATACCATTTCGTATGATGTTCGCAAGGAGCTTGAGTGGGCAAATCATATTCTTCGTTTAGTTGATGAATTGCCTTGAGAACTTCTTGACGAAGAGACTCCAACCTATTGTTAATGACTTCGGGATTGGTAGACTGAATTGTCATATATCCGACAATCTGATCTTCGAGCTTTTGCAGAATCAAATGAGCTTCTTCGATTCTGGATTCTTCTTTGGTTAGTTTCATTTGTCTATCGTTCTTTCCAGCCTTCACCATCCCAAGTGGCCAGCAATTCATCAGCATACCAAGCATCAATCTTGGTCGGAGAATACCAAAGAAAGATGAATTCGTCGATCGCTATCAGCCGAGTACAGAAAAACACGCCTACCTCGATTGTGTATGACTGTTGCGTCTGACTGATTAGGTTCAGAGCCTTCTTCGGCAACAGATCGGGAGAAATCATTAGAGCCATTGTTTTTACTTTATCTTTGTTAGACTATAACTTCGACATTTTAGCAGCGATTTCCATCCGAACATTATTACTTTCCACATCAACTTCATCCAAGAGATCGAATACATCTTTTCGAGAGTATCCGCGGCGTTTCATTGTATCCAGAAACGTTTTGATGATCTCTTTGGACCTGCGTGTGTAAACTCGGCCATACACCTTTTCTAATTCTTTACGGCCTTGAGGAGTTTTGGAGTTTGTCATTGATTCCACTCTTTCGTTTGCTCTTGATGAACTTTATATTCATCGCTGGCTTTATATTCCTTCCAGGTCTTTTCGTGAAGAGCAAGATGATCCTTTTCTTCTTGTGTCAATTCACGAGATTCCCCTTCATCGGTCAAACCGAAACCAAGATCGCAGGGAATCAATCCGCCACCTTTATCGCGGGAGATCATACATCCACACGAAAGCTCGATATCGTAGATGCGAGAACCCATTGTCTTACCTCGTGTAGATGAATGAAGTTTCGTTTGCTTTTCAAGTAAAAAACTGAATACACACAAGATAATGGAATTACTTACTGACAATATACAGTGTCCGATCCTTATTTCAGATGGACTTTTCGATCAGATTATTTGTGAACCTGATTATAGATATTGTTAGTTGATTTCATTCCCAATTGAGTGCGGCTTCTATGCGAACAAGCGCTCCACCGCAATCAATTGTTTATATCTTGCGTGTATTCAGTTTTTTACCATTCCTTTTGATTACGAGATCGCTTCGATGCGTTCGCGATCTTCGGTTGAGACACCATTGAAGAGGCCCACGGAAACGAGACACAAAAAAGCTCTTTCGATCTCGTTGTCATTACAGCCCGGATGCTTGTCAATGTAATCACTCCGAAAGTTTGAATACCAATCGGAGAGAATGTTTTGACCTTTGCGCGTGAGCATATTGCCTCTTTTACAATTATGAGTCCAAAACCAAAACCGCATCTTCTCGATCGTCTTCCACCTCGACACTTTGAAGATTGTTATTGCTAACGATCACTTCTGTATTGGGATCAATTGATCCTTCTTCCAAAAGCTCGTGAATGAGCGCCAGAAGACGATAAACTTTCATTGTTCTTATTCCTCCGCAATCTCACCAAAGGGCTCCCACACAACGGGAATATCAGCGCGCGCCAACATACTAACCATTGCTTTCGCGCCCACTGAATTGACAGAATGCACGATTACCTTGGTCGGTTTCAATTTGTCGGAAAGCTCGCATAATACTTGCGCTGCATTCTGTCCGTCAAACCATCGTGTCTTTCCCCAACCATCCACAAAAGTATCCGCGTCTGCAATCTCATCGCCAAGATCATGATCCAAGTGAATGAGATCAAACTTGGTATCGAGCTTGGAAAGAAACTCTCGAAAACGAAAGACGCAGACAACCTCATGATCCTGGTAGATACGCTTGAAAGTATCGTGTCGAATCTGCATATCGTCAAGGATTAGGATTCTCATTGGAACACTCTTATATATGGAATCAAAAAGCCCAATTAACAACCTGATCAGGATTTATGGGAGCGACCCAACCATACCCTATGAGTCTTTATTGAAAAGTATTACACTCATATGATATGGTCTCGCTAATTGGGCTTTTTGATTCCACACCTCTTACACAACTCTACATATAATAGTAGGTGAAATGTTGTCGTTGTAATTCCTCGAAGGCTTCACGAGAAAGATGATAACCAAAGAAAAGATTATACCTGGTCGCCCCCAATGATTGATTACTCCTAACGCCCAAGCATTCAAACATTCGCCCTGTTGAAGACGGATTATGTAAGATAGAGCGTAAAGAGCCATTCCTTCATTGTAAGAAAAACGAATATGGTAGCCGTCTGTTAGTCTACCCGCCCAAGCAAGAGCAGAAGAATTGACTTGTTCCAAAGTAAACATATTAGCCTTGTTATCGGCGCATATGTTTCTTTACGCCGCTTTCTCTTCTTTCGCTTCCTTTTCACGACGAGCAATCATGTCCGCTCGTTCGCTTTCCGTCATGTTCCGCACAACCCAAACAATCCCCTTGTCGCGGAGATCGAAAGCATCGGAATTGTCTTTGAAGTATTCACGAACCCAAGTCTGATAGTCCGTGAGCAATTCTTTCTTTGCGCTTTTGAGAGAAGGAAGTTTCGTGGATTCGGCCATTCGATGCACGATCGTTTTGAGATTGAACGTGCGCATTCCTGGAAACTTGGCGAGCAGATCATTCACGATTGAAGGAATCATTCGCTCTTTCAATTCCAGGGTTGCAAGAGCTTTCGCCACTTGCATCAACGTTCGCTTATCGTCGATCTCTTTGCCGAACCTAACAATCTTGACAGTCAATTCCGTTTGCATGATTCTATTCCTTGTAAGTTTTGCTCGCCCCAATAAACCCATACAACATCAAGTCTAGTTCGTTGCTAGACTTTTGATAGTGCAGTATCCGACCCTTTATATCTCTAATCCCTGCACGGTAAAAGAGTTTATGGATCCTATAATATGCTGTATAGGTTTATTCGAGCGAGTATATGATTATTCCTTCAAACGATACTCAACCCGAAACCAATCAAAGGACGGTTTATGATCTGAATAGCAGGATGGGCCATTAGACTTTCTCTCATAGGTGTTTCGTTGCATATTCCGGGTTGAATGCCGTTTGATTATGTTCCGTTGTGCAGAATTGACCTATAACGCGTCAACATATTAGAATAGACCAAACAGCCCATCAGATATGAAAACGCGTTATAGGTCAATATAACGCAATTACGCCGCAACCTTATCCAATTGCGCCTGGTAGTAATTCAGATCCGCTCGCGCTTCCTTGATCTTACGCTTGCAGTAGCGGATCATATGCCAGTTGTTTTGGTTCCTGTAAACTTCCAATTGCCCGGTATGGTATTGGATGGATCGTTGTGCGCACTCGATCTCGCGCTCAAACTTGCGCCTTTCGATCCACGCTTTGATGTTGTCGTTCATGGTTTTATTCCTGAAAACCACCATCGAGATTCAAGGGTGGATGAGTAGGCGTAAAGGTACAAGCTCCCGCATCATTCGTGGCAGCATCGATCTCCGCGCAGATATTCAATTCACCATTGCCAGCATTCCAGCAACAGCCGAAGGAAAACACGGCCAACACAATCGAGAGAATGATCGCCCTGTACATCGAAGTTTCTTTCTTTGAAGGTTTACAGATAAGTAGCGGCGAGAGATTGATAGGTAATCGCACAATCTCGCCTATGGTGTTTTCGCAGGAGTACCACCCAACCTTACGCCCCAATAAAGGTAAGCGTGCGTTCAGAAGAAGGTGTTTTCGGAGTCCACCTAACCCGATTCGATCTTCTGTTTCGAGGATTACTGGGCAGCCGATTCGAGCGAAGACTCCTCTTGCGCTTCCTTGGCTTCCTTCTCGCGCGCCGCATTCATCGCCTTGATCTCTTCGGCGTTCAAACGATCGACGACATTCACGCCGCCGTTTTGACCCTTGGAGATCCAGAAACGATCCGTATCCGCGCGAACGATCGCCTTGATCTTGTTCTCGACTGCCGCGTACTGGCTCATCGGAACGTTCGCGAGATACTTGCCCAACAGGACCGTACAGATCGCGGGCATCTTGAAACGCTTGTCCTGATTGTCCGCAAGAAACTGGGAAAGAGCAGTCGTGATCGTTGCACGCTCCTCTTCGGTCGTCTCTTCCGAAGCACGCTGAACTTCGAGAGCTTCCTTGCAAACCTTCAAAGTCGCAGCCAGATCCAACACACCATGCTTGCCACGAACCAATTCGCAGCGAAGCGTCTTTTTCTGAGTTGCCATGTTTTTTTACCTTTCGTTACTTGTTTTCGTTTCTACTCGATCTTGCATCATTGCCCGATCGACTGCCGCATCCTAAGCCTATCTACTTCCTAGGGTGCGGTATGTCGTTCGCTCAACCTTGCGTGTTCCCTTGTTCGTTCCTGCATTCCACATACGACCATCATAACCCGATCTGACTTACCGTCAAGCGTGATCTTGTTTTTTTTCTCACTCTTGATCGTCGTCGCGGGAAAGCGTTGCGGTTTCGCGAAGATCCACGCTTTCGTCGTCGCTCGTCTCTTCGTGTCGATTACCGCGCGTCCAATCCTGGAACATGCATGTCAGTAGATCGATCATCCGTTGCTTGTCTCGTTGCGTCATTGTTTCATCCGTTCTTTCATGCTTGATTGTGTGTGCTTTCGTTCATTACCAAAAAGTTAGGTGAGAAGCGTTTTATACGGATTACCCATCGCTACACGCAACAGGATCTTACGCCAAACCTATAGTATTCTCTTTTCGTGCTAACTAATCAAGAGACTAATTAGCAGGGTATCGATCAAGTGTCAGATTATGGTGTACACTCTTTCAGCCACTTTTCGATCAAACGATTGACCTCCCTTTCCAATTCGATGGTGTGAACGTGTGGGTTAGCACGTCGCAAAGCATGAAAAGTCTGTATGATTACGTCCGCAACCTTTTCACGCAATTGAACTTCTTCTTTCGGCGCGTTGATCATTACTTCACCTCTTGATCGTCGAGCTTGATTGAGACTTCCGCCGCTTTCACGCACAAGTAAACCTCATGCTCGGCGAAACCCTCTTGTAGCAGTTTCTCACGGATTGAGTCAATATCTGCGCCCATTGATAGAGCTTGAATGACTCGCGTGATATGGCGTTCCGTGATCATTGAATATAACTCGTTTGAAAGATCACGCCAGCATCGCCGCTCACCTCTAACGGCTCGACGGAATACGAATGGTAATACGGATATTCGTTCGCTGCTACGAGCTTATCCGCCATTGCTTTTGCCACTTCCAACGATTCTGCACGTACGATCTGAACAAGATGGCAGTAAGAACCGTGATACTCGATGGCAAAAAGTTTCATTGTCTCATCTTTGCGTTATTGCGTCGTTTTCGTTCCCTCAACCTTACCGCGCCGTTTTCCGTTCATTCAGAATTACGAATACACTTTTAGCGTGTTTGGGATTAGCAACCTTCACGGCCGCATCTTACACGAAACCATATGAGCGTTTATAGCTCGTTCTATCTATTGTGTAATCTTTTCCTGATTATTGCAGGCTAACCATAATAGCTAACCTGCAATGTATCAAGAGAAGAGAGTATCAGCCGCGCGAGAAGTAAACCGGCTTATTGTATTGGCCGCCTACTCCCAAAGAAAGACGCGACGCAGAAACTTTGACGGTCGGCACGGTAGCAGCTTGCGCGGGCTTACGAAACACGCGCGCCATTGCATCTAGTCGCGTTACCGTCAGTTTCGTTTTTTCCGTCAATGCTTCGATCGTCGCGTGCGTGTAGTTCGCGCTTTTGACTAACCAAAGATCGGCGAATCGTTCCGCGTCCCATCCTTTCTCAAACTTCAATTCGAGCAGAATGGTTTCCGGACCTTGCAACACTTCCGATCCCCAGATCCTAACGGTCCAGTTATGAGCTTTGGTTTCTGACACGATCCGTTTTTCGGCGTTTCTGGCGTGATACTTGATCAACACCGCAAAGATCGCCTCAATCGTTTTATTCGTGATCGGCGTTTTCTCCCAAGCTTGAAGAATGGGCAAGACTTCCGATCGTGCTTCACAAGTCAGCAAGAAACTTTTCGTATCCTGCAAAAACTTGGCATTGTTTTGGTTCCGTTTCAGTTGCGCCGCTTTGATCCATGCCCCGATTGTGTCGATCGGTTTAGGATCTTTCGTCGCTTTCGTTTCGGCCATCCTTTAGCCTTTCGTAGAGTGTTTCGATCTTCCCTCACTACGATCCACTAATTCAATAAGAACTAATGGATCGTATGTCAAGGAAGCATGCCGATCTTTTTTTTCCTTACTGAACGATCCGAACGATGCAGAAAAGAACCGTGAAGATCCCAGTCAAGGCGAATACCCCAGTCAACACCATATCGCGATCGAGCTGGCCCATTGTCTTACCTTTCATTGATGTTTCGCGCGTCGTTTCTTTCGTCGCGCTCGCAATCCTAGTCAATGCAGGTGATATGCCAAACATCAACAGTGATCGATCTGAAGTGATATCATTCTAACATCGCGTAATCACTACACTTTTGATGCATAATGACACAACGCACAATGTAGTATGATGTAGTCAATGCGAAGGATATTACGCGGCACAATCCTAACCCATTGAAACTATTAGACTATTCGCCGCGTAATCCGTTTCTCACCACTGCGAAAACTACTTCCTACGACATTATCCTACATTGGAAACTATGACAGATCGATCATGTAGGATACTGTAAGCCTAATGATATCATATGGTTAGCACTACGAAAAGAGTAGCGGACTATGCAAAAAGTATTGGCACACACTTTGCTAATAGCCTTTATATAGGGCACGTGGATCGATCGGCTGTCCAGTGTCGCGGTAAGTGTAGGAATGGCCGATGCTCGCGCTATATCGGCTTATGACGCGCTTTTGAGATTAGCTCGCCTTATGGGCCTATAACTTGGATAGCGCGTTGCAGGGCCGTTTAGAGCGCGTTAGGCCGGCCGGTAGGGAAAGGTAGGAGACGGTAGCAGGATGTAGGATAGGTGGTTTGCATAAGACTTGCATCGGAGAAAAACATGCCAGATCTCCTATCGCACAATGTAGGATAATGTAGTAGGCCTAGGAATTGCATAGTCTAAAAGCATTCCAACGATAGGTTTTTCTTTTTTGATAATGCTGTAATATAGTTATACTGTAAAAAGAATAATAACTGGCACAATAATTGCTTACTAATAAGATGGCATAACAATTGCATCATTCAATAATCATTCCAACTAAAAGAACGCAGGATGTAGGATAGGGTGGGACGGTGTGGGGGATGGTAGGGTGGTGTCGTCGGGTGTAGGCAGCTCCCCCAAAGCCATTATTAAATACAAATTACATAAAATTACATCCAAATAAACAAATATAACCCCAAAACCTCCATAAAACAGCCCAAAACACCTCAAAAACCCCTATATTCACTAAAATTACCACTTATACCATTTTAAAATACCCTATAAAAACCCAACCCCCTAAAAATGGAACAAAATCGCCTTAATCAAATAACACCAACATCTTAATTGTTTGCTCAAGCGCATTCACATCGGACAAATCAAATAAATCTGGCCAATAATCCCCTCCTTGCACAAAACTACTACTACTACTACTACTACTACTATTGTTATTTATAGTGTTAATTGACCAATCTCCAAGACAGAGAAACCAAATAAAATAAGTATCAAAATAAAATGAAACCCAATTTGAATATCCACGCAACGAATTATCCATACGAAATCTGTATCTACTGCTACTGCATGATCGACATTCCATTATAGTTGTTTTATATTGTGTTAAAGCTGTCGAACAAAAAGGACAGTGCGTATAAACGGGTATGTAGCATCTTGGTTGTCCCATACATCACCTATAAAATATCAATATCTTAAATGTCTCTACAACTGCATCAATATTGGAAAGATCAAACATACTATCATCAACCCCTTCTGCAATAGTTCTTCCATATCTTGTTGCTTTTCTATTTGAGTTTTGAATTAGCCAATAACCATTCTTTTGAAGATAGCAATGTATATCGTCTATATTAAAACACATGGAGAAGCGAGATATTTTAAATGGACATCTATCGCATATTATAACTAAATCATTTACAACTAAATCACTAGAGCTGGTTATACGAGAATATAATGCTTTTGAACATTTACATATTGGACAAGCATCATTGGCATTTATTGGTATCATAGGTTGTGTTGGTTCCATATCATTTTCTCAACTATACATCACAAACATTTCAACCTGCTTTTTAACACTTTCAATATCCGACAAATCCCAAATTGAAATATCTTTACCATCGCATATAGATTTTATACCAATGACTTGAATAGAACCAAAATCTAATATAGACCATTCAAAACTCTTAATAACTAATCTATAATCTGTTTTACGTTGCTTATTTTTAAACCAAAGCACTACTGTTCCGGTATCCTCAAAATACCAGAAACACTTGCAAATGGGACAATGAAAAGATAAAGTGTTATTGCAGAATGGACAGGTTGTATACTTATTTAGGTCTATGTTCATTTTTGAGGGTTTATATTATTTTGAATTTATGAGCGAGAGGGGAGGCGGAAAAGAAAAAGGTGTTGCGATTAAATTATTATGAATATAGGGTAAACATTTTAACGGTCGTTTCAATTTGAGATATATCGGACAGATCAAATAAATTAAAAGCATCAAAACCGGAATTAATTAATTTATGAGGTTGGAGAGTAGAACTATAATATCTAGAGGTCCCGGTCATATGTTTTAATTCAAGTTGCATCTT
>Ga0070740_10005945_pt1 | contig 10983 bp, 10 predicted proteins | sample Coa_R2_FD_67286 | JGI IMG/M metagenome (GOLD analysis project Ga0070740, IMG submission 67286) | Surface soil microbial communities from Centralia Pennsylvania, which are recovering from an underground coalmine fire - Coalmine... | ecosystem: Environmental > Terrestrial > Soil > Unclassified ...
GGCTCTGCCGCTCGCTCGACCTGGAGGCGCTGAAGCGTGTTCCGACCGGGGCAGCCGCGTCACGGCTCGAACGGGAACGCGGTCTCGGCCCGTGGTCGGTCGGGCTGGTCTGCCTCGAAGGGCTCGGCCGCTACGAGCGCGGGCTCGCACGCGACCTCGGACTCGTCAAGCTCGCGTCGGCGCTCTGGGGCCGGTGGGTCGAGCCCGAGGAGACCGACGAGCTGCTCGCGCCGTACGGCGAGTGGGCGGGGCTCGCGAGCGTCTACCTGCTGGCGGGCTACCACCAGGGCCTTCTAGGCTTCGGTGATGCGCATCGCGATCCTCGGCGCCGGTCGAATCGGCGAATCGCTGATCGCCGGGCTGCGTAGCTCGGACTGGGCCGACCTGATCGCGACGACGCGCCGCGACGAGCGCGCGACCGAGCTCGCGGAGCGGCACGGGATCGAGACGACGACCTCGAACGCCGAGGCGATCAAGGGCGCGGACGTCGTCGTGCTCGCCGTCAAGCCGCAGGACATCGAGACGCTGCTCGGCGAGGTCGGCCATCTGCTCGCGCCCGAGCAGACCGTGCTCTCGATCGCGGCCGCGATCCCGACCGCGGCGATCGAGCGCCACCTGGCCGACGACGTCCCGGTCGTGCGCGCGATGCCGAACACGCCGGCGACGGTGCACGAGGGCATCGCCGGCATGTGCGCGGGCCGCCACGCGGCTCGCGAGCACCTCGACCGGGCCGGCACGGTCCTGCGCGCGGTCGGCGACGTCGTCGAGGTGCCGGAGGACGCGATGGACGCGATCACGGCCGTCTCCGGCTCGGGCCCGGCCTACTACGCGCTCCTCGCCGAGGCGATGATCGAGGCCGGCATCCTCCTCTCGCTGTCGCGCGAGGTCTCGACGCGGCTCGTCGTCCAGACGATGCTCGGCACGGCTCGCCTGCTCCGCGACGAGGGCATGCACCCGGTCGAGCTGCGCGAGATGGTGACCTCGCCCGGCGGAACGACGATCCGGGCGATCCGCGAGCTCGAGCAGGCAGGCGTGCGCGCGGCCTTCCTGAACGCGATCAACGCCGCGATGGAGCGCTCGAAGGAGCTCGCCCGCGGCGATGCGTGAGCCCGCCCTGCACGTTCTCGACGACCCGGCGGCGGCTGTCGGTGGGCTGCTTGCGGAGGCGGCCGCGGCGCGGGAGACGATCGTCCTAACCGGCGGCTCGACGCCGGGGCAGGCGTACGAGCACGCCGCGACGCTCGAGCCCGACTGGAGCGGCGTCTCGCTCTGGTGGGGCGACGAGCGTTGCGTGCCGCCCGACGACGAGCGCTCGAACTTCGCGCTCGCACGGCGGACGCTCCTCGACAGGCTCGCCGAGAAGCCGGATGTGCACCGGATCCGCGGCGAGCTGCGGCCGGCCGACGCAGCCGGCGCGTACGAGCGCGAGCTCGAGGGCGTCGAGCTCGACCTGCTCCTGCTCGGCCTCGGCCCGGACGGTCACGTCGCGTCGCTCTTCCCCGGCTCGCCGCAGCTCGAGGAGCGAAGGCGACTCGTCACGAGCGGCCCGGCCGGACTCGAGCCGTGGGTCGACCGGGTGACGCTGACCCTCCCTGCCCTGCTGGCCGCGAAACGGATTGTCTTCCTCGTCGCGGGTGAGTCGAAATCGGCCGCGGTCGCGCGCGCGTTCCGCGGTCCGATCACCGACGCGGTCCCGGCGAGCCTGCTGCGCGGGGGCGCCGCCCCGATCGACGTCTACCTCGACGCGGCGGCCGCGGGGGCGGCCCAGACCCGGGGTCAGACGCCGTGACAGGAGGGTGCCAACTTCGTGACGGAGATGGAACTTCGCACCGTGGAGGGCCTCGGGGTCGGTACCTTCCCTTCGCTGCGATCGTCGTGGTCTCGGAGCGGATTCGGCTCTATTACTCGCGCCGCGCGGCCGACGAATCGACGGCCCGAGCTGTCCGATTCGACACCACGGGCTGCCCGCGAGCCCGTGAGCGCGGGGTCAGACACCGCCTCGGACAGGGCCTCGTGGGAGGGGCCGCAGTCACCGTCGCGCTCGCCGGAGCCGCAGTCGCGCAAGCGTCCGCTCGACCGACGGACCGCGCCTGTGCCGCGGCCTGGAACCGCTCGGCCTCGACGAGCCTCCGGCACGCGGTCGCCGCCGCCGGCGCACGCGCCGCGTTCGTCGACAGCGCGGTCGTCGTCGGGCTCGACTGGGTGCAGGGCGGAGCGGCGACATCGACGCGGAGCCCGGGCTGCGGTATCGCGTTCGTCCTCCGCGGCCGCCGCATCCTCTCCGTCTCGGGTGCCTGGAATCACGACCGCGTCCCGAGCTGGCGCGGCCCCGTCACGAGCAAGCGGCCCGTGCCCGTGGTCGAGAACGCCGCCGTCCGTGCGGACGGCACCGTCGCTTTCCGCGGCTAGTCGGGCAAGACGGGCGACGCCGGCAGTCGGGCCTCGATCCCGCGCCGACGCGCGAGCGCCTGCAGCACGAGGACGGTGTCGGCGACGGCTGCGTCCTCGAGGTAGGACTCGCGCGTCTCGAACGAGGTCAGTACGGACTCGACCGCCCGGGTGTAGCCGACGAGGTCATGTGCCGCGATCAGCGCCAGCGCGTCGGCGACGTCGCGCGGGAAGTCGTCGCGTTCGCGCAGCGAGGCGGCCACATGGCGCGCGTCCGGCCAGCGCTCGAGCGCGAGCAGCGCGAGGCAGCCGGCGTAGCGGCCGATCGGCGACTCGGCGGTTGCGGCGCCGAGCTCGAGCGTCCACCGGGCTGCGTCCTCGGCCTCCGCGTCTCGGCCGGCGATGAGCAGCGCCTTGACGGCGCCGATCGGACGGCCCCACGACGTCGGCGTCGCCGTCGCCCAGCTCTCGCGCCACGTCGCCGCCGCGCGGCCGAGCCACTCGCGCGCCTCGCCGTCGCGCCCGAGCATGAGCAGGGCGAGCCCGGCGCCATAGGCGGCGGCGCCCATCCGCACGAGCTGCTCCGGCCCCGCGCGCCGCTCGCCGTTCGCGTAGCGCCCGCGCTCGCGCTCGAGCAGCGCGTCCCAGTCCACGCGCGTGTTCTACCGTTCTCCCTCGTGGCACGCGACGACTGGCGGCTCCGGATCGAGATCGACGACGAATCGGCCGGCGGGCTGGTCGCGCGGCTCCGCGGCCTCGACTCCGACGCACGCGAGCTCGCGCGCGAGCTCGCACGCGAGCGTCTCGCGGTCACGCGCGACGGCGACACGGTCTTCGTCTACGCGAGCTCGTCGCTTCAGCTCGCGCAGGCCCAGCAGCTGATCGAGACCGAGCTTGCCCACCTCGCCGTCAGACCCGAGCGCGTCGTCCGGGAGCACTGGCTTGCCGACGAGGAGCGCTGGGACGACGAGCCGCCAGGCGAGTCGGTCGAGGCCGAGACGCTTGCAGCGGGCTACGCGCCGTGGGAGGTGCGGATCCCCTGCCGCTCCCACCACGAGGCGCGCGAGCTCGCCGACCGGCTGGAGGGAGAGGGCTACTCGGTCGTGAGACGCTGGGCCTACGTGATCGCCGGCACACGGACGCAGGAGGAGGCCAACGCGCTCGCAGCGCGGCTGCACGGCGAGGCGGAGCCCGGTGGCGAGCTCGTCTGGGAGGCGGCTCCCGGGAATCCGTTCGCCGTCTTCGGCGGCCTCGGCGGCAGCGGCACGCCCTTGTAGAGAGCGCCGGTTCGGCTATCCTGTGTCTGCGCGCTCGCAACCGGGGTCCGGGGCGAGCACGTCCTCTCGAGCGGCACCGCGCGGGTGTCGCTGTGCATGGCAGAGACAGTCCCGCATTCTCCGCTTGCCTCGGAGGAACCCGGCGACATCACGGCCGCCGCCCTCCGCGCAGCAGCCTGGGCCGGCGAGCCCTTCCTGCAGCCCGACGACGACCCGGCCGTCGCGCTCGCCGCCGGCACCGCCCTGCGCAAGGCGCTCGACGACGCCCTCGCGGAAATGGATGCCGGCCGGCGCGAGCCGTCGCCTGCCTGGAAGGTGCAGTACGCGCTCATGCTCGGCCTCGAGCGCGTGCTCTCGGAGAAGCCGCCGCGCCTCGCCTCCGGCACCGAGCTCCGGCGCCACCAGGTCGACGCGCTCGCCGGGATGCTGACGGAGCTGATCGCCGCGCACCAGAAGACGAACGGCAACGGCGTCGCGCTGGCGGAGGCGGTCGAGGAGGACGACGACGAAGAGGAGGAGGTCGTCGAGGGCGAGATCGTCGCCGAGGAGGAGGCGGATCAGCCCCGGACGGCGGAGGATCCCGGCGCCGCCCGCCGCTACCGCTTCCGCCACCCGACCGCGTCCGGCAAGACGATCGCCGCAGCCGGCTTCGTCGAGGCGGCGCGGACCGAAGGCGTCCTGATCCTCACCCACCGCCGGCTCCTGATCGACCAGTTCCGGCGCGAGCTGACCGAGCACGGCTACGGCGACCGGATCACCGAGGTGATCGTCAAGGACGTCACGCCGCTCGCGCCGAACCCGATCACGATTCAGACCTACGCCTGGTTCGCGCGCCACGTCGACGAGATCTCGCGCAGCGCGTACCAGCTCGTCATCTGCGACGAGGCGCACACCGCGCTCGGCGAGAAGACCTCGACGGCGATCCGCAAGCTCCACGAGCCGATCTACGTCGGCATGACCGCGACCGAGGAGCTGATCGCGAAGCAGGTCTCCGACGTCTTCCCCGCCTCGGTCGACGACCTGCCGCTCGCGGACGCCGCGCGCCGCGGGCTGATCGCGCCGCTGCGAGACCTGCGCGTGCCGCCGGTCGCGGCGATCAACTCCGTGCCGATCGTCGGCGGCGACTTCGAGGAGCGCGCGCTCGCCGACGCCCTCGACCACGAGGCGCTGAACATGGCGGCGGCGACGCTCTACCGCGAGCGCTTCGGCGACACGCCCGGCATCGTCTACGCAGCCGGCGTCGACCACGCGTACCACCTCGCGACCGCCTTTCGCGCCGCCGGTCTCAAGGCGGAGGCGGTCTCCGGCCGCACGCCACCCGCCAAGCTCGCGCAGATCCTCGCCGCCTACGAGCGCGGCGAGATCGACGTCCTGATCAACGCGATGCTGCTCGCCGAGGGCTGGAACTCGCCGCGCGCGACCGTCGTCATGCACCTCGCGCCGACGGCGTCGAAGCGCGTCTACCAGCAGCGGATCGGCCGGATCATGCGCATCCACCCCCGCAAGGAAGCGGGGATCGTCGTCGACTTCGTCCCGAAGGGCGCGACGCACAACGAGCGCGTCGTCTCGCTGCACTCGCTGCTCGACGCCGACTTCTACCGCGAGGGCGCACGCGTCACGCCGGCGCCGCGGCGACGTGTGCAGCGGCGGGCGCGCCGGAAGCTGACGCCGGCGCCGTGGCTCGTGCCGGTCACGCCCGATGTCGGCCGCCGCCTCGCCGTCATCCAGCGCGAGTGGCAGCGCGTCGACCCCAAGTACCTCGACGAGGACGAGCAGCGGTTCTGGGCGACGATCGCCGGCCGGCAGATGCGCTTCGACGAGCGTGCGACGTTCGTCCAGAAGTTCACCGAGAACGGCGCCGGCAAGGCGGCGCTGGAGACGTTCCTCTCGACCTGCGCCGCCCAGAACCCCAACCGGCGGCTGCGGATGATCGCGCTCGCCGACCGCGTCTCGATGCGGGTCGAGCGTGCGGACTTCGACGACCTCGTCACGCTCGTCACACAGGCGCCGCCGTGGGAGAAGGACCGCGCGGCGGGAGTCCGGATCCTGCTGCGCGCGCTCGCCGACGGCAAGCCCGACGCGCCCGACCAGATCCTCGCGCGCTGGACGTGGCGGCTCGCCCGCGCCGTGCGCAAGACGCTCGACCGCAAGGCCTCGCAGGAGTACCCGGACGCGAAGCGCCTTCTCGGCGCGCTCGCGAACTCGCGCGGCCACCGCCACGAGGAGAACGCCGCCAAGCTCGTCGCGGCGGCGCTGCAGATGCCGCTCGCCGTCGGCGCCGCGCTCGTCGCCTCCGCGGACGCCTACACGCCGCGCGCGAACCAGCTCCTGGAGCGGGCAAAGGAAGAGCTCGGGACGATCCAGGAGATCGCTGCGGCACTCGCCGACGACCTACCGGCGCCGAAGACCGGCCCGTCGCGCTCGCGGCGGCGCCGGCGGAAGAAGAAGTCTGCCGCGGCGAACGGCCGGCAGCAGCAGCAGCCGGAGCAGCCGGCCGCCGCCGAGGCGGACGGGCAGCAGCCGGAGCCGCCCGACGCGACGGCGAAGCCGCGCCGGCGGAGGCGCCGGCGCACGCAGCCGGCCGCGACGCCGGCCGCAGACGACGCGGCGCCGACCGAGCAGTAGCCGGGAGCGGGGCGCTCGTCCGCCGGCGCGCTACCCTCGCGGCGTGATCGTCCTGCTCGGGATCGGGTTCCTGGCAGGGCTCGTCACCGCGATCTCGCCCTGCGTCCTGCCAGTGCTCCCGATCCTGCTCGCCGGCGGCGCCTCCGGGCGGAAGCCGCTCCGGATCATCGCCGGCCTGGTCGCGAGCTTCGTCGTCTTCACGCTCTTCGCCTCGTGGCTCCTCGACAGGCTGGGTCTGCCACAAGACCTGCTGCGCAACCTCGCGATCGCGCTCCTCTTCGTCGTCGCCGCGACGCTGCTCGTACCGGCGCTCGGGACGCTGCTCGAGCGGCCGCTGGCTGCGTTCACCCGCCGCCGCGCCGGCGGCGGCGGTTTCGTCCTCGGCGTCTCGCTCGGGCTCGTGTTCGTCCCGTGCGCGGGGCCGGTCCTCGCCACGATCACCGTCGTCGCAGCCAGCAACCACGTCGGCCTGCGCGCGACCCTGCTCACGATCGCGTACGCGCTCGGCGCCGCGCTGCCGATGCTGCTGATCGCCCTCGGCGGCCGCGGCGCCGCGACGCGGCTGCGCAGCGAGGGGCCGCTCCTGCGGGTCGGCTCCGGCGCGGTGATCGGGCTCGTCGCCCTCGGGATCGCATTCCACGTCGACGACCACTTCACAACCGCCGTGCCCGGCTACACCTCGGCGTTGCAGAAGCACATCGAGGACACGAAGACGGCGCAGCGGCAGCTCGGGAAGCTGACCGGCGCCGAGCCGCTCGCCGTGAGGAAGGCCCCCGGCGACCTACCGGACTACGGGCCTGCACCCGCTCTCGTCCCGACAGGCAGGTGGTTCAACACGAGGCCGCTGACGATCGCAAGCCTGCGCGGCAAGGTCGTCCTCGTCGACTTCTGGACGTACTCGTGCGTCAACTGCCTGCGCACACTGCCCCACCTGAAGGCGTGGTACTCGACCTACCACCCGAGCGGCCTCGAGATCATCGGCGTGCACACGCCCGAGTTCGCGTTCGAGCACGTCGCCTCGAACGTCGCCTCGGCGATCGCGCGGCTGGGGATCGAGTATCCCGTCGTGCAGGACAACGGCTACAAGACGTTCAAGGCCTTCCACAACAACTCCTGGCCGGCCGAGTACCTGATCGACAAGCAGGGCGAGATCCGCGAGATCCACATCGGCGAGGGCGACTACAACGCGACGGAGGGACTGATCAGGGAGCTGCTCGGCGACCGCGGGCGGCACGCGCCCCGGGTGCCCGATCTGACGCCGATCGAGGTGACGACGCCGGAGTCGTATCTCGGCTACGCGCGCCTCGCGCGCTACTCCGGCCTGGCAGAGAGCCCGTACACGCAGAATCAGGTCTGGTACGTCATCCGGCCGGACAAGTTCGCGGACTACCAGTTCCCGCAGATGCTCCCGGAGGACGAGCTCGCGTATGCCGGCCGCTGGCGCGTCGAGGCGGAGCGAATCGTCGCCGGCGCGAACGCCCGGCTGCGACTCCACTTCCGCGCCAAGGACGTCTACCTCGTCCTCGGCGGCAAGGGCCGCGTCAGCGCGCTCGTCGACGGGAAGCCTGCGGGCAGGATCGACGTCACGAGCTATCGCCTCTACACCGTCGAGCGCTTCCGCGCGCCCCGCGACGGGCTCCTCGAGCTGCGCTTCACGCCCGGACTGCAGGCGTACTCGTTCACCTTCGGGTAGGTCGGGAGCGCTCGGCTCCGCCCTAGCTCGCGGGCCCGCCGCGGGCAGGGCCGCCGTCCTCGTCCTGCTCGCGCTCGCGAAGGAAGCGCGTCAGCTCGGCCGCGAGCGACTCCCCCGACGGGAGGTCGGTCTCGTCCATCAGCTCGTCGACGCGCTGCTCGAGCTCGTCGACGTAGGCGGCCGTCTCCGCGTCGGCCGCGACCGCCTCGCTCACCTGCTGTATGTACGCATCCGCCGCCTCGCCGAGCTCGGTCGTGTCGAGCGGGATCTCGAGGAGCGCAGCGAGCCGGTCGCTGAGCGCCTTGGCCGCGCGCGGCGACGGCGTCATCGACACGTAGTGCGGCACCGCCGCCCACAGCGAGAGCGACGGGATCGACGCGGCGCGGCATGCGTCGTGGAGTGCGCCGACGATCCCCGTCGGCCCCTCGTAGCGCGACGGTTGCAGCCCGAGCCTGCGGATCAGATCGGGGTCGGTGGCGCTGCCCGTGACGGGCGCCGGGCGCGTGTGCGGCACGTCGGCGAGAAGCGAGCCGAGCGTGACGAGGAGCTCGACACCGAGCTCCTTCGCGAAGCCGGTGACGAGACCGCAGAAGCTCCGCCAGCGCAGGTTGGGCTCGGTCCCGAGCAGCAGCGCGACGTCGCGCGGCGCCGACGACGGCATCGCGGCGACGAAGAAGCCGTTCTCGGGCCAGTCGATCCGCCTGCTCGAGCCCTCCGCGAACGAGATGTGCGGCCGAACGGCCTGGAAGTCGAAGAACTGCTCCGGATCGATCTCGGCGAACTTCTCCGCGCCCCAGGCACGCGCCAGGTAGCTCCCAGCGAGCGACGCGCCCTGGCCGCCGTCGTTCCAGCCGCGGAACGCGCAGACGAGCGCCGGGCGGCGCAGCACGGGGCGCCGCTCGATGCGCAGCTCGTCGCTCACCCGGCGATCCTACTCGGCCGCCAGAGCGCCGCCACGAGCGCCGCCGTCGCCGCCCAGAGCCCGGCCGCGAGGGTCACGTGGACGAGCACGAGCCACCAGGGCAGCTCGGTCCGGTACTGCGTCTCGCCGACCGCCATCTGGGCGAGCAGGACGCCGACGACGAGGAGGCCGAAGCGCAGCAGCCGGCTGTGGCGCCGCGCCAGCCAGGCGAGCAGGAGCGTGAGCGAGACGCCGAAGACGGCCGTCGCCCGCACGTGCCAGTAGACGGCGCTGCCGAAGGTGTCGAGACGCCGCACCTCGGCGCTGCTGCCGGGATGCGGACCGCCCGCGGTTGCGAGCGTGCCCGCGACGATCATCAGGACGGCGGCGGCGCCGACGACGAGCGCGAAGCGGCGGACGAGCGCCGGCACCGGCTCGCCGGGCACCTGCCAGGCCTCGAGCAGCACGACCACCCCGAGCGCGAGGATCGCCATCGAGAGGAGGAAGTGCGAGAGAACGAGCCACGGGTTCAGGTGGTAGTGGACCGTGACCGCCCCCAGCGGGGCCTGCGCGAAGGTCCCCGCGAACGTGAGCCCGGCCGTCCACCGCAGCCAGCGCCGCGCGCCGGCGTAGAGCAGCGCGCCGACGAAGGCGGCGAGCGTCGCGGCGACGGTCAGCCCCGCCACGACGCGGTTCGAGAACTCGACGTACGAGTGGTACCCCTTCTCCGGCAGGAACTCGCTCGACTGGCAGCCGGGCCAGTGCTGACAGCCGAGCCCAGACCCCGTCAACCGCACCGTCGCGCCGGTCGCGACGACGACGAGCAGCATGAGCGCGCTGACCGTCGCGAGCCGGCGAAACGTGCGCGCCGAGACCGCGAGCCCGCGGACGCGGGGCAGCGACGTCTCCATCGCGCCCACTGTAGCGGCGGCCCCTGGACGAAGCCCTCGGATCCGCGGACGGACGCTAGTGCGGGCCGTCCCAGAGCCCGGCGCAGAAGAAGTGGAAGCCGAACACGGAAGCGACCACGACCGCGATGCCGAGGACGAGTCCTCCCTTGCCGACGAGCCATGCGAGCTTCGATGCCACGATTCTCACCTCCTCTCGAGCCCTAGAACCTGAAGTCTTGGAGCGTCTCCGCCGCGCGCCTGTACAGCGCGGCCGCGCTGCGATCGTCGCCTCGCCGCTGCGCGAGGTCGCCTTGTGCGACCCAGGCTGCGGCTTGGTGCGAGCCCGACGAGAGCTGGGCGAAGGCGTCCTCCGCCTCCGCCAGCACCGCCTGCGACTCCTCGAAACGTCCTTGCTCGAGCAGCGCGCGCCCGAGCACGAGCCGCGCGTTGCCGATCTCGTCGAGCCGGTCCTCGCGCTCGCCGAGCAGCGAGAGCGCGTGTCGCGCGTGGTTCTCGGCGGTGACCGGATCGCCGGTCCGCAGGTGCGCCTGCGCGAGCGACGAGACCGCGGTCGCGGCCTCGTCGCCGTCGCCGACCTCGAGGGCGATCGCGAACGCCTCCTTGAAGCGCTCGACCGCCCGCTCGGGCTTGCCGAGCAGGAAGTCGAAGACGCCGAGGTTGTTCAGCAGGCGGCCGACGTTCGTGCGATCGGTCAGCTCCTCGTACGCCGCCTTCGACCGCTCCGCGTACGTCCGCGCGAGCACCCACTGCCCGTCGCGCTCGGCGACGAGCGAAGCTTGGAAGTACGCCTCGCCGAGCGCGCGCGTATCACGTAGCGACTCGGCCAGCTCGAGCGCGCGCTCGACGTCCTCGCGCGCAGCGGCGAAGTCGCGCTGGCGGCGGTAGCAGCGCGAGCGCCAGGTGAAGATGTTCGAACGGAGCAGGTCGGACGGGAGCGGCGACGCCTCGACGAGCGCGAGCGCTTCGCCGAAGAGCGCGGTCGCGGTCGCGATGCTCGAGAGCAGGTAGCGGCAGACGCCGAGGCGGTAGAGGATCTCGGCGCGGTCGAGGTCCGAGAACTGCGGACCCTCGACGAGCGCGCGGGCCTGCGTCAGGAGCTCGATCGCCTGCTTGACCTCGCCCGAGTGCGCCCGCGCCCACGCCTCGCCGGAGAGGATCCTGACCTGCAGGTCGAGTGCGCCGCTCGCG
>Ga0070740_10005948_pt1 | contig 10982 bp, 10 predicted proteins | sample Coa_R2_FD_67286 | JGI IMG/M metagenome (GOLD analysis project Ga0070740, IMG submission 67286) | Surface soil microbial communities from Centralia Pennsylvania, which are recovering from an underground coalmine fire - Coalmine... | ecosystem: Environmental > Terrestrial > Soil > Unclassified ...
GGCAGCGTCACCACGGTCTCCTCCGCGCCGGCGTTGGAGCGATCCACACCCGCGTTGGCGCAGACGAAGCCGTGGCGCGTCTCGCAGATCATCACGCCGCGGTCCATGCGCACGATGCGCGCGCTCTCGCGCAGCACCACCTCGACCTGGCGCGCATCCTTGCCCCAGCGCTCGGCATAGACCCGCGCAAACGGCGACGGCTGCACGGTGCGCAGGTCGACCACACACCCTTCCGCCTTGGCCACGACCTTGTGCGTGACCACCAGGATGTCGCCGTCGGCGAGCCCACCGCCAACGGCCCTCCCGGCGGCCTCCATCAGCAAGGCGGCCAGGTCATGGCCCGGACGCACCTCGGGCAGGTCCGGCAGCGGCACGATGCGCAACTCTGGCAGGTTAGCAGCCACGCGCCACTCCGGACGGCCGTACTGTGCCCTGATAACCCAACACCTGCAGATCTTCCGGGCTATCCAGGTCGAGCGCGAGCTCGGGCAGGCAGACCGTGGCCACGCTCAGGCGCTGTTGGTGTGCCAGCCGGCGATGCTGCTGGAAGGAATGGGGGCCGAAAGCCGGCGCGATGGCCAGCGGCGGACGCAGCAACAGCGCGTTGGTTCCGGTGCCGGCGCGGTCGGGCGCCACGGCCACGGCGGCGTCGCCGGCCTCGTCCAGGAACTCGTCGATGACCTCGGGCGCCAGCAGCGGCAGATCGGTGGGTACTATCAGAACGGCGCCGGCACCCTGACTCGCGGCCAGACTGCATCCCTCGCGCAGTGCGGCGTTGAGCGGGTCAGCCGACGCCGGCCGGGGTTCGGGGAAGACGGAGGCGCCCAGAGAGCGGGCCAGCGCAGCCATCTCCTCGTCGGCGGTCACCACCGCCACCCTGCTCAGCGCCGTACAGGCCAGCGCGGCACAGACCGTCCCCCCGACCAAGCGCAACGCCAGGTCGGCCCGCTCGGACGCCGAGAGGACGGAGGACAGGCGCGACTTGGCCTCCTCTGCCCTTTTGGCCGGTATGATCGCCCAGATCGCCATCTCTCTTGCCACCCCATTCATTGTGCCAGGTCATAGGTTAGCAGGTCCGCGTAGGTGGCACGCCGCTGCACCAGGCGGGCCGTGCCGTCGTTCACCACGACCACGGCCGGTCTGAGCGCGCCGTTATAGGCGCTGCTCATGGGCAGGCAGTAAGCGCCGGCGGCGGGCAGCGCCAGCAGGTCGCCCGGCTCCATGGCCGGCAGCGCCGCGTCGCGCACCAGGATGTCACCGGACTCGCAGTATCGCCCGGCTACGGTGACGGGCTCCGCCGGCGGCGCGCCCATGCGCGTGGCGGCCAGCGGCGTATAGGTAGCGCCGTACAGCGCCGGGCGGATGTTGTCGGCCATGCCGCCGTCCACCGCCACGTAGCTGCGCATCCCCTCGATGCTCTTGCGCGCGCCGACGGTGTAGAGTGCCACGCCGGCCCGCCCGACGATGGAGCGGCCCGGCTCGACGCCGACAGCGACGGGCGGATCGGCCTCGGCCACGGCGGCGAGCACGCGCCGTGCCAGATCGCTCACCGCCGGCACGCGCTCACCCCGCACGTAGGCGATGCCCAGGCCGCCGCCGGGGCTGATCTCGCGCGGCCAGTATCCCGTCTCGGCGCGGGCCAGGCGGGCGAAGTCCAGCAGGCGCCGCGCCACCTCGGCCACCGGCTCGGGATCCAGAAGCCCCGTGCCGACGTGGGCATGGTAGCCGTACAGATCCAGCATGGGCTCCACCAGCGCGCGACGCAGGGCCGGCAGGGCATCGCCTCCGCGCGGCCTGCCAGGGGTGGAGATGGGCAGGCCGAACTTGCTGTCGATCAAGCCGGTCTTGAGGTATTCGTGCGTATGGGCCTCCACGCCGGGCGCCAGGCGTAGCAAGATCGGCGCGCGCCGGACGGAGCCCCGGGCGATCTCGGCCAGCAGGCTCAGCTCGTCCATGTTGTCGACCACGACGCGCCCCACGCCCGCATCGAGGGCATCGCGCAGCTCGCCCGCCCCCTTGTTGTTGCCGTGCAGGCGTATCTCCTGGGCCGGCACGCCGGCGGCCAGCGCCATGTGCAGCTCGCCACCGCCGACCACGTCGAAGCCCAGCCCCTCCTCCAGCAACAGCTTGCACAGCCAGGTTGCCAGGTAGGCCTTGGAGGCGTAATGCACCCGGTGGCGGGGTTCACCATCGATACCTGACACTAAAGTGTCATGGCAGGATACGGGCACTGAAGTGCCTTGCGGTGCCACGTATCCGACTTTAGTCGGGTCGTCCCTGTCCGGCGGTTTTAACCGCCGGCCCCGCCCGCTAAAGGCCGCCATGTAGGCACGACAGGCCGTGCGGATGGTCGCCTCGTCGTAGATGTAGAGCGGCGTGCCGAAGCGTGCCGCCAGCTCGGCCACGTCGACGCCGCCCAGGACCAGGTGGCCGGCCTCGCTCACCCGCGCGCCGAGCGGCAGGATCTCGGCCAGGTCATCGTCCAGCGCCGTGCCCATGGATCAGGCGTCCGCTGCCAGCAGCGGGAAGATGTCCTTAAGGGCGGGATAGAGGCGGTCGTAGTTGGCATAGGCGCGCTGATAGGCGGCGACCTGGGCGGGAGACGGCTGCACCGGATCTCCGGTACGCACGGCGCGCGCGGCGCCATCGGCCAGCGCGAAAGCGCCCGTGCCGGCACCCGCCAGCAGCGCCGCGCCCATGGCCGGCCCCTCGCCGGCCAGCTCGGGCACCACCGGCACGCCGTAGACGTCGGCCTGCACCTGCCGCCAGAAGGCGCTGCGCGCTCCGCCGCCCGTGGCATAGACCTCCGAGGCCGGCAATCCCAGCGCCCGTATGATCTCCAGGGAGTCGCGCATGCCGAAGGTCACGCCCTCGACCACGGCGCGCACCAGGTGGCCCTTGCCGTGGCGCAGGGTCAGTCCGCAGAAGACGCCGCGCGCGTGTGGGTCGCCGTGGGGCGTGCGCTCGCCGGAGAGATACGGCAGGAAAAGCAGGCCCTCGGCGCCGGGCGGCGTCGTGGCCGCCAGCTCCATCAGCAGATCGTAGACATCGCGGCCCTCGTGCTCGGCCTGCACGCGCTCGGCCGCGCACCAGGCATCGCGGAACCAGCGCAGCGCGCCGCCCGCCGAGAGCATCACGCCCATCACGTACCAGGTACCGGGCACGGCGTGGCAGAAGGTGTGCGCGCGTCCGCCCGGATCGACCTCCGGCGAGGAGGTCGGCGCCACCATGGTGCCGGAGGTGCCGATGGAGCCCATCAGGCGGCCCGGCGCGATCACACCCGTACCGACCGCCGCGCAGGCATTGTCGGCCCCGCCTGCCACCACCGGCGTGCCGGCGGCCAGGCCGCACTGCTCCGCCGCCTGCGCGGTGAGATGCCCCACCACCTCGCTCGACTCCCGGCAGACGGGCACGATCGAGCGCGGCAGGTCCAGCAGGTCCAGCATCTCGGCGCTCCAGACCCGGCGGCGCACGTCGAGCAGCAGCGTACCGGCGGCGTCTGAGACCTCGGTGCCAAGCTCACCGGTCAGGCGATAGACCAGGTAATCCTTGGGCAGCAGCACCGTGGCCACGCGCGCCCACACCTCCGGCTCGTTCTCGCGCACCCACAGCAGCTTGGGCGCCGTGAAGCCGGCCAGCGCGGGATTGGCGACCATGGCAAGCAGCCGCTCGCGGCCCCCCGCGCGCCGCGTTATCTCGTCGCACTGCGGGGCGGAACGCTGGTCGTTCCAGAGAATGCAGGGGCGCAGGACCTCACCCGCGGCGTCGAGCAGGGTAGCGCCATGCATCTGGCCCGAGATGCCGATGCCGGCAATGGCGGCCGGGGGCGTATCCGATTTCGCCAGCACGGCGCGCACGCTGGCGCAGGTCGCCGTCCACCACTCGGCCGGGTCCTGCTCGCTCCAGCCGGGACGCGGGATGGATAGCCCTATCTCCACCGTCGCCGTGCCGGCCACGGTGCCATCCAGGCTGAGCAGCAGGCTCTTCACCCCGGTGGTGCCCAGGTCGATGCCGAGCAGATAGGTGTGGCTGTTCATACTGCACGCTCACTTCGTCAGAGGGTTCTCGTCGGCGGCGGCGCTTCCTACCGGCACGGCAATGTGAAAGGTGCTGCCTTTGCCGCGCTCGCTCTCGACCCAGATATGGCCGTTCATGGCCTCGGTGAGGCGACGAGCGATGTACAGGCCCAGGCCGACGCCGCTACGGCCATGTCCGGGGGTGCGGTGCAGGCGACCGAAAGGCGTGAACAGGCGCTCCATCTCGGCAGCATCGATGCCGCCGCCCCGGTCCGAGATGGCGATCACCATCTCGTCGCCCTCGCGACACCATCTGACGGTGACGGGCGCGTCGCGCGGCGAATGCTTGACGGCATTGTCCAGCAGGCAGATCAGCACCTGCTCCAGGCGAAAGCCATCGGCCAGCACGCAGACGTCGTCGCCGCTCACCACGACCTCCGGCAGGCCCGTCCTGTAGCGGTCGCGCACCTCGGTCAGCGCCTCGTCCACCACGCCGCGCAGCGAGACATCCTTCTTGACCAGGAGCGGTAGCTCCCCGGCTTCAACCTCCGAGATGAGCAGGATGTCGTCGATGAGGCGGGCGAGGCGGCGGCTGGAGATGTTGATCTTCTCCACCATGGCGTAGCGCCGGGCCTCATCCGTGCTGTGCCAGCGTAGCAGCAACTGCTGCGCGTAGCCGGAGATAAGCGTGATCGGCGTGCGCAGCTCGTGCGACACGGTCAGGGCGTTCGTGTAGAACGAATCGTGCTGTTGCAGCGTGCGCAGGCGATCCTGCGCCGCCGCCAGATCCTTCTCCAGATGCGCGATGCGCTGCCGTAACTCCCGCTCGGTCGTCGTCGGTTCCGAGAGGGTCATGGCCGCACCTCGTAGAGGCACATGTCCGGACCGGGCCGCAGGAGTGGATCGCCGGTCACGCACCAGAGCCGGCGGGCGCGGCGGTACAGCTCGCGATAGCGGGCCACCTGCAGCGGGTAGAGACGCGGTGCGCGCAGATAGGCGCCGTCGGTGTAGCTATCGGCCGCGACGTAGCGGATGCCGCGGGCCAGGTACCACCCGTAGGCCTGGGCGGCCAGCGAGCTGAGCTCCGTGATGCGGTAGTGGCGGGGCGACAGCTCAAAAGCCCGCCCCTCCCAGTTCTCGATGGCCAGGCTGGCCCCTGCAGGCAGGTGAGCGTCCGCCCAGGCCACGGCCACCTGCTCGCTGAAGGGGTGGGTAATGGCAAAGTCGGCGCGGCCGGCCACGTAGATGGGCGGGATCGTGCTCACGCCGAGCACCAGCAGGGAGGCGGCACCGCGGTTGCGCAGCGCCGCGACCAGCCGGGGGATCAGGCTATCGGCCGCCATGGCCGCGAATAGGGCCACGAACGGCAGCAGCGGCAGCAAATTGCGGTCGAAGCGCACGTAGGTGCTGGACAGCAGGGCGTAGTAGGCCAGGGAGAAAGCCAGCAGCACCAACCCCAGGCGCCGGAAGCGCACCAGCGCCACGATTATGCCGGCCAGCGCCAGCGCCGTCACCGGCAGCAGCATGCCGTCGCTGGCCAGGTATTGCAGGTACCAGATGGCGTTGTCGTTGCCTTCCGCGCCCGGATGCCCCGTGGCGTAGTGGTGCGAGACGACCTGCAAGGAGTTGAGGAAGGGTGCGGGGTCGAGCAGCGCATACGGCGTGGTGAGCAGGAAGGTCAGGGCACAGACGCACGCGGCCACGGCGCAGGTGCGCAGCCGCCACGCCCAGGGACGGTCGACGAGGAGGGCAGCGCCGAGCGGCATCACCAGGGCCACCGCCGCGTTGTACTTGGTGCCGGCCGCCAGACCGGCCGCCGCCCCGGCCAGGGCGACATCGCTCCAGCGAGCGCCATCTCTCAGCATGTGCAAGGCAAAGAGCGCCGCCAGGGCGGTAAATAGCGCGGTCGGCGCATCCACGGTGATGTAGTGCGACTGCTGGATATGCTGCGGGGACACGGCCAGGAAGAGCGCCGCGATCAGCCCGATGCGCAGGCTGAGCATGCGCCCGGTCAGGTAGACGGCCAGAATTGTGAGCATGCTCAGCGCCACCGTTAGGGAGCGCCCGGCCAGGTAGAAGAGGGGCAAATGGAGGGTGGGGTGGGCCGCGATATCGGGCTGGAACAGCCCGGCCACGTGGCCGACGACGAGGGCCAGCAGGGCCTGTAGATCGTAGTACAGGGAGGGATAGACGAAATAGTGGGGGTTGGGATCGCCCGCGTACCACATGTGCAAGGCGCGGTTCTGCACCGACGGCTCGTCCGGCTGGATGATGTAGGGCAGGCCGAAGTTCAGCCCCCACAGGCGCAGGGCCAGCGCCAGAAGCAGAATGCCACCCAGGGCCAAGCGCGCTGTCGGAGCCAGGACGACTGTTCTGCCTCGCGGCAGGGCTGCTTTGACCAGAGACCCTGGATACGGTGGATTGTGGTAGCTCTGCACGACAGCCTTACGATAACACGCAGCCCCCGGCGATGCAACACGGTATCCTGTCTCGTGAGATGAACCCATCGCCCCTGGTGCCACGAGTGCGCGATCGCCTACTCTCTAACCTGCTCACAGCCCTGGAACGGGCCGTCGACCTGGTGCAGCGGCCCCCGGCTCTGCCACTGGAGCCGCGGCGCATCGTGGTGTTGAAAAGCTGCTGCCTGGGCGACGCGCTGCTGGCCACGCCGCTGCTGGGCGTCCTGCGCCGCGCCTACCCACGGGCCCGCCTGGTCGCCGCCGTCGGGCGCTGGACGCGCCCGGCGCTCGCCGGCCATCCTGATCTGGACGGGCTGCTGGACCTGGAAAGCGTCGGCGTCGGCCGCCTGCGACCCGCGGCCTACCTGCGCGTCCTGCGACGCCTGCAGGCCGGAGGCTTCGACCTGGCGCTGGTCCTGGACCGCACGCCGGTGCTCACCGTCCTGCCTCTGCTGGCCGGCATCCCGGTGCGGGCCGGCATCGACAGCGCGGGCCGCGGCTTCCCGCTCAACGTGCGCGTGCCCTGGCAGGCGGTGGAGCACGAGGCGCGCCTCTTTCTGCGCATCGCGGCGGCCCTCGGGATGGAGACCGGCGGCGCTAGCCTGCGCTTCGTCCCCTCCCCCGCGGATCAACGAGCAGCCGCGGCGCTGTGGCGCGAGGCCGGGCTGGAGGGCCGCCGCGCCGTGGCCATCGCGCCCGGTGGCGGCGCCAATCCCGGCATGACCATGCTCGGCAAGCGCTGGCCGGCCGAGCGCTTCGCCGCCCTGGCCGATGCGCTGCAGCGCGAGCACGGGCTGGCCGTGGTCCTGACCGGGGCGCCGGACGACAGGCCGGTGGTGGAGGAGGTGGCGCGCCGCATGCGGTCGCCGGCCGTGGACCTGGCCGGACGCACCGATTTCGGCACGCTCGGCGCGATCATCGCCCGCTGCGACCTCTTCGCCGGCAACGACTCGGGGCCGATGCACCTGGCGGCCGCCGTGGGCATCCCGGTCCTGGCCATCTTCGGCCCGACCGATCCGGCCGTCTACGCCCCGTTTGCGCGGGAAGCCATCGTGCTACGCGGGCCGCTGGGCCGGGACACCTCGGAGGTAAGCGTGGACCAGGCCATCGAGGCCGCCGGCAGGCTGCTGGGCGCGCACGAGATCGACAGATAAGCTACCCGTCGTCGTTTGCTTTCACGGCCCAGATCGTGAGCGCGCAGGCCGCACCTGTCGTCTCGGTGGCCCGCTCATCCCCTGCCCTGGCATGGTATATGCGTATTACTCGCAATATTTGGGCTTGTAGCGCGGGAAGGAGGACTTATGACACTGATCGCGCTAACTCCCGTCCTGGGGGCCGTCATTTCTGGGTGGGTCTGGCTGATCATCATCCTGTTGGTGATACTGGCGCTTGGCGGGGGTGGCTGGGGCTACGGCCGCGGAGGCTACGGATACTGGTCCTGGTCCCCGCTGGGCCTGTTGATAGTGATCCTGATCATCCTCTTCCTGATAGGCGTCCTCTAGCCGCCTGGCGCTATCGAGTGATGCCGGACACTAAAGTGTCATGGCAGGGTACGGGCACTGACGTGCCTCTATCCGGCTTCAGCCGGCGTATCCCCGCGGGGCGCTCGACCCTATTGGCTGGCCGGGCTGCGCCAGGTGCTACCCCCATCCGTGCTGCGCCGGATCGTGCCATTGGCTCCCACCGCCAGGCAGGTGCCGGGGCCCGCGCAGCCCACGCCGTACAGGTCATTGGCCGTGCCGCTGCTCTGGCGACGCCAGGTCTTGCCCCCATCTGTGCTGCGCAGAATCGTGCCCGCCCATCCCACGGCCAGGCAGGTGCTGGGGGCCCGGCACGCCACGCCGGTCAGGAGATTCGTCGTGCCGCTCCTCTCGCCGCGCCAGGTCCTGCCCCCGTTCGTACTCCGCCGGATGGTGCCTCTGTCTCCCACCGCCAGGCAGGTGCCGGGGCTCGGACAGGCCACGCCATATAGGTCGTTGGTCGTGCCACTGGGCTGGCTGCGCCAGGTGCGCCCTCCATCTGTGCTCCGCACGATGGTGCGCCCCCATCCCACGGCCAGGCAGGTGCCGGGGGCCCAGCAGGCCAGGCCAAGCAGGTCGTTGACGGTGCCGCTGCTCTGGTCGCTCCAGGTCTCGCCCCCATCCGTGCTCCGGCGGACTGTGCCCCCCATCCCGCGGCCACGCAAGTGCCGGGGCCCGGACAGGCCAGGCCATACAGGAAGTAGAGCGAGGGGCTGGTCGGGCTGCGCCAGGTCCTGCCTCCGTCCTCACTCCGCAGGATCGCGTCACCCCCCACGGCCAGGCAGGTGCTAGAGGTCGGGCAGGCCACACCGTATAGTACTATGGACGTGCCGCCGCTCTGACTGCGCCAGGTGTTGCCCCCGTCAGTGCTCCGCAAGATCGCGCCCTGCCATCCCACGGCCACGCAGGTGCGTGCGCTCGCGCAGGCCACGCCGGTCAGGCCGTAGGGGGTGCCGCCGCTCTGACTGCTTGCGCCCTGTGCCGCCAAGCCGCGGCCCGGCGGGGCCACGAGCACCAGCATGAATGCCGCGGGCAGCCACCGCGGCCGGCCTAGCAGAGAAAACATCGCCGCACCTCCGTTGCTCTCCATGACAAACATCTCCCGCACCAGGTATCGCCATGTGGGCACCATAGCAGGTGTGCAAGTACTGTGCCATCTGGAGTTGCCCCATTTTCTGCGGCAGCATCACAGCCGCACGCAAGCATCTCACGGACCAACGACGCGAACGCCGAACGACGCCCAGACCCAGGCCTGCGCTGAAGGCGTGCCTGTGCCTCCTTGACGCGCCACCGACCGAAGGGAGTAAACTCCCCGTGTAGAGGCGGGAGAATTATGTCATGGCAGCGACGTATCTGTTTCAGGGCCTCGTGCTCGGCTTTGCCGCCGGCATCAGCCCCGGGCCTATGCTGGGCCTGGTGATCGGCCAGACACTGCGGAGGGGCCGGCGGGCCGGCAACTTGGTCGCCCTGGCGCCCCTGTTTAGCGACCTGCCGATCATCCTGCTGGTCGTGATCATCCTGGGGCACCTGCCTCCCACCGCGCTGCACGCGCTCTCCCTGATCGGCGGCGCCTTCGCGATGTACCTGGGCATCGAGACGTTGCGCAGCCTGCGCGGTGAGATAGCTGTTACGGAGAAGGCGCGCGAGGGCCGGGTGCTGCTGCCCGCCGTCATGGCCAACTTCCTGAACCCACACCCATACCTATTCTGGGCCACCATCGGCGGCGCGCTGCTGGCGCGCACCTTTGCGGAAGGCGGCGCATTGTTGTCGGCCGCCTTCCTGATCTGCTTCTACGCGCTGCTGGTCGGCGCCAAGCTGGCCATAGCCCTGCTGGTCAATCGTGGCCGCGACTGGCTGCACGGGCGCACCTACCAGGCATTGCTTGGCGGGAGCGGCGTGTTGCTGCTTGTTATCGGCGCCACCCTGATCGCAAACGGCATAGTGTAGAAATTGGCAGGGTTTCTGTCGTGTGGTGCCCGACACTAAGAGTCGGGCCGCAGCCCGGGAAACCCCGCACTTCAGTGCGGGGAGGCTCATGTCGCGCCCAGCCGCGGGTTTCAACCCGCTCTTGCTCTGTCCACAGGCGGGCTGAAGCCCACCGCTTGGCCAGACATGAGGCTCCCCGGGATTCATCCCGGGGTTTCCAGAGCAGCAACCTGGCATGAGGTAAGGAAGCTAACGATGGGTGAGACCGTCAAGGGCGCACGCCGGCATGAGCTGCGGGCGCGCTTGCTCGACGCGCTCTTCCCGCCCAAGTGCGCGGGCTGCAAAGCGCGCGGCCACTGGCTCTGCCCGGACTGCCTGCGCCGCATCGAACGGCTCTCGGAGCCACTCTGTGGGGTCTGCCGGCAGCCTATCGCCCCCGGAGTGGCCCATGGCTGCCGAAGCGGCGTGGCCTCTGTGTCCCTGTTGGTGGCAGCGGGTTTCCACGCCGGACCGCTGCGCGAGGCCGTCCACGCGCTCAAATACCAGGGTCGCCACGGCATCGCCGCCACGCTGGCAGCCCTGCTGGCCCCGGTTCTCGTGCCGCTGCTGCGGGAGGGCGACCTGGTAGTGCCGGTGCCGCTGCATCCGTCGCGCGAGCGCGAGCGGGGCTATAATCAGGCAGCCCGGCTGGCCGCGGAGCTGACCTATCTGCACCCTGTGGAGGTGGTGCCGGCGGCGCTGCGGCGCACGCGCGACACCGCTCAGCAGACCACGCTGTCCGGCACGCAACGTGCAGCCAATGTGCGTGGGGCGTTCACGGCAACGTCGCCGCTGGTCGCCGGACGCCGCGTCTGGCTGCTCGACGATGTCTGCACCACCGGGGCGACGCTGGGAGCCTGTGCCCAGGCCGTGCGCCAGGCGGGAGCGCGGCAGGTGATGGCCGCCGTGGTGGCCCTGGCGCCCCATCACGGCGCTGCAGATCCACGGTAGGAGGGAGAAGCGATGTCGACAGTGTTGGTCGGGACCTGCAACTGGGCCGACTTTACCGAATGGTATCCCAA
>Ga0070740_10005950_pt1 | contig 10980 bp, 13 predicted proteins | sample Coa_R2_FD_67286 | JGI IMG/M metagenome (GOLD analysis project Ga0070740, IMG submission 67286) | Surface soil microbial communities from Centralia Pennsylvania, which are recovering from an underground coalmine fire - Coalmine... | ecosystem: Environmental > Terrestrial > Soil > Unclassified ...
TAGCGCATGGCGCTAGCCTACAACGAAGCGTCATCCCGGGCAGGGATTGCCGGGGCCCAGCCGCCAGGGATGGCAGCACTTTCGTCTCTTCAGTGACGAAAGTGCCGAACTCCGGTGAACACCATCGCCAGGTCGTGTTCGTCGGCCGCGGCGATCACTTCCTCGTCGCGCATCGAGCCTCCGGGCTGGATCACCGCGCGTACGCCGGCCTGCGCCGCCGCGTCGATGCCGTCGCGAAACGGGAAAAACGCGTCGGAGGCCATCACGCTGCCGGCCACGGCGAGATCGACCTGCTCGGCTTTCAGCGCTGCGATCTGCGCGCTGACCACGCGGCTCATCTGGCCGGCGCCGATGCCGATGGTACGGCCATCGCGCGCATACACGATCGCATTGGATTTCACGAACATCGCCACGTGCCAGGCGAACAGCAGGTCGCGCAACTGATCCGCATCGGGCACGCGTTTGCTCACCACCTTCAGGTCGGACAGCAGCAATGTGTCGCGATCGGAATCCTGCACCAGCACGCCGCCGCCGATGCTGCGCAATTCGCGGGTGCTTGCCACCGTTTCCGGCCACGCGCCCACGGCCAGCGCGCGCACGTTGGGTTTTTTCGACAATGCCGCCAGTGCTTCCGCGTCGAAATCCGGCGCGACCAGCACTTCGACGAATTGTCTGGCCAGGATCGCGCGCACCGCCGCGCCATCCAGCACGCGATTGAAGGCGATGATGCCGCCGAATGCCGAAACCGGATCGCAGGCATAAGCGCGTTCGTAGGCCTGCACGACATCGTCGGCCAGCGCCACGCCGCAGGGGTTGGCGTGCTTGACGATCACGCAGGCCGGCGCCTTGCCGAACGCCTTGACGCATTCCAGCGCGGTATCGGCATCGGCGAAGTTGTTGTAGGAGAGCTCCTTGCCGGTCAGCACGCGCGCAGCGGCGATGCTGCCCGCAGGCGGGCGCCCCGAAACGTACAACGCAGCACCCTGGTGCGGGTTCTCACCGTAGCGCAATTCCTGCGCGCGATGCAGCGAGAGGTGCAACGTCGGTGCGAAGGCATGCGAGCGCTCGCCTTCGTCCGCGCGCGCGGACAACCAGTCCGCGATCATCCCGTCGTAGCGCGCGACATGCGCGAACGCAGCGGCGGCCAGACGCCGGCGCAGTTCCGGCGTGGTGCCGCCTTCGCGGCGCAGCGTTTCGACCAGTTCGGCGTAATCGGCGGGGTCGGTCAGCACCGCCACGCGTTCCTGATTCTTGGCGGCGGCGCGCAGCATCGCCGGTCCGCCGATGTCGATGTTCTCGATCGCCTCGTCCCAGCCGACATCGGGCCGCGCCACGGTCTGCGCGAACGGATAGAGATTCACCACCAGCAGGTCGATCGGCTCGATGCCGTGTTCGCGCATCGCAGCGTCATCCGTACCGCGCCGGCCCAGCAGCGCGCCGTGCACTTTCGGGTGCAGGGTCTTGACGCGGCCGTCCATGATTTCCGGGAAGCCTGTGAGTTCGCTGATCTCGCGCACCGGCACGTTCGCGTCGCGCAAGGTTTTCGCGCTGCCGCCGGTGGAAATCAGCTCCGCCCCCAGCGCGTGCAATGCCTGACCGAGATCGGCGATGCCACTCTTTTCCGAAACGCTGAGCAGCGCGCGGCGGACCGGAACGATCGCGGAATTTCTGGCCGGGGATGCGCGCATGGAATTGCGCGCGTGCTCAAATCAGGCCGTGCGCAAGCAGCTTCTTGCGCAGGGTGGCGCGGTTGATGCCGAGCGCTTCGGCCGCACGGCTCTGGTTGCCGCCGCACCAGCGCAGCACTTCGCTCAACAAGGGCGCTTCCACTTCACGCATCAGCAGCGCGTACAGCCCTTCGGAACAGGGTGTGCCCTGCAGGTCGGCGAGATAGCGGCGCGCGCTGCGCGATACGCATTCGCGCAGCGCCGCAGCACCTGCGTCGGCGGAGGCATGCAAGGGAGTGGGGGAATTGAGTGCCGCGGCTTCCACGTCTGTTCGAAAGATGTCAGGGGTTCGACTAAGGATGCATTGCGCACCCTGGGCCGCAAAGTGTAGCGCCGCTTTCGTCCAATGATAAGTGGCTGCGCGAATGCATTCATTTGCGGGCGTCGATGCCCTGCGTTCGCCGCTATTCGAATCCGAATTCGAACGCGACGGCATTCTTGCCCGGATCCTCGACTTCGAACACCGCCGCGACCGTGCCGTCCGGCGGCAATCCCGCCGCGCGCGTTTTCGGATCGCTGACGTAATCGGACGGACGGAAACGGCGCATCGCGATCGCGTTGCCGTCCAGATCGGAAAGAGAGATGCGGATCACCGGATACGGCTGGGTGAAATCGGCATCGTTGCGGATCGTGGCGCTGATGATCAGCGCGCCGGCCACGCTGGGGTGCGGGCGGATGTCGCGCGACAGCAGCGTCAGTTTCGAAATGTCCTTCAGCGGCGGCAGCGTGCACGAGAACGCCGCGCAGAATCGCGCGAGCACGGGCCTCAGCGTCGCATCGGCACCGAGCGACGCACGGTTGGCCCAGACCAGTTGCGCGACCAGAAGCAGCGCCAGCAGCGCACAGCCGGCGATCCAGCGCAGGTTGCGGGAAACCCTGCGTGGCGCTCTCGGGCGGGCGAAGTCGGGCGTCGCGTGCGTGACGGCGGATGCGGGAGCGTCCTCCGAATGCTCCTCTGCGGCGATGCCGGGCATCGGACGGAGCACCGGTTCGACCAGCAGCGGCGGTTCCGCCGGCGGGCGCGCCGGAAGACCGGCGAACGGTTCCGCCGGCAACGTTTCGCTCAACGAAGGCAGCGCGTCGAACACCATCGTGCAATGTCCGCAGCGCACGCTGCCGTGTCCCTGCGCCAGCACCGCGACATCCAGCGCGTAGATCGTCAGGCATTCGGGGCATTGCGTGTACACGCACAAAGAGTAACCGTTCCGTGACGCGACGGAAGAACCGGATCCACACGAATCAACGGCGCTCAGCCGCCGTAGTCCAGTTCGCCGTTCATCGCGCGAGGAGCCGCATCGGAAGGATGTTCCACCACGTGCTTGGCATCCAGGATGTGCAGCACGCACACGCCGCGTGCGGTGAACCAGTCGGAAATCAGCCGCCGGTGGCAGCGCCACCACACCGCTTCCGAGCACATCACCGCCGTGCGCTTTTCGTGCGCGAGCGCGGCAAGGCGTTCGATGCCGGCGCGGAATTCGGGCGTGTCCATGTAATCGGCGTAGGCGCGAAAAGCCGCATTGCGCCACTGCGTGTGCAGCGAATCGGCACGCGGCTTGCGCCGCCCGCCCAGCTCGGGAAACGGCGCGTACTCGATGCCGGCGGCGTTCAGCGCGCGCGCCAGCGCCTCGACGTTGAAATGCGGGAACTTGCGCGATCCGGGATACCGCCGCACGTCCGCCAGCGCCTCGATACCGTTGTCCGCCAGCAGCGCGAGGAATTCCTCCAGGTTGCGGGTGGAATGTCCGATCGTCCAGATCGTGGCCGGCAATCGCATGACGGTGCATCCTTGTCGCGAATGTCGCATCATAATCCCGCTGCCCGAACGGGTTCGAACGGAGCGGAACCATGCGCAAGCTGCTTGTCCTCGCGGTTTTCGGTGCTGCAACCGCCGGCACGCTGGGCGTCGCCGCGCCCGCGCTCGCCGCGCACGAGATCAGTTGCAGGATGACGTTTTCGCTCGCGGGCTGGTCGGCGTTCTACAAGACCTCGTCGGGTTCCGGTTCGATCCGCTGCAGCAACGGCCAGTCCATGCACGTGCATCTTTCCAGCAAGGGCGGCGGACTGAGTTTCGGCAAATCCGAGATCAGCGGCATCGGCAAGTTCTCCGGCATCTATGACATCCGCGAGGTGCTGGGCACCTATGCCAATGCCGAGGCTCACGCCGGTGCGGTGCGCTCCTCGCGCAGCACGGTGATGACCAAGGGCAACGTCTCGCTCGCGCTTTCCGGCAGCGGCACCGGCTGGAATCTGGGCGTGGATTTCGGCAAGTTCACTATTTCCGCTGATTGAATCGGGCGCAGATTGAAACCTGCTGCGCTCGGCCTGATTCAAAACGGCATGGCGCACGCCGGCGGTGCTCGGAATCCTCATGTACTGACGTGTACACTCCGGTTCCTGCGCTCCGGCGACGCGCAACCTGCCTTCGCTCGCGACGGTTTCAATCGCGCTGAATTTCCAGAACTAGAGGAACTTCGATGAACCGCGCTGGCTGGTTGTCGTCCGCCGGTTACACGTTCGCCGAAGAGGTGGCGAACGGAATCGTGCAGAGCCTGGGCGTGCTGCTGAGCATCGTCGGGCTGACCACGCTCGTCGCCTTTGCCGCCGTGGACGGCGGCGCGCTGGACGTGACCGCCAGCGCGGTGTTCGGTGCGGCGCTGATCGTGATGTACACGGTCTCGACGATCTACCACGCGCTGCCGGTGCACATCGTGCCGCGCCTGCTTTCGCGGCTGGATCACATCGCGATCCATCTGCTGATCGCCGGCACCTACACGCCATTCGCGCTGATCGCGCTGGGCGGCGCGCGCGGCTGGTGGCTGTTCGGCGCGATCTGGTCGCTGGCTACCTTCGGCAGCGTCCTGCAGTTCACGCGGTTGCGCGAGCGGCACGCGCTGAAGATCGGCTTGTACCTGCTGATGGGCTGGCTGGGCCTGCTGACCTTCGGCCCGCTGTCGATGCGACTGGGTTTCGGCGGCACCGCGCTGCTGTTGGCCGGCGGCGCGGCCTACACGCTGGGCGTGCCGTTCCATCTGTGGCGCAAACTGCGCTACCACAACGTGCTGTGGCACGCGTTCGTGCTGACCGGCAGCGTGCTGCACTTCTTCGTGGTGTTGTTGTACGTGTTGCCCGATCGCTAGAAGAGCAGGATCGCCGCTTGCGCGGCGTCCGGAATGGCGCATGAAAACTACGGCGCGCCTTTTTGCGCAGGTATGAATTGCGTTTCCACCGCTTCGGCCAGTTGATCGGGCGGCAGCAGACCTTCGCTCAGCAGGAAATCGTTGAACGATTTCAGGTTGAAGTTGTCGCCCAGCGCGATCTGCGTGTGCGCGCGCAATTCGAGGATTCTCGAGTAACCGTAGAAATACGCGGTGGCCTGTCCCGGCGAGCGGAAGGTGAAACGGTCCAGTTCCTCGCGCGCGAAGGCCTCCGATAATCCGACGTCATTGACCAGGATGTCGTGCGCACGATCGCGCGTGATCATGCCGAGATTCAACATGGGATCCAGCATCGCGCGCGCGGCGCGCAGCAGCCGCAGTTGCAACTGGATCATCTGTCCGCCCGCAGGCTCGTACGGCGCCATCATGAATTCCGAATACAGCGCCCAGCCTTCCACGTTGACGCTGTTGAACGCGAACAGCGAGCGCGCCAGCGAGACGCCGTGCTCCACCATTGCCGAGAACTGCAATTCGTGACCCGGCCGGCCCTCGTGCGCGGTCAGCGTCCACGCGCAGGCCTTGCAGGTGAAGTCGTCATACGCTTCGGACTTGCCCTGGCCGTTGGGCGGATTGCCCAGCGGCAGCACAAAGGTGCCGCGCTCGCCATGATTGTTGAGCAGCGGCGGCGGATCCATGTGCGGCGCAGGCTGCGAGGCGCTCTCGGCTTCGGAAGCCACGCGCATCTGCATCTGCCGTTCGGGCAGACTGACCAGATTCTGTTTGCGGATAATGTCCTCGATCTGGCCGATCACCTGGTGGTAGTACGGCTCGATCGAATTGCGATCGAGCTGGTCCTTCTTCAGCGCCTTGATCACGTCGCGGTAATCGGTCGCGTTGATGCCTTCCGTCTTGGCGACGTAGGGCGCGAGGATTTGCATCTCGTTCTGCGTCTCCATGAATTCCAGTTCGGCTTTCTTGATCAGCTCCTGCGGGCTGATGTCGATGCCGACGTCCTTCAGGTTGTTGGCGTACACCGGCTCCGGCAGGCGGAAATCGGTGCGCGCGCGCGGCAGCACGGTGGACGTCACCCAGGCGTCGTAATCGTTCAACTGCTTCTGCAGCGCGTTCAGCGCGTCCTCGCCGCCGAGCTTGTACTTGGCGAACAACTTGCGCACACCGTCCACGTAGCGCGAGGTGTTGGCGAGATTCTGTTCGACTTCCGCCTTGTACGGACCGATCAATTTCTTGTTGTCCGCCCTGGCGCTGAACAGCGCTTCGGCTTCCTTGGTCGCGGGCGTGCAGCCGGGCGCCATGCCGACGTAGCACTTCAGGCGGTCCACCGCGTGCGCGCGCCGCTCGGCCGGCACGTCGTCCTGCAACAGCCCGAATTCGCCCTGGAAGATGATCTGTCCGACGTCGTTGTAGTCGAGCAAGTATTGATCGTCGAGCTTGATGCGCTCGATCTGGCGATCGGCCGCCTTGATCAGGATTTCGAGATCCTGGCGCACGTTGGGATCCTTCTCGCTCGCCAGATCCTTCTGCAAGGCGCTGCGCGCCTGCGCCAGTGCGGCGGCGGTGCGCTGATCCACGTTCGGCTTCAGATCGATCACCTTGGTGTCATAGCCGGGCACGCCGAAGCGCGAGGCGAATTCCGGATTGAATTTCGCCAGCACGTCCATCAGCACCATCGCGTCGGCATTGCTCTTCTGCACCCAGGGAGGCGCGGACGTTGCGGATTGGGCGGCGGAAGATGCGGGTGCGGGCGGCGCGGCTTGCGCCAGGGCAGCGGCGAATGCGAGCGCGAAAGCGGTCAGGGCGGATTTCAGCATGGTGTTTCCCTCGAAAAAGATTCGGTGATCCGGCGCGTGTTTTTGTTTCAATCTAAGCTGCGATACTTCCACAACCCCCGAAATCATTACTGCGCATGATTTCTGCCCCCTTGACTCAAGGGGGGCGAGCGTCATCAGCGTAGCGGGGGGTGCTTACCGCGCGGATGTGTCGAAAGTACGATAGGCGGATCGCCCCGCGATTCGCAAACCATGTCCGAGTTCGTGACCTACACCGGCAGGTGCCACTGCGGCGCCGTGCGCTTCGAGGTGGATGCGGAACCGCGGCCCAAAGTGCAGGAATGCACCTGCTCGATCTGCCGCATGACCGGATTCGTGCACCTGATCGTGCCGGCTGCGCGTTTTCGCCTGCTGCGCGGCGAGGATGCGCTCACCGAATACCGCTTCAACACCGGCACTGCGCGGCATCTGTTCTGCAAGTATTGCGGCGTGAAATCGTTCTACGTGCCGCGTTCGCACCCGCACGGCTACAGCATCAACGCGCGTTGCCTCGATGATGACGTGCTCGAGCGTTGCGAATGGCTGCCGCCGTTCGACGATGCCAACCGGGAAGCGGCCACCGCGGCGATCGCGCATTTCGCTGATGACTCGTAGGGCGGGCATTGCCCGCCGTGGCGGACGGAGTCCGCGTTACGGCGCTGCGAACGCCTTGCGGTATCGCGGTTGCAGATATTGCGCGAAGACGGCGTCCGGCACATCGACCGTCTGCGTACCGTAAACATACGGCGCGACTTGGTAGGGCGGGAAGATCAGCTTCAGGCCGGGGCTCGCGTCGTTCGGCTGCGCGCCGGCGCGTACGATGAAGTTGGCGAAGTTCTGCTGCGTCGGTTGCGTGCCGTCATCGATCATCTTCTGCGCGTTCGTCTTCCATTCCGCGATCGCTTGCGGCGAACCTTCGCCGGGCTTCGGCGCCTGCGCCATGATCTTGTTCGTCAACTCGGCGCGCGCGTAATCGGCCAGCGCCTTGCGCGCAGCGGAGGGCCGGGTGAACAGGTCATCCAACGAAATCAAGCGCTGCGCTTGAGTGTCGAAGACGAATGTGGCGTCGATTGGAATGGGGTGGGCACCGCCGGTGTCCTGCATGCCGGTTTCGCGGACGCTCATAAATCGAGGAGTTCGGGCAACCAGCTTGAAATCGATCCGCAGTTGCAATTGACGATTGGCGAATTCAGGAAACTGCTTCGAGTCGGGTACCGCCTGAACGAATTCGTGCTTGGCTTGCATGCTCTTGGCGTGCAGAAAAAATCCCAATCGCGTATAGCCGTCGTCGGAAATGCCTGACCAAGAAATATCGATCTTGTATCGCGGCGTCGCGATGTGGTCACCCAATGGCCCCAGAGGGACCCCCGCGCAGCCAGAAACGGGACAAATGCGCGGCTGAGGGTTGGATCCTGAGGTGCCGGCCGGCGGAGCCGATGCCGCGTTCGCACTCATCAGCAATCCGATGATCACGAGCGTGCCCGTTGCGATGCGCATGGCATTCTCCCGTGGTTGCCGTGATGAGTGTAAAGCGTGCAGCAATTCATATCCCGACCGACTTCTGCAATGGCCGTTTCTATCGCTTGCGCGTATGCGGCGGGATCCTGCATCGGCGCGAAATGACTGACGTCCTTCAGCACCACGACACGGCATGCGGGATGGACCGGGCGATCAATTCGGAATGGGAGCGCTTGATGCTTTCGTCGTGGTCGGCGATGGTGACCGTGGTCGATGTGCGGATCGTCGCGAGCTGTGCGACCGTATAGTCCGGTTGCGGCATGGCGTTGTACACCGCGCGAAAATGAGCATAGTCATCCGGTGTGGCGGACAAGCGCCTGTATTCGGATTTCGAACGCAGCAGTGCCAGGCGAACGGCGCTGAGATCGGGCGGAGACGTTTGCAGGCCGTCCTTGTTGATGTTCGCGCCCTGGATGAACATGCCGCTCAGCAGCTCCGGATGATGGATCGCGATATCGATGCCGATGATCCCGCCATCGCTCGTGCCGACCAGGTAGACCGGGTGTATGCGCAGCGTTTGCAGCAGAGTCACGTAATCATTGGCGAGCAGGCGGTAGGTCAGCGGTTCGCTGCCGAGAGTGCTGCGCCCGAAACCGCGGGTGTCCGCGACCACGACGGTATGCTCTTTGGCGAGGATCGGCACCACCCCGCCCCAATCGTCTGCGCTCCCCAATCCATTGTAGATGAGAAGCACGGGCGACCCGTGTCCAAAGACCGCGTAATACATCCGGATGCCGTTGATCTGGGCATGTCCGGAACGGAGCGGCGCAGCCAATGCCGGCACGGGCGGCAGGGTTTTCCAGCGCTGCCCGGTCGTATCCGCAAGTGCATCGAAGCTGATGAGCGCAAACAGTGCCACTGCTGCAAACAGGATGCGTACGCGCATCGCTCGGAAAATTTGACGTGCGAACATTTTCGATCCTCGCGGCGAGCGCAATGATCGTGCGGAAATCCCACAGGTTTCAAAGGCCCGGAAGTCACAGCATCCCGCACGCGAGATCGCCGGCATTCGCCGATCGACCGGAAACACGATCGGTTCATTGCAGCGTGAGAGACATGACGAGAAGCACGTGCACGGACAATTACACCGACGCAGGCCGATGAGGCTTCCACCGTTCCGTAGTCAAACCATGAAAACCTTTTGGTCCATTCGAAAGGTGCTTGGATAACGCCGCTTTGACCAAGTCTGAGGGAAAATCCCCATGCGAAAAATATCGATCTTGAGCATGATTGCTCTGTCGAGCGCGAGCGCATCACTTGACGCAGCACCCGCGAACCTTCCTGCCGCTGTTGCTGAATTTCTGCGCGCCTATGCGTCCGGGAACAAAGCCGAGGTGTTGGCCGATGTGGCTCCGGACGTCAAGATGTACGGCTCCGATGTCGCCGAGTTCTACTCCGGGAAAGAGGGCGCCGGCCGCATGTTCGACGGCGATATGAAGCTTTGGCGCGGCGCGGCCAAATTCGGGGCGATGCAGCACGTCACCGAGGCGCGCGAAGGCAATCTGGAATCCATTTTCTTCGATGTTCCATTTGCGGTGGGATCCAGACCGCCCGTCACGGTTCGTTTGCGATGATATGGCGTCTTGGGCGTGCCGGCTGGAAGCTGGAACAAAGCTCCAACACCGTCCCGACCGTTGGGCAGAGTGCGGCCGATATTCTGAAAACTCAACTCCGTAGCGCTTTGGATCCGAGCCGATTGACGGCAGACTTCTGTCGAAATGCATCGGTCTGGCGCGACATGTCGGTAGCGAACACCATCGCGTTCGCGCCGACAAGGAGAACCGCCATGAAATATTCGATCCTGATCTACGACGCTCCCGAAACCATCAAGCGCTTTCAGGGGCCCGAAGGTGCGCAATACATGTCGCAATGGCCGCCGTTTCTGAAGACACTCACGGATGCCGGCGTTTATCTGGCAGGCGCGGGTCTGCAGCCGCCGGACACGGCCACCACCTTGCGTTTCGACCACGACAAGCGCCTGGTGCAGGATGGTCCATATGCCGACACCAAGGAGCAGCTCGGCGGCTTCTACATGATCGATGTGCCAGACCTCGATACGGCGCTGGAATGGGCGGCGCGTACGCCGCGCCTTCCAGGGCAGGTTTTCGAGGTCAGGCCCAATCTTGTGGTGCCGAGCAACTGACGTCCAATCGCATGCGCGGCGCCTGTGCCGCGCATGCGATCACTGGCGGGAGCGAGAGAAAAACGTCCATGCCTCACGATCGTGCCGTTGAATTGTTTCGTGCCGTCGCCGTGCATCATGGCGAGAGTTGGACTCTGAGCGATTCACCCAAGTTCGGTGCCAATGCGCTGCGCGTCAACGGCAAGATCTACGCCGCGCTGACGCGCAAGCACGCCCTGTTGCTGAAACTCCCGCCGGCGCGCATCGCGGAACTGCTGAAGAAAAAACGTGCCCGGCGTTTCGAAAGCGGCGGGCGGGTCATGAACGGCTGGATCACGCTCGCGTCCGATGACGGAACGGAGTGGATTGCGTTATCGGACGAAGCGCGAACTTTCGTCTCGGCCGAGGCGAGGCGCACGAAGAAATGAACAAAGCCGCGCTGGCCGTTGAACGCGTCGCGCGTGATTCACGCGCGCGTCTGCTGGCATTCCTCGCCGGGCGTTCGCACGATGTGGCCGCGGCGGAAGACGCGCTTTCCGACGCGTTCCGCGCCGCACTGGAACGCTGGCCAGGCGACGGCGTGCCGCAGGTTCCGGAAGCTTGGCTGTTGACTGCTGCGCGCCGTCGCCTGA
>Ga0070740_10005951_pt1 | contig 10980 bp, 11 predicted proteins | sample Coa_R2_FD_67286 | JGI IMG/M metagenome (GOLD analysis project Ga0070740, IMG submission 67286) | Surface soil microbial communities from Centralia Pennsylvania, which are recovering from an underground coalmine fire - Coalmine... | ecosystem: Environmental > Terrestrial > Soil > Unclassified ...
GAGGTAGAAAGGACAGGGACGGGCGAGGAAGAGGGCGAAGAGGAACGCGATCGCCCCCAGCGCCCGCTCCCCTCCCGAGAGGAGCGACAGCCGCTGGACGCGCTTGCCCGCGGGCCGGAGCTCGACCTCGACGCCCGGCGATTCGTCCTCCTCGCCCTCCGTCAACCGGAGCCGGCCCTCGCCGCCTGCGAACAGCGTGGCGGTCACGTCGGCGAAGTGGCGCTGCACCGCCTCGAACGTCTCGGCGAAGCGCCGCTCGACCGTCTCGGTCAGCTCCGCGCGCAGCGTCTCGAGCTCGGCCAGGCTGGCCTCGACGTCGGCGCGCTGCGCGGCAAGCTCCTCGAGCCGAGCCCGCTCGGCCTCGTACTCCTCGCGGGCGAGCGGGTTGACCTGGCCGAGCTGCTCGCGCCGCCGCTCGAGCCGCGCCAGGGCGGCCATGAGCTGGTCGCGGTCGTCGCCGTCGGCGGGGACGTCGGCGCCCGCCTGCGCGAGCCGGCGGCGGGCCTCGTCGGCTTCCGCCTCGAGGCGCGCAGCCTCGACCTCGAGCGCGGAGAGGGCGTCACCCGCCGCCGTGAGCTCCTGGCGAAGCTCGACCTCGGCGCTGCCCAGCCGGCGCAGCTCGGCGCCCAGCTCGCCGCTGCGAGCCGCACCGGCCTCGACCTCCTGCCGCAGCGGCGCCTCCAGCCGGGTTGCGCAGGCTGCCGCCCCGGCGAGCGCGGCCTCGAGCCGCTCGGCCGCCGCGACGAGCCGCCCCAGCTCGTGCGGCCGGCCGCGGCGCCGGCCCGCCCGCACCGCCGCTTCCAGCCGCGCCTCCTCGGCGGCCCGGGCGGCCTCCGCCGCCTCGCGGGCCTGTCTCGACGCCGCGTCGGCCGCCGCCAGCAGCCTCGCTGCCTGTTCGCGCAACGCAGCCGGCTCGCCGGCCTCCTCGGCCGTCCCGTCCGCGACGCCGCCCAGACGGACGAGCTCCCGCTCGGCGCCCGCAGCCGCGTCGGCCGAGTCGGCGAGCCGGCGCCGCAGGGCGGCTTCCCGGGCTCCCAGGCTGCGCAGCCGCTCGCCGAGCTCGCTCGGCGAGCCCGCCCCGGTCCCGCCGCGCGCGCGCAGGAGCGCCTCGAGTCGGGAGACGAGGGCGTCGAGGCCATGCAGCGCCCGCTCGAGCCGGCCCGCCGCGGCGAGCAGCCGGCGCAGCGTCGCCGCGTCGGGCCGGGCGACCCGCAGCTCGGGCGCCACGGCCGCGAAGGCGGCCTCCGCCGCGGCCGCGAGGCGCTCGGCCTCGAGCGCCTGCCGCGCCGCGGCGCGCGCCTGCGCGGCGAGCGTGCCGGCCTCGTCAGCGAGCGCGCGCCGGCGGGAGTCCAGCTCGAGCAGCAGCGCCTCGGCCGTCTCGCCCGCGTACCACAGCTCGCCGCGCAGCGGGTCGTAGCCGAAGCCCTCGGCGGTCACGCAGGGCCCGTCCGCCGCCAGCAGCTCCTCCTTGGGTACGACCGGCAGCTCGGCGACGAGCTCGCGCGCCTCGCGGCCGGCGACGACCACGAGCGGGCCCAGTCCGAGCGCGGCGGCCCGCTCCAGGAGCTCGAGCGCGGCCCTGGGGTCGCCCGCGAGCAACGCCGCCGCCCGCCGTCCGAGCGCGGCAGCGACCGCCCGTTCCCGGCCAGGCTCGACCTCGATCTCGGCGAGAACGAGCCGCTGCCCCTCCTCCGCGAGGGCCCGGGCCGCGGGCGGGATGCCCTCGCGCTCGGCGAGCGAGCGCTCGAGCGCAGCCAGCCGCTCGGCGGCCGTCCGCGCCCGCTCGGCGAGCGTGTCGCGGTCGTGCGCCGCCTGCCGGGCCCGGGCGCGGGCGGCAAGCGCCTGCCGTTCGAGGTCGCGCGGCGACGGGCCGGCGCGGCGCTCGGCGGCCTGCGCCTGCGCGAGCTCCGAACCCAGGCGGGCGGCGAGCCGCTCGGCCGATTCGCGTCGCGCGGCGAGCGCGCCCGCCTCAACGCGCAGCTCGTAGGCGCCGGCGAGCGCCGCCTCCCGCGCCGCCGCCGCGCCCGTCAGCTCGCCCTCGAGGCGGCGCCGCTCAGCCAGCAGCTCCTCGAGCTCGACCTCGAGCCGGCTACGGACCCGCCGCTCGGCAGCGCAAAGCCGTTCGAGCGCCTGCCGCGCCTGGATCGTGGCCGCCTCCCGCGCCGCGGCCGCGTCACGCGCGCTCGCGGCCGCCGCCTGCCAGCGCTCCTCGAGCTCGGCCAGCTCCGCCGCCGGGTCGCCGGCCTCCGCCGCCGCCTCGGCCTGGCGGCTGCGGGCGTCTGCGAGCAGCGCGGCCAGGGTCTCGCGCCGCAGATCGAGCCGCTCGGCAGCGCTCCGCAGCCGGTACACGGCCTGCAGCGCCTGCTCGCGCGCGCCGGCCGCGTCGGCGAGCTCCTCCTCCGCCCGCCCCCGCTCGGCGAGCAGCGTCTCGAGCCGTGCTCCGGCTTCCTGGCGGCGCACTCGCGCGGTCGAGCGCCGCTGCTCGAGCTCGGCCAGCCGCTCGCCGACCGCCGCCAGGTCGAGCTCGGCGATCCGGGCCTGCAGGCGTGCGATCTCGGCGCCGAGCGTGCGCGCGCGCTCGGCTGCGGTCGCCTGCAAGGCGAGGGGCCGCAGGCGCCGCCTGGCTTCCGCTTCGACGTCGCGGGCCCGCTCGACCTCGGCCGCCACCCGGGCGAGCTTCAGCTCGGCCCGGTGGCGGCGCGCCTTGAAGCGGCCGAGCCCCGCCGCCTCCTCGATCAGCGCGCGCCGCTCCGCCGGCCGCGAGGCGAGGATCGCCTCGACCTTGCCCTGGCCGATGATCGAGTGCATCCCCTGCCCCAGGCCGAGGTCGGCGAGCAGCTCCACGAGGTCGATCCGGCGCACGGGCGTGCGATTGAGGAGGTACTGCCCCTCGCCGCCGCGGTGCAGGCGCCTCGCCACCGACAGCTCGGCGTAGTCGACGGCCAGCGTCCCGTCGGCGTTGTCGAACAGGAGCTCGACCTCGCAGAAGTCGGCCGGGCCACGGGTGTCGCTGCCGGCGAACAGGACGTCGTCTGGCTTCTCGGCCCGCAGCTCGCTCGGGCTGAGGGAGCCGGCAGCCCAGCGGATCGCGTCGGAGAGGTTCGACTTGCCCGAGCCGTTGGGACCCACGATCACGCCCACGCCCGGCTCGAGCCGGATCTCGACCGGGTCCGGGAACGACTTGAAGCCGCGCAGCTTGACGGCGCGCAGGTGCACCGCCGGCACCCTACCCGGGCGGCAGGACGCTACTGCCGCTCGGAATCGTCGTCGCGAGTCAGCGCCGCGTCGGCGTCGGGGGCGTCCTCGTCGGGGAAGATCTCGAGGATCCCGCGCTGGCCGGACTCCGGCTCCTCGTCGGCGAGCGGTCGCAGTCGCAGCTCGGAGTTCGTCGGCCGCCGCTCCGCCATGGCGCCCAGGATGCCAGACCGCCCGGCGGGCGGGGCGCGGCGGCTGGCTACGAGACCACTCGCGCCTCGAGCCGGGCGAGCGCCTCCCGGGCCGCCTCCTGCTCGGCGGCCTTCTTCGTCCGGCCTTCGCCCCGGCCCAGCTCCTCGCCGTCGATCAGGGCGGCGCAGGTGAAGTGCCGGTCGTGCGGGGGGCCTTCCACCGCGACCTCGACGTAGCTCACCTGCCGGCCGGAGCGGGCGAGCACCTCTTGCAGGTCGGTCTTGTGGTCGACGCGGGTCGTCAGCGCGTGCTCGATCTGGTCGGCGAAGGCGTCGACGACCGCCTCCTCGATCGCGGCGAAGCCGCGCTCGAGGAAGAGCGCGCCGAGCGCCGCCTCGAGCACGGCGGCGAGGACGTTGCGGTTGCGGGTCAGCCGCTCGAGCTCGTCCTCGGGCAGCTCCGGCGCCCGCTCCCGCAGCCGCCGCCCGAGGTCGAGGCTGCGGGCCACCTCCGCGCAGCTCGCCCGTGACACGACGTGCGAGCGGACCTTGGCCAGCTTGCCCTCCGAGAACTCCGGATGACGGTCGTAGAGGGCGTGGGCGACGGCGAGCTCGAGGACGCTGTCGCCCAGGAACTCGAGCCGCTCGTACGAGGCGCTGCGCCGGCTCGCCCACGAGGTGTGGGTGAACACGTGCTCCCCCAGCTCCGGCGGGAGCGCGTCGATCAGCTGCGCGAGGTCCCTGTCCGCGGCTACTTACTGGTGCGCCGTGACGTAGTCGACGGCCTGGCCGACGGTCTGGATCTTCTGGGCGTCCTCGTCCGAGATCTTGATCCCGAACTGGTCCTCGAGCTCCATGATCAGCTCGACGAGGTCGAGCGAGTCGGCGTTCAGGTCCTCCTGGAACGACGCCTCCTCCGTGATGTCGGCCTCATCGACCCCGAGCTGCTCGGTGAGGACCTCCTTGACCCGTTCGTAGACTTCCTCGCGCGACGCTGCCATATCACCTCGTTGTCCTCGTGGGGCCGGAAAGCGCGCCGATCATACAGCGTCGGCCCGCTGGGCCAGACGGGCAGCGAGCCGCCCGACCACGTCGTGCTCGACGCCGCGGGCGGCGAGCCGGACCGCGTTGGCGATCGCCCGCGGCGACGAGTTGCCGTGGGCGATGACCACGAGGCCGCGCAGACCGAGGAGGTAGGCGCCGCCGTAGGCGTCGGGGTCGAGGCGGGCGCGCAGCCGGCGGGCCGCCGGCCGGATCAGCAGCCCGCCCAGGACGCCGGTCGCGCTCGCCGCGATCTCCTCGCGCAGGAAGTCGAGCAGGGTGCGGATCGTGCCCTCGACGGTCTTCAGCGCGACGTTGCCGGTGAAGCCGTCGGTGACGAGCACGTCGGCGGCGCCGGCGAGGATGTCGCGGCCCTCGGCGTTGCCGCGGAAGTCGAGGTCGGAGGCGGCGAGCAGCCGGTGCGCCTCGAGCGCGAGCTGGTTGCCCTTCTCGGGCTCCTCGCCGATCGACAGCAGGCGCACCTGCGGCCGGGCGATCCCGAGCAGCTCCTCGGCGAAGACGGCTCCCATGGTGGCGAACTGGAGGAGGTGCTCCGGCCTGCAGTCGGCGTTCGCGCCGGCGTCGACGAGCACGCAGGGGCCGCGGCGGGCCGGGATGGGCACGGCGATCGCGGGCCGGCGCACGCCGGGCAGTCGGCGGAGCAGGACGAGGCCGGCGGCGAGGACCGCGCCCGTGTTCCCAGGCGAGACGACCGCGGCCGCGTCGCCGTCCGCGACCGCCTTCACCGCCCGCACGAGCGAGCTGTCGGCCTTGGCGCGGAACGCGTCGGCCGGCTTCTCGTCCATGCCGACGACCTGGGTCGTGGCGACGAGCTCGAGGCCCCGCGCGTCGAGCTCGGCCGAGCCGAAGAGGACCGGCACGACGCCGGCCGAGGCAGCCTGCCGCGCCCCCTCGACCACCGCCTCGGCGCCGCGGTCGCTGCCCATTGCGTCGACCGCGACCCGGATCATGGGCAGAGCTTACGGAGCCTGGATGCGCAGCGGCTCGACGTCGCGGCCGCGGTAGCTGCCGCAGGTCGGGCACACGCGGTGTGGCCGCTTCGCCTGGCCGCAGGTGGGGCAGACGTTGACCTTCGGGGGGCCGATCTTGTGGGTCGCGCGCCGCTTGTCGCGGCGGGACTTGGAGGTCTTCCGCTTCGGGACGGCCATCGCGGCGGCCCACTATAGCTAGGGTCCGCCGTCGTGGACGCGGCCGCGACCTTGCGTCTCCTCGACGAGCAGATGCGGCGCGCAGCGGTCGGGCCGGACGGCGTGCTCGTCGAGGACGGCTGGGCCGGCGTCCTCTGGCCGCCCGCCGACGGCGAGGTCGAGCCGCTCGTCGAGCGCCTGCGAGGCCTCGCCGGCCACGTCGAGTGGAAGTACTTCTCCCACGACGGGCCGGCGCTGCGCGAGCGGCTGCTCGCCGCCGGCCTCGTGCCGGAGGCGGAGGAGACGGTCGTCGTGGCCGCGGCTGCCTCGCTGCCGCCGCCGCCCGCCAGCGTCGACCTGCGCGAGGAGCCCGAGGCGTTCACGGAGCTCGCGGCCCAGGTCTTCGGTCGCCCGGTGCCGTTGCCGGCGAACGCGATCGCCGTCGTCGCCTGCGTGGAGGGGCGGCCGGTGTCCGGCGGACGGGTCGATCTCGAGCCGGGGGTCGAGTTCGCCGGACTGTTCGGCGGGGCGACGCTGGCGGAGTTCCGCGGGCGCGGACTGTATCGCGCAGTCGTCGCGAGGCGCGCGGAACTCGCCCGCGAGCGCGGCTACCGCTGGCTCTACGCCGAAGCGCTGCCGACGAGCCGCCCCATCCTCGAGCGGCTCGGCTTCACGGCGATCACCTCCACCACGCCCTACGTCTTCCCGCCCGCGTAGACCGCCCCCGTGCGGCTAGCGTCGAGGTGTGGAGAGGCGCAGGCTCGGCACGCAGGGGCTCGAGGTCTCGGCGCTCGGGCTCGGGTGCATGGGGATGTCGGAGTTCTACGGCCCGAGCGACGAGGCGGAGGCGGTCGCGACGATCCGGCGGGCGCTCGAGCTGGGCATCGACTTCCTCGACACCGCCGACATGTACGGCCGCGGCGCGAACGAGGAGCTGGTGGGCCGGGCGATCCGCGGCCGCCGGGACGCGGTCGTGCTGGCCACGAAGTTCGGCAACGTCCGCCACGACGACGGTTCCCGCGAGGTGCGCGGCGACCCCGACTACGTCCGCCAGGCCTGCGACGCGTCGCTGCGCCGCCTCGGCGTCGACCATGTCGATCTCTACTACCAGCACCGGGTCGACCGGCGGGTGCCGATCGAGGAGACGGTCGGGGCGATGGCGGAGCTGGTCACTGCCGGCAAGGTGCGCTACCTGGGCCTGTCGGAAGCGTCGCCGCAGACGATCCGGCGCGCCCACGCGGTGCACCCGATCTCGGCCCTGCAGTCGGAGTACTCGCTCTGGACGCGCGACCCCGAGAGCGGCCCGCTGCCGACCTGCCGTGAGCTCGGGATCGGCTTCGTCGCCTACAGCCCGCTCGGCAGGGGCTTCCTCAGCGGCCGGATCCGCTCGGCCGCCGACCTCGCCGGCGACGACTTCCGCCGCCACAACCCCCGCTTCCAGGACCCGAACCTGCGACGCAACCTCGCGCTCGTCCAGACCCTGGAGGAGCTCGCCGGCGCCCGTGGCTGCACGCCCGCCCAGCTCGCCCTCGCCTGGGTGCTCTCGCGCGGGCCGGACGTCGTCCCGATCCCGGGCACAAAGCGCCGCCGCTACCTGGAGGAGAACGCGGCGGCGGCGGAGCTCGAGCTGACGGCGGCGGAGCTCGAGCGCCTGGACGAGGCGTTTCCCCCCGGGGCAGCCGCCGGCGAGCGCTATCCGGACATGTCCACGATCGACCGGTAGCCGGCCTACTCCGGCTCGCGGAGCGCCTCGAGCGCGGCCCAGCGGGGGTCGACGTCGGCGGCGGCGTGCTCGTGCGGGTCGAGGTTCAGGTCGCGGCCGCAGCGGGGGCAGAGGCCGGCGCAGCCGGGCCGGCAGAGGATCTTGTCGGGCAGGGCGAGCGCGACGGCGTCGCCCGCCCAGCGAGAGAGGTCGAGCCGGTCGTCGGCGAGGTACTCGCTGGCGAGCTCCTCCGTCTCGGCCCGCGCGGCCTGGTACTCGCGCAGGCGGAGCGCGAGCGGCAGCTCGGCGGCGGCGAGGCAGCGGACGCAGGGGCCGTCGACCGTCACCTCGAGCACGAGCTCGAAGACGGTGCCGCTCGAGGCCCGGGTTACGGTCAGCTCGGCGGGCACGGGGTTGGGCCGCTGCTCGTACGCCTGGCCGCCGAGCAGGAGCGGCTCGAGGGCGATCTCGACCTGCTCTCGAGCCTGGCCGCCGCTGGGCAGCCGAAGCGCGCGGAGGTCGAACCTGGTCACGGCCGCACGGTAGCGCGGGGCTCGCTCCGCTCCGGGGCGGCGAGCAGGCGCGGCCACGGCTGGGGAGGGCTCAGTCGGTGAAGCGGACGCTCGCCAGCATCTCCCGCACCTGCGCCTCGCCGGCCGCGAAGTCGGGGCCGCAGATCACCGCCCCCACGCGAACCGTGCGCACGGTCGCGCTCGGGCCCTCGATCACGGCGCTCAGCCGCCGCTGCGTCGAGCCGCCGCCGACGCAGACGACGCCGGTGCCCGCACCTGGGCGAGCCGGCTCCAACTCGACCGCGATGCGCGCCGGCCGGCCTCCCAGACGGGCGTTGGCGGCCAGCCGGGTCGAGCGGCTGGTGGCCGTCCACCAGGCCGCGACGCCGTGGATTCCGAGCTGCTGCGGGGGCGGCAGCGGCGTCTGGTAGCCGATCGGACCCACGTTGCGGCACGGCGTCGGCTGCGCGGTGGTGAGCAGCGTCAGCGGGTAGTTGGAGCGACCAAGCCAGCACCAGTCTTCCCGGTGCCAGCGGGCCGGGTAGCGGAACACGAGCCGAAAGCCCGGGAAGGCCGCCTCGGCCAGGCCGCCCCCCGCTCCGCCCGAGCCGAGCGCGAGCATGAGCCCGACGACGACGCCTGTGAGGACGGCGAGGGTCGCGGTAGCTGCGACGAGTCGCGAGCGCTTCGGAAGCGGGAACCGGCTGGCCACCTCGACGCTGCCGATGATGGCGGCCGCGGGCCGCGACCGTCAACCGCTCAGGACGGGCTGCGACGCAGGCCGGCGAGGGGCGGCGCAGGCGGCCGCGGATCGGGGTCCTCGCGCCGCAGGCCCGGCTCGACCGGCCGGGAGCGCGGCTCGGCCCCGCGGCGTCCGCGCGGCTGGCGGCTGAGGACGAGCATCCCGACGGAGGCGAGGATGATCGCGCCCGCGGCGAGCTCCCTGCCACCGACCGCCTCGCCTGCCAGCAGCCAGCCGAGCAGGACGGCGACCGCCGGGTTGACGTACGCGTAGGTGGAGACGAGCACGCTCGGCGCCTCGCTGCGCAGCAGCCAGCCGTAGGCGGTGAAGGCCACGATCGAGCCGAAGACGACGAGGAAGGCGAAGGCGGCGAGCGACCCGAGCGAGACCGCCGAAGGCCGCAGGTTCCCGAGCTCGCCGAGCCCCGCCCCGGCCAGGGCGAGGAACGCGGCCGCGCAGAGCATCTGCATCCCCGCGGAGAGGAACGGCGGCCGCGGCAGCGGGGCGACGCGCCCGTAGGCCGACCCCGCAGCCCAGGCCAGCGCCGCGCCGAGGATCACGGCGGCGCCGACGGGATCGACGTGCGCGCTCGGCCCGACGAGCAGCGCGACGCCGAGCAGTCCGGCCGCGATTCCGGCCAGCGACCCGAGCGAGAGCCGGACTCCGAACACGGTACGGTCGAGGACGGCGGTGAACAGCGGCACGGTGGCCACGAGCAGTGCGGTCAGCCCGGAGGCCACGCGCTGCTCGGCCCAGGCGATGCCGCCCGTGTCGACGAACAGGAGCAGCCCGCCGACGATCGCGGCCGCCGTCCACTCCCGCCGGCCTGGCCGCGCCCTCGCAACGTCCCCGCGCCAGAGCGACCAGCCGTAGAGGAGCGCGCCGGCCAGCCCGAAGCGCAGCGCGAGCATCACGAGCGGCGGCAGCGTGCGGTCGGCGACGGCGATGGCCAGGTACGTCGAGCCCCAGACGACGTACACGATGCCGAGCGCGAGGGCGATCTTCGTGCGCACGCCACAATCGTGCCCAGCCCCTGTAGATCAGCACAAGTTGAGTTATCGTTCGTTTCGATCATGGAAACTGATGGTTGGCTGGGGATCGAGCTGCGCCACCTCGCCGCCCTCGAGGCGGTCGCCCGCAGCGGCTCCTTCGGGCGCGCGGCGCGCGAGCTCGGCTACACGCAGTCTGCCGTCAGCCAGCAGGTCGCCCAGCTCGAGCGGATCGTGGGGCAGCGCCTCTTCCATCGCCCCGGCGGGCCGCGGCGGGTCGAGCTGACCGAGGCCGGCGAGCTCCTGCTCGGCCACGCCGACGCGATCGTCGCCCGGCTCGACGCCGCCCGCGCGGACATGCGGGCACTGGCCGAGGGAGCGGTCGGGACGCTCCGGGTCGGGATCTACCAGAGCGTCGGAGCGCGGCTGCTGCCCGCGCTCGTGCGCCGGTTCCGCGAGCAGTGGCCCCGGGTCGGGGTTCGCGTGCGCGAGGAGAGCGCGGCGGCCGACCTGTTGCGTCTCGTCGAGCACGGCGAGCTCGACCTGACGTTCGCCGACCTGCCGTTGCGCGAAGGGCCGTTCGACTGGGCCGAGCTGCTCCAGGACCCCTACGTCTTGCTCGTCTCGGCCGGCTCGGAGCTCGCCGGCCTCGACGCGGCGCCCTCGCTGCGAGAGGTGGCGAAGCTGCCGCTGATCGGTCGCCGCAGCTCGCCCGAGCCCGAGCGGTTCCTGGCCGGCCGCGTCCCGAGCCTGAACGTCGTGTTCCGCACCGACGACAACGGCACCCTGCAGGCGCTGGTGGCCGAGGGGCTGGGCGCCGCGATCGAGCCGCGGCTGGTGGTCGACCCGCGCGACCGTCGCCTCGCGCTGCTCGCCTTCGGGTCGCGGATCCCCGCCCGGACGCTCGTCCTCGCCTGGCACCGCGACCGCTACCGCTCACCGGCGGCGCAGGCGTTCGTCCAGCTCGCGCGCGAGCTGGCGGAGACCGCGACGGCCTAGAGGCGCTCGGCCTCGGCGGCGTTGCCGTTCGCGCCGAGACCGGCGACGACCGCCTCCTGCGAGCGCTCGTGCAGGCGCTCGCGGCCGCGCCGGACGGCGGTCAGGAAGCGCTCGAGGTTGACCTCGAGGGAGGCGAGCTGGCTGTCCGCCCAGTCCTCCATCTCGAGCTTCATCTCGCGCGCGTTCCGCCGCGCATCCTCGACGATCTCGTCGGCCTGGCGCTCGGCGAGCTTGACGATCTCGGTCTGCGAGGCCTCGCGCACCGCCTGCTCGCGCGCCTCGGCCAGCAGCCGGTCGACCTCCCGCTTCGCCTCGGCGAGCATCTCCTGCCGCTCCTTGACGATCCAGCGCGCCTGCTTGATCTCCTCCGGGATGGTGGCGCGCATCTGGTCGAGGATGTCGTAGATCTCCTCGCGGTCGATCCGCACCTGGTCGGTGAGCGGCACGGCCTTCGCGTTGTG
>Ga0070740_10005953_pt1 | contig 10979 bp, 10 predicted proteins | sample Coa_R2_FD_67286 | JGI IMG/M metagenome (GOLD analysis project Ga0070740, IMG submission 67286) | Surface soil microbial communities from Centralia Pennsylvania, which are recovering from an underground coalmine fire - Coalmine... | ecosystem: Environmental > Terrestrial > Soil > Unclassified ...
GGTGTAGGCTTCACTGGAACAGAGACTGCGCGAAAGATGCAGGCTATAGATAGCGCCTGCGGCAAGCGTAAGAAGGACTGCGAATAAGCGTATGTAGCGCAGTGTTGCTTGCGGTTTGTGCTCATTATCAGCAAGGAGCAAGGACTTTCCCGGGCTTGATTCCATGGTGCTCGTTGAAGTCGAGAGGCTGGTCATTTATGACCGAAACTCGTGCTCAAGACAGACGGTGGAAGAGTGTCGCTGAGGTTATCGAAATATCGCTAGTCAGGGCAAGAGACCGGCAGGGTCTGCTCGACCCGGGCAACCAGAAGTCAGGTCAGCATACGCCTCAACAGCAACTCATTGTCAAATATTGACCGTCCCGAACCACGCCTATGTTAAAAAAAACGGACAATCCCTGAAATTGTTTCCAGTATTGATTTCACGATGTCAAAAGCCTCGTACAGTCTTCTGAAGACCTTTTATTTTCGGTACTTTTCGCCTGGAACGTCACGCTTGACTCTTGTCGGCGAGCTGTGTTTAATAAGCCACATCAAGACGCTAAAGGCTAAATAAACCTAAAGTATAATCTTTTGTCACTAAGTAGCAAGTGCGGCACCGTTGGGGAAACCAAAAATGCTAAAATTGCGCAATCTTCTCGCCGTTGCCGTGAATCGGCCGCGGCCCGCAAACCACGCTCAGGGTTACACCGAGTACGTCATTCTGGTCGCTTTGATTGCGATTGCCGCATACGCCGCGGTGCAGTTGTTTGGAAGCAACGTCAGCACCGCCATGAGCAACGTCGCCGGTTCGGTTTAATCGACCGCCCCGGCCAGCTTGCCGGTTGCCATACCAAGGAGCCCGACGTCTCGATTTCGAGGCGATGTGAAAAAAGTTTGTTTCTCGGGTTTGTTAGAATTTGCGCCAATTAGGAGGAGTAACATGAAGAGTCTCAACAACCGCGTTCTGAGCGCCTGGGTGCGCCTGCCCGAACAAGGCCAGGGCTACACCGAGTACACGATCCTGCTCGCCTTGATTGCGATCGCCGCCTATGCCGCGGTCAAACTGCTGGGCAGCAACGTCAGCACCGCCATGAGCGGCGTAGCTGGCTCAGTCTAGCCGGCCTTCACGCCTGGCCGGGTTGCGCTCCCTTCAGGCGCAACCAAAGTCATGTGATGTGGGGGGTTCGTCAGGTGCTCTTTGGAGTTGCGCCGGTCGAACTCCCACTTTCACAGCGCGTCGTGCTCAATGGCGGATTGCGGCGGGACGGAAATTCTGTTACGGAACGCTACAACGGTGGCCTTCAGTATAAATTTGCCGCAGATGCGCTTTGAAAACCTGAAAAGCGAGAAGAGACAGCCTTGAGATGAAGTGGTTAGGGCCCCGCAGCGGCAGCGAACAGTCGCGCAGGTGCACGGTCGCACAGCGCCAGCACCTGGGCCAAAGCGGGCAGGGTATTGTGGAGTTCTCGCTCTTTGCCAGCGTGCTCATTTTATTGGTCTTAGGCGGGATTCAATTGGCCATGATTCTAAACGCCGCTCTGGCCGTCAGTGAGTATTCCTATGCCAGCGCCCGTTACGCGGCGGTTCATGGCGGCGGGCAGACTGCGTCGGGTTATGGCTCGACCATTAAAAGCAACGTATCGCCGCCGCAGACAATTTGTACCAGCGGTTTCTCTAGTTGCACTGGCGGCAATGGCTTGAGCACACCCACGGTCACCAGTGCCGATCCCAGCGGCAAGATAACCTCTGGCGCCCAGGTTACCGTCTCGGTCACCTACAATCTTTCAACCGGGGGAAAAATAGCCCTGCCTAATCCCTTCTTCGGGGTTACGTTCCCGACTTCAATAACCAACCAAACCTCCCTGATGGCCGAGTGAAGCAGTACGGCATCAATCCAGGGAGCACAATCGAGGGGGCCCGAACCGAATGAGAAGACCAGCGATATTCTTCCTTCTGGCCGGCTTGGCGGCGCTGCTCGCGTCGATTGTGGTGTACACCTCGCTCAAGAAGAAGGACGAGGAAATGCGGCGGGTGCTTTCCGGTACCGCGCCGATCGTGGTCGCCGCCCATGATATTGCGGTGGGCGCGAGGATCGACGCCGGCGCGATCAAGGTTGTCCGCTGGCCGCGCAACGTGCTTCCCCCGGGAGTTGTCACCGAACCCGGCGCCGCGATCGGCAGCCTGGCACGCTCGGAATTCGTGGAGAACGAACCGATCGTGACCAGCCGCCTGGTCGAGGCCGGCAAAACCTCAGGCGTATTGCCCCTGATGATCCCCGCCGACATGCGCGCGATGTCGGTTGCTGTCGATGAAGTCTCGGACCTCAGTGGTTTCGTTCTGCCTTACACTCGGGTCGATGTGCTGCTGTCGTTGCCCGCTTCGGACAAGAATCCGGGGCGCTCCAAGATCATATTGCAGGATGTTCCCGTGCTGGCGGTGGCGCAGACGGTTGAACGCAAGGACAACCCCCAGCCCGAGCGTGTGGTGACCCTGGAGGTCACGCCCGAGCAGGCGGAGGCGCTGGCGGTCGCCACCACCCAGGGCAAGCTGCATCTGGCGCTGCGCAGCTACGGCGACAATGCCGTGGTGCAGACCTCGGGCAGCGACGTGCACAAGGTGATGGCTGCCTACAGTCCGATCGCCGCCGAACCGATTCCGCTGCCACAGGTCAAGCCGCATGTGCGGGTGCCGATCCGGAGAGTCTTCCGACGGCCGCCGCCGCCGCTACCCCCGGTCCAGGTGCTGCGCAACGGGGTCAGCAGCGAAATCGTTCCGATCGGGCGCAATGGCGTGGCGCTCAGAACCGGCGGCGCGGGGCAATCCGCCCCCAATCAACCCAGTCCGTACGTATCGAGCTTCGGCGATGACAACTCAATTGGTTATGGAGTCAGCGACGGCTTATCCGCAGGCGCCGGCATGGCGGCGCCCACGGTCGGGTTGAGCACAGGCGGGTATTAATTAAAATGAGAAGCGCACGCTATATTATTTTGAATTTGGCTCCGCTGGCCGCAACCTTGTTGTTGCTCGCCGCGCCCGCCGTTGCCTCGCAAGTGGTCACGCTGACGCTTCAGGCCGGTCAGGCGTACGTGATCAAGAACGTCACTGGCGGCGCCCCGCCCGCGGTCAACTTCACCGATAACCCCAACTCCTTCACGGTCAAGAGCAGCGGTCCCGATACGCTGACCGTGTTCAGCTTTCAAAGGGGGGAGGGCACTATCCAGACCGTCGTGGGTGGCGAGGATGTCACCTATCATGTGATCGTCAACGGCGCGATCAACGCCGAGCATCCGCTGCGGCCCGGCACCGCGCCGGCCGCGATGGGCGGGGCCGGGTATGCGGAAGTGCCGCGCCCGGCGCCATACGCTCCGGCCGGCTCGGCGGTCCCGATGACCCCTCCAGCCGGCGCGCCTGCGGCAGGCTCCGCGCCCCCCACGGTCACGACGGGGTCCGTTTCTGCCGAAGCCGCCGCGGGCTCTTCCGCGGAATACGCGCATGGCGGCACGACCCGAACCGAAGTGGTGGGACCGACCGCCTTCGGCCCCGACGCCGGATCGGAATATACGCCGGGCGCTGCGGGCCCCGGCCCGACATTGGTGGAATCGGTCCCGCCCAACACGCCGCCGCTCAATCCCAACGTCGCGCGCAGCGTGAGCAGCGAATGGCATGAACAGCCGCCCTCGGTGGTCAGCCAGCAATTCAGCTACAACCCGCGCAGTTTCAGACCCGAGGGGTATATCAACAACCGCGCCTTCGGCGGACGCCACAATCTGCCGCCCGACACCATCACCATCACTTCGGGAACCTCCCAGGTCTACGACTTCGGCGAACCGATTACCCGGGTTTCGATGGCCAACACCCGGGTGGCCGACGTGCAGGTGCTGGGCAACCATCAGTTGATGCTGGTGGGGCACGAGCCCGGATTCAGTTCGCTGGTGGTGTGGGACAGCCGCGGCAATTACGTGGAGCGCCAGATCTGGACCGAAGTCGCGGGCCATCAGCAGGTGGCGCTGCATGTAATCGTGGCCGAGGTGGACCTGACCAAGCTGGAGCAGATGGGTATCGATCTTTCGGTGTCGCTGACCAATTACGGCTTCACCTTTCTGAGTCTGCCCGGTTTTGTCGCCACGCCTTTTAGCGCGGCCGGCAGTACGGGCCCCATCAGCCCGCCGCTGGGTGGTGTTCCTCTGCCCCCGCTTTTTTCGCAGAACCTGACCTACATGCTGGCGGGCCACAACTCCAACGTGGCGGCATGGTCGTTCTTCCAGTTTCTCGAGCAGCACGATCTGGCCCGCATCCTGGCGCGGCCGCAACTGCTGGCCAATTCGGGCCAGAAGGCCAAGTTCCTGTCCGGCGGCGAGATCCCGATTGTGATCACGCAGGCCCTCACCACCACCATCGTATTTAAGCAGTACGGAACCTCGGTGGCGTTCCTGCCCACCGTGATCGGCGCCGGCAATATCGATCTGCTGGTCAGGCCCGAGGTTTCCAAGCCGGACTATACCCAGGGGATTCAGCTCTTCGGCTTTACGGTGCCCGCCTTCGTGGTGCGCCGCGCCGAGACTCGCGTGCGGCTGAGGGACAATCAGACCTTGATCCTGGCGGGTTTGATCCTGGATGACAGCCGCTCGACCGTCCAGAAGGTGCCCTACCTGGGTGACGTGCCGTATGTCGGGTCGCTGTTCCGCCATACCTATTGGCAGCATCAGAAAAGCGAGTTGCTCATGAGTGTCACCCCGGAAATCGTGCGGGCGCTGCCGCCGGGTGGCGCGGTCGCGCTGCCCACCGAACGGCAAGGTCCGCTAACGCCGGAGGAAGTCCGCACCAAACCGTTGTCCACTCCAGATGTAACGCGGCCGAGGTTATATTAGTGGCGCCGGATATCAACACCCATGCGGGACTGGCCAGCGGGCGACCGGCCTTGCGGGTAGTGCTGATTTCTCCTCAGCCCTATCGCGCCGAGATTAGTACCGCGCTCGCCAGCGTTACCGAACCGCTGCTCGAACTCCACCAAGCCGAACCGGGCGCGCCCCTTCCGGCGCCTGGCGGCGGGAGCGACGTGGTGATGTTCGTGTTCGACCGCGAGCGCAAGGAAGCCTTGCCGGTTCTCTCCGGGCAGCGCGAGGAGGCTGCCGTGCGCATCGCCCTGATGCACGAGCGGTCCTCTTACGCCATCCGCGAGGCGCTGCGCGCGGGCGCGGACGAAGTGCTGTTCCTGCCCCTTGATCCGGGCGAGTTGGCCCGCGCGCTGGTCAAGATCAGCGAGAGCCGCAAGCCGCGCGAACCGGTGGTCAAGGGCCGGTTGCTATCACTGGTCAGCGTCACCGGGGGCGCCGGGGTTACCACGACTGCGGCTCATTGCGCTTTGGCGCTGGCGCACACGATGGGTAAGAAGGTCGCGCTGATCGATCTCGACTTCCAGGCGGGCGACCTCTGCGTGGCGCTCAATATCGAACCCGACCACACCATCCTGGACTTGAGTAGATCCGAAGTGCGGCTCAATTCAGTTCAGGTCGAATCCGCCCTGTGCAAGCATCCCTCCGGAGTTTACCTGCTGGCCGCCCCCAAACGGATCGAGGAGAGCGAGCAGGTCGGTGCGGCGCGGGTGGGAGTGATAGTGGACCTGATGCGGCAGATGGTCGACGCCGTGATTGTCGACCTCGGCAGGCACATCAGCGACGCCTCGGTGGTGGTGTGGGAAAACAGCGACGAAGTGCTCTACGTGATCGACCAGACGATTGCGGCGATGCGCGCGGCGTGGCGCTTCACCGATTTATTCGGCCGGCTCAATATTCCGCTCCAGCCCCGCTTTGTGCTCAACCGCTGGACGCCGCGCCACGCAATCGGTGAAAAGCACATCGTCAACACCCTGGGGCGCCCGCTGGCCGGACGAATTCCGCGCGACGACGAAGTTATGGCGCGCGTAGCCGCGCGCGGCGAGGACCTGTGGAACACGGCGCCGCGCTCCGCGCTGGCGCGCAGCTATGAGGCCCTGGTCCGGGAGGTGGCGGGTTTCGAACGCGCTCATCACCAGCGCGGCGGCCTGTTCTCCAAGTTCTTCATGCGCAACGGCGCCCGTACCCGGAGTAAGACATGACTTTAAGCGAACGCCTGACCGGCAAGGACCGCAACGGCGCCCCGGCTCTGCCGGCTTCCACTCTCAGCCTGGTCACGCCCAAACGCGAGAGCCGGGAATCGCCCGAGGCGACCGCCTTCCGCGAGCTCAAGCAGGAAATCCTCGATTACATGATGCAGACCCTGGACGTCACCAAGCTGGATTCACTGGATCCGGCCCTGGTGACAACCAGGCTGGGGGCCGCGATTACCGATCGGCTGCGCGAACAGGGGCGGCTGGTGACCGATATCGACCGCCTGCGGCTGATTGAAGAAGTCAAGAACGAAATCCTGGGGCTGGGGCCGCTGGAACCGCTGATGCGCGACGACGCCATCAGCGACATCCTGGTCAACGGCGCCAACCAGGTTTATATCGAGCGCGGCGGCAAGCTTTTCCTGACCGAGGTCAACTTTCAGGACGACGACCATCTGCTCAACGTAATCTCGCGCATCGTGGCCAGCGTGGGGCGGCGAATCGACGAGGCCTCGCCGATGGTGGACGCGCGTCTGCCCGACGGTTCGCGCGTCAACGCGATCATACCGCCGCTGGCGCTCGACGGTCCGATGCTGTCGATCCGGCGCTTCGGCCGCGACCCGCTGACCATCGACGACCTGCTGCGCAACGGCACCTTGACCAGCGAGATGGCGGAGTTTCTCAACGGTGTGGTGCGGGCGCGGCTCAATCTTTTGGTTTGCGGCGGAACCGGGTCGGGCAAGACCACGATGCTCAACTGCCTGACCAGTTTCGTGCCGGTGGACGAGCGCATCATCACGATCGAAGACTCCGCCGAGCTTTCGCTGCAACAGCCCCACGTGGTGCGGCTGGAGACCCGCCCGCCCAATCTCGAAGGACGGGGCGAGATCACCCAGCGCGATTTGGTGCGCAACTCCCTGCGCATGCGTCCCGACCGGATCATCGTCGGCGAGGTGCGCGGCGCCGAGGTGCTCGACATGTTGCAGGCGATGTCCACCGGGCATGACGGCTCGATCTCCACCATCCACGCCAACAACCCGCGCGACAGCCTGGGCCGGCTGGAGATGATGATGATGATGTCGGGGGTTCACCTGCCAGAGCGCGCCATGCGCCAGCAGATCGCGGCCGCGCTCAACATGCTCATTCATCTGGCGCGCCTGCCCGACGGCACCCGCAAGGTGGTCAAGGTCTCCGAAATCAGCGGCATCGAAGGCGACACCATCATGATGCAGGACCTGTTCGAGTTCGTCCGCACCGGGATCAGCCCGGAAGGCAAGGTGGTCGGGGGCTATCGGCCCACCGGCATCCGTTCGGCCTACGCCCGCCGCCTTGAGGCTGCCGGAATGCGGATCGATCCCAAGTGGTTCGAGCGCTAAGCAGGGAGCGTCGCGATGCAACTGATTGTGCTGCCTTTGATCGCCTTTCTGGCCGTGCTGGCCATTGCCGTGCTGCTGCTGAGCCGGCATGACGAACTGAGCCAGCAGCAGCTCATTCTCAACCGCATTGCGCCGCCGCAGGAGGAAGGCGAGGAGGTCGACATCACCCGCCAGGTCCGCACCGAAGATTCCGCGTTTTTGGGCAGCCTGCTTTCAAAATTCAGCCTGATCGGGCGCCTGGAGGAGAGTCTGTGGCAAGCCGGTCTTTACGTCAGAGCGATCGACGTGCTGATGCTGATGCTGGTGCTGGCGGTGGCGGGCGCAATCGCGGCGTCGTTGTGGACGGGCGGCTTCAACCTTGTGGCTTTGCTCGCCGCCCTTGCGATGGGTCTGCTGCCCCTGGCCTACATCAAGTTGCGCAAACGCCGGCGGCTGAAATCGTTTGATACCCAATTGCCCGAAATTCTCGATATGCTCAAATCCTCGCTGGAGGCCGGCCACACCCTCCAACGTGCGCTGCAAGCCGCGGTCGATGAGTTCGGCGATCCTGCTTCGGGCGAGTTGCGCATCGTGCTGGAGCAGAACCGGCTGGGCGTGCCGCTGGCGCGCGCGCTCGAATACATGCTGGTGCGCCTGCCCGATGAAAATCTGCGTTTCCTGGTGGTGGCGGTCAAGATTCAGTCCGAAGTAGGCAGCAGTCTGGCCAGCATCGTGGGGCAGTTGGCCCGCACCATTCGCGACCGCCAGCGCCTGGAGCTGAAGGTCCGCGCCTTGACCGCGCAGCCCCGCCTGGCCGCGCTGATCGGCGGCCTGATGCCGATCTTCCTGTTAATCGCGCTCCACTTCGTAAGTCCTGATACCGTCAACCTGCTCTTCCACGATCCCACCGGCATCAAGATAACCGAGGCTGTGGTGGTGCTCGAAATCCTGGCCATGATCACGATTAACCGTCTGACGCGGACGGATTATTGAGGCGGCGATGGGTCTTATAATCCCCGCGGTCACGGTCTTCGTGCTCACTTTCGGGTTGTGCGCGACGATCTATTTTGCGTTGGAGCACGGCAATCGCCCGGTGCGCCGCCGCTTGCAGGACGTGGCGGTCAAGTTCAGGGTGGGCGAGGAGAATTCAGGCGAGCTGCCGGCAGCGGCTGGCTCCAGCAATGTCGCGCAGAACCTGCTCGAATGGGCGCAGCGCCGGCTTCCCGAAATGAATGTCGAGAAGCCCGCGGTGGAAAAGCTGGTTCAAACGCTTCAGTATGCCGGAATCACCCATCCTGCGGCTCCCAAAATTTTCCAGGCGGCGCGTCTGGCGCTGACCGTGCTGGGCGGCATGGTTGGTTACACCGCCTCCTTCATGGGCGGGCCCACTATCCTCTACGTCTTTTTCGGCGCCGGGTTCTGCTACACGGTTCCCATCTATGCGCTGCGCTCGCTGGCGCACGGGCGGCAAATCAAAATCAAGCGCGAACTGCCCGACGCCATCGACCTGCTGGTGGTGTGCGTGGAATGCGGGATGGGGCTGATGGCGGCGATCCGGATCGTGGGACGCGAGTCCGGGCGGCATGGCCGCCTGATGGGCCGGCAGCTGATGATGGCCTCCACCGAACTCAACGCCGGCGCGTCGCTGGCCGACGCTTTAAAGGGAATTGCCGACCGCACCGGAGTCGATGACGTCAAAACGGTTGCGGCGATCCTGGTGCAGAGCGAAAAGCTGGGCACCGAGATGGCGCAGGCGTTGCGCGCCACCGCCGAGCAACTGCGGGTGCGGCGCACGATGCGGGCCGAAGAGATGGCGCAGAAGCTGCCGGTCAAGATGCTGTTTCCGCTGATGTTCTTTCTGCTGCCGGCAACGATTCTGATCGTCTGCGGTCCGCCGATGATCCAGATTCTGCGGTTCTTCAATTTTCACTGACAACGGCAACCAAGGAGGCAGCGAAAATGAAAGGCGGGCTTCTCGGTAGACCATTCCGCAAGCGTCCCGGATCGAGGCGACAGTGGGGCCAGACCTTTGCCTTTCTCGCCATCGGCCTGCCGGCCTTCATTGGCGCAATGGGGCTGGCGACCGACGCCGGCATGTACTACTTCAACCAGTACAAGTTGCAGATGGCGGTTGATTCGGCGGTCCTGGCCGGGGCCCATTGTCTGCCGGATGGCTGCTCCTGTAAGTCAGGAATTTCTCAGTGTGGTTCTGGCGGCGCCGGTCAGGCTTGCGGTTCCGGCGCTGCCCAGACAACGGCGAGCAGTTGCGCGACCTACAATGGCGTACAGGGCGGCGACAGCATAACAGGACCGACGGCCAACGCCGGAGCCGGTACGGTTACCATGACTGTGCAACGCAATGTGCCCTACTATTTTGCAAGATTGGTGGGCGTCACCCAGGGAACCGTAAGTGTAACTGCTACCGCGCAAATTGGCTCGGCTGGCGGTCTCTTTAATGGGCTGCCGCTGGGTCTGCAATACTGTGGTCCGGGCATTACCGTGTGCTCAAGTCCCTATTCGGTCGGACAGTCACTGACATTTGGGGCGAAAAAAAATACCGGCGGCGCGTGGGTAAGCGGCTCCGGCGACTGGTCCGCGCTTCAAGGCGTCGCCACTCCTTCAAACACGTTTTCCAGTTGTCCTCCTCCGGCAGCCACGTGCACATCCGCGAATCCCGGCTTTGACAAGATAAAGAACATCATCGACGAGGCGAACGCTCTTGGCGCGGGAGCAATCGTCTGCGTCCCGATGGTTGACTGGAGTCAGCAGGCCCTGGGTACCGGTGGATGTAATGGCTCATGCAACCTCAACGTTTATGGCTTTGCAGCGATCCAACTTGGTCCCGCTAGCCCCCCGGGAGTGAATGGTGGTCCTGACGGCAGCTCGATTTCTGCCACGTTTGTCAATAGCGTCTGTTCCGGCACGATCGCTCCCGGTGGTGCGGGTTCGTGTACTCTCAACGGAAACGTCGGTGCCTGCGCGGAAAAGCTGATCTCCTAGCGCCGGCACAATTCGCTGGTTGAGGTGTTGTGGCTTCCTTGAAAATGGTTTCTTCGAGTTAACTACTTGCAATTCGAGGTGAAACTGCCATAACACGACGGTAGACATGGATACTCCAAGGGGGGCCTATGGGAGAATCCAGCCGGCGGCGTGTGTGCCGGACCCGTGCCCAGGCGCTTGCGATCATGGTCATTGTCTTTCCAGGGCTGATTGGGGCGATGGGGCTGGCCACGGACTTGGGTAATTACTTCTTCAACTACATCAAACTTCAGACCGGCGCCGACGCTTCGGTGCTGTCGGGGGCAAAATACCTGACCAATCAACCCTGTATGGCCATCTCCACCGCCAACACCTACGCCAGTTGCTTCAACGGAATTGTCTCCACTGAAGTGGTTTCGACCACCACCGTTTATGGAACCAGTTGCCCGGCTCCCGCTACGACCCCGGTCCCGATGGCGTGCGCCAGTCCGGTGCCGCCGCTGGGATGCACGCTGCCGGCGCAGCCGCCCTCGGCTCAGCCGGCATGCAATCTGAAGATGCAGGTCCGGCGGATGGTGC
>Ga0070740_10005954_pt1 | contig 10976 bp, 9 predicted proteins | sample Coa_R2_FD_67286 | JGI IMG/M metagenome (GOLD analysis project Ga0070740, IMG submission 67286) | Surface soil microbial communities from Centralia Pennsylvania, which are recovering from an underground coalmine fire - Coalmine... | ecosystem: Environmental > Terrestrial > Soil > Unclassified ...
TTAAACCCGTCGGGGACCGCGGTGATCTTCTTGCCGATGTCGCGCAGCACCGCTGCGTCGACGCCGGTATTGCCGCGGCGCGGATCGTCGGCATCGCGCGCCGCCTTCAGGCCGGACCAGCGGCCGTCAAGCCAGTCCGCTTTGTTCGGCTTGTAGCCCTGCGCCGATTCGTATTCGGCGTCGAGATGCGCGCGCCACTCCGCGCGCATCTTCTCCACCTCCGCCTCGGTGACAACGGCTTCGCCGACGAGCTTCTTGGCGTAGATTTCCTGCGTGGTCGGGTGCGATCGGATCTTTTGGTACATCAGCGGCTGGGTGAACGAAGGCTCGTCGCCTTCGTTGTGGCCGTGACGCCGATAGCAGAACATGTCGATGACGACCGGCTTCTGGAATTTCATGCGGTACTCGGTCGCCACCTTGGCCGCAAACACCACCGCCTCGGGGTCGTCGCCGTTCACATGGAAGATGAGCGCCTCGATCATCTTGGCGACGTCGGAAGGGTACGGCGAGGAGCGCGAATAGCGCGGGTAAGTGGTAAAGCCGATCTGATTGTTGACGATGAAATGCAGCGAGCCGCCGGTGCGGTAGCCCTTGAGCCCGGAGAGGCCGAAGCATTCCGCAACCACGCCCTGCCCGGCGAAGGCCGCATCGCCGTGCATCAGCAGCGGCAGCACCGCGCTGCGATCTTCGGGGGGACAATGATGCTGGTCCTGCTTGGCCCGCGCTTTGCCCAAGGTCACCGGGTCGACGATTTCCAGATGCGAAGGATTCGCCGTCAGCGACAGATGCACCTTGTTGTTGTCGAACTCGCGATCTGACGAAGCACCGAGGTGGTACTTCACATCTCCTGAGCCTTCGGTCTCTTCGGGAGTCGCAGAGCCGCCCTTGAACTCATGGAACAGGGCGCGGTGCGGCTTGCCCATGACTTGCGTCAGCACGTTGAGCCGGCCGCGATGCGGCATGCCGATGACGATTTCCTTGACGCCGAGATTGCCGCCGCGCTTGATGATCTGCTCCAGCGCCGGAATGAGAGACTCGGCTCCGTCGAGCCCGAAGCGCTTGGTGCCGGTATATTTGACGTCGAGGAATTTCTCGAAGCCTTCCGCCTCAATGAGCTTGTTCAGGATCGCGCGCTTGCCTTCGCGCGTGAACTGGATTTCCTTGTCCTTGCCTTCGATGCGCTCCTGAATCCAGGCTTTCTGCGCGGCATTGGAGATGTGCATGAACTCGACGCCAAGCGTCTGACAGTACGTGCGGCGCAGGATGGCGACGATCTCGCGCATCGACGAGAATTCAAGGCCAAGCACCTTGTCGAGGAAAATGCGGCGGTCCATGTCGGCTTCGCCGAAGCCGTAGGATTTCGGATCGAGCTCCTCTTCGTTCTTTTCCGGCTCGAGGCCGAGCGGATCGAGCTTGGCGTGGAAATGACCGCGAATGCGGTAGGCGCGGATCAGCATCAGCGCGTGGATCGAATCGCGCGTCGCCTGCATGACATCGGCGGAGGAAAGTTCGACGCCGGCGGCCTGCGCTTTGGCGGCGATCTTGCCGCCGAGCGTCTTTTCGGCCTCGGCCCATTGCCCGTCGAGCGCGGCGATGAGGTCGCCGTTCGGCCGCGGCGGCCAGTTCGGCTGCTGCCAAGAGGCGCCGCGCGCGCTCTTGGCAACGTCGGCCGGCGCATCCTTTAGCCCCTGAAAAAAAGCGCGCCACTCGGCGTCGACGGCGTTCGCATCCTTCTCGTAGCGCGCATAGAGATCTTCGATATAGGCGGCATTGCCGCCATAGAGGAAGGAAGTGCGGGCAAATACGGCGTTGGCGTCCTGACGGGACATCGGGTCTGGTCCTTGCGGGGTCACAACCCCAATGGCTGCGTTGGCGGGCTGAATGGCCGCCACGCGCCGATGCGTGTTTTATCTCTATTTATGACGTGTGTAAGTCTAAGAAAGAGCTAAGCGCCGGACTACGATTTCAGCACTTCTACCAATGTCTTGCCGATTCGGGCGGGCGACGGCGAGACCTTGATGCCGGCCGATTCCATGGCGGCGATCTTGGACTCCGCGTCGCCTTTGCCGCCGGAGATAATGGCGCCGGCGTGACCCATGCGGCGCCCCGGAGGGGCGGTGCGCCCGGCGATGAACCCGACCATCGGCTTCTTGCGGCCGCGCTTGGCCTCGTCTTTGAGGAATTGCGCCGCATCTTCCTCTGCCGAACCGCCGATCTCGCCGATCATCACGATCGATTCGGTCTTGGGGTCGGCGAGAAACATCTCCAGCATGTGGATGAATTCGGTGCCCTTGACCGGATCGCCGCCGATGCCGACCGCGGTCGTTTGTCCGAGCCCCTCGCGGGAGGTCTGAAACACCGCCTCGTAAGTGAGCGTGCCCGAGCGCGACACGATGCCGACCGAGCCGGGCTTGAAAATGTTGCCCGGCATGATGCCGATCTTGCACGCGCCGGCGGTCATTACGCCGGGACAGTTCGGCCCGATCAGCCGCGAGTCAGAGCCCGAGAGCGCGCGCTTGACCTTCACCATGTCCATCACCGGAATGCCTTCGGTGATGCAGACGATGAGCGGAATTTCGGCCTGGATTGCCTCGCAAATGGCGTCGGCGGCGCCTGCCGGCGGCACGTAGATCACGGACGCGTCGCAGCCGGTCTTTTCCTTGGCCTCGGCGACCGTGTCGAAGACCGGCAGGTTGAGGTGACTGGCGCCGCCTTTGCCGGGCGAGGTGCCGCCGACCATCTTGGTGCCGTACTTGATCGCCTGCTCGGAATGGAAGGTACCGTTCTTGCCGGTGAAGCCCTGGCAGATGACCTTGGTGTTGTTGTCGATGAGGATGGACATCACGCTGCCTTTTTCACCGCGGCGACGATCTTCTGCGCGGCGTCGTCGAGGTCGTCGCCCGAGGTAACGTTGAGGCCGGACTCCTTGATGATCTTCTTGCCGAGATCGACATTGGTGCCCTCGAGCCGCACCACCAGCGGCACTTTCAAGCCGACTTCCTTGACCGCGGCCACCACGCCCTCGGCGATGACGTCGCACTTCATGATGCCGCCGAAGATGTTGACCAGAATGCCCTTCACGTTGGGATCGGAGGTGATGATCTTGAAGGCTGCGGCCACCTTTTCCTTGGTGGCGCTGCCGCCGACGTCGAGGAAGTTGGCTGGGGTCATGCCGTAGAGCTTGATGATATCCATGCTGGCCATGGCGAGCCCGGCGCCGTTGACCATGCAGCCGATGGAGCCGTCGAGCGCGATATAGTTGAGGTCGTATTTCGAGGCTTCGACCTCCTTCTCGTCTTCCTCGGTCAAGTCGCGCAGCGCCTGGATATCGGGATGGCGGTAGAGCGCGTTGCCGTCGAAGCCGACCTTGGCATCCAGGCAGACGATCTTGTTGTCCTTGGTCACCACCAGCGGATTGATCTCGAGCAGGCTCATGTCCTTCTGCGTGAAGGCCGCGTAGAGCTTGGGCAGCAGCGCCTCGATCTGCTTGGCGAGATCGCCGGTGAGCTTGAGCGCCTGCGCCATGCGGCGGCCGTGATGCGGCATGATGCCGGTCGCCGGATCGACCGAGAAGGTGAGTATTTTCTCCGGCGTCTTGTGGGCTACTTCCTCGATGTCCATACCGCCTTCGGTGGACACCACAAAAGCAACGCGCGAGGTCTCGCGATCGATGAGTGCCGAGAGGTAGAACTCGCGGTCGATGGCAGAGCCTTCCTCGATGTAGAGGCGGTTGACCTTTTTGCCGTGCGGCCCGGTCTGATGCGTGACCAAGGTCGAACCGAGAATACGCGACGATTCCTTCTTCACGTCGTCGATCGATTTGACGACTTTGACGCCGCCGGCCTTGCCGCGGCCGCCGGCATGAATCTGCGCCTTCACCACCCAAACCGGACCGCCGAGCTTCCGCGCGCCGGCTACTGCCTCATCGATGGAAAACGCCGGCTCGCCGCGCGGGACCGGCACGCCGAATTCGCGCAGAACCGCCTTGGCTTGGTATTCGTGGATGTTCATGCGCGGTGTTCTCTCCCTTTGTCCCGGGCGCGGCGCGGGATGAAATCACGCGCCGCAGAACCGGGACCGTTACACACTCAGTCCTTTTTGGCGGTCCCGGTTCTGCAGTGCACCGCTTCGCGATGTAACCGCGCCCGGAACACGCGTTCACGCCAATTGCGGCGCGATCTTCTTGCAGGCCTCGACCAGGGTCTGCACCGCCTTGGCGGAATTCTCAAAAGCGGCGCGCTCGGTGTTGTTGAGCTCGATCTCGACGATGCGCTCGACACCTTTGGCGCCGATCACCACCGGAACGCCAACATAGAGGTCCTTGATGCCGTATTCGCCGTTGAGCCAGGCGGCACAGGGCAGCACGCGCTTCTTGTCGAGCAGATAGCTTTCCGCCATGGCAGTAGCGGACGCGGCGGGTGCATAGAACGCGGAGCCGGTTTTCAGCAAGTTGACGATCTCGGCGCCGCCATTGGCGGTCCGCTTGACGATCTCGTCGACGCGCGCCTGCGTTGTCCAGCCCATCTTCACCAGATCGGGCACCGGAATGCCGGCCACTGCCGAATAGCGCGTGAGCGGCACCATGCTGTCGCCGTGTCCGCCGAGCACGAAGGCGGTGACATCCTCGACCGAGACGTTGAACTCGTCGGCCAGAAAATATCTGAAGCGAGCGCTGTCGAGCACACCGGCCATGCCGACCACGCGCTGCTGGGGGATTCCGCAGCACTTCTGCAGGGCCCACACCATGGCGTCGAGCGGATTGGTGATGCAAATGACGAAAGCGTTGGGAGCATATTTCTTGATGCCGGAGCCCACCTGCTCCATCACCTTCAAATTGATATCGAGCAGGTCGTCGCGGCTCATGCCGGGCTTGCGTGGCACCCCGGCCGTGACGATGCAGACATCGGCGCCCTCGATAGCGTCATAGGTGTTGGTGCCGACGAAGCGAGCGTCGAAATCGTTGACCGGCGACGACTCGGCAATGTCCAGCGCCTTGCCTTGGGGGACTCCTTCCATGACGTCGAACATGACGACGTCGCCAAGCTGCTTCAGGCCGATGAGATGAGCGAGGGTGCCGCCGATTTGGCCCGCGCCGATCAACGCAATTTTATTACGCGCCATGATGGGGAACTCTTCTGCAACAGGCTGCCGCGGAGCGCGGTCGGATGTGGGTTAAACGCTCGGGTGCAATGCGACAAGATATCGGCACGGACCGCAATCTTGTATACATTATACCAGCATTGTCGGCGACAAGAGTCCAGGTCTTTGTAGAGGATAGGCTTTGCCGGAAACGTGGAGGGCGCGAAGCGCCTAATTAGCGGCGACAAGACGATGGTCCAGCACGGACAAACACTGCTTGCCCGAGCGGCTTGAATCAGCGTTTGGCTGGCGGCCGCGGTTGCATGATCTCAAGCTGGATCTGTTGGATTTCGGCGAGGCGCTCCCACTGGCGCGTCAGGATGTGATCGATTTTTTCGTGCAGGTGCCGGATTTCCAGCTCGGCCTTGAGATTCACCCGATAATCGTTTTCCGAGCGCAGCCGATCCTTCGCCTCCTGGCGGTTCTGGCTCATCATGATGATCGGCGCCTGGATGGCGGCGAGGCATGACAAGACCAAGTTAAGCAGAATGAATGGGTACGGATCGAAGATTTGCGCGGTGGACGCCCAGACGTTGAAGGCCATCCAAGCAAAGAGGATTACGAAGAACAGACCGATGAAGGTCCAGCTGCCGCCGAAGGCGGCGAGCTGATCGGAGACGCGCTCACCGAAGGTGCGCTGGCCGGTGAACTCGGCCTCGATGTTCTCGGCCAGCACCTCATGATCGGCGAGGCTTTGCACCACATCCTGCTCGAGCTTGGTCAGTTCGCCGCGTTCCTGTCCGAGCAGTTCGGCGACATACCGCGAGCGGAAATAATCGAGATCGTGGTCGCAGATATAACCCTCGGAAGGAAGGTCGGGATGGTCGGATTTGATCCGTTCCAGCAGGCTCGGCCGCACCACATCGATCTGCGTCACGTTGCGCGCAGGTTTTTCCTTGTGACAGATGACGCAGCGAAAACGCGTGGGCCGCGGCCGCCGCGACCGCACCGGCGGCGCTTCGCCGGGCGTGCCGTTCGATTCCGGCGCTATAGTCTCGGACACAGCGTGTTGCGTTTGATTGCTCTGCGGATCGGCCATGCGACGCGCTTTCCCGGTGAGCCCGCCCCGCCGATCTTTTGGTCCGGCTGCGCGCGTCTTGCAACCAAAAAAAGACTATTGTGGCGGACGCTGCGCTCACGTCTCCACGATGTTCTCCGACCAAGTCGACGCCGCCCGTGGCCCATGCGGCAGGCCGAGATAGGACTGCGAGCGCATCTCGATCAGACGCGAGGCGGTGCGCTTGAATTCCTGCACCTCAAAGCCCTGCTCGCCGGTGTATAGCGCATCCGGTTGGGCCTCGGCCGATGCCAGCAGCTTCACCGCATGGTCGTAGAGCGTGTCGATCAGTATGATGAAGCGTTTGGCCTCGTTGCGGTGGGCATAATCCATCACCGGGATGCCGTCGACGATGAGGGTGTGGAATTCGCGCGCGATCCTGAGATAGTCGGCAGCGGCCAGCGGCTGTCCGCACAGATCGGCAAAAGCGAAGCGGGCGACGCCCATCGCCCCGCACGGCACCTTCACCTGGTGTCCTTTCACCGTCAGTTCTAAAGGTGCGCCGGCGAGTCCGCCGGTGAGCCGCCGCCAGGCGGCATCGAGTGCAGCCTTTGCCCCGGCGTCGGGGGGCACGTACCACACCGGCAGGCCGGTGAGCTTCTCCAGGCGGAAGTCGATGCGCGCATCGAGCCGCACCACCTCGCAATGCTTCTCCAGCAGCGCAATGAAGGGCAGGAACAGCGCCCGATTGAGGCCGTCTTTGTACAGGTCCTGCGGCGGCAAGTTCGAGGTCGCCACCACGACCACGCCAAGGTCGAAGAGCTGCGTGAACAGCCGCGCCAGGATCATGGCGTCGGCAATGTCGGTGACATGAAATTCATCGAAGCAGAGCAGCCAGCTTTCCTCGGCGATCGCTGCGGCGGCATGGTGGATCGGATCTTCGCCATTGCCGTTGCCGTTCTTGCTGTCCTGCCGGCACAGATGAATGCGTTCGTGGACGTCTGCCATGAATTCGTGGAAGTGCACGCGCCGCTTGCGCCGCACCGGACTGGTGGCGAAGAACAGGTCCATCAGCATGGTCTTGCCGCGCCCGACTTCTCCGTAGACGTAGAGACCTTTGACCGGCGCTCCGTTGCCGCGCCGGGCGAACAACCAGCCGAGCGAAGAAGCCTTGGTCGCCAAACGATGGCGATCGAGGCGGCCGGCAAGGTCGGCCAGGCGGGCGGCGAGCAGCGCCTGGCCGGGGTCGGCCTCGATCTCTCCCGACGCGATTAGCGCCGCATAGCGGGTGGCGAACGTTTCCGGCATGGATTCGGGACGGCGGGAGGGGAAGCCTTACGTTATCGGCACCGACTGTAAGGCGCGGCGCTTAAGGCCGGCCTTAGGGCGCTTAGGAGGCAAAAATGCTGCATGCCCTGCTGCGCAGCAAGCTGTTGAGAGACATGCGATTTTTGCAGAATAGATCCTCGTACGCGATGCGCGGTCGCTTTTTTCGCTGCAGCGCACCATATTGAGTTCCGCGAGATCGATTCGCGGGGTCGCGTATCGCCAAGGAAAGCACCAGCCCAAGTGGCCTGCAGGAGATTTCGGCATGCAAGAGCTTCTGCCCGACGGCGGCATCGTGCGCAAATTGTGGGTCGCCGAAACCGATCTTTATCGCGGCCACTTGCTTCGTCTGGACCCGGAAAGCCGCGCCCGCCGGTTTTCCGGCGCGGTCTCGGACGAGTACATCGTCCGGCACGCGGCCAGCGCGGGTCACTTCGGCGTCGTGCTCCACGGCTTTTTTGTTGACGGCGTGCTGCGCGGGGCTGCCGAGCTCCGCCCCTATGGCGCCTTCGGTCGCGAGGGTGAAGCGGCCTTTAGCATCGAGCAGCCTTGGCAGAGTCAGGGCGTCGGCAGCGCACTGCTCGAGCGTACCCTGCTGTCGGCGCGTAACCGTGGCATCAGGTCGCTGCACATGCATTGCCTCGCGGACAACAGACGCATGCAGCAGCTCGCCGTCAAGTTCGACGCCGACCTGCATTTCGATTTCGGCAGCGTGACCGGCGAGGTCGATCCGCCGCGCTATACCGGGCTGTCGCTGATGCGCGAGGCAGTCGCCGACGCGCACGGTATCGCCACGGCGGTCATCGAGGCGCAGTCGCGGATGCTGGGAATCGCGTAAAGAACAGGTGGGATCACGCGCTCAGCGGATAGCTCGCCTCCACCACATAAGGCCCGCCGCCGACGGAAGCGCGCGAGGAGAACAGCACAAAACGCGACACCTTGAATGACGAGGTGCGGAAATAGCCGCGTGCGGCGAGATAAGCCGCGACCTGGGTGCTGGAGGATTCGCGCAGCCGCGCCAAAGTGACGTGCGGGATGTATTTGCGTCCTTCCGGCTCGAGCCCGATGCGCTGCATCAGCCGCTCTTGCTCGGCCTGCACGTCGTATAAAGCTTGTGTCGGCGCCACATTGGCGACCACGGCGCGCGGTTTGCGGCCGCCGAACGAGGTCAGGCCCTGCATATGCAGGTCGAACGGTCCGCGTTTGACGCGCGCCAGCATGTCGGCGACTTCGTGAGCGGTGATATCGTCGACGTCGCCGATAAAGCGCAGCGTCACATGATAGTTCTCCGGATCGACCCAGCGCGCGCCGGGCAGACCACCGCGCAGCGTAGCGAGTGCCTGTGCGATGTCGGAGGGAATTTCGACGCCGGTGAAAAGACGCGGCATGACATGACTCTTTACGACCCGCGCGCGGCGCGCACCCGCGCAATCAGCGCTTCGACTTGCGGCAACATCCGCATCACGATCACATCGACACCCGCCGCGTTCGGATGCAGCCCGTCGGCCTGGTTGAGCTTGGGGTCGGTCGCCACGCCGGCCAGGAAAAAGGGATAAAAGACGACAGGGTGACTCGACGCAAGCGCGGGGTAGATGGCGTCGAATTCGCGCGCGTAGTCGGGACCCAGGTTGCGCATGGCCTTCATCCCGGCCAAGAGAACGGCAATGTGGCGCGAGGTGAGCCTGTCGAGGATCTCATTGAGCGCGGCCTTGGTGACCTTGGGATCGACGCCGCGCAGCATGTCGTTGGCGCCCAGCTCGACGATCACTGCCTCGGTGCCCGCGGGCACGGACCAGTCGAGCCGCGCGAGACCGCCGCTTGCGGTGTCGCCCGATACCCCGGCATTCGCGATGTTGACAGCGATGCCCTTTGCCGCAAGTGCACGCGCGAGCTTGGCGGGGAAGGCTTGATCCGCCGGCAGGCCGAGACCGGCGGTGAGCGAATCGCCCAGGGCGACGATCTGCACCGGCCGCTCGGCGGTTTGCGCGGCACCAGCGAAGCAAATCAGCGCCAGCATCAGCGCCGGCAAGCGCTTTACCGCACGGTGCCAGTTCCCATATGACGGTGCACAACGGTGAAATGGCATGAAAAACAGCTCCCAGGCAGGGCCGGCGATCGCGCTTGCCGGGGTCAATCTTTCGCTCGGGCACGGAGCCGCCCGCGTTCATATCCTCAAAGACATCGATTTGAATATAGGCGCTGGGGAGGCGGTGGGGTTGGTCGGCCCGTCCGGCTCCGGCAAGTCCACCTTGCTGATGGTGATGGCCGGGCTGGAGCGCGCCGATAGCGGCGCCGTGAGCGTGGCCGGCGAAGACCTCAACGCCCTCGACGAGGACGCGCTGGCGCGCTTCCGCGGCCGGCAGGTCGGCATCGTCTTCCAGTCGTTTCACCTTATTCCGACGATGACGGCGCTGGAGAACGTCGCGGTGCCGCTGGAGCTGGCCGGCATCGCCGGCGCGCAAGCGCGTGCACGTGAGGAGCTTGCCGCCGTCGGGCTCGCCGAGCGCCTCGCACACTACCCGGCCGAACTCTCCGGGGGCGAGCAGCAGCGCGTCGCGCTCGCCCGCGCGCTCGCTCCGGAGCCTGCCATCGTGGTGGCCGACGAGCCCACGGGAAATCTCGACGAGGACACCGGCCAGCAAATCATCGACCTCATGTTTGCCGGACACGCGCGGCGCGGCACAACTCTGGTGCTGGTCACGCACGATGCTGCGCTCGCCGGCCGCTGCGGTCGCGTGGTGCGGCTGCGCTCGGGACGGATCGACGGAGCCACGACGCCGTGAGCGACGCCCACCGCTCACGGTCCCCCTTCCCCGCTTGCGGAGGAGGGTTGGGGAGGAGGACAACGGGACGGAGTCGCGTTTGAGACCGGCGCATTCGCCAAGCTCCCTCCCGACCGCCTTCAGCCGTCGGCCTCCCCCGCGAGCGGCGGAGATGAGGGTTTCGCCATGGCTCCCCCTCCGTTACGCCCTGCGCGAACTGCGCAGCGGATTGCACGGCTTCTATGTGTTCATCGCCTGCATCGCCCTCGGAGCCATGGCGATCGCGGGCGTCGGTGCCGTGGCGGCAAGTCTCGTCGACGGACTCGCGCGCCAAGGGCAAGTGATCCTCGGCGGCGACCTGTCATTCGACTTAGTGCAGCGACAAGCGACCGCGGACGAACTGCGCTTTCTCGACGGCCGCGGCACGGTCTCGCAGATCGCCACCCTGCGAGCGATGGCGCGGGCCGGCGACGGCGCGGCGGCGCTGGTCGAACTGAAAGCGGTCGATGCCGCCTATCCGCTGTTTGGCAAAGTTGCGCTCGCACCCGTAATGCCGCTCGCGGCCGCTCTCGCCGAGCGGAACGGCGCGTACGGCGCGGTGGCGGATCCCGCGCTGCTGACCCGGCTCAACATCAAGCCCGGCGCGCGCGTGAGCATCGGCAGCGCCCTCTTCGAAATTCGTGCGGCGCTGACCGGCGAGCCCGACAAGCTCGCCGGCGGCATCGGTTTCGGCCCGCGCTTCATGGTCAGCG
>Ga0070740_10005957_pt1 | contig 10974 bp, 9 predicted proteins | sample Coa_R2_FD_67286 | JGI IMG/M metagenome (GOLD analysis project Ga0070740, IMG submission 67286) | Surface soil microbial communities from Centralia Pennsylvania, which are recovering from an underground coalmine fire - Coalmine... | ecosystem: Environmental > Terrestrial > Soil > Unclassified ...
GGCCAGAACAGCCCGCCGACGGTCTGGCCGACCGGGGGCGCACCGGCCGCCTTGTCTCGCGTGAGGTTCCTGGGCGGGTCGGCCGGGTTGGCATGCAGGGGGTAATTGCCCGTCCACGTCGGCGTGAATGGATTGGCATGGACCGAATCATCCCGAAAGTTATCACCGGCCGGGTTGGGCTCGTAGAACCCTGCCCCCTGCAGCGGGGCACCCACGTCGCCGTTCGCATTGCCCATGAAGGTCGCCGTGAACAGCGGCGCCGGGTCTTGGTTCCAGTCCCAGTAGTGGAGAGACAGGGCAGGATCCACCGTCCGCAGCATCGCCTCGAAGCGGTTGCACAGCTCACGGTGCCAGGGCAGGAACGCCGGTCCGCCGTGGACATGGGTCGCCTGATGGATCTCGTCCTGCTTGAACCAGTAGGACACGCCGCCCGCCGGAAAGTCGGTCCGGCTACCGGGGAAGAAGCGTTGGTTCAGTTGGATGATGGCGTTGATGAACCGCTGCTGCTCCTCGGGGGAAACCGACATGATGTTTCTGCGGATGCCGTCACCAAGTGCCATGGGTTACTCCCTTCGCCACTTTATCCCGCTGCCTCGGGGTCATACTCCTGACGCCCGAGCCACGCCCGTACCGCGCGGACCAAGCCCCGCCGTCCCACAAACCGGCCCTGTGAGCCGGCCTCCGTATCCATAATCTCCCTATGGTCCAGCCGTCCATCGGCATCCAACGCTAGACGCAAGATGAGCGTGACCTGACGTTTGTTCACCGGTGCGGCCTCGTGCAGAGTGAGTATGGCGTGGCTGTGCACCCCACATCGAGCACCTGCTTCCAGTGAAGCATTTCTGTCCGACGTTTACCCGACGTTCAGGTTGAGGTTAGGCCGATATTTTCCCGTTGTTCCACCTACGTTTTCTCGACATTTGGCTCTTATACTGCCGGGAGCGCGGAGCGCCTGCTCAACGGCTATTGACGTTCCTGTACGGGCACTGACGGTGCCAGTGCCCGTACAGCGCGTTCAACGGGCTATGTGGACGGCGCGAGCTGACGGCACCGGTGTCGTACATCCTGACCGTGGTCCGGCCGGTTCCTCCAGTCCTATGAGCGCTCAGTTTCGTCGAACATCGCTGGCGCCGTATAATGGGGCCATCGACATCCGCGGGAAAGTTGGGAGAGGATTCATGCAACAGACGACGCCCCAACCGGGGCAGGCCGGCGGTCCCGGCAGCATACGGCGGGCCGCCACCACGGCGCCTCCAGTCATCCGGACGCGGCAGGAAGCTCCTATCGTGGCACCGCGCGCCCCCAGCGCGTTCCTGCGCACCCTTGAGTCGCTGCAGAACTATGTGCTCTCGGAGGAGACGCTGATCCTGGTGGAGTTGCTGGTCGTGGTGGCCGTCGGCGTGATCGTCTTTGTCAACGTCTTGCACCCTGCCCAGGATTTCGTCAATTCCGTCGGGCAATTGCTCTCATCACTGGGGATCAACAAGCTGCTCAGCGGCAAATGAGCGTCCATGAGCGTGCCTGCCACCGTCTCTGAGCAACGACCCCTGCTATCCTGCCGGCTTGGGCTGGTACCGTATCAGGAGGCCTGGGATCTGCAGCGGCGCCTTCATGCCGAGCGCGTGGAGGGCGCGCGCCCCGATACGCTGTTGCTCTTGCAGCATCCCCCCGTCTACACGCTGGGCCGCAACGCGGCGGAAGAGCACATCCTGGTGCCGGCGGATGAGCTGAGCCGGCGCGGCGCCACGGTGGTGCGCATCGACCGCGGAGGCGAGGTCACCTACCACGGGCCGGGCCAGCTCGTGGCCTACCCCATCATCAAGCTGGAGGGCGACGAGCGCTCCATCGCATTGCTGGTGCATAACCTGGAGCAGGCCATCATCGACACGCTCGGCGCATTCGGCATCCCCGGCGAGCGATTGGCCGACCAGCGCGGCGTGTGGGCGCGCGGCTGCAAGATCGCCTCGGTCGGGCTATCGGTCAAGAAATGGGTGGCCATGCACGGCATGGCGCTCAACGTGGCCATGGACATGAGCTACTTCACGCTGATCAACCCCTGCGGTCACCCCGAGACGGTGATGACCTCGATGGAGCAGCAGCTGGGCCAGCCACCGCCCATCGACGATGTCGCCACGGAGTTTGCCCGCAACTTCGCCCGCCTTTTCGAGCGCCGGCTGGCCTGGAGCACCATCGACGAGCCCGCATTGGCGGCGATCGCGCCGGCGGTGCGATGACCGGCGGGCTCCCTCACGGTGGCCATGCGGCACGCTGACCATCCGGCCCGCCCGACCATCGGCATCGTGGGCGGCCGCGGCGGCATCGGCTCGCTGTTCGCGCGCCTGTTCGGCGCCGACGGCCTAGACGTGCTGATCAGCGATCGCGATACCGCGTTGCGCAATACGGACCTGGCGGCACGCTGCGATCTCCTGGCGGTTGCCGTACCGCTGCGTGTGATGCCCGATGTGCTGCGCGAGGTCGCGCCGCACCTGGCGCCCGACGCGGCGATAGTGAGCCTGGGGTCGCTGATGGAACCGGCCGCCGAGGCATTGCGGCCCTGCACGAGACAGGCGTTTCTCTTGCACCCGCTGTTTGGCCCCGGACGCAAGAGCCTGCGGGGCGCGACGCTGGTCTGCGCATCGTTGCGCGGCGGAGCGGTCCAGGACTGGCTCCTGGCGTGGCTACGGGGCCAGGGGGCGCACGTCGTCACCAGCACGCCCGAGGAGCACGACCGCACAATGGCCGTCGCCCAGGCCCTGTTGCACGGCAATTACGCCGCGCTGGCGCCACAGATCATGCGGCGGCTTCCCGCCGAGGACCCGCTGGCCTGGACCAGCCCCACGCTGCGGCTGCAACTGGGGTTGATGGCGCGCATCCTGCGGCAGGACGCGCGCCTCTACGGCGACCTGTTGGCGCTCAACCGCCATGCCGCCGCCGCCTTCGACGAGTTGATCGAGCGGCTGACCGCGCTGAGACAGGCCATGGCGGCGGGACCAGACGCCGTGGAGGAACTGTTCTCGACGGCGGGCGCCGATCTAGGTCCGCTGGGCGCCGATCTGGCCGCCGAAGGAGACCGTGCCCTCGGCGAGGGCTAGGAGTAACGTTCTGGCGGTTATCAGGCACGATATAGTGAGAGAGGGTTGTCATTTCTCGTCAGCCTATCACAGAAGGAAAGCGTGTATCGATGGCATTGTTTGCGAAGAAACCGGAGCTTGATGCGGCCACCGCCGCCCGCATCCCACCGGGACAGCAGCTCACCACCAAGTGGCCCGTCCTGCACTACGGCTCGGTCCCGCACATCAACCTGGCCACCTGGGATTTCCGCATCGGCGGGCTGGTGGAGCAGCCTGTGCGCTTCACCTGGGACGAGTTCATGGCGCTGCCCCAGACGCGGCGCCACAACGATATCCACTGTGTGACGCGCTGGACCAAGCTGGACAACGATTGGGATGGCGTGAGCGTGCTGGACGTGATGAAGCACGTCACCCTCAAGCCGGAAGCTAAGGCTGTCCTGGTCCATGCCGAGCAGGGCTTCACGGCGAACCTGTTGCTCGACGATTTCCTGCGCGAGGAGAATCTCTTCGCGCACAGCCACGATGGCAAGCCGCTGGAGCCGGAGCACGGCTACCCATTGCGCCTGGTGGTGCCGCACCTCTACTTCTGGAAGAGCGTGAAGTGGGTACGCGGGCTGGAGTTCATGGAGCAAGATCGGCCCGGCTTCTGGGAAGTCAACGGCTATCACATGCGCGGCGACCCGTGGGACGAGGAGCGATATTCGTCCTGGTGGTAGCCCATGCCACTGAAGCAATCGGCTATAGTTAAGGCCGTGACGCTGACTACTGCCGCGGCGTCATGGCCTTTGTTTATGAGTTCCCTATGGCCGGCTGAAGGTTCCGATAAGCGCCGTTGCGCCGGCCACGTGGCCGGAGATCGCCTGCATCAACGCGTCGTAGGTGAGAGCCCGACCTGCGACCTGGGCTATGTCCAGGGCGTACAGGGTGAAGACGTAGTGGTGGGTCTGCCCGGTCGGCGGCGGACACGGACCGAGATAGCCGGTGCGGCCCGCACCGTTGGTGCCCTGGGTAAAGCGCCCGGATGTGTCCGCGGTGAGCTTCCGCCTCGCCGCCGGGATGTTGTACAGAACCCAGTGGCGGAAGCTGCCCGCGACCGGCGCGTCGGGGTCGAATAGCACGAGCGCGAAGCTCCGGGTGCCCGCCGGCACGCCGCTCCAGGTCAGGGCCGGCGCCCTGTTCCGTCCGTTGCAGCCGCCCAGGTTCCCCTCTGTTGAGGCCGGCAGCCGGCTGCCATCGTTGAAGTCGGGACTACGCAAGGTGAAGGGTTGAGGCGCCCGCGTGGTCTGCGCGAGCGTGCCCGGGACAGTGGCGGCCGCGGCGAGAACGCATAGTCCTACGACGAGCGGTATGCGGGCGATTCGAGGGGTCATAGTTGCTGGACCTTCCATAGTCTAGTCGTGTCGATGATGGTGTACCTGAGAGCACTGTACACGCAACGTTGGTCACCAGGCGCCGTCCGCAGACACGAGTGACGTACGGCAAGCAGCATGCCGCGCCAGATGCGCTGAGCGTCGCCGTGGCCTCGGCCGGCTGCCGGCAGCGGCGGCATGACGGCTCCCAGCCGGCAAGTCGCCCTCCGGTCGCCACGGTGGCCCATCACCGCGGCCGGCGCTGCCCGTCTCTACGCGCTGGGCGCGCTAAGTGGGTCGGCGGTCGACGCTCGTAGGATGTGCCGTTTCAAAACGACGAACTTGAAGCCACCGGCCACTTAGTGCTGTTTCAGACCGCTTTGTTTGAAGAACAGATCGGCCAGTCGGATCGGTGCGGCGTGTTTTTGCCGCCTCGCTGCGGTTGGACGGCGGTGCACTTCAAAGTATGCCGCCTGATTGTGTAATAGGGCCGTGCGTGCGGCGCCGACGGAGGAACAGCGGGCAGGCCCACTTATCCTATTTCCCGGCCGTTGGTCCCGCGCTATACCGGAAGCGAGGGAACGACCCTGACGCCGTCGGCTTTGGCGCACACGCCGGGTCTCCGTGTGCAGGGGCCGTCGGCCGTGGTCGTGCCGCATTCGGCCTGTAAGTAGATCACACGGCCATCGCGGGTGCATCGTTGGGCAGGGCCCTGCTGCGCACTCGTGGCCGTGAGAGGATTGATGAATGACGACAACCACCGGAGAAGGTGCCGCCCGCACGCGACGGAGCTGGCTGGGCATTCTGCTGGTAGGACTGACGAGCCTGTCGATGGCCCCGACGCCGATGCAGGGGGCCGTTGCCCACGCCTCCACGCCCCGGCGCCTCTCGCCTTCCCAACATCAGGCAAGCACCTCGTTCACGGTTCTCGCGCGTACCGGACAGGCGCTCCCCAATGGGCATGGCGCGTTCACCGGGTTTGCCGTGCCGGTGATCAACGATCGCGGACTGGTGGCCTTCGAGGGGCTGTGGTCGGATCGCGGGAGGGCGCAAGACGGCACCGGGCTCTACGTCGCCGCCCCGCGCCGCCCGTTGGCCGAGGTAGCGCGGAGCGGACGGCCTATCCCCGGCGGCGGCGGTGTCTTTGCGCGGCCGCCGGGCGATTACACCTCTGCCGGGGCCTTCCCGTTCCCGCCCCGCCTCGACGCGCAAGGCCGGGTTGTGTACCTGGGAGACTACCATGCCGGTGGGAACGGCTATTACGCCGATAGCTCCGCCCTGTTTGGCCCGCGCCCACTCGCCCGACCCGGGCAGCCGGCGCCAGGGGGAGGCACTTTCAGCTTCGACTTCGACGCGAACGTCCCGCCGGTCGTGAGCCCCGACGGCTTGGTGGCCTTTCTGGGCGCTACCTGCCCCTGTGATGCCACCAGCCACGGCAGCGGCGTCTACCTGAGCGGACCACACGGTCTGCAGCGCATCGTCCACCGGGGACAGCGGGTGCCCGAAGGGGATGGGATCTTCGAACCGCAATCGGCTGAGGATTGGTTCGGCTTTGGGCCGCCCGCCGTCGCCAGGCGCGGCCTCGCAGCGTTCCTGGCACGCAAGCACCGCGCGTCACCCGGCCAGGCCTGGGACACGGGCTATGCAGACGGCCTCTACCTTTTCCAGCAAGGTACGCTCCGTACGCTGCTCGCGCAGGGCGACCCTCTGCCCGCGCCCCACGGCGACGAACAGGTCGGCGCGCTGTTCGATCCCACGCACGTCCCGGCCCTGAATGCACGCGGGGATATCGCCGTGCTCGCCCAGACGAGCCGTGCGAACAAGGCCATCCTGCTCCTGCAAGGCCACACGCGGGTGGACGTGATGATGACCGGCGAGCATGATGCGCTGGGACAGGTGGTCTGTGACCTGACCTATCCCTCTCTGGCCGATAGCGGCACCCTGGCCTTCGTGGCCACGGACTCGCCAAGCGGCATCTGCAGCGGCGGCACACGGCGGCTGTACGTCGGAACGCCCGGGCACCTGAGGGCGGTGATAGCCACGGGTGACCCGACGCCCGGCGGTAGCGGAACGGTCACGGCCATCGATGCCGTCAATCCGCCGATGAATGCCGGCGGCTGGGTAGCCTTCGGCCTCGAGGTCGGCACGCAACACGTGCTGTACGTATACGACGGCGCGTCTATCCATCGCGTCGTGGGCGACGGTGATCGCCTTGCCGGCCACACGGTAGGCGGCTTTGGCTTCACTGGGACCAACAGCCCGGGCGCGGTCGGGCTGAATGACCGCGGCGACCTCGCCGTGCGCGTCAACTTCAGCGATGGCAGCGCCGCAGTCGTGCTGGTCCACGTGGCGGGCGGCCACTATCCCGGCCCGGCGACCGTGACGCCGACGGATAGCCCCGTCCGTCTGACAGAGACGCCCGTTCCCCCTCTGCCTACAACAGCGGACACCACCACCGTCGCCGGCCAGCCGACAGAAACGGCGGCACCGCCGGCGTCGGCAACCGCTACCACAGCCAGCCAGCAGACATGTTCGGCGGTGAGCGTGACCGGGGTCTGGCAGGGTCAGAGCACCTACGGCGTTGCCAACGGCACAACCCTGACGCTGGACCAGGCCGGCACGGCGCTGAGTGGCACCCTGGACGACGGGAACCAGAAGTATGCGGTCACGGGCAGAATGGACGGGACGACGGTGACCTTCACGGCCAAGGGGGCCTCGCCGTGGGATGTGTATACGTTCACAGGCACCCTCTCGGCCGATGGGCAGACGATTCAGTACGATAGCGGCGCCGACGGCACCTTGATGCTCACATTCGTGCGCCAGCAAACGGTCTGCTCGCAGGCCGGTTAGCGGGCGCCGCCAGCTACGACAGGATCGCCGTCGCCTGCCCGAGCGCATCCTCGGCCTCGCCGCCCAGGCACCGCACGATCTCTGCAGCGGGCAAAGTGTCGGGGCGGAGAGTCCCCGCTCAGCTCGTCATCTCCACCGGCGTGGCCGTCATGGTCACGATGTGGCCGTGCTGCGCGACGCGCAGGGAAATGGGCCGGTTGATCACCTCGGCCGTCATCAGGCGCTGCAGGTCGCCGGCGTCCTGGACCGGTACCCCGTCCACGTCGAGGATGATGTCGCCTTGCTGCAATCCGGCACGCGCGGCGGGGCTGCCCTCCACGACGGAGGCCACGGCGATACCGGAGGTGCGGCCGAGCAGGCGCGCCACCTGCGGGTGCAGCGGCCAGCGGCCACCGGCGATGCCCAGGTAGGCCCGGCGGACCCGTCCCTCGCGCAGGAGCGCCCCGACGATATTAAGCGTGGTCGCATTGATGGGCACCGCCAGGCCCAGGCCGACCCCGGCCACGGCCGTGTTCACGCCGATCAGGCGCGCTCGCGAATCGGCCAGCGCTCCACCGGAGTTGCCGGGATTGAGCGCGGCATCGGTTTGAATGACGTTCTCCACGATGCGACCGGCCTGCGTGGAGAGGGAGCGGCCCAGCGCGCTGACCACGCCGGCGGTCACCGATCCGCCAAACCCCATCGGATTGCCGATGGCCACCACGAGCTGGCCGACGCGCAGGCGGTCGGCGTCGCCGAGCGTAGCCGGCGTCAGGTCCGCGCCGCGGACGCGCAGCACAGCCAGGTCGGAGAGGCGATCGGCCCCTACGATTTCCAGCTCGAATTCGCGCCCATCGGCGAACGACGCCCGCCCGCCGTCGGCGCCGGCGACGACGTGAGCCGAGGTAAGCATGAAGCCATCGGGCGTGAGCACCACGCCCGAGCCGCTGCCCTGGGCGCGGCGCCCGCCGGAAACCCGGCGCGTGACCGTCAGACTTGCCACCGAGGGGATGAGGTGCTCGGCGACCGAGGTGACGACTGCGGAGTAGGCGTCGAGCGCCTCTTGCTCCGTCGGACTCTCCGCCGACCGCCCGGCGGGCACAGGGGAGCCGTCCAGGCGCTGGGCGCCGGCCGGCTCCAGGGAAGATATGGCCATGATATTGCCTTCCTACACTTATAAATTGTGTAGAACAGACCGTTCCATCTACTCATTATCATCCCGCGGGAAGCCAGGCATGGTACCGGATGAATGGCCAGGGCGCCTACCTAGACAAATGGTTAGTGTACGATCAGAGGCTGGACCGTGGCGTGTTGCCCTGGGAGCGCCCCAAAACAATACTAGGGAGCGGCCGGAACGGGCCGGGACGATGGCTTGACGGCGAGCATGCGGTCGATCGCCCGGCGGGCGCGTGCGGCCGTCTCGGCCTCGACCTCGACCCGTGGCGCCAGGTCGCGCAGCGTATCGCGCAGCTTGGAGAGCGTGATCTGCTTCATGTAGCGGCAGACGGCGCCGTCGTCGGCCGCCAGCACCGTCTTGCCGGGCGCCTCCTTGCGCAGCCGGTGCAGCAGGCCGGTCTCCGTCGCTACCAGCAAGGTGGACGCGCCGGAGACCTGGGCATGCCGCACCATGCCCTCCGTCGAGAGCACGTGCGTCCGCTCCGCCGGCAGCCGCCCGCTCTCCCGCGCCCAAACGAAGCGGCTGGTGCAGCCGCACTCGGGGTGGATCAAGAGGTCCGCGTCCGGGTATAGCTCTTGCCGCGCGGCGATTTCACCCGTGCGGATGCCGGCGTGCACGTGGCACTCGCCCAGCCAGATCTCCATGTTGGCCCGGCCCAGCCGCTCTTTGAGCCAGGTGCCCAGGTACAGATCGGGCAGGAACAGGATCGGCTGGTCCTCGGGGATGGCGCGGATCACCGCCTCGGCGTTGCCGCTGGTCACGCAATAGTCCGACTCGGCCTTCACCGCCGCCGTGGTGTTGACGTAGCTGACCACGACGGCGCCGGGATGGCGGCTCTTCCACTCGCGCAACTGCTCGACCGTGATCGCGTCGGCCAGCGAGCAGCCGGCCGTCGGGTCGGGGATCAGCACCGTCTGCGCGGGGCAAAGGATCTTGACGGTCTCGGCCATGAAGTAGACGCCGCACATCACGATCACCGGGGCGGAGGTGTGCGATGCCTCCACCGCCAGGCCCAGGGAATCGCCGACGTAGTCGGCCACGTCCTGCACCTCGGGGACCTGATAGTTGTGGGCCAGGATCACGGCCTCGCGCTCGCGCGCCAGCCGCCGGACCTCCTCTTGCAGATCACGTGTGCGCTCTGTACCACGGGCAGGGTCGGACAGTACAGGTAAGCTAAGCATCGTCGTGATGTTCCTTCATTCAAAATCAAGCGAAAAATCTAGCGCGCCGGCCGCGTAGGTCAGGGCGCCCAGCGAGATGTAGTCGACGCCGGTGGCGGCCACGGCCGCCAGGTTTTGCAGCGTCACGCCGCCGCTTGCTTCCAGCCGCACCCGTCCGGCCGCGCGTGCCACGGCGGCGCGCAAGCCCTCGAGGTCCATGTTGTCGAGCAACACCACGGCGGCGCCGGCGGCGATGGCCTCGTCCAGCTCGGCCGGCGTGGTCACCTCAACCTCCACGCTCTGCATGGGGGCCGTCCGCCGGAGCGCGGCGGTGACGGCAGCGGTGATGCCGCCCATCGCGCGGATGTGGTTGTCTTTGATCAGGATGCCGTCGTCCAGCCCGGCGCGGTGGTTGTGGCAACCGCCAACGCGCACCGCGTACTTCTCCAGCACGCGGTGGCCCGGCGTCGTCTTGCGCGTGTCGAGCACCCGCACACCGGTGCCGGCCACCGCCTCGGAGGCGCGCCGGCTGAGCGTGGCGACGCCGGAGAGCCGCTGCAGGAAGTTGAGGGCGGTACGCTCGCCGCTGAGGATGCCGCGGGCCGGGCCCGCGATGCGCGCCACCAGGCGCTGCTCGCCCCACGAGCCCTCCACGGCCAGTTCCGTGATCGTGATGCGCGGATCGACCGTGGCGAAGACCCGCGCCACCACCGGCAGGCCGCAGACGACGCCGGCCTGCTTCTGACGGATGACGGCCGTGGCCATGGTATCGGGCGCGACCGTCGCCTCGGTGGTCAGATCGCCGCGCCCGACGTCTTCGGCCAGGGCCAGGTCGATGATGGCCTGCACGGCTGCCGGCGCGCCGATACTCTGCACGTCGGCATTATCCGCGACCGGCGGCGATACTGCTGTGCTGATCATGTGACTATCCTTTCAAAGCGTGGCTCCTGACCGCGGCGCCAGTGGATGCGGCCGCGCCAATTGTCCACCGTGCCGGGCGTATCGGCGCGATAGTGCGCGCCCCGGCTCTCGGTGCGCAGGAAGGCGGCGCGCGCGGCCAGCGCGGCGACCACATAGGGGGCCGGTGTCTCACCGGCGGCGGGGTCGGGCAGGGCGTCCACGAGCGCGGACAGCCGCGCACCGTCTCGCTCCACGCCCAGGTAGCGGTCGAGGACTTGTCCCAGGCCCGGGGCATCGCGTGCGGCGAGCTCTTCCCTCGCCTCCGCCACGGCATGGTCGGACAGGCCCGTCGTGGCGGCCGGTTCATGCGCCGCGTGCGGCAGGGGGTGTGTCGCCCAGGTGCCACGGCGGTCGGGAGCATCCGCCAGGGCGGCGCGGCCGGCGCGGTGGCCGAAGACGAGGCACTCCAGCAGCGAGTTGGAGGCCAG
>Ga0070740_10005959_pt1 | contig 10971 bp, 6 predicted proteins | sample Coa_R2_FD_67286 | JGI IMG/M metagenome (GOLD analysis project Ga0070740, IMG submission 67286) | Surface soil microbial communities from Centralia Pennsylvania, which are recovering from an underground coalmine fire - Coalmine... | ecosystem: Environmental > Terrestrial > Soil > Unclassified ...
TACTTCCAGGACATCACCGGCGGTTTCACCACCACCGCGCGATCCGGGCTGCAGGCGTTCAAAGTGATTCCCGTGATCGTCTACCGCGTGTACGCGGACGGGCGGCCGGACGAGCTGGTGCGCGGCGCCGATATCGTGGGAACGCCGCTGGCCAGCTTCGCCAAGATCCTGGCAACCGGCAACAAGCCGGAGGTATTCAACGGCTACTGCGGCGCCGAGTCCGGCAGCGTGCCGGTGTCTGCGGTCTCCCCGTCCATCCTGGTCTCCGAAATCGAAATCGAAAAGAAGGCAAAATCCAACAACCGCCCGCCGCTGCTGCCGCCGCCGACGGAGCTCGAAACCAGGGGGGCAAGACAGTGACCCGCGCCTGGGCCGTCCGCTCGCTCGCACTCGCGGTCTCGTGCCTCGCCGTGTTGGCCCTTGCCCAGCAAGCCGCGCCGCCGCAGTCCGCGCCGCAGGACGATAACCTGCTCCGCGCCATGCGCGATGAGCTGGAGCGCTCGAAGCAAATCTCGCTTCCCAACATCCCTCCGCCCTACTTCGTTCAATATCTGGTCGACCAGGACGACACCTTCATCGTCTCCGCCAGCCTGGGTGGAGTGCTGGAGCGGCGGCACGAGTTGGTGAGGCGGCCGCACATCAGCGTCCGGGTCGGCGATCCCCACTTCGATAATTCCAACTACGCCGGCGGCGGATTCGGCACACGCTACGAGCTGGGCCGGTTTCCGCTCGAAGACAGCTACGACGTGCTGCGGCGGTTCTTCTGGCTGGAAACGGACTCCGCCTACAAGTCCGCTGTGGAGGCCCTCTCGCGCAAGCGGGCCGCGCTGCGCAACGTAACCCAGAACGATCGCCTCGATGACTTCGCGCCCGCGCAGCCCGTCGATCACGTTCGCCCGCTGCCCTCGCTCAAAATCGACGAGGATCTGTGGGCCCGGCAGGTGCGCGCCTGGTCCGCCCTCTTCGCGCAGTATCCCGAGATCCGGTATTCCGAGGTGGAGCTTGAATCGAGCGCCGGCGGCTTCACCATGGTCAACTCGGAAGGCAGCCGGGTGCGCGAGCCCGAGGAAGTGCACCTGCTCCGCGTGCGCGCCTCCGCCCAGGCGCCCGACGGCATGACCGTGCGGGACGCGCTCACTTTTCACGCCCTCGACGTGATGCACCTGCCTTCGGACGCCGAAGTACAGCGCGGCATCCGGCAGCTCGCGGAGCACCTGGTGGCGCTCTCGAAAGCGCCGCCCGGCGAGATCTACAACGGTCCGGTGTTGTTCGAAGGCGTGGCCGGGCCGCAGATTCTGGCCGAGGTGCTCGGCCGCAATCTCGCGCTCCCGCGTCCTCCGGTCCGCGAGGGCGGCCGCGGCGGCGGCTTTCCCCAGGGCGAACTCGAAGGCCTCATCGGCGCGCGCGTTCTCCCCGACTCCTTCGATGTGCTGGACGACCCCACCCAGACCGAGTGGCGCGGCCGGTCCCTGTTCGGCCACTATCAGGTGGACCGCGAAGGCGTTCTGCCCCTGCCCGTAAAAGTCGTGGAAAAAGGGGCGCTCAAGGGCTATTTCCTGACCCGCCAGCCGGTTCGCGGCTACGATCGCTCCAACGGCCGGGCCCGCCTGCCCGGCAATTTCGGCGCTTCCACCGCGGCGATGAGCAATCTCTTCTTCCATTCCTCGGACACGATCCCGGCCGCGGACCTGAAAAAGAAGCTCATCGAGATCTGCCAGGCGCGCGGCAAACCGTACGGCATCATCATCCGCAAAATGGATTTCCCGTCCACCGCATCCATCGAGGAGGCGCGCCGGATGCTGGCTGCTTCGCAGGGCCGAGCCGTCAGCGCGCCGGTCCTGGCGTATAAGGTCTTTCCGGACGGCCGCGAGGAGCTGGTGCGCGCGCTGCGTTTCCGCGCGCTGAATACGCGGTCGCTGAAAGATATTTTGGCGGCGGGCGACGATAGCACTGTCTTCGAGTTCATGGAGAACGCCGCGCCCTTCGCGCTGGTCGGTGGAGCCGGCTACACCGCCGAAGCGGCCGTGATCGCGCCCTCGGTCCTCATCGACGATCTGGAACTGCATCCCGCCGAAGAGGGGCAGCCAAGGCTGCCGCTGGTCTCCCCGCCGGACCTCGCTGCCAGGTAGAGTTCCGTGTTCCGCATCCTCGGCCGCTACATTTTCCGCGAGATCCTCACCAGTTCCGTCCTGGGGACTGTAATCGCGACCTTCGTCGTCTTCCTGCAGCGCGTCGATCGATTATTCGAGGTGCTGGTGTCCGGCAATCCGGACTTCAAGACCGTAGCGCTCCTGCTGGCCTACACCGTGCCCCCGGTGCTGCCGCTCACGATCCCCTTCGGCGTGCTGATCGGCATCCTGGTCGGCCTCGGGCGCATGTCGAGCGATGGCGAAATCGTCGCCATGCGCGCCGCCGGCGTCCCCAGCCGCAAGGTGATCGCTCCCGTGCTGCTGTTCGCGACGCTCGGCACGGCCCTCGCCGGCGTGGCCGCGCTGCGCTGGACGCCCTATGCGCTTCGCCAGTCGACCGACATCCTTTACAACCTGGCCGCCAAGCAAAGCTCGGCCAACATCCAGCCCCGCATCTTCGACGAGAACCTCAACCCGAACACCATCCTTTACGTGGGCGACGTGCGGCCCGGAGACCCGGCGCAGTGGCGCAATATCTTCATCGCGGATGTGACTGACCCGGACCAGCGCAAGAAGGGCATCGGCGGCAAAGCCGACGGCCCGATGATCACCGTCGCGCGCGCCGCGCTCGCCACCTCCGATCCAGTCCATAACCGCATCCAACTCGATCTCAAGGATTATTCGACCCACGAAATGGGCAAGGACGCCATCGCGTACGACGATTCCGCGCCGTCCAAGACCCTGGCGCTCGAAACCAAGCCGCCCGACGAAAAGACCTTCTCGGCCAACTCGATGAACACGCGCGAGCTGATCCGGTACCGCGGCCCCGATTGGATCAACGCCGGAATCGAGCTGCACCGCCGCTTCGCGCTCCCCCTGGCCTGCATCGTGCTTGCCCTGGTCGGCATCCCGGTCGGCATTTCGACGCGCAAGGGCGGGCGCTCGGCGGCGTACGTCAACGCCATCTTTCTCGCGTTCTTCGGCTACTATCTCTCCTCGGTGTCGCTGATCGGCGTGGCGCAGCGGCGCAAACTGCCGATTCCCGTGGCGTCCTGGCTGCCCGATGTCGTGTTCGGCATCGCCGGAATCGTCTTCCTCTTCCGCATGGAACTGCCAGGCGACCGCGACCTCCTCTCGCAGTTCCGCGGCTGGGTGGCGGAGATCTCCGATCGCTTCAAGCGCATCGCCGGCCGCCCGCAGCGAAAACGCGCAGCGTCCTCATCGCCGGGTTGGCGTTTGCCCCTGCTGCCGCAGATCGTGGACATGTACATCCTGTCCAACTTTCTGTTCTATCTGGCGCTGGTGCTGGCGAGCTTCGTTTCGATGACGGAGGTCTTCAACTTCTTCGAATTGATGGGCGATATGCTGCGCAACAGCACGCTCCTCACGATGTTCACCTACCTGTTCTTCCTCATCCCGCAGCTCATCTACCGCCTGCTGCCGATCAGCGTGCTGATGGCCGCGCTGGTGACGCTCGGCGTCCTGAGCAAACAGAACGAGGTGACGGCATTCAAGGCCTGCGGCGTCAGCCTGTACCGGCTGGCGGCGCCCGTGCTGGTCGCGAGCATGCTCTGCGGCGGCGCGCTGTTCGGCTTCGATTACTCCTATGTCCCCGCCGCCAACCGCCGGCAGGACGCACTGCGCGACCAGATCAAAGGCCGCGTCACCCAGACTTATCTCAATCCCAACCGTAAGTGGATCATGGGATCGGATTCCCGGATCTACTACTACAAGTATTTCGACCCGACCGGCAAGGTGATGGTCGATCCCAGCGTATTCGAGCTCGATCCCGCCACCTTCCGGCTGAAGCGCCAGATCCTGGCCCAGCGCGCCGAATGGCGCCCCGCCCTTCACACCTGGATCTTCGAAAATGGCTGGAGCAGCGATTTCGACGGCGTGAAACGCCTGACCCCGCGCAACACATTCCAGGCCACCACGTTCCCCGAACTCACCGAAACGCCGGATTATTTCCTCAAGGAAGCCGTCCAGGAGCGCCAGATGAACTTCCTGGAGCTGCAGAAATACATCGCCGATCTGCAGCAGAGCGGGCTCGTCGATACGCGCAAGCTGCAGGTGCAGTACCACCTCAAGTTCGCCAATCCGCTGTTTGCGCTCATCATGGCGATGATCGCGGTGCCGTTCGGTTTCCTGGTCGGCAACCGCGGCGCGATGACTGGCATCGGACTCAGCATCGTCATCGCGATCTCCTACCTCGGCATTCAGCCGCTGTTCGAGAAAATCGGCGACGTCGGCCTGCTTCCCCCGGCAATGGCGGCATGGTCGCCGGACCTCCTGTTCTGCCTGGTCGGCAGTTATCTCCTGCTCCGCATGCGCTCGTAGCGCCGCGCTACGGCATAACTCGTAGTACCTGCGGTCCAACCCGGGTCGCCGTCTTTCATCCGGTCAACGACCTAGTCTGACGGACTAACTCGCTTGGGGAATTGAATCAGCCGGGACCGGCTGATACTGTTCAACTGGACCGGCAGCACTCCCCTCCGCTGGGGCCCAAAAGCCCGTTTTCGGCTGGCGGTTCCGAGGAGAACGAGAGGCTAAGATGCGCCGGTTTCCATACGCCTGCTTGCTGAACTTTTGTGTGTTTCTCGGCACGCCTTTCCTGCGGGCGAGCGTGCCTCCCGTGCTGCAGATCAGTGACAGCAACGGCGACGTCGTCACGATCGATTCCACCGGCGCGGTGGTCTTTAGCGGCTCCTGTTCACCCGCGACCTGCCAGACCACGCTGGTGCACACCCAGCCGGGCGCGATCGAGTGGGGTGGGACCGTGGGGCCGTTCTCCCTCACCCTCACGGTGGCGGTCACCAAAGCGCCGGCGTCTCCCGCGCCGACAATGGACCTTGCCATCCAGCAGTTGACCTCCGCGACGGGCGGCACGATCAAGTTTCAATGGACCGACACCAATTTCACCACGCCGTCGATCACCGGGACGACGCTGGAGACCAATGGCACGATGTTCGGCAACGATACCGCAAGCTTCGTGGCCTACACCGATAACAGCAATGCTCCGTTTGGCACGGGTATCCCGGTAGGGCCGCCCTTGACGGTCACTGGCAACGGTCTTACCAGCATCAATGTCAGCGAAAGCGGATCCGGCCCTACGGCGGTACCGTTTTCCATCACCGAGGTCGCGACCATTACTCTGGGCCCCGGCGGTTCCTTTGCGGCAGACGAACTGTTTAATGCCGTACCCGCCGCCCTAAACCTGCCTTGCCCCATAAATACCGGGCAGGTGGGCGTGCCTTACACCTCCACTCTGGCGGCCACGGGCGGGGTGCCGCCCTTTACGTATTCGATCAGTTCCGGCAGCCTGCCGCCGGGCTTAACATTGAACCCATCGACCGGCCTCATCAGCGGTACTCCCACGGTCGCGGGTACTTTCACGTTCACCGTTCAGGTTACCGATGCAACCGGCGCGGTGACAACCACGAACTGTTCCATCGTAATCAGCGCGCCGCTGAGCAATAACTGCGTCACTTCCGCGGCAACGTTAGTCTTTCCGTCAGGACCAGTGCCCGAAAACGCATTCCTGATCCGCTACGCCGCCAACCTCGATCACGGGGATTCGACGGTCGAGGTGACCAATTACGGCCTCAACGGCGCGCCGCTGCAGGGGCCCGGATTCGGAGCCGCGGTCGGGAATATCTGTGTGAATATTTATGCCTTCGCCCCGGATGAGCAGTTGGTGTCGTGCTGCTCCTGCCTCGTGACCCCCAATGCCGTGGTGCGGTTGTCCGTCTTGAACGATCTGCTGTCCAACCCGTTGACCCCGGTCAGGCCGACATCGGCGGTAATCAAGCTGGTAAGTTCGGCGCCCGGCACCACCAGCCTCACGGGCGGTATGTCCGCCTGGGGCACCACGCTCCATCCGCTGAACACCACCGGAACGGCTTTCGGCTTGACCGAGACGCCGTTCACACCCGCCAAGCTGAGCTCCGGGGAACTGGCGAGCATCACCAACCGCTGCGCCAACAATCTGGCCAACGGCAGCGGCTCCGGCGTTTGCAGCGCCTGCCGGCTTTTGGTTCCCGCGGGAGCGGCAAACCAGTAACCGGACCGGCTGAAGAGAACTCCCCGCTCCCGCGTATGCCCGGAGACCGCTTGCGCACCACCTGCGATGCAATCCGGCTAGTCTGCCGGGCTAAGTCTCCTGGGGAATTGTGTAAACTTTCGTCCAACTGGTAGTCTCCATCTGGAGCTGTAGATGTATGCGATTGTATAAGACGCCGTTACTCCTCGTGGGGACCCTGCTCTTAGTTGCCAATGCCCGGGCCAACACGACGCCCCCGGCTAACTGCGTACCGTTCCCGGTGGTCTTCACGGCCGGAACAGGGGGGCCGTCCCCTGTTTCTTGCCCACCTTTTACGGTGCCCGGCGGAGTTCTAACCGGCGTCACGCTGTCTTACGAGGCCGACTATCAGTTCGGCGGCAACGGCACGAATTCGGTCAACGTCACTTTTGCCCCCGCCGGCCCCGCCGGTGTCACCTGGTCGCCTGCCAGCGTGACCCTGACGGTGACGGGCGGCGTTTCTTCCGGGACTCCGCCGACCGGCAGCGCGACCGCCACCGCCGGAGTTTCCAATGCGGCCTTCGCATCGGCGTTCACCGTGAACCTCAGCTCCGCGGTCGTGCAGGGTAGCGTCGCGGATTCGTCCGGGGCCGTGTCGATTGTCTACACATATACGCCTCCTCCGACGCTTACCCTCTCCTGTTCGGCTGGCGGCTCGCTTCCCTCCGGCCAGGTCGGCACGCCCTATAGCGCGTCGCTGTCAGCGGCCGGCGGCGTTCCGCCCTACACGTTCGCGATCACCGGCGGGAGCCTGCCGCCTGGTCTGACACTCAACACCTCGACCGGCGCCATCACCGGCACGCCCACGACCACCGGAACGTTCACTTTCACGGCACAGGTCACCGATGTCACCGGCGCCGTCACAACGTCCGGATGTTCCATCGTGATCGGCTCTGCGCCGCCGCCGCCGACTACGGGCTGCAACAACTCCGCCGCGACCCTCGTCTTTCCCACCGGGCCGGTGCCGGAGAATGCCTTCCTGATCCGTTACGCCGCCAACCTCAATGCGGGCGATTCGGTCGTCGATATTACCAACTACGGCCTCAACGGCGCGCCGATTCAGGGCCCCGGTTTCGGAAGTTCGGTCGGTAATATTTGCGTCAACGTGTACACGTTTGCGCCGGACGAGCAGTTAGCCTCCTGCTGCTCCTGCCTGGTGACTCCGAATGCCGTGGTCTCGCTATCGGTGAATCGGGACCTGCTCGGGATGGCGTTGACCCCGGCCGTCCCGACTTCGGTGGTGATCAAACTCGTAGCTTCGACGCCCGGCGCCAACACCCTGACCGGCGGCATGGCCGCCTGGGGCACGACTCTCCATCCCCTGACCGCCGCCAACCCGGCAATTCGCCTGACCGAAACGCCCTTCACTCCCGCGACGCTTAGCGCCGGCGAGTTGGCCAGCATCACCGGCCGCTGCGCTTCCAATATCGCCAACGGCAGCGGTTTCGGGATCTGCGCCGCTTGCCGGGCCGGCGCTCTGGGCGCGAATAACAAGTAGGCCGCGCGCATTCCGCCCCTTAAGGCCGTACACGGAGTCGTTGCCCGCGGCGGGCCACGAGCAGAAGCGTGCCCGTCGCGAGCAGCACGATTGAGCCGGGCTCCGGTGTTGGCGCCGCGACCGGAGTGGTGCCGTTATCGATGAAGTATGTCGGTCCCGAAGGATCGTATCCGGGATCGCCCGGCGACGGGGTGAAGGTTGCGCTGCTCGAAGCCTCCGGCCCCGTGTCCGAGACGAACGCCAGGCTGGTGGAATCGAGCGCCGGGGGGGACGGCACATAGGCTGCGGACCCCGGCATGTTGCCGGCGAAGAAGAACACGTTACCCGCCCCATTGAAAATCAGGATCTCCATGGGGAGATCGCTGAAGTTCGGGTCGGTCAGCACCAGGCTGCCCTCCTGTCCGCTGAACGGCAGGTTATAGGTCAGGGCCGAATACGTGTTCGTGCCATCGTAGTAGTTCGAAAGATATCCCGAAATCGGCGTGGAGCCGAACAGGCCGTTTCCGAACTGATCGATCTGGATCGTGTCGCCCTGCAGAGGGGTAGTGACCGCTGCACAGATTGCGGCCGCCAGAACGCACATTCTCTGTCCCATCGCATCCTCCTATTTCACCGAAACCGGCGTGCTGATCGACCGTGTCAAGCCGCTCAGAGTGTCGAAAATCTCGGCTGACGCGAAGCAGCTTTCAAAGAGCAGAACCCCACCGGAGATACTTCCAAGCGACGGTGGCGGTCCGCCTGGCACGGTCGGCGCCACGGTATTCAGAACCGGCCGAATTTGAAATGCGGCTCCACGGGTTGCCCGGATCCGTGCATGGCGGGACACCCGGGCAGACCCGAATCCGGAAACGCAAGAGCGCCGTTCAGGTCCCAATTGAAAGGATTGCTGACCGGGGTGGAAGCGCCGGAAACATGGTGAAACGCTCCCACGGAAAACGAGGTCGGCGGCGTGCCGTTGGCGATATTGTCCTGCACACCGCTGGTGTGGGTGTAGCTGACATAGCCGTACTGCACATATGCCATAGTTCCTTCGCCTGGGTATTCCTGATAGAGCAGATTGTTGAACGTGTTCCAAAACAGCGGATACGTTCCGAAGTGCCCGTAGTCGATCGTCATGCAGTCCGCTACCGGCGTCGGACCGCTCTGCCCCCAGCCAGGCGCCGCTCCGATTAGCGTCCCAGCCGCCAGAATCCATTTCGTCCAGCTCACAGATCCTCCTCCGATGTGGCTTTCGCCGTGTGTTGCGAAAGTACCATGTATACTGGAGCGGATCGGGAGTAATATAGGGTTCCAGCAGGGGTAACGGGCATCTGTATCCCCGCGGTAGTTTGCTGGATTAGCACGGCTTAACGGGCAAATGCTGCAAGACCACAGCGGGCACGGCCGGACACCGGCCGCGGCGGATCCGGCTCTGATCCGCGCCTGTCTCGACCGCATTCTGGCCAGCGCGGAATTCGAACGCGCAGGCCGCGTCCGGCTGCTCCTCGAGTTCCTGGTCCGGCAGTGCCTCGAAGGCCAGTCCGACGGCCTCAAAGAATCGCTCATCGGCGTCGAAGTCTTCGGCCGCGATCCCGGATACGACCCTAAAGCCGAGCCGGTTGTGCGCGTCACAGCCGGCCGGCTGCGCGCCAAGCTGGAGGCATACTACGAACGCGAAGGCCTCCGCGACGCGGTCCGCATCGCCATCCCCAAGGGCGGCTACGTCCCCACTTTCGAAACGCTTCGCACGGAACCCGCCGAGGCCGCCGTACCCGCCCGGCCCCGCCGCGGCGCACGGTTCGCGGCCGGCGCCGCCATCCTGCTCCTCGCCGCCGCAGCCGCCGCACTCAAACTGGCCGGCACCTCCTCGCCCCCGGCCTTCGACAACCTGCGCCCGTTTGTCACCGGAAAGGGAGCCCCCACACACCCCTCATTCTCTCCTTCCGGCGATACCCTTGCCTTCGAGTGGGAAGGTCCCGGCGACCGCTTCATCAACGTCTACCTGCAGCGCCTCGACTCCAGCAGCCCGGTCCGCTTTACGCACGACGACGCCAACTCCACCTGGCCCGTCTGGTCGAAGGACGGCCGCGAAATCGCTTTCCTGCGACAGCTCAGCCCCGTGCGCATGGCCATCGTTTCCGTGCCGCTCTCCGGCGCGGGCGAGCGCGTCTGGACCGAAGTCGAGAAAGGCGATATGGACCGCCCGCGCCTCGATTGGTCCCCGGACGGAACCTGGTTCGCGACCGCCCAGCGCGTCGGCGGCATCCAGTCCATCCTGCTCTTCTCCCGCTCGACCGGCGAGCGCCGCGTCCTGACCCGCACGCCCGCGGGCTGGCGCGGCGACAGCGAACCCGTCTTCACCCCCGATGGCAAACAGGTTGCCTTCCGGCGCACCCAGCCCGCATCGGGACTCGAAGACATCTACATCGTCCCCGTAACCGGAGGCGAACCGCGCCGCCTTACGTTCGATAATCGACCCATCTCGGCGCTCGTTTTCACCCCGGATGGAGGCCTCGTGTTTTCCTCCAAGCGCGCCGGCACCATTCGAGGATTGTGGTGGCTGCCTCCCGGCGGAGGCCGGCTGCGCCGCCTCACGTCCACCGCCGTAGATGCGGGTTCGCCTGCGGTCTCTCGGGACGGCAGGCACGTGGCCTTCGTCAAGGTCCTGTTCGACACCGACATCTGGCGCGCTGATACCGGCTCGGCCGCCGCAAGCCCCGCCAGCCTGATCGCGTCCGACCTCCCCGACAGCAGCCCGCAATTCTCGCCCGACGGCCGCCGCATTGCGTTCCTCAGCTCCCGCGACGGCGCGCCGGAGATCTGGACCTGCGACGCCCGCGGCGCCAACTCCGTGCGTCTCACCAATGCCGCGGGAGCCGCCGTCGGTCTGCCGCAATGGTCGCCGGATGGGCAGTCGATCGCCTTCGAGTCCTATCCCAAGGGGCAGGCGGAGATCCACGTCGCGCCGGCGGCGGGCGGCCCCGAGCGCACGCTGGTCTCGGGCGCCTACGACAATACCGTGCCGCGCTGGTCTGCCGACGGCCGCGCGATCTACTTCGCCAGCAACCGGGCGGGGCGAATGCAGCTCTGGCGCATCAACCTCGGCGACCGCAGCGAATCGCTCGTCGTAGACGATGGCTATGCCGCCACTGAATCTCGCGACGGCCGCACGCTCTACTTCACGCGCCGGTCCGGCCCCGGCATCTGGAGGGTGGCCCTGGCCAACGGCTGGCCCGGGGGCGACCCGGTCCGCGTCCTCCCCGATGCCCGCCAGGACTGGGGCA
>Ga0070740_10005963_pt1 | contig 10966 bp, 13 predicted proteins | sample Coa_R2_FD_67286 | JGI IMG/M metagenome (GOLD analysis project Ga0070740, IMG submission 67286) | Surface soil microbial communities from Centralia Pennsylvania, which are recovering from an underground coalmine fire - Coalmine... | ecosystem: Environmental > Terrestrial > Soil > Unclassified ...
AGCTTGCGCGCCGAGCCCTTGAGCACCTCGTGCCCGAGCGTCACCTGCCCGTCGCCCGCCATTACGACCTTATTGTCCCGGCGCACGCACAGGACGGTCGTCGACCGAATCTTTTGTTTCATGAATTTGCAACTTCATTTTAGCCTAGAGTTCCCCGCGAACCGGCCAAGTGGCGGATCTCTTAGAACCTCCGCGAGGGCCGCGAGTACCATCACAACCTGACGACGGGCCAAGGGGTTCTCCCGGCAGGTCGGGATCCGCAACCAGGTCGCCCCGCAGATCGGCGACTCAGCCGCGACCACCGGCCGGCCTTCAGCTCAGCGACGGTCTGAGAAAATCGGACCTTCCCTCTAAGCCGGCGGAGCCGCGCAGAAGCACGCGCGGCCGCAAGCTGGTACGCGGTGCGTGCGGTTTGCGTGTTACGGCGCTGCTTGCCTCCCCGGCCCGTTCCCGCAGTTCCGCCGCTGCGTCGATTGTGTTCCTGTGGCCGGTCTCTATGCATGCTCAGTTTACTTAGTGGCCGCCGGCCCGCCCGAACCGTTCTCCATCCGGAAAATCTTCTCGATGGGTTCGCCGAAAACCGCCGCGATCTTGAACGCGAGCGGCAGGCTCGGATCGTAGCGGCCCGTTTCGATGGCATTGACCGTCTGGCGCGAGACTCCCAGACGCGCGGCAAGATCCGCCTGCGACCAGTTGCGCCGGGCACGCAGCACCCGAAGCTCGTTCGTCACCGGTGCCGCCGCGCAAGGAAATAGAGAAAAGTGCCCCGCAGGCCCTCCACGCACGCCAGACCGCAAATCACCAGCAGGGGATGAACGCTGAGATCGTAGGCCAGAATGATTCCCATCGCGAACATCATCGCGACCGCGGCGAACAGGTACGCCCAGAGCACGGACTCCAGCAACAACTTCCGGGTGAATTCGTCCACTGCGGCCAGATAGCGCCGAAACTCGGAGGCTATATAAAGGATCGCCAGGCCGGGAGCGATCGCGGTAACCGGCCTGAGGTTGAGCGCGCTTCCGCCAAGGGTTCCCATCACCAACGCCCCCAGCGCGATCGCGCAGCGCCTTCGGTAGCGCCGTCCGGCCGGATCCGAGCCCAGCACTCCCCATCCGAGAATCAGGCTGGCGGGCCAGCCCGTGTTATCGCCAGGCGGTACGCTTCCAGGGTTGCCGTCTGCCATGAAATCCTCCTGGCCGAACTGTAAAGCAAACTTTCCATTTTGTCAAGCTACTTAGATGCCAGGGTATGGGGTTGCGAATGGCTACTGTGCCGCCGCAGGCTACACTAGAGTCTGAGCCGCGGAAAGCGCCAACCGTCTTTTTGCGGCCGAGTTGCGTCTACCCACCAGGAGCCAGAGAACTTGATCTTTCGGGCGGTCGAGGACAGCGACCTGATCCGCCAGGCGGCCCGGGGCAGCGTGGAGGCTTACAACCTCCTCGTCTCCCGGTGGGAGAAACGTGTCTATAACTACCTCCTGCGCCTCACCCGCAACCGCGAAGATGCTCTGGATTTGACGCAGGACGTGTTCCTCAAGGCTTACCAGAACCTCAAAAAGCTCGACGACCCGGCGCGGTTCGCTCCGTGGCTGTACCGCATCGCGCACAACGAGGCCTATTCCCTCTTTCGCAAGCGCCGGCCGGAGAGCGATCACGAAGAGGTCACACCGGAAGCCACCGAAACCGGCGTCAGCGTCGCCGGGACGTCCGTTTTCCCCATCGAACTCAGCCTGGCGGTGGCCGCCGCGCTCGATCGCCTCTCGCACGATCAGCGCGAAGCCGTCGTCCTCAAGCATTACCAGGGCTTCAAGTTCGAGGAGATGGCGGAAATCCTGGGCTGCCCGGTATCCACCGTCAAGTCCCGCCTGTATACGGCGCTCGAGCTGTTGAAGGCCGAGCTGGCTCCCGTGAAAGCACGAGGTTTGTCATGAGTGCCCCGAGTTGCTCGCCATTCGATCTCAAAGATTATTTTTACCGGGAGCTGGCTGACCCGCAGCGGCTCCAGGTGGAAACGCATATCAGAGTTTGCGCGGCCTGCCGCGAAGAGCTGGACCGGCTGGGTCAGACGGAACATGCTCTCTTCGCGCTCCGGGATGAGGAGATTCCGCAGCGGATCGGCTTCGTTTCCGATCCGGTCTTCGAGCCCTCGCCGTGGCGCCGCGCGTTGGCTTCGTTTTGGAATTCCGGGCCGCGGCTCGGGTTCGCTTCGGCCGCCATGCTCTCGGCGGCGCTCGTCGTGTTTGCCCTCGTCCGGCCGGCTCCCGCACCGGTGGTGAGGGTGGCCGCAGCAGGGGCTCCACCGGCAGTCGTCACCGCGCCGGCGGTTTCGGAGGCGGCGATTCAGGCGCGCATCGATGCCGCGGTGGCCAAGGCCGTAGCGCCGATGGAAGTCCGCCACGAAGCCGAGATGCGCCAGGTTAAGGCCGATCTCGAAGGCGCGCGTCAACGCCTGATTCTGGCCGCCGAGGAATACGATTACAACCATAAGAAAGAAGCCTCCGCGATGATCAGCGCCGGCTTGTACGCCCCGCCGCAGCACGGCACAGGAGAAATTCGATGAAAGCCCCCCACCGGTTCTACGCCCTCGCCCTCCTGGCTCTGCCGCTGGGCGCCCAGATGGCATCACGCGCTGCTGTCCCGCCGGCCGCCGGCGTCGCGGCCCAGCGGGTTTCGATCAGCAATCTCTACACCATCGAGCGCGCGTGCGACGACCGCCTGCGCGGCATCGGCGAGCCCAATACCGTGGATATCCTGGGCGCCACCCGTGGGCTGTATCTCGATGGCTACGGCGTGGTCTTCACCTCCGAAGTCGGTCTGGTGACGCCCCCCGCCGTTTACCCGTTTCACCCCACCATCACGCCGCAGGAGAAGCTGCAGGTCCACCAGAAGAAACTGCAGCGGCTACCGGTCCTCAGGACCACGATGCGGGAGATCCTGCGCTCCGCCGCGAGCAGCCTGGCCGGCGTGCCGGATACGCAGCAGATCGTGCTGGCCGTCCGCCTCGATTACATGAAGTGGGAAGACACTTCCGGCCTGCCCGCCATGATCCTGATGAGGGCCGACCGCAAATCGGCTCTCAGCGGCGACGTTACGGTCGAAGAGCAATAACCGTGTCCGCCTTCCCGCAATCCGAGCCCGTCGGGGCCGGCGATGCCCAGCCCATGCCGGACGCAACTGGCCAGCCCGAGGCCCCCGCGCGCGCCTTCGAGCGACTGGGCGAAATCCTGATCGCGCGCGGCAAGATCGGACCGGACGACCTCGCGCGGGCCCTCGAGCTCCAGCAGGAGCGCGGCGATAAACTCGGCAAGATCCTGGTCGATATGGGCCTCGTCGCCCAGCGCGACATGCTCGCGGCGCTCTCCGACCAGATCGGGCTTCCGCTGGTCACGATCGACGGTCCGCCGCCCTCGGCGCCGGAGATCGACAGCCTCTCGCACCGATTTCTGCGGCAGGCGCGAGCGTTCCCGATCGCCATCGCCGATTCCACCCTCACGCTCGGCATGGCCGACCCGCTCGATTTCGAGACCATCGCCGCGGTGCGCAACTTCTCCGGCTTCGACGTGCGCCCGGTGCTGGTCGCCGAGCAGGAAGTGGTCGACGCGATCGAAAAGCACTACGGCGAGGCCGATTCCGGCGCGCTGGCCACCGAGGGACTCGATACCGACGCTATCGCCGATCTCGAACACCTGCGCGATATGGCCAGCGAGGCGCCGGTCATCCGCCTGGTGAACGCGATGATCGCCTCGGCCATCGAGATGCGCGCCAGCGACATCCACATCGAGCCATTTGAGAAAGAATTCCGGGTGCGCTTCCGCATCGACGGCGTCCTCTATAACCAGGAAGCGCCGCCGCGCGAGCTGAAAGCCGCGGTGATCAGCCGCCTCAAGCTGATGGCGAAGCTGAATATTGCCGAGCGGCGCCTGCCGCAGGACGGCCGCATCAAGCTGAAACTGCTGGGCCGCGAGGTCGACCTGCGCGTTTCCACGCTGCCGACGCTTTACGGCGAAAGCCTGGTGATGCGCCTGCTCGACCGTTCCACCGGCGACCTCTACGACCTGCGCCGGCTCGGCTTCGACGACCGGATGCTGGCCCAGATGGAGCACTTCACGAGCCTGCCCTACGGCATGTTCCTGGTGACCGGGCCTACGGGCAGCGGCAAGTCCACGACGCTTTATTCGGCTCTCAAGCGCATCAATCTGCCGGACAAGAAGATCATCACGATCGAGGATCCGGTAGAGTACCAGATGGACGGCATCAACCAGTTGCACGTGAACCCGCAAATCGGGCTGACGTTCGCGGCCGGGCTGCGCCACATCGTGCGCCAGGACCCGGACGTGATCATGGTCGGGGAAATCCGCGACCGCGAAACCGCGGATATCGCGATCCGTGCGGCCCTCACCGGCCACCTGGTATTTTCGACCCTGCACACCAACGATGCGCCGAGCGCCATTACGCGCCTCACCGATATGGGCGTGGAGAATTACCTGCTTAGCTCGTCGATTGTCGCCGTGCTGGCGCAGCGGCTCGTGCGCGTGATCTGCCCGGCTTGCAAAACGGCGGCCGGCCACGCGCTCGCGCCGGATGGCGAGCTGATCGAGGTTTTCCGCGGCGCCGGGTGCTCCGAATGCGGCGGCCGCGGTTATGTTTCGCGGGTCGGCATTTTCGAGATGATGCCCGTGACCGACGATATGCGCAAGCTGATCGTGAGCAATGCCGATGCGTCTGTCCTGACCCAGGCCGCCCGCCGCAACGGCATGCGGAACCTGCGCGAGGACGGCTGGCTCAAGGTGCGGGATGGCGTGACGACCGTGCAAGAGGTGATGCGTGTCACGCAGGAGCTGTAGGATGCGAGGGCTGGGGATTGGGGGTTGGGGATTGGGGAGCGGCAGTGCGGCGCTTGCCGAGGCGGCATAAATGGCCACGACCTTCTTTTTCCGCGCCGTCGCCTCGGACGGCAAGATCCGCACAGGATCGCTCACGGGCGAAAACGAGAAGCTGATTGCGCGGGAACTGCGCAAGCAGGGGCTCACGCCGGTCTATGTCGGGGTCGCTCCCAAGGGCAGCTCGATCGAGATCAAGCTGCCGACCTTCGGCAAGTCGGGGCGCCGGCGCGACGTGCTCTTCTTCACCCAGGAGCTTTCGACGCTGCTCAATTCCGGCGTCCCGCTCGACCGCGCGCTCTCCATCACGGCCGAGATCACGGTTCGGCCCTCGTTCCGCTTCGTCGTTCTCGATGTGCTGCGCGTCCTTAAGGGTGGCAAGTCGATGGCGGACAGCCTGGCCACCCACCCGGAATACTTCGGCGACCTTTACGTGAACATGGTCCGCGCCGGCGAAGCCTCGGGCGCGCTGGCGGTCATCTTCGAGCGCCTCGCCGAATTCGAGCGCACGCGCGATGACCTGCGCAATTACATCATCTCCTCGATGGTGTACCCGGCGCTGCTGGCCTGCGTGGGCATGGCCTCAATCCTCCTGCTCCTCACCTTCGTGGTGCCGCGCTTCGCTTCGATCTTCAATGACACCACGATGAAGATCCCCACGCCCACCAAGATCATGCTGCAGGTCTCGAACGTGATTCGCGCCTGGTGGTGGGTGGGGGCGGGAGCGTTGGCCGCTTTCGCCGCCGCATGGCGCGGCTATACCGCGACGAAGCAGGGCCGCTTCTGGTGGGACGGGTTCCGGCTGAAAACTCCGCTGCTCGGCCCCGCGCTGCTCAAAGCCGAAACCGCGCGTTTCGCGCGCGCCATGGCGACGCTGGTGGCGAACACCGTGCCGCTGGTGCAATCGATTGCAATCGCCGGCGCGACGCTCAACAACTGCACGATTGCAGCGGCGCTCGAGGGCGTGGCGCAGGGGGTCAAGCGCGGCGAGGGAATCGCCAGCCCGTTGCGCAAGGCCGGCGTGTTCCCGCCGCTTGCCGCGCACCTCCTCACCGTCGGCGAGGAGACCGGCCGGCTCGACCACATGTTCGCCCGCATGGCCGATATCTACGAAGCTGATACCCGCGCCGCCATCCGGCGCTTCACCGCCCTGTTCGAGCCCCTGATCATCCTGACCATGGGGATTGTGGTAGGCTCTCTGATCCTGAGCATGCTGCTGGCGATTACCAGCATCAACGACGTGCAAATATGAGCAAACGAAGAATCCTCCGACGCCGCGAGGCCGGCGTCACCCTGATCGAAATGCTGGTGGTGGTCGCCATCATCGGCCTGTTTGTGGCCATCGTGGCGCCGAACATGTTCAAGCAGGCGGATAAGGCGCGCATTACCGCTGCGCACGACCAGATCCGCAGCTTCATGACCGCGCTCGGCTCCTACAAGCTGGATACCGGCGTCTTCCCGACGACCGAGCAGGGGCTTGCAGCGCTCCGGGTGAAGCCTTCCGATGACATCAATGGCTGGAACGGGCCATACATGCCGCAGGAAATTCCCAAGGACCCCTGGGGCCACGACTATGTTTATAAGTACCCGGGCGACCACGGCGACGAGCCGGACATCATCTCTTACGGAGCCGACGGCCAACCCGGCGGCGAAGGCATCAATGCCGACGTCCTCAGTTGGAAGAACCAGTAGGGCGAGCGCCCGGGGCGGACGCTCGGGCGTGACCCTGATCGAGATGCTGGTGGTCGTCGCGATCGTCGGAATCATCGCGTCGATCACGGCGCCTTCGGTCGCAGCGGGGCTCGATGCGGTGCGCATGGCCTCCGCCACCGAATCCGTGGCGGCGTTCCTCAACGCCGCGGTGAACCGGGCCGAGCGGCGGCAGCAGCCGGTCGAGCTCGTCATTTCCCCCAGGGAGAACCGGCTGGCGATTTACACCAACGAACCGGGCTTCACCCGCGAGCTCGACCTGCCGGACGGCATCTCCATCGACGGCGTTCTTCCCGAGGACAACGCCGGCGCCGGAGACGTGCGGCGCCTCATCCTCATGCCCGGCGCATCGGTGCCCGGCATTTCCATCCGCCTCGCCAACCGGCGCGGCGGCAGGCGGCTGGTGCATCTCGACCCCATGACCGGTTTTCCCCGGACGGAGATCGTGGCATCCGAATGAGCTCCCGCGGCTTTACCCTGCTCGAAATGCTGGTCGCGACCACCGTCATGGCGGTGGCGATCGTGGGTCTACTGACCGGCCTTTCGACCACCACGCGCAACGCCGCGCGGCTGCGCGATTACGACCGCGCCGTGCAGCTCGGCCGCGAGCGCATGAACGAGCTGATGGTGGATCCGGCGGTGCCCCACAACGGCCAACTCTCCGGCATGTTCGACCCCAACCAGACCGGAGGCCTCGAATCCGGCTGGAGGGCCAGGGTGAGCACGTTCGAGATGCCGCCCGGGATCCGTCTGAACGATCCCGCATTGGACCGCTTGGAGCTGGAAATCTGGTGGAAGTCCGGCGAGACGACCCGCACGTTCACGCTGGACGGCTACCGCCTCCGCCCCATCACGATGGACGACCTGAACGCGCCGCCGGGAATTCAGCCGGGAGCCCGGAAGGGAGCGCAGAAATGAGCGCGCGCCGCCTGAACCCGCGCGCCGGCGTCACGCTGCTCGAAGTGCTGATCGCCGTCACCCTGCTGAGCCTGCTGACCGTGGGGATGTTCCTGGCGCTCCGAATCGGGCTTTCCGCCTTCGCGCGCACGGATAGCAAGCTGATGGAGAACCGCCGCGTCGCCGGGGCGCAGCGCATCATCGACCAGGAATTGGAGGGCCTGATCCCTGCCCGCGTGAACTGTGGGCCGCCGGACGGCCCGCCCGGCCAGCCGGCGATCCTGTTCCAGGGCCTCTCGGACACCATGACGATGGTTTCAGGCTTCTCTCTGCAAGCCGCGTGGCGCGGCCGGCCGCAGGTGCTGCAGTTTCTGATCGGCCCCTCCGATCAGGGCGAAGGTCTCCGCCTGATGGTCAATGAGACTCCGTATCTCGGCCCGGTTTCGAGCGGCGCGCTATGCACCGGCGTGGTACCCGATCCGCAGACCGGCATCGGCCTGCCGCAGTTTCTGCGGCCCTCAGCCGGGCCCGCGACCTTCGTCCTGGCGGACCACCTGGCTTACTGCCGGTTCAAATACCTCACCCCCGGTTCCCTGCCCGGGCAGCCGCCCACCTGGCAGCCCGGTTGGGGCAGCGCCGGCTGGCCCTCCGCGATTCGGATCGAAATGGCGCCCGCACAGCCTTCGGTGGGGCAATTGCAGCCCATCACCGTCACAGCACCCGTCTATATCAACCGCGTACCGGAGGTGATGTATACCGACCGGTAACCAGCGTCGGCCCGTGGCCAAATGGCGAGGCAGCCGCGAGGGGGGCTCGGCGCTCCTCATGGTGCTGTGGCTTTCCGCGGCGCTGGCCGCGATCGGCTTCTCGCTGGCTGCGACCGTTCGCGGAGAGGCGGAACGCACCGGGACGGCGCTCGACGGCCTCCGTTCCTATTACCTGGCCGCCGGCGGAGTCCAGCGGTGCGCGGCAGAGTTACTGTGGTCCCGGATGTACACCGATCCCAACCAGCGCCCGATCCCACAGGGCGCCACCTCGGTCCGGTACGATTTCCCCTCCGGGATCGTGCGGGTGGAAATCCTCCCCGAAACGGGCAAGCTCGACGTCAATCACGCCCCGATCGAGGATCTGGTGCGGCTGCTGGCCGCGCTCGGCGTTCCCACCGGCCGTGCCGAACAGATCGCAGCGGCCATCGACGACTGGCGCCGCCCGAACGGGCCAGGCGCTTTCGACGGCTTTTATGCGGCCCAGGTCCCGTCTTTTCGCGCGTCCCATACGTCTTTTCAGGAGATCGAGGAATTACTTCTGGTGCAAGGCGTTACGCCCGAACTCTTCTACGGAACCTACGTCCCGGCCGATGCCTGGGACGGGCCGCCGCCGGTTACCGCGGAGGGCGCTCCGGCCGGCCGGCTCATCCCGCGCGGCGGCCTGATCGACTGCCTCACGGTCTACGGCTCGGGTGGCCAGGTGGATGCCAACACGGCCGCCCCGGCGGTATTGGCGGCCGTCGGCCTGCCTCCCTTCGCGGTCCAGGCGCTTCTCACGCGCCGCGCCCAGAAGCCGCTGACCCAAGGGGAGCTGGGCGAGTTTCTGCAATCCGTGGGCGCACCCGGCGACCGGCTCCGCGTGGACGGCAACTGGATCGCGACGCTGCGCGCCACCGCCCGGCTGCGGCTGCAGGACGGCAGCTTCTCCGACCTCAAGCGCACCGTGGCCATGCAGGTGCGCCTCATGCGGGACAGCGCGCGGAATCCCATCGAAGTGTTGCGCTGGTACGACACCGCCTGGAGCAACTGACCCCACAATGCCCCTCGCACTCGCCCTGCCCCAAAGCGTCCATAATGACCTCCGCAAGCTGCTTGCCTTCGGCGCCGGTGTCGGCATCGCAATCGATGCGCAGTCGCTCGAAGTGGTGGCTGCCCGCGTCCGGCCATCGAAAATCACGGTGCTCGGCCGGCTGAGCATTGCCCATTTCGCGGACCGTCCCGCGGCGGAATGGGGCGCGGAATATGCCCGGTTCCTGAAATCACTCGGCGTGGGCCATCTGGCGGCCACCGTGCTGCTGCCGCGGCGGGAGGTCATCGTCCGGCACCTGGCTCTCCCCGGCGTTTCCGGCAAGGACCTGGAAGGCGCGATCCGCTTCCAGCTCGATAACCTGCATCCGTATGGCGAGGAAGAAATCGAGTGGGGCTGGTCGCCGCTGGCGTTCGGGGCCGTGCTGATCGGCGTGGTGCGCCGGGAAGTGGTGGACCGCTACCATCGCCTGTTCACGGAAGCCGGCATCGCTGTGGCGAGCTTCACGTTTTCGGCTGCCGCGGTCCACGCCGCCATCCGGCTGAACGGCCACGGGCAGGCCTCCAACTTCGTCGCGCTGGGGCGCTCCGGCTCGGGCGCCGTCGAGGTGTACGGGGAAAGCCAGGCGCGGCCGGTGTTTTCCGCGGAATTCGCGCTGCCCCCGGCGCGCGCGGCTTCGCTCGCGCTCGCCGAACTGCGGCTGCCGCCCGAGACAGCGCCGGTGGCTCTCGAAGAGATCCTGCCCAAGCCCGCCGTGAACCCGGTGGAAAATGACGTTTCCCGCAACGCACTGCCGTACGCGACGGCGCTGGCTGGGGCCTGTCCCAGACTGGCGCCGTCCGCGAACGTGCTGCCTGCGGACCGGCGCCGCGCCAATTCCCGCGCGGCGCTGATCCCGACGTTGATTCTTGCCGGCGTGGCGCTGCTGGCGGCTGCTGCGGTGCTCGTGTGGCAAAGCTACGCGCAGCGGCGTTATCTGGCGGAGCTGAATGCGGAGATCGCGAAAATCGAACCGCAAGCGCGGCGCGCGGAGGCGCTCGACCGCGAAATCGCCAAGGCGCGCGCCCGGGCTGCGCTGCTCGACCGTTTCCGTTCCCAGACCAAGGACGACCTGGACGCTTTGAACGAGCTTACCCGCATCATCGCGCCGCCCACGTGGACCAACGCGATCGACCTCAGCCGCGACATGGTGCGAATCACCGGAAATGCGCCGCAGGCCTCCCCGCTCGTGAAGATTCTGGATTCCTCGCCGCTGTTCGGCAACTCCGCGCCGGAGTTCATCGTGCGCGCCCCGAACGGTTCGGGCGAGAATTTTCAGATCCACTCGGTGAGAAAGGCGGCGAAATGAGGGGCACGCTGGGACACAACGCTCGGCGCCACCGGCAGGAGGTCTTCGCATGAACGGGCAGATCGACCGCCGGCTGCTGCTGCTGCTCGGAGCGATGATGCTGGCCGTGCTGCTGCGGTACACCTTGTTTTCCGGCGGCCAGGCGCCGCGGGTGGTGGCCGCCACGCCGGCCGATTCCATTGCCACGGCGGAGCGGCGCCTGGCCCGGCTGCGCGAGGAGGCCGCCACCGTCCCCGCCAAGGAAAAGATGCTTAAGCAGGCGCAGGCCGAGCTCGAGGCGCGCGAGAAGGGCCTCATCAAAACCGAAACCGGCCCGCAGGCGCAGGCGCACCTGCTGG
>Ga0070740_10005965_pt1 | contig 10964 bp, 7 predicted proteins | sample Coa_R2_FD_67286 | JGI IMG/M metagenome (GOLD analysis project Ga0070740, IMG submission 67286) | Surface soil microbial communities from Centralia Pennsylvania, which are recovering from an underground coalmine fire - Coalmine... | ecosystem: Environmental > Terrestrial > Soil > Unclassified ...
GGTCAGACCCTGCAGCGGGGCGACCGCGACGGCGATACGCCGCGCGCGAATCCGACCGAGCAGCAGAACGCCTGGAAGAAACAGACGGTCTTCTGCGAGCACGAGCTGCCAGGCACCGCCCGCCACGATCCGCTGGCATACCTGCAGAACCGCTCGGTGGACTGGCTCGATCATCAGCTTGCGGCGCGCGAGCTGCTCGATCTCGATCCGCAGCGGACCTATCTCGTGCTCGAGCACGAGTATCCCAGGGCGCGGGTGCAGGACAAGGTTCTGCTCGGCCCCATTCTCGCCGGCTCGCTCGCGTTCGCGCGCGCGATCGACGAGGCGGCGGCGGCGATGTACGCGTTGCAGCACGAGGTACTGGCGCACCGGGGAATTCCGGTGCAGGGGTTCGGCAGGGAGCCTTTCCGATCGTGACACAACTTCAGCGCAGGGGCACTGATCGATGCCATTCGTGACCCCGAGCACTCAACGCGGCCCGTACGATGTCATCATCGTCGGATCCGGCGCGGGGGGAGGACAGGCGGCCTACACCTTGTGCATGGAGGGTGTGCGCGTCCTGATGCTCGAGGCCGGGCGCCCATACACACCGGCGCGTGAGACCCCCATGTTCCAGACGCCGGACATGGCACCGCTCGGAGGCTCGGGGACCCTCGACAAGGACAAGGGGTTCTACGATGCGACGGTGGATGGGGGCTGGGATGTTCCCGGCGAGCCGTACGTCTCCGTACCTGACAAATGGGGCGGACACTTCACCTGGTGGCGGGCGCGGATGCTGGGGGGCCGCACCAATCACTGGGGACGGATCTCTCTGCGCAACGGCCCGTATGATTTCAAGCCCCGCAGCCGCGATGGATTGGGGTTCGACTGGCCGATCACGTATGACGACGTGGCGCCTTACTACGACAAAGTGGAGCTGCTGATCGGCGTCTACGGTGGCGACACGTCGCTGGAGAACACGCCGGCAGGCCCCGGCGGCACTCTTCTGCCACCGCCGGCGCCCATCGTCAGCGATCACCTTCTCATGAAGCGTGCGCCGCGCCTCGGCATCCCGGTGCTGCCCGGACGGCGGGCGGTCCTCACTCGTGCTCAGGATGACCGCACGATTCCGGCCAGGCTGCATCCAGGCAAGTCGCGGGCCCAGACGATTCTCGCCCAAGCCATGCGCAAGCGCTCACCGTGCCTCTGGGCTACTCCTTGTGGACGCGGATGCGGCGTCGCCGCGAACTATCAGTCGACCACAGTGCACCTGCCCCCGGCGCTCGCGACTGGAAATCTCGACATCATCACTCATGCAATGGTGTACGAGGTCACCGTCGGCAAGAACGGGCGTGCAGATGGTGTGCGCTTCGTCGATGCCACTACCGGACGGCATGAGCACGCTACCGGACGCGCCGTCGTGCTGGGCGCCAGTGCATGCGAAAGCGCGCGAATCCTGCTCAATTCCAAGAGCGGCCAGTTCCCCAATGGACTGGCAAACTCCAGCGGGCTCGTCGGACGGTACGTGCTCGATACCGTTGGCAGCTCCGTGAGCGCGCAGATTCCGCTGCTGGAGAGTCTGCCACCACTCAACGAGGACGCTGCCGACGGGTTGCAGGTCTACGTGCCGTGGTGGCTCTACAAGGAGCAGCTCGCGCACAAGCTCCCATTCCCTCGTGGCTACCACATCGAGTACGGGGGCGGAAGGCAGATGCCCGCCACCGGAACGTTTGCCGGGCTCGAATGGCTGACGGGCGGCAGCTACGGGAAGAAGTTCAAGGAGGACGCCCGGCGATATTACGGCTCGTTCGTCTATTTCGACGGGCGGGGCGCCATGGTGCCGAACGACAACTGCTATGTGGACATCGATCCCAAGGTGAAGGACAGGTTCGGCATCCCGGTGCTGCGCTTCCATTGGCAGTGGGGCGATTACGAGCAGCGGCAGGCGGTGCACATGCAGGAGACCTTCGGCGCGCTCGCGGAGGCGATGGGCGGCCGCATGCAGACACCCATCGTGAGAGATCCCGTGAAGGCCGTCTCCCCCGGCGGATACATGATCCACGAGGTCGGCGGGACCATGATGGGGGCGGACGCGCGCAGCTCGGTGACCAACCGGTGGTCGCAGACCTGGGATGTGCCCAACCTCTTCGTGGCCGATGGGGGCGTGTTCCCCTACAACGCGGACAAGAACCCGACGCTGACGATCATGGCGCTCTCGTGGCGCATGTCCGATCACATGCTGGAGCGGATGCGCAGGAGAGAGCTGTGAGGCGTGACCTCCTTCCGAACGAGCGCGCAGAGCTGCGATGACAGACAGGCGCACGACGATCAAGTTGATCATGGCGGCAGCCGCCGGCGTGCCGGCGCTGCGCGCCCGGGCGAACTACAATGACAATCTCGAGCCCGGCGCCGCGGCCAACGGCCCGCTGCGCGCGTTCGAGCCGACGAAGCGAGGCTACGGTCCGGACCCTGATCTCGTCAGAGCCTATGAGAAGGGCGCGTTCTGGCCCCTGACCATGAATGCGCAGCAGCGGCGGCTCGCGGCGGCGCTCTGCGACCTCATCATACCGGCGGACGAGCACTCCCCGTCCGCTTCCGCGGTCGGTGTGGTGGATTTCATCGACGAATGGATCAGCGCCCCCTATCCCAAGCAGCAGCAGCACCGGGAGGCGGTGCTGAAGGGATTCACCTGGCTGGACGGCGAGTCGCGGCATCGCTGCGCGCGGCCATTCGCCGAGCTGCACGAGGGGGAGCAACGCGCGATCTGTGATCGGATCTGCGATTCGCGCCGCGCCGCCGCGGATCTGCGGGGACCCGCGCAGTTCTTCGCCCTCTACCGGAACCTGACGGCGGCGGGATTCTATACGACGCAGGCGGGCCGCAAGGACCTGCAATACATCGGCAACGTGCCGCTCACGCATTTCGACGGGCCTCCCGTCGAGCTGCTGAGAAAGTTGGGGCTCGCTTGATGTGTCCTACCCTCCCCAGAGAGAGGGACTTCGTCCGCAGGAGATTTCGGATGCGACAATTCAGTGCGCGCGCGGCGCGCAAGCTGTGGCCGATCGGACTTTCGTTGGCTCTCCCACTGGCGCTCAGCGCAGGGCCGGTGGCGGCCGCCACTCACCCCGAGGCCTCATCCGGCCGATGGCAGTATCTCGTCAAGGGCGACTCCGTCCCGCTGCTGCGGGGATGGGAGCACCCCGGCCTGCCTGCGGGCTGGACGGTGCACGACGGCGTGCTCTCCAAGACCGGACCGGTGCAGGACCTGGAGTCCACGCACACCTACAAGGACTTCGAGCTGGAGCTCGAATGGAAGATCGGCAAGGGCGGCAACAGCGGTATCTTCTATCGGGCGACCCACAAGTACGACCACATCTACTGGACGGGACCCGAATACCAGCTTCTGGACGACGCCGACACGCCGGATGGGAAGAGCCGTCTGACGGCAGCCGGCTCGGTGTACGCCGTGTACCCGGCGCCAGCGGGTGTCGTACACCCGTACGGCCACTGGAATTCGACGCGCCTCATCGTGCGCGGCCGTCATGTCGAGTACTGGATGAACGGCCGCAAGATCGTTGACTACGACCTGGGAAGCCCGGACTGGAGGAAGCGCGTGGCCGCCTCCAAATTCTCGGCGTACCCGGGGTACGGACTGGCGCCCGAAGGAGTGATCGGCCTTCAGGGTGATCATCCGGGCAGCATCGAGTTCCGCAACATGCGGATCAGAGTGCTGCCTTAAATTCGCTCAGCAGCCTGTGCGAGCTCTTTCCTTTCAGAAACTGTACGGCTCGAGACACCGACAGGTTCGGCGGTGTCGACACCAGCACATGCACGTGGTCCCGATTGACAGCTCCGGCGTAAATCGATCGTTCACCCGCATCGTGGCGCAGCTGCATGGCGGCTGATCATTTGAGGGTGCCGAAGGTGGCATTGCCGTACGGAGCGGCTACGAATTCAGGCAGCTGCTCAGCCCACGCGGACAGCGCACGCAAGCGTGGGTACCCCGCATCCTTCACCGTGCCACGCAGCGTGCGCTCGGTGAAATGCCAGGCGACGGCCGTCGCAACCTCCGGGCACCCAAGCTCTCAGGCCTGCCGGGCAGCGGTCGCCGGGCGAGCTGCGCCAGCTCGCCAAACGCAGCATGCATCTGTCCGATCACCCTTGAAGCCCAGGGCTCGTGCACTGAGAATACAAGGCGTGCACCTCATCCAGCCCTCCGCGATATCATCGCCGCAAGCTCCCGCGCGATGCGCAGCTCCCGGTGATCGACCTCGAGACAGACCTTCGCGGAAGTGGTGAGGCCAGGAGTGGATAGAGAGACACGTGCTTCGATGAATCTCGTGCCGAAGCCATTCCTGGACGAGTTGCAGGAGAACGCGGAGGACAAAGCGCTTCGGAGCAAAAGCCGTGACGCTGCTCGCAGCTGACGCTCGCAACGCCGAGCAGGTTGCCTATTGGAACGGACGTGCCGGAGAGCGCTGGCGCGACCGGCAGGCGGATCAGGATGTCTTCTTGGCCCCGATCTCAGATCTACTGCTCCAGAGAGCCGCGCCTTCGGCGGGTCAGGTCGTGATCGATATCGGCTGCGGGTGCGGCGTCACGACGATCGAGCTGGCCCGGCGCGTCGTACCCGCAGGGCGAGCGATCGGCATCGACATCTCGGTGCCGATGCTCCAGCGAGCGCGGGAGCGGGCCCCGGCGGATCTGCCGGTCGATTTCATCGAGACCGATGCGACCGCTTACGCCTTCGATCCTGGTATTGCCGACCTCCTTTTCTCCCGCTTCGGCGTGATGTTCTTCGCGGAGCCGCGGAAATCATTCACCAACATGCGACGGGCGCTGCGCCACGGGGCACGGCTCGCATTCGCCTGCTGGCGAGAGCCGCAGAGGAATCCTTGGCTGATGCTGCCGCTCGAAGAGGTGTGCCGGCATGTCCCGCGACCGCCCGCGTCGGGTCCCGAGGAGCCTGGCCCGTTTGCATTCGCTGACGATCGGCGCGTGCGCGCCATCCTCGAAGGAGCTGGATTTGTCGACGTCAGATTTGAAGCGGTCGAGTTGCCCATGGACATTGCCATCGGCCGCGGTCTCAACGCCGCGGTGGAGACAGCGATTGGCATGGGCCCCGCCAGCCGCGCATTGGAGGGCCAGCCGCCGGAGCTGCGCGCCGCCGCGACCGAGTCCGTTCGCGCAGCATTGACTCGGTATCAGACCGGCAATGCGGTTGAATTGCCGGGTGCCATCTGGATCGTCACCGGCCAGAATCCATAGCGCCTGCGGCACGCTCTGGACCGTTCTCGAGCGGATCGCCGGAGTTCGAATCCGAGCCATCCGACTCGGCTGGTCGGTTCCAGGCTGGCCGATCTACTGGCGCTTCGCGGACTCGGCCAGCCGCTCGACCAGATACCCCTTCCAGAACAAGGCATGGGTGTGCGTGCCGTGACGAGCGCCACCTTGTCGTCCATCGGACCCAGTCGGGATCTCGCGGCCTCAGGCGCTCGCGGGAATACCGGCCGGCTGTGTCGGCCCCTTCCCAATGCGGCGGGCGAGAGCATGGCCGAGACCCATCGCGACGATGCCGACGAGCAAGTGGATCACTTGGATCACCCAATGGTCAGCCCCGGGGAGCAGGCGCAGCTGAGCGACGCCCACCGCTGGAACCAGGAGAGTCCAAAGGAGCGCCACGACTGCAAGACCGCGGCTGTTGCGCGCCACGAGCCCGAGAACGACGAGCACCAACAGAGTGATGACGAAGAGGCCGCCGAGCAGCATGTGCAGCGGCAGGAGCGACATGGCATGTCCGGTCCAGAAGAGAACTCCGAGCGCGAGAAGAGCAATGCCGAAGAGACTGTTGAGTGAGCGCGCGACAATAACGATGTACTTCACGGCGGCCTCGCATCGGGCCCGCTGCGGCCGGAAAATCCGGCCAACACGCTGCCCGCAACTCGATAAACAGATAGTACATGAGAGAGCGGCAACCTGGCACGCCGAAGCGCGAATATCGGCTGGGACGGCAGCAGGGCGCAGGCGGACTCCATGCTGACGAGCTTCGAGAGCTTCGATGCGCTCGCCGGACATGAAGCATCTACGGCCCGCCTCGTAGCGACCGTGCAGGAGCTGGCTCGTGCCGCGGTGAACGCCGCGCTCCGCTGAGTGAAACCGCCGAGACAGGCGAGCAACCCGAGTTTCTCGCGCAGATCGAGGAAGCCGGAACGCGTACGCATTGATGGCCGAGCACCTCGCTCACGAACTCCTCGCGCGCGGGGCGCCCTGCCTGTCGCTCGAAGTGGCTTCTCTTCGGCAATCGCCCCCACCTCGAGGTCGCGCGCTTCGATCGCTCGGGTCATTCGGGGACCCGGCTGCCAGCATGCGTCTCGTCGCGGTTTTCCGTCCGTTCGCCGCGTCCGCGGGCGAGCACGGCAAATTGCGGCGTGCAATCGAGTTCGTTAAGCTCATTCGATTCACAGCGTCCACGCCCGCAGAGCCGTGGATGAAGAAAGGGGCGCGAGTGACGAACGTGACTGCCGATGCGCGGCCCAGCCGCGGAAAGTCTTTGGTTGCGTCGCTGGCGGCGGCGTTGCTCACCGCCGCTGGAGTCGCGCATGCGGCGACTCCCCAGAAGGCCCCACGTAAATATCTCGATGGCAAGCTCACCTGGCGCAGCATCGGACCGAACATCGGCGGCCGGGTAGTCGCCATCGCCGGAGTTGCGAGCGAGCGGAAGCTGTTTTACATGGGCGGCGTGGATGGTGGTGTCTGGAAGAGCACGGATTACGGTGTCGACTGGACCAACATCACTGACGACAAGTGGCCGTCGTCGAGCGACAGTGTGGGGGCGATTGCCGTCGCACCATCCAATCCCAAGGTACTCTACGTCGGCACCGGCGAGACGGACATCCGCAACGACATGATTACCGGCGACGGGGTGTTAAAATCCCTGGATGCGGGCAAGACATGGAAGTTTACCGGATTGCGCGATACGCGCACGACCAGCGCGATCGTCGTCGATCCACACGACCCGAACGTCGTCTACGTCGCCTCGATGGGGCATGTGTTCATGCCGAACGCCGAGCGCGGCGTATTCAAGTCCACCGACGGTGGCAAGACCTGGCGGAAGATTCTCTTCGTCGACGACAGGAGCGGCGCTATCGATCTGGTGATGAACCCTCGGGATCCGCGCGTGCTCTACGCGGCGATGTGGCAGGCGCAGCGTACGCCCTGGTCGCTCGATGACGGCGGGCCGGGAAGCGGCCTCTACAAGAGCACCGACGGCGGCGCGCATTGGACCAACATTTCGCGTAACCCGGGTTTGCCGCGGGGAGTCCTCGGGCGAATCGGCGTCGACGTCGCGGCGAGCAACCCGAGCATCGTTTTCGCGATCATCCAGGCGAAAGGAGGCGGAGTATTCCGCTCGGCCGACGGCGGCGCCACCTGGCGCCGCCTCAATAACAACTGGAGCCTGCGCCAGCGCGGGTTCTATTACACGTGCATTTACGTCGATCCCACCAACCCGCAGACGGTCTACGTTCCGAACGTCGACGGAGTATGGGTGTCTCATGATGGCGGCGAGGCGTTCTCACTACTGCATCTGCGGCACGGGGACGACCATACCGTCTGGATAAATCCGACCGACCCCAAGGTGCTGCTGGTCGGAACCGACGGCGGGGCAACCGTTTCGACCGACGGCGGCAAGACCTGGAGCCCCGATCAAAATCAACCGACGGGACAGTTCTATCACGTCGCGCTGGACGATGAGTTTCCCTTCCACGTCTATGGCGCGCAGCAGGACGAGGGCTCGTTCGAAGGCCCGAGCTCGATGCCGGGAGGCGCCATCCCTACCGGCGCCTGGCACGAGGTAGCTCTTGGCGAGAGCACCTTCGTCGCACCAGAGCCACATCACGCCGATGTCACTTACGGCAGCGATTACTACACGCTGATGCAGCGCTACAACCGTATCACAGGCGCGCGGCGGTCTGTCAGTCCATCGGCCGAGTACCTGGACGGCGTTTCAGCGGCGGAGATGAAGTACCGCTTCGGCTGGACGCATCTGATCTTCTTCTCGCCGGACGACCCGAAGGAGCTCTTCCTCGCCTCGCAGTACGTCATGACGAGCCATGACAGCGGCCGCAGCTGGAACATCATCAGCCCCGACCTGACGCGCAATGATCCCGCGACCGAGAAGCCGAGCGGCGGACCGATTGATCTGGACCAGACGGGCGCGGAGGTGTTTCCGGACATCTCAGCGCTGGCGGTGTCGACGGTCGATGCACACGTAATCTGGGCGGGATCTCAAGACGGTCTGGTTCATGTAACGACGGACCGCGGCCAGCATTGGAACCTGGTGACGCCGCCACAACTGACGCAGTGGGCTGAGATCAGCTCGATAGAGCCCTCGCACGAATCCGCTGGTACGGCGTACCTCACCGCGCAGCGTTACATGTGGGACGACGAGCGCCCATACGTGTTCGAGACCACGGATTTCGGGCGGCATTGGAAGGCTTTGGCCGCCGGCTTACCAGCCGATGAATCCGTTTTCGTGGTGAGGCAGGACCCGAATGATCCGTCGCTCCTGTTTCTCGGAACCGCGAACACGGTGTATGTGAGCTTCGACGGCGGCGCTCACTGGCGGCCGCTCAATGTGGGTCTGCCGCGCGCGCAAGTGCGCGATCTTGCAATCGATACCCGCGAGGGGGAGGTCGTCGCCGCCACCCACGGCCGCTCCTTCTGGATCCTCGACAATCTGGCATTCCTGGAGCAATTGTCCCACGACGGACAGCCGGCTGCCGACTCGCCGCAAGTCTTCACCCCGCAAACGGCCTGGCTCACGAGCGCCTACGGTGAGAGTGACGATGCCAAGTATCGCGAGCCGATCGGCATCAACCATTCCTTCGGGGCGACGGTGTTTTTCAATATTCCCGCGAAGTATGACGGCAGGACGCCGGCGAGTCTCGAAGTCCTCGACGATCGGGCTCATGTGATCAGGCAATATACGCTGCACCTGAAGAAGAAGGAGAAGAAGCTGCCGCCGACCGTCAAGGACAACCTGTTGCCTTCGGAGCAGAAGCGCATCGCCGACGAGAAGTTGACCGCGATTTGTCCAGGCCTGAACAGCCTCCGATGGGATTTGCGCTACGCCGACGCGACGGACGTCGTCGGCTTTGAGCCGCCCGAGGAAACCGACGGGCTGACCGCCGATGCACGCGGGCCGCTCGTCAATCCCGGCCGCTATACGGTGGTGCTCCATTATGACGGCAACTCATACAGCAGGACCTTCCAGGTTGCTCTGGATCCCCGGCGCCATACGACGCCCGCGGCGCTCAAGCAACACCTCGCGCTGGTGCTCGCGCTGCATCAGACCATCGATACGCTCGATCGCGACATCAACGCGGCTATCGACGTTCGCCAGCGCCTCGCCAAGGCCGTCATGGGGCACAAAGTCGACGCCTCCGCCGCGACTCCGGCCCTCGACGCGCTGCATGAAGCTATCGACGCTGTCGTGCAGCTCAACGTTCGCTCGAGCGAGGGTGACGTGCTGCACGAGATGCGCCTGCGAAGCCTTTTGGCGTACCTGCAATCGAACATCGGCCTCGACTATGGCCCGCCGGACGCTGCGTTGATTGCGGCCTTCAACCGCCTGCAGAAGCAGGCGCAGAGCGGCGAAGCCAGGTTGCGGGCGGCAACCGCGGCGGGCCAGCGACTGCTCTAGGGGTAGCGTCGCTTCGAGCTGCGCGGACCAACATGAGCGCTGCGCGGCCGAGCGCGTGACGATCGCGGTGGGTGAGAGCCACACGGTATCCAGCCTGTTCGACCGGCCCGGCTGCGCACGAGCCGTGCTCGTCCTCGCGCACGGCGCGGGGGCGGCAATGGAGCACCCTTCGATCCGAGGCATGGCCACGGGACCCGCACGGCGTGGAATCACGCTTCGCTATCAGTTCCCATACATGGAGCGCGAGAGCCGGCGCCCTGATCCGCCCGCGCTCTGCCTTGCGACGGTGCGCGCCGCAGTCGCAAAGGCCGCGGCGCGGCGCCCGACCTGCCGTCATCGCCGGCGGCAGATCGTCCGGCGGGCGAATGACTGCCCAGGCTCAGGCACAAGTCCCGCTGGCGCGGGTCCGCGGGCTCGTATTCCTGGCCATTCCACTGCACCCGGCCGGGCGGCCGGGCACGGATCGAGCCGCGCATCTCGAAGAAGTCAGCATCCCGATGCTCTTCATCCAGGGAACTCATGACGAGCTCGCGGACCTCGGTCTGCTGAGGCCGGTCATCGAGCGGCCGGGCGACCGCGCTACCTTGCACCTGCTCGAGGACGCGGATCATTCGTTTCACGGGCCGGCGCGGACCGGACGAAAGGACTCCGATCTGCGGGAGGAGACTCTCTCGGCACACCGCCCCCGGGATCAATGCGGCTCAACAACCGTCGCGCTGCCCCTCGCGCGGGAGTCCGCTCAATGCATCAGCGCGGCACGGCCTCCCGCCGTGCCTCCTCGCACCAACAGCAACAGGGGCAGCAGCGCAAGGAATACCAAACCAAATATCTTGAAGTCATCCAGATAGGAGAGCAGTGTCGCCTGCTGCACCGCGTTCTGATAGATGGTCGCCAACGTTGCGGGCGAATCGGGTGTGCTGCCGAGCGCGGCCGCGAGGTGATGTGCATAGCCGTTGTACGCGGGATTCATTCCCTGCAGGAGCTCGACGAGCCGGCTCTGGTGGAACTGCTCCCGGCGCGTGAGCACGGTGGACGCGAAGGAGATCCCGATGCTGCCGCCGAAGTTGCGCGCCAGATTCACAAGCGCCGAAGCGTTGTCGGTTCTGCCGGGCGGGACGTCGCGAAATGCCAGCGTGTTGATGGGGATGAAGAGGAACGCCAGGGAGGCCGCCTGCATCACCCGGGCGAACACCAACCAGCCGAAGGAAATGCCGAGGTAGAACCTGGTCATCCAAAGAAGACTCAGGCCGCCGACCGTCAGACCCACGGCAATCAGCAGGCG
>Ga0070740_10005969_pt1 | contig 10957 bp, 8 predicted proteins | sample Coa_R2_FD_67286 | JGI IMG/M metagenome (GOLD analysis project Ga0070740, IMG submission 67286) | Surface soil microbial communities from Centralia Pennsylvania, which are recovering from an underground coalmine fire - Coalmine... | ecosystem: Environmental > Terrestrial > Soil > Unclassified ...
CCCGAGCGGAGCTGAATAAAAATGCAACTAAGCACTGCGCAATCGTTCCAAGCTTGAGAGAGATTACTCTGTTGCAACGCCGCGATACGCAGTTCGACTCCATCTTAAGGCGCGCGCTTGAGGTCAGGCGTGAAGCGGGCGCGGGCGCATGCCCGGACGAGGCGACGTTGGCTGCCTACTGCGACCGCTCGCTCTCCGCACCGCAGTCTTCGCGCTGGGAGGAGCACTTTTCCGAATGCGCCCGATGCCGGGGAATGCTCGCCGCGATGGCTCGTGCGCGCACCGCACAGGGTTCGGCGCCGGCGCGCGCTATCGGGCGGCGATGGGAATTATACGCGGCGCTGGCCGCCGCCATGGCAGGAGTCTCGGTCGCGGTCGGCCTGATGCACCGCAAGGAAACCCCGCTGCAATCCGTGCACTCCGCTTCTCCAAAGATGGCTGCTTCCGCACCGCTGCACCGGGAACGTGAACTCAAGCAATCGCGCCCAACACAGCTCGCCCTCAACCAGCCCGCTCATCGGCCAGCAGCCGAAATTGCGCCGGGCGCCCTCCGGGCTCCCTCCAGCGCTTTCAAGAGCGAGGCCGCACCGCGAACAGCGGGCGTACCCGTGGAGCAGAGGCGCACACTTGAGTCGGAAGCTCTTCGTGCGCCCCTGCCCGCTGCACCACCGCCACCATCCGCGGCCGAAGCGCCGGGGGCTGCCCCAATGGCGGGCCCTGCCGCCGAAACAGGGGCAGATATTGCCAGCTCGTCAGCAGTTCAGACCGAGCCCACCGCGTTAGTCTCGGTGCGCACCCGCGACGACATCGAGCGATGGCGGGTAGGGGCGGACGGAACGATCTTGCATCGTGAGCCCGATGGCTCCTGGCGTCGGCAACACAGCGGCGTCCAGGCCACACTGCGCGCCGGCGCGGCGCCCTCACCCACCACGTGCTGGCTCGTCGGTTCCGGCGGAACGATCCTGCGCACTGTCGACGGCGAGCACTGGCAGAAGATCATGTCCCCGACTTCATCCGACGTAACCGCGATCGCCGCCGCCAACGCCTCAGCGGCCATCATCACGGCCGGCGACGGCCGCCGTTTCGCCACTTCGGACGGCGGCAAAAGCTGGCGTCCGCTGTGAAACTCTGAGTAGGGCCATCAGGCGTACTGTATCGACCGATCCCAATCCGTACCGGACCACGCACTCCTTGCCCTTGGGCAAGTATCCGGCAGGTCAACTGCGGGCTATGCGGACAGCCGCCTTTTGTTGTAACTTGCGCCCCGATGGACAGCGATATTCTCGATCTTCCACGGATGCGGCGCGAGCGCTACACGAGGCTGCTGGCCGAGATGGAGCGGCGCGGTGTGGGCGCGGCGATGCTGATCATCCCCGGCAATGTGGCTTACGCAGGCGGGGCACGCAACGTGATGGCGGACGGCGACCGTGCCGGCTTGGAGCGCAATGTCGTGGTTGCGGTCAAGGGCCAGTCCGCGCCTCATCTCTTTACGGCCTATCCCGAAGGAGCGCCGCCTGAACTGCCCGCCGATCATATCCATCCCCCGCTTTATCCCGACCTTGAGGAGGGCGTGCGGGCGATGGCCAACGCGGTGCGCGACGCCGCCGGCACGCGCCTGAACGAGGGGCTGGCTATCGACGAATATACTGCTGCGATGTACACGGCCCTGCCCCGGCTGCTTGCGGATGTGCGCATCGCCGATGCCGCGCCGATGCTGCAGGCGGCGCGCATCTGCAAGACCGCCGACGAGATCGAATGCATCCGGCGCGCCCAGCGCATCAACGAGTTGGCGATGTACGACGTTCAACCGCAGGCGCGTCCGGGCGTGCGGCAAAACGAGCTGATGGGTCTGTTCCTGCGGCGCATCTTCGAGTTGGGCGCCACCGCCAACGTGGTCGACCCGATCTGGCAGCCGATGGCGCCGGCGCTGGCGTGGGGACCGCACACCGTCAACGGCGACATCGCCTTTCCGCTGACCTCCACCGACCGCATCCTGCGCGACGGCGACGTGCTGTGGGTCGATACCGGCATCGTGTACAACGGCTACGCCTCGGACTTCGGCCGCACCTGGCTGGTCAGTCATCGCCCGCGTCCCAGTGCGCGTCAGCGCGATCAGTTCAAGCGATGGTGCGAGGTGCGCGACGCGGTGCTCGAACGAGTAAAGCCCGGCACAACCGGCCGCGCGCTGACGCAGGCCGCAACCGCCGCGGCGGGCGGCCGCAGGCCATGGATGAGCCACCTCTACCTGATTCACGGAATCGGCGCCGATAGCGCCGAGATGCCGCTTATCGGATCCAATCTCGGCGAGGAGTTCGACGATTCGATCGTGCTCGGGCCGGGCATGGTGTTGGTACTGGAGCCCGCGGTGTGGGAAGAAGGGCACGCAGGCTACCGCGCCGAGGTGATTGCCGCGGTGACCGAAACCGGCTACCGCGACCTGACTGACTATTCCTACTTTCCGTACGAGTGACTGACATGAGCGAGCTATACACGGCACGCAATCCGGGCACGATGGCGCATGAGTTCGGCGGACCAATCGACTTCGAGCGGATGCGCCGCGCGCGCCGCGCGCGATGCCTGGCCGAGATGGAGCGGCGGCAAATCGACGCGTTGATCACCGGACGCGACGGTAACGGCCGCTACCTGACGGGTGCGCGTCGGCTGTGGATGGGCGGCGGGCACGGCTTCGGCCCCTCTTGCGTACTGGTCAGGGAAACCGGCGAGCTGTTTTTGCTTTCGACCTGGGACGACGGTATTCCGCCCGAAATTCCCGCCGATCATCTCTACGCGCTTTCCTTCAATCCGATGACTACTATAGAGCGCATCAAGCAGCTCGCACCGTTGGCCAGGGCGCGGCGGATCGGCGTCGATTCGATAAGTCCGTTGTTCGAAGGATTAATCAGAGCAGCCGCGCCAAACGCTGAACTGGTTGACGGCGAGGCCGCGCTGCGCGCCGCCCGCCGCATCAAGACCCCGGACGAACTCCAATGCATCCGCACCGCCTGCGCAATCGCCGAAGCCGCGCTCAGCGCATCGATCGACGCGCTGCGTCCGGGCATACGCGAGGCCGACTTGCTGGGAGTGTTCGAGCAGCGGATGGCAGCCTTCAACGTTACCGCGCCCGCCGTGGAAGGAACATTTTGCGCCACACCGCGCAATGCCGATCGCTCCCAGGTTCCGCCTGTGCGCCTGCTGCCTGGTCAACGCTCGATCAACGAGGGCGACCTGGTCGCGCTCAGCAGCGGCGTATTGTACGCGGGATACGAAGGCAGCGTCGGACGCACGTGGCCGTGCATGGGACCGGGGAGCGAAATCAAGCCGGCCCAGCGCGCGCTGTTCCACCGATGGATGCGGCTGTGGGATGCGCTGCGCGCTCAACTGCGTGCCGGCAACAACGGCGCCGCGCTGCGCCAAGCGTACGCAGATGCGGGCGAACCGCTGCCGCCTTTTCCGATCGCCAACGGCGTCGGCATGGGTTGGGAGCCGCCGCTGATCGGCACGGCACTGGGCGCGGAGGCTGACGCCGGCGCAATTCTGGAGCCGGGTATGGTGCTGTCGGTTGCCGGATATGTCTGGCAGCAGGGAGTTGGCGGCTACCTGAGCAGAGAGACGGTCGCAATCACGCCCGATGGCTGTGAGCTGATGACCCATCTCGGCTACGGGCCGCTCGCAGAAACCTGAGCCCCCGCCCCTTTCCTGAAACGGACTGTCGATTTTTCGAACAATCAGGGCTGGATTGGCCCTGCCGCGCCAAGCGTGTTCTGCCCTCCCCGTTCCGGGACGGTCGATTTTATCGGCACCGCAATGTAAGCCGATGAGGACTTTGATTTCCTCTTCCGGTTCCGGGGTCAGGTTATTTCTTGAACGCTCTCGTCTCCTCGATTAGCTGCTGCAACCATTGCATGTAGGGCGTGCCACCGGTGCCGCGCGGATCATCAGTCCATCGATTGATGTACTCCTGCGCCCAGCCGTAATGGATCGAGCGGAATTCGGCCATCGCGTCCAGTACCGCGTTGAAGGCGTGCTTGTCCGCAGCCTCGCGCAAACTCGGCATCGCCTCCACCGACTCGATCACAGCGCGATGCTCGGGCGGCATATAGTTGCGCATGTCGGCCAGATGATTGGTGAGCATCGAAGGCCGGTGCGGGATTTTCATTAACGCAACCAGGGTTGGCATGATGCTGCTCTGTGCACCGGTTTCGCCCCGGAAGTTCATCCGCACCGGCGCGCTATCGGCGTCGCCGTTGGCTGTCACACCTTCGTACACAACGTTTTCGAAAAAACGGATATACGGCCGGAAAGTCTTGTAGTACAAAGTCGAATCCATCTTTTCCGGTATTCGGCGCAGTGCCCGGATCTGATCGTTGACGGCCCCGGCGATGGTCCACAACGCACCATCTATTACAGCCATATCGCCGTTGCATAACGCGGCCTGCACCTCGGCAATGGCGTTGAGGATGCGCGCCGCGAGCGCTTCGATTTCGACATGCACAAGAATAAACCAGTGCTCATCGTAGAGATGGACGAAGTTCTGAATGGTATCGATATTGCCCAGCGCAATCGGTCCGTCCTTGCGAAACCGCTTCCAGTTATACAGCGCGTAGCCGTCGTAGCTGAGAATGGGAGGACGCCTGAGCAGCTTGCAGGCGCGGCACAGTGCGGCAGCCAGGTTGGCGGGCAGCATGGTGGCCGGTTCCTCGCCCACCTGGTTGATGTAGGCCGAAGCGAGAAAACCCGTACGCACGTAATACAGTCTGAGCTGCGGCAGATCGTTGGGCCGCGCGCGGCCCTCGGGCCATAACGGAATTTTCAGCGATCGCGCGTAGCGCCGAAAACCGCGATCGTGCAGCAGGCTGGGAAGATCGCGGCCGATCTCATCGAGGATCGCGAATTCCGAATCCGACGGAAACGCGCCCAGCGGATCCACATCCGGAAGAAAACCGCACCGGCGAAACGGCTGGGCAATAGCCGGCCGAATGCCGCCGTCAACCCCGCCTTCGCCCGGCAACAGGTCGGTACGCATTGGGCTTGCGCCTCCTCACCCGCTGCAGCAACTCTGCTCCCTCATCTAATGGTAGCTCCGGGATAAGGGAGTGCGCCAGCGGCTTGTGGAAAATCAGCAGATGAAAGGCGCGAAGATCCGGGGACCCGCTTATTTGTCCAGCTTCAACACCTTGCGGGCATTTTCGCGCAGGAACTTGGGCCAGACGTGATCCTTGAACGGCACCGACTTCATGTCGGTCATAATCCGCTCAAGCGACAGGCCCATCGGAAAGTAGCCGGCATAGATTACCTTGTCCGCGCCGCGGCTGTTGGCATAACGGATGATGGCTTCGGGGTAATGCTTGGGCGCGAAGGCGGAGGTCGAGTAATAGAGGTTGGGCCATTTCAGCATCAGCTTGACGGCCAGGTCTTCCCACGGCTCGCAGCCGTGACGGGTCACGAACACGAGCTCAGGGAAGTCGTACATTACGCGATCGATCAGGCGCACCTCCTGCGGCCACATCGGGAACCTCGGCCCCGGCACTCCGGCGCAGGCAAAGATCGGAACGCCCAGCTCGACGCACTTGGCGTAGATCGGGTACATCAACGGGTCGCCCAGACCGACCTGCGGATTGTAGCCGGCGTTGAACGCACTGAAAGCACGTACGCCGTAGGTTTCGTACTGCCGCACCATATCGCGCAGTCCGTCCACGCCGCGGTTGGGGTCGACATTGCCAATGGGGAGGAAGCGGTCGGGATGATCCTTGAGCGCCTTTCTTGTGACCTCCCCGCCCACACCGATGAGACCGATCTCGATGCCCCACCGATCCATCTCGTGCAGAGTGATCGAAATGGGATCTTTTCCCGTTCCGTACAATTCCTTGGGCACGTTCTTGAACATGTATTCGACGGGGAAATCGAACTTGGCCGAAGGATCTTTAAGTTGCGCGCGGATAAAGTCGTAGACTTTAAAATCCTCGGCCGGAAAGCCGATCATCGTGTCGATGATACCGATGTTGGTGGGCATAGCCATGGCTCAGCGCGCCTCCGCAAGAGCGTCGCGAAACAGATAACACATGCTGTCGCGGGGAATCTGTTCCCGCGGCAGCGGCGTTTCCACCTGCGCCGGCGTCGGGCCGACCTTGGCCGCCCGCGGCTTCAACTTCTCCAGGTCGAACTTGTACAGGGCCGCGGCATTGAGCCCCAGCACCTTGCGCCGGCGCGACTCCGGCATCGAGCCGAACGTCAGACGCAGGGATTCCAGGGTATACGGGAAGGTGCCCTCGTAGTGAGGATAGTCATTGCCCCACAGCACGTGATCCTCACCGATCTGCTCGATGCCGGCGAGATCGGCTTTGCTGGGGAAGCTCGCACCGTAGTAGCAGTGCTCCCTGGCATACTCACTGGGCGGCCGCTTGAGCGGGAGTTCCATTCCCTTGTAGTTCATCTCGCCCTGGGAGCCCGCTTTGATGGCGTAGTAGGCGCGGTCCATCGAATTGAGCACCGCCGGCACCCAGGCGCATCCAGACTCGGTCAGGATGTGCTTGAGCCTGGGGAACTTCTCGTACACCCCGCTCATCATCAGGTGCCGATAGCCGGCCTGTCCGTAAAACGTCACGTCCTGGATCCAGATCGATTCCGCCACGGCACCCTCGCCATACTGCGGCAGACCCTGGCCGGTATGCTGGTTCATCACGAGGTCATGGTCCTGGATGGCGGCGAATACGCGTTCCCACGCGGGGTCGTAAAGCGGTTTGAGCCAGGTAGCATCGGGAGGGATGAGCGGCAGAAGCACGCCGCCGCGCAGCCCGGCTTTGGCGATGAACTCGATATCCTTGATGGCCTCGTCGAAGTCGTTGGGCAGGATCAGGCCGATCCCGGCCCGGCGCACCGGGTCTTCGTTGCAGAAATCCGCCAGCCAGCGATTGTGCGCGCGGATACCGGCCAGGCACCGCTCGTATTCCTCGGGTTTCGGCGGATGAGCGGTGACGATGCTGGTACGGTAGAACGGCGGCACGGTGTTGGGAAACACGACTTCGCCGACCACGCCCTGGCTGTCCTGATCCTTGTTGCGGATGCCGAAATCCCAGTTGCGCATCTTCTTGGAGCCGTAGTGCTCCTGGGAGGGGTTTTTGTACCCGCCCCGCCATTGGTCAAACGCCTCGCGCCATTGCGGATCGAGGTACTCGCGATACTGCGCATGACTGCCGCCCGCGTGCGTATCCGCGGTGATGAGTATATATGGCTCCTGACTCATGTCGCCCTCCCCTGACAGGTCCGACCAAGTTCTTACGGCCAAAGATTAAGGCTTGTCACACTCTTAGCAAAGTCGCGATACAGGTCAAACTGCTGCAAAGGCCTGCACAGACTTCCCAGCGAAAAGCGGCACGTCAACGGCGCTCAGAGTTTGAACTGAAGGCTGCCGATAAAATCGGTAAGCGGTGATTTGGGCAGACTGACAAGCGCGTCGCAAAGGATGGTGCTCGAATCGTGCTTCAACCCGCGGTGACGCCCACCACAGCCTCGGTCGCCAGCCCCCCGGTGACCGCCGATGAATAGACGCCCATGCAGTCCGCCCTACGGACGCAGGAGTTGGCAGCCGTTGCCGCGCGAATGAACGCGCTTACCCAATCATTTGCCCGGCCTTCACCCCAGCTCCTGCTCCACCATCGTGAAGGTGACGCCGAAGGCGTCGCGCGGATCGATGGTCACGCGGCGTTTGGAATCGCCGACCAGGCGCAGCCCCTTGGCCTTCAGGTAGTCGGCCGCGGCCTTGAGCGACTTGACTTTGAAGCTGACCGAGTAGATCCCGCCGCCGTATTTCGACACGTACTCGAAAAGCGGCGTGCCCTTGCCCGCCGGCTCCATCGCCTCGATCACGAACGGACTCTTGCTCCCGATGCGGAAGGCCTCGGATTTGGCGCCTTCTTCGGCAATCTCGCGCTGCCCCAGCGATTTAAGCCCGAACACTTCCTTGTAAAAGCGCGACGCCCGGGCCAGATCGCCGGTCGCGGTGCCGATGCTCGCCAGCTTCTCGATGCCCAGCGGATGGCTGTCGCGCCACCAACTCGCCGACCATCCCGGGCGCAGCCGCAGGTCGTTGGGCATCTCGACGGCGCACAGCTCAAAGCGGATGTCCAGCGTCTCTTTCGGATCGGTCATGAAAAAGATCTTCTGGTAGGCAGGATGCAGGCAGATGGGATGCAGCCCGTGCTGACGGAAGTGCGCGTCGGTGGATTCAACCTCCGGGATCTTGATCGCCATCTGCGCGAAACGCCCCGCGAACGAGGCACGCAGCTTGCCCTGCTCGGATTCCAGGTTGGTTGAGCATTGCGGAATCAGGCACAGTTCGCCAATCAGTATCAACGTCTCGTCGCGATCCAATCCCTCGACCGGGCGCGCTTCGTAATAGGTTTGCGCCGCGAAGACCTCCAGGTAAAAGCGTTCCAGTTCGCGCCGCTGCGCCTGGTCTTTGGCGACGTGCGTCATGTGGAGCAGTTTTTCGGGAGCAAACATGTTTCCTCCTTGAGTTCAGAGCGGCAGCCGGTAGGCGCGCACCGCGTTGCGTCCCAATATCAGACGCTGCGCCTCTTCCGGCAGTGAGCCGATTTTGGACTTCAACTGGCTGATCACCGTGGTCCGGTATTCCGGATGCGGGTAGTCCGACGCCCAGATAACCCGGTCGGGGCCCAGGAACTCGGCGCATGCCACCAGATTCCATTCGCCGGGATCGAAGCTGACATAGCATTGGCGCTTGAAATACTCGCTGGGCAGCATCTTGAGCCATCGCCGCTCCAGCCAGAACGTCTCGACCTGCTCGTCCATCCGCTCAAGCTGCGTGGGACACCATCCGCCACCCGACTCCAGGAAGATGAAGTTAAGGCGCGGGAAGCGCTCGCACACGCCGCCCATCAGCAGGCGTCCCATCGACACCATCATGTCCACCGGATTGCCTACCGCCTGGCCCAGCCCCGAGCCGCCGTAGATCGGATCGACGTTGGAGTTGGTATCGGTAACGCACGGACTTGGGCGCACCAGGCGGAAATGGCGGCACGCACCGGGCGTGTCGATATGAACGCCGGGATGCAGCGCGACAGGAATATCCAAATCCTGGCAGGCCGCCCAGAAGCGGTCGTAAACGCTGTGGCTGAAGGGCAATTCGTCGATGTACGCGGAGGGGCGGATGAAAACGCCCTTAAGCCCCAGCTTGTTGACGGCGCGCTCGGCTTCGGCAACCGCCATGTCGATGTTCTGCAACGGCACGGCAGCCAGGCCGAACAGGCGCCTGGGCGCAACCGAGCAGAAGTCGCTCAGCCATTCGTTGTACGCACGCTGACAATCGCGCACGAACTCGGGATTGTGGAACGCCTCGATCGGATCGAGCGGACCGAAGAACAAGGCCGTGGACGGATAGATGACCGCCGCGTCCATCCCGTCGCGGTCCATCACCTTGATCCGTTCATGCGGATCGAAGCCGCCGGCTTCGGCGATCATCTTAGCGGTCGGGGCCATGAACTCTTCCGCCGTCATTCCGCGCTCGGCGGCGAGCTTCTGGACCATCTTGAGGCCGCCGCCGCGGCAGACGTTGCCGACGAAGACGCCGTCCTCCTCTGACACCAGGTGCGGGATCAGGTCACCCCACTTTTTGTGATCCATCCGCTCCGCCCACAGGGTCGGCGGCTCCATGACATGGCCGTCGCCGTCGACCACCAAAGCTTTGCCATTCGCTGCCATAAGAGCCTCGCTGTGTTCGCCGAAAAAGACCGCGTTCCGAGCACTTTATTACACTGCTTTGGACGCGATTTCCAATTGGCGCGCCAGTCCGCCACCGGTAACGGGAGCCAGCCCGCCGTACTGCCCGCTCCAAATCTGTCCGCAATCAGCCGGCCGGCGCCTGCGCGCCGCCGCTCTTACTTTTTGGCGAAATGGATCGTCTCGATCATCTTCTGCTCGACCAGGTTGGCCAGCGGCTGCGGCACGTCCAGTTCGCGTCCATACTGATTGGCCACCATCTGATCCTTGCGCGTGATGTGGCCCATGCCGAAGTCGGCCCACTTGAAGTCCCCGCCGATCACCGTCCGGGGCAACAGGTTGAGCAGACTGCCGTAGGCGCCGTCGCGCGCGACCTTCAGCAGGATGTCGGGCGACAGCCCCGCCTTCACACCCATCGCGAAGCTCTCCGCGATTACCTGCATGGTCGAATACAGCATCTGGTTATGGACCAGCTTGGCCGTGAGCCCCATCCCGATTGCGCCCATGTACGTCAGCTTGTTGCCGAAGGTGGACAGGATCGGTTTGACGCGCTCGTAGGTCTGCCCGTCGCCGCCGATCCACACCGCCAGCTCTCCCGACGCGGCACGCGGCGCGCCGCCGCTGACAGGCGCGTCGATAGCGTCGGCGCCCTTGGCCTTGAGCGCGTCGTGAACCTTGCGCATGCTCGACGGCAGGGTCGTGCTCAGTTCGACGTACACGGCGCCGGCGGCGATGGTTTGCAGGATGCCCTGGCGGCCGAACACCACCTCGTCGATTTCGGCGGGACCCGGCACCGACACCAGGATTACGTCGCTTTGCGCGGCCAGCGCCGCGGCACTGTCCGCCCACGCCGCACCGGCCTTGAGCTGAGGTTCGGCGGCTTCACGCCTGACGTCGAACACCGTGGTTCGGAAACCACCCTTAACCACCCGCAGCGCCATCGGTCCGCCGATATTACCCAGTCCGATAAAGCCTACTCGCATCGTACTTGTCTCCCTGGCCGCTGTTATGTTCTACCACAGGCGCTTGCTCGCCAGCCGCGCGCCCTCGACCAGCGATTGCAGTTTCATCCACACGATATCGGGATGCACCGCCATGAAGCTGGCGCCGCTGGCGAATCCGCAGTCGGTGCCGGCGATGACGTTGTCGCGCCCCACTACTTTTGCCCACCGCTGGATACGCTGCGCCACCAGTTCGGGATGCTCCACGAAATTGGTCACCG
>Ga0070740_10005970_pt1 | contig 10956 bp, 6 predicted proteins | sample Coa_R2_FD_67286 | JGI IMG/M metagenome (GOLD analysis project Ga0070740, IMG submission 67286) | Surface soil microbial communities from Centralia Pennsylvania, which are recovering from an underground coalmine fire - Coalmine... | ecosystem: Environmental > Terrestrial > Soil > Unclassified ...
CCGCTCCATCCGCGCCAACCGCAGAAGCAACGGCCATTACGCTGTTCCCTATCTGCTGCTCCTCTGCCTCCTCTTCCTGGTTTACACACTGGAATATGTAGTTCCAGCAGGGCAAGCGCAGAACCTCGGATACGCTCTGGCGCTGCTCGCGACCGCAACGCTCTTTCATGGCATCAATCGCTACAAAGCACGTTCTCTGGAACCGTACCTCAAAGCGGGTCTGCATCTGGATGTGCTTGCCGTGATACTGGTCAGTATCACGCCGTTGCTGGTCGCTCCATCGATACCAGCCAACCTGCTCAACCCTGTACAGGCACCCTCTGTCCCACCTGTCAATCCGCTGATCATTCTCGTACTCGTCATCGGCGCCTGCCTCATCACCAGCGTCGCGACGAGTAACGCCGCCGTCAGCAGCACGGGTGTGGGAACAATCAGCGCACAGGGCAGCCAGTGGCACGATCCCAGGCCACCGGCCAGGGGTGGCCTTACTAGAGACGTCGACTCCCCAGGCCGCACGAACGCCCGTAGTATAGTAGGGCCACCGCTGGCCGGTGGCCTGAGACCACGCAGCCGGTGGCCCTGGCTGCTCCTCCTCAGTAGTACGCTCTTCATCTGGGCCTATGGTACAGTGGCCCTCTGGCTTGATGCCAGCGCCCTCGTCCCACAGAGCCTTCTGCTGCTCACTTTGCTGGCTACCACAGTTGCGGTTCTTACACGACGGCGATTCGGCAAAAGCTGGTCGTATCCACTGGACATGGTAGCGATCAGCATGGCCATTGTTACGTCTATCTCCGCGCAACAACAGAGAGCGTTCTTTCTGCTGCTCTTTGCGGCGCTGTTCTACGTTGTCCTTTTCGGCCAGAAACGTTCTGTCTGGCTCTTTGTGCCATTCATACTCGCGCTCTTCGCCCTGGCCGGTTTTACATCTGATCCGGTAACAATAACGCTCCCGGCAGGTCTGCTCCTGCCGTGTGCAGCTGCTGTTGTCCATCGCCTCAGACCTGCTATACGTGGGGTGTATAGTCCCACAGGCACGACCAACGAACAACTGCAGGTGGAATGGGAGTGGACCTGGCCTCTTGCCCTGTTTGCAGCGATCTGTGGCATCCTTGTCATCTTATCTCACCCTCCCCTTGCATCAGAGGCGTTTCCTGTCTGGTTCTGGAAATCGGTTCCCGTGTCGCTAGAACTGGCTCTGTTCGCGCTGATCTGGTATGGATGCGCCTGGCTCGCGGGAGTCGAATGGTGGCTTTTGCCGACAGGACTATTCGCGGCCTCTGCTCTTCTCTTCAGTGTCAATACCAGTAACTTCCCGATTCTGGTCGCGACTGTTCCGATAACGGTTTTGCCGGGGCTAGCCATCAGCCGGAGTAGCAGGAAGAAGGTCTGGGCTTTACCCTGGTATGGCTCTGCCCTTCTGAGTGCGGTGCTGGCGGCCATTGTCGGCTTCACGAAACCCTCCCTGCTTCCTGTTACTGCCTGGCTATTGCTCGGCTTCGCGGTTCTGGCCGTCTGTGTAAGCGCCGTAGCAAACTGGCGGCCAGCATTCCGAGGCGTATGGCTGTTTCCCGCCTTCACCACCTGGTCGGCTATTGCTTCTACCGTCCAGTATGCCACTCAGCCGTACTCTCTGCCTGATCTCTTCCATCCGCCGGCAATCGCCTTGCTCAGCGTGGCACTCGGACTGGCTATCAGTCAATTTGATCGGCGCCCGGCGCCCGTGAGCGTTCAGTGGCGATTCCCTTTCTATACCGCCGGTATTGCAGCCGCGATACTGACAGGACTCCAACCTCTCTTGCATTCAAATGCGCAATTCGCGATCGATATACCCGTCGCCGGATACAGCTTACTCGCCTTTGCGGCACAACTCTACCTCATCGGCCTGGCTGAGCAAGGAACAGACATCCTCTGGTTTGCGCTGGTCGGAGTCTTCAGCTGTAGCTCGCTCCTCTTCTTTGTGGCAGAACCGGCGACAATAACGCTCATTCTACTGGCGTTGCTCTGCACGGCAGCAGGAGTTGGCATACGCCTTGCGCAGCGTGGGCGTCAGGGGCAGACAAATCAACAGGGCCAGCTACGCAAGTATACTCTTCCCTTCTATAGCACTGCCCTGCTGGCGCTGATTTTAACAGGGATCACCTGCTCTCTGGACAGAGCAGATTCGCTCCATCCCCTCATCCCGGCGATTCTCCTCCTCTCTGCCCCGCTCGCTTTTCTGGTGTTGATGCTGGAAAAGTATCGCGCGGGCATGTGGCTGGTGGCGGCGCTGGGTATCTGGGGCATATTCTTGCTGGTCCAAACGCAAATTGATACCATCGCCATCGTCGGCGTTGGCCTTACAGCGGCGATAGGAGATACACTGTATTACATCATCAAGCAGCGCGGCCACGCTGCTCCGGCGCGCAGATGGACGTGGGCGCTTGAACAATTTTCCTGGCGCTGGCCCTGGTATGCCATTGCGCTCACTGCCTTTGTCATCGCGGGTCTCTTTCCTTCGCTCGCTCTGACACACATCACGCCAGGATTCCAGCTATACAGCCTCGTCGTCTTCGCGCTGGTAATCTACGGCGCGGGGATGATCCAGAAGCAGTTCGTCTTTCTCTGGACAGCCCCACTCTTCGCTCTCTGGTCACTGCTGATTGCCAGCGGACTGCTGAATGCCAGCAAACAGCCTGACTGGCTCTACCTGCTCATCACAACATTATGCTGCGTCGCCGTCGCCATCCTGCTGAGTTTGCTGTTCTGTCGACCGCGTATCGGGAAGCAGGCATACTGGCAGGCCTTTCTCTGCTATCCCTTGCCTTTCTACGCCACTGCCATCGCCGCCGCCCTGCTCACGGGGCTTGATGGCACACGCTTCCCCTCAATCCGGCAGGATAGCTGGATAGCCCTGCTCATTTACACGGTCGTGAGCTATGGGGTTTTGCGCTTCGAGAAAAGGCACGCGCTGACGATTCTGGTCGCGGGTTCTGGCATCTGGGGCTTGCTGCTGGCCCTGCACACGCCGCCTGTAAACTACACCGCCATCGCCGCTATCGGCGTAGTAGCGAGCATCGTGGGGCTGCTGGTCTCAGGCAGGCGAACGCTTGCCGGAGCAAAGAGCAGTAATCCTTAGACTTCGAGTATCCAGATAAAGCGGAGGTGAATGATGAACGCTTCGAATATGCACAACATGGCACAACAATCTGGCGCAGCTCAACCTGCCAGCCAGTCGTCTATACTCAAGGAAATATACTCGCGCTTCTCCTGGCACTGGCCCTGGTTCGCGATTGCTTTTTGCGCGGCAATCATCATCGGTACAACAGGAACGCCGCAGATTTCTTCCATTGTGCTATGCATATTCACCATCATCGCGATACTCATAACGCTGAAGGAGAGGATACCAGAGGCGGTGATACTGGCAGCCGCGCTGGCGGCCTGGATGATACTGCGACTCCCCCGACAGGCAGTGTGGCAGGAGATGCTGGCATTCAGTGGCCTGTGCGTCCTGCTCTTCCTTTTTCAGTTCATCTGGGAAGTTCGGCGACCGGTATGGCCCGCGCATGTATGGCCTGCGCATGCCTCGGCGCTGCGCATACTGGCGACAGGGGGCCAGGCCGGGGTTGTGCTGGTTATCCTCTTCAAGTATCACGGGCCTCTTGCTCCATCATTCATACTCGCTCAGGTAGGGGCAATCGGGCTTTTTGTGCTGGCTCTGCTGGTGCTATGGGCTGCTTATGCACAGGATAAGACAAAGGCGCGCTACTGGTGCAGATATCTGGCCGGTCTGCTGGTCTCCGCGACACTCTCATGGGAATCGCTGGTGATCTGGAAGCTACCACAGCTCCGTTGGCTGGTAGGAAACACCCAACCCATCGAGTTCCTGACTATGCCAATCGCGATTTACCTGACAACGATTGCCCCATTCCTGATGCGCAAACAAACCATCCAGAGTAGCAGGTACATTGGATACATCTGCGCGCTGGTAGGGCCAGCCCTGCTGCTCGGCCCATCATTTGTATTCAGCTTTCACCAGGATCTGCTTTCCGTCTTGCTGCTACTGGTCGAGTCTCTAGGTCTCTTTTTGATGGGGAACCTTACACGTCCTGCCCTCTATCCCTTCATCTACGTCGGGTTCATTTTATCCGTGCTGGCAGACATACGCATGATCTTCTACTCCTTCGACCACCCGAACGACCTGCCGTTGATTATCGGCATTGTTTCCGCCACGTTAGCAATCGTGATCGGTATAACCGTCTACATCTTTTTCATAAAGAAGAAATGAGCGTTCTCTCAGGCATATCCCCTGAGTTCCCTGGCCTTGCGTTCCATCCGCTTCGCCTCGTCCGGGCGGTTCAGTTGTATCAGAGCATCTCTACAGCGTTCATAGAGTTCGGGATCAGCTGGATTAAGCTGAGTCAGTCGACCGTAGACATCCAGAGCTTCTGCATAGCGTTCGAGCGTGAAGAGAGCATCGCCCTTCAGTAGAGAGGCATCGTCACGATCGTAGTACAGCGCCTGCTCGTAGGCTGATCGGGCCTCGACATGGCGTCCAAGCCGCATAAGCGCGTTTGCCCTTCCATAACAGGCGCCGACATTCACCGGATCGTGCCGTATGGCTTGCTCGTAAGCGGCCAGCGCCTCACGATACTTCTTCAGGCCAGAGAGCGCATTGCCTTTGCCATAATACGCATCGGCAAAGGTTGGCGACAGCTGGATGGCCTGATCGTAGGCTGCAATCGCCTCCCTGTACTTCTCCCATTCTGTCAGGATCGCCCCTTTGCCATACAAGGCGCTGGCGTTGCGGGGATCACACTGGATCGCCCGTTCATAGGCGGCTAACGCTTCCTCCGTCCTTTGAAGGCTATAGAGCGCATCGCCGCGTCCACTATGGCTGCGCGTATCGTGTGGATTGCGCAGCAAAGCGCGGTGATAGGCGTCCAGGGCTTCTTTGAAAAAGTTGAGGCAGTAGTAAGTATCCGCCACATTATTCCAGTCGAAAATAGCGTCCTGGTCAAGCCGCTGAACTCGCAGATAGCAGCCCAGAGCCTCTTCATAGCGGTTAAGGTGATAGAGGGCATCTGCCTTGCCCGCGAGAGCAGCGGCGTTCTGCCCATCCAGTTGCAGAACAGTATCAAAGCTGCGTAACGATTCCAGATAGCGTTTCAGTCGAAGCAGGATCAACCCCTTATGATACCAGGCAGGGAGATAGTCAGGCTCAATATGGATCGTATGCTCATAGCTTGCCAGGGCCTCCTCATCGCGCCGCAATTGCTCCAGAACCTGCCCTTGCCCGTAAGAGAACTCCGGGCAGGTCGCATCAAGCCTGATGGCCTCACTGTAAGCATGCAGGGCCTCTTCATAGCGGCGCAAGCCGACAAGGATATTCCCGACATTGCCGTATATCCGCGCGTCTTCCTTGCCCAGACGGATGGCTTCTTGATAGCTGACCAGCGCCTCCTCGTACCGCCTGCGACTATACAGCATATCTCCTACAATGCCATAGATTTGAGCATCTTTGCTGCCCAACCCGATGGCTTTTTGATAGGCCGCTAAAGCCTCGTCATACCGCTTGAGGCCATACAGGATATCCCCCAGATTGCTATATATCTTGCCAGAAAGCTGCGCTTCCTTGCTGCCCGGCAGGATAGCTGGCTGGCTGGCCACCAGCGCCTGCTCGTAGCGCCTGACCACAAAAACAAAATAGTCCTCCCATTTCCTGCTGACCACACGCGCGTCTGCAGGCGCAATGCTGGCCGCGCGCTCGTACATCTCCCTCGCTTGCTCAGCGCCTTCCTTCAGAACGTTTGCATGAGCCTCAATTACCCATGCTTGCGGCAGAGTGATTTGCCAGGAAGACGCGGATTCAGGTGAACAGAAAGCGTCGATAAACGCCTCGACGCTGACATGCCGATCCTTGCGCCCTTTTGCCAGGGCCTTGAGAATGGCCATCTCCTCGCACAGTGAGAGTTGTGGATTGAACCAGGAGGGAAGCAAGGGAGTATCATGTTGATGACTCTGCGCCCAGGCCCATAGCCGTGCCATTGGCCTGTTGCTAGAAATACGGGCGGTGATTGGCCTCTGCCCGGTGCAGAGTTCATAGGCAAGACAGCCGAGAGCATACTGATCGCTTTCCGCGCAGGCTTCGCCGTGAAATTGCTCCGGGGCCATATAGGCACAGGTGCCTTTCACGCCGTGATGCGCCTCGTAGCTTTCCTGTAGCACAACGGCGATGCCAAAATCGGCCAGCAGCGCCTCCCTCACATCTTTCTGCCTGAACAGGATATTCTCCGGTTTGAGATCACGATGCACAATGTTGTGCTGGTGGGCATGTTGCAGCGCCTGGCCTACCTGCCGCAAAATAGTGCGCACCTCTTCCAGCGGCAAACGACCGAGCCGCATCCTGTCGCGCAAAGAACCGCCCGCCGCATATTCGGCGATCAGGCATGGCCCGAAGCCGCTATGGTCGACGAAAACTTCATACAGGGGAAGGATGTAGAGATGCTTCAGTTCCTCAAGCAGTTTCGCCTCTCGCAGAAACGCCTGGCGTTGCTCTTCAGAAACGGCAAGCTGCGTATGCAAAAATTTGACAGCCGCCTGGCGAGGAAGGGTGATATGCTCGGCCAGGTAAACCTCTCCAAACCCTCCTCCGGCAAGCCTGCTGATGATTCGGTAGTTACCAACGAGTTTGCCGACATACTCATCTTCACCCGTCATATAAATTACCTTCGTGTATCAAAGCCATAGCTCAGCATATTATACAGGCACATAGAGATGAGCGGCGGGATCGTAGCGATAGATAGGGTTGCCTTTGTGGTAGCTCAGGGTGCCGTTGCTGCCGACGCTCAGCCAGAGCAAGACCTGGGTGCCGGTGGGCAGGTGCAGGTTGTAGTGCCAGTGGTTGAGGCCGCCGGGGCTAACGACGCCAAAGAGCCAGGACCCGCCATCATCGTCGATGGTGTTGGGGGAGAGCTGGTCGCAGGAGAGCGAGTTGTCGTCGTGAACGTTGTCGACCTGAAGGTCACAGGCGCGCAGGGACATACCGTTGAGCGAGGCCTCCGGGTCGGCATAGGGGTAGTTGGTGAAGTTATGAACAGACTTGCGGGCAAGCGCGGCCTGCGCCCAGACCCAGGAGCCAACCTTCACGGGCAAAGCCGTCTGCACATAGAGATGGATGGTTACAGACGGCGAGAGGCGCACGATGAGGTTGCAGCCGCTCGAACAATCGACGCCCGCTTGCTGCGTCGGGGCGACGTTGATGAGCGGGGTCGGCAAGACCTGCTGCGGACCGGTCGGCGTGACTTTGAGAACGATGCCGCCGAAGGCGATGAGCGGGTACTGCGGGTAGAGCGTGAGGACCATGCCCGGCTGCAAGGCGTGGCAGTTCTGGCCGATCACGGCATCCAGCGCCTTTACCGTCTGCGGGTTGGCATCGCTGAAAATCGTACTGGCATCGGTCATGCGCATGGCATAGGTGAGAATGGCATCGCAGCTATCACCCTCCTGCACGGTGTAGAGGATCGGCCCCACCTGTGGCAACTGCGAGGGAAAGGGTGGATAGGGCGTCGGCACCACCGTTGGCTGCGAGTCCGAAAGGTTATAGAAGAAATTGGTGACTGCTGGAAAGACCCGCTGCCCGGCATGCATGCCGAGGATGAAAGCTGGAATACCCACAAGGGCCAGCAGGGGCAAGAGCAGCAGGAAGCGCCAGGGAAACGTTTGCAGGAACTCATGCATGAGTTCTCCTGCGGAACTGCGCTGATGAAAGTGCCGTGCCATAATCTCTCCCATCCAGAAGATGTTACCAGAATATTATAGCAGTACAAAACGCGAAATACCATAGAGAAGCAACAATATGCACAGCCAATCTTACCGCTGCAAAGAAGATACGTCCTGAGCGAGCAGAAGTTCACTCAGCAATAATTTCTTATTTTCCACCCATGTCACGACCTGTCCGGTCAGTTTTCAATAGCCTTCTACAAAGATTATAACGAGCGAGGAATATAGGAAGCAACCGGATAGGCGCAAGTTCATTTTGCCCTCTCAGGGCTTTTTTTCAGTACATCCTTCTCGGCTCTGTTCCTCGGCTGCCAGCTCTCACTGGCTCTTAATCGGGAGTCGATGAACAGGTCGAGCCTCACAACGGCAAGCGGTGGATCATCAACGCGGCTGGTGGTGGTCGGGGAAGTGCTTCCCGCCATTCCGCGTACAGCCAGGGAAGCATTCACCTCGCTGTCCGACGCTCAGTTTGAAATCTTTTCCGCTGCTGTTATCATCGCACAGGGAGAAGGCCATCGCTTCCTTGCCCACTGCGGGCAAAGCGGTGATCAGGGCATCGACGCTAAATTGCTCAACCTGTTCAACTACACCGTTGTAGTGCAACCGAAACGCTATGCGCCCGACAACGCCGTGGGGCAGCCGCCCGTTGAGGGATTTTCTGGGGTCGATCTACTATCACAAAGCTGCCTATGGCTACTTCGTGACAACCTCGCACTTTACAGCGGCTGCACAACAGTTCATAGCAGGCACCAGTGGACGCATCCGCGCCATTGATGGTCGGTTACTGGAGCTATACCTGCAACGACGATCACGCGAAGTAGCTCTGGCCCTGCGAGATATCCTTGACTGAGAAGACGTCGCTCCAGGCAGAAACGTGTCTGCAAGGGTGCCTGCTTATGAACATGCCCAGACCTTGACTGAGAGAAAGCGGCGCCCTACGGATTACCCCCACCCTGGCTATTGTAGAGTCCGGCGATCATCTGGCTGCCATTGGCTACGATGCGCCGGGCTTCGTTATACTTCTGTATGCCGGTAAAAAGCCCGACCAGCATAGCGATGCCTACGAGAATTTCCGCGATTACCACAGCGACGATCAACAGAAAAAACCAGGAACCGGCGCAACCCCAGCCCGCGAACATGTTCCTGAAACCGTTCCACACCGGTCTCCAGCCCCAGAAAAGACACCAGGAACCGGCAAAGGCGAGCGGGATGTACAGAATCGCTCCCGCTCCCGCCTGTGAGATCGATCCCAGGGCGGCAATGGCCGCGATGGCAGTGATGATACCGGTAAACACCCACACCCCTACGAGACTACGCTTCGCGTGGGCAACCTCATCTTGCAGCCCGGTGCCAAGGCAGGACGTGCATAATGTGGCGCCCTCTACATGATGGGCACAGACAGTACAAATGCCCTTGTGACACTGTGAGCATTGGGCCACAGCGTCGGAATACGGATGGTTGAAACACTTCATCTTGCCGGTACTCCTTCCCTTGCCTTTCCCTTCCGTCAATAAGCCCCTGCTGCTTCCTTCCATGAATGAATGTTCTCTGCTCTGGCCATAGACAGCACCTGCTCCACTGTGTCTATCTTTCTTTGAAGCCATTGCATTAATAGAGTATCAATCAAGATAGCAACAGGTGGTAAAAACAAACAACACTTTCCTTTAGAAAAGAGTATAATCTATCTTCCTCATCTTGTCAAGTATTCTGGAATATTTTTGGATATAAAAATGTTGAAAAAGTTAGTATTTTTCTGAAATTTTCAACTGACAGACAATCTAAGTGGATCGATAATGGGCTACAGAGACCTCATCCATGACAAATCATCGCCGACATGTCATTCTGAGCGCCGCGGAGCATCCGAGGCTGGCTCGCCCGAAAAGATCGAATAGCCTGCATGGAGATGTACCGGAACGCAATATTTCCAGGGCGCAGGCAAGCTGACGCCCCTACCAACCGCGAATCGCACGAACTGATTCGCGGTTGGTAGGGGCGTCAGCTTGCCTGCGCCCTGGCATTTATTTCTACTGCGCTCCTGATAAAATCGTTTACCGACCGCTCATCGTCAAAGCCATGATGGCGTTCTGGACGTGCATACGGTTCTCAGCCTGGTCGTAGACGACGGATTGCGGGCCGTCGATGACGGCGTCGGTGACTTCGATGCCGCGATCGGCGGGCAGGCAGTGCATGTAGATGGCGTCCTCTTTGGCCAGAGCCATGCGCCGCTCGTCGCAAATCCAGCTTGAGTAGCGGTTGATAGCCTCCGACATCTTTGATTGATCCTGAATAGCGACCAGCGGCCCCCAGCTCTTGGGATAGACCACGTCGGCGTTGACGAAGGCTTCGTCCATGTCGTGGACGACTTTGAAGCTGCCGCCGGTCTTGCGCGCGTTGGAGGCGGCGTTGTCGAGGATTTCCGGCATGAGTTCAAATTCGGGCGGGTGCGCCAGCGTGACATCGGCTCCGAACTGCGTGAAGAGTTCGATGACGGACTGCGGCAGCGAGAGCGGTTTGGTGTAGGATCTGGCGTAGGCCCAGGACATGACGACCTTTTTGCCGCGCAGATCGCCCTTTTTCTCGATGACGGTCATCAGGTCGGCCATCGCCTGACAGGGATGGTAGACATCGCACTGCATGTTGATGACGGGGACGCGGGCGTGTTCGGCCACGTCGCGCAGGTACTGGTTGCCCTCACCCCAGTCGCAGTGGCGAATGGCGATGCCGTGTCCATAGGACGAAAGGATGCGCCCGATCTCTTTTGGCGTGTCGCCGTGCGAAATCTGCATCTTGTCCGGCTCCAGGAAGACGGCGTGGCCGCCCAGGCGCGTCATACCGGCCTCGAACGAGGTGCGGGTGCGCGTCGATGAGAAGAAAAAGAGCATGAAGAGCGTCTTATCCTGGAGCAGTGGCGTGGGGATGTCCAGGCCCCATTTCATTTTGAGGTCAAAGGCGAGATGCAAAACGGTTTCAAGCTCTTCCTTTGTCCACTCCTGCGTACTGATAAAGTCGCGTCCGCGCAGATCTGTTTTCATTGTATTGTATCCTTTCTCAGTTGTAAGCCCCGACAGGCCACCCGCCAGGGGCTTACACGGGGAGGTTTTTTGGAAAAATTTGTTGTAAAGTCGCTTGAGAGGCCGACGGAAAGGGTGGCATTGGGAACGCTTCTCCATCGGATTCCCAGGCCGATCCGTCCAAAAA
>Ga0070740_10005971_pt1 | contig 10955 bp, 9 predicted proteins | sample Coa_R2_FD_67286 | JGI IMG/M metagenome (GOLD analysis project Ga0070740, IMG submission 67286) | Surface soil microbial communities from Centralia Pennsylvania, which are recovering from an underground coalmine fire - Coalmine... | ecosystem: Environmental > Terrestrial > Soil > Unclassified ...
GTCGCCGAAATAGGCGACCGCTACGGCGTCGCTCTTCTCGAGCCGGCGCGCGAGCGCGGCGCCCACCGCGAGCGGGATGCCGCCGCCCACCACGCCGTTGGCGCCGAGGAAGCCGTGCTGCAGCGCGCTCACCTGATGCTTCCCGGCGAGGCCGCGGCAATAGCCGGCGGAGCGGCCCATGAGCTCGGCGAGCAGCAGCGCGGGATCGAGCCCCGCGGCAAGCGCGTGCCCGGTCGGCCGGTGATGGCTGCCGACGATGTCGCCCGGAGCGAGCTCGGCGGCGACGCCCACCGCGATCGCCTCCTGCCCGATATAGGGGCTGGTGTGGCCCGGCACCGCGCCGGTCTTTTGCAGCGCCAGCAGCTCCTCGTCGAACCGCCGCAGCAGCAGCATGCGCCGCAGCAGCTCCAGAGGCTGCGTTGCATTCCCGGGGTCGGTCGGCGCATCGGCTACCATGCGGCGACTTTGCCATGCGGCCCGGGGCGTTGCAAAATCCTTTCGGCCCAAGCCATACTGCGCGCGGAATGGAGCGCACGCCATGATCGAGATCGTTCCGCTGAGCCGGCACGTGGGCGCGGAGGTCCGCGGCATCGATCTCTCGCGCCCGGTCGATCCCGGAACCGCCACCGAGCTCTACGCCGCCTGGCTCAAGCATCTCGTGCTCGTCATCCGCGGCCAGACCCTGAGCGTCGAGGATCAGCGCCGCTTTACCCTCCTCTTCGGCGAGATCCAGCCGCCACGCTCGCGCCCGAGCGAGCGCGACCCGAACAACCCGCTCCTCTTCATCGGCAATGTGAAGATCGAAGGGCAACGGAACGAGCTACCGGAAGGCGACATGCAGTTCCATGCCGACCAGTGCTACTACGAGACGATCGCCAAGGGCGCGGTGCTCTATGCGCTGGAGATCCCCTCGCGCGGCGGCAACACGCTGTTCGCCAGCACCTATGCGGCCTATGAGAGCCTGCCGCCCGACCTGCGCGCCCGGGCCGACCGTATGCGCGTGCTGTTCCTCTACGATTACGAGAAGAATGCCAACCGCAAGGCGCCGACCGACTGGGCCGACGCGCCGCACCATATCCATCCCGCCGTGGTGGTGCATCCCGAGACCGGGCGGCGCGCGCTGCTGGTCAACCGCCTCATGGCGGACAGCATCGTCGGCCTGCCGCGCGCGGAAAGCGACGCGCTCCTCGAGCGCCTGTGCGAGGCGACGGAGCGGCCCGAGCACATCTACGAGCATCAATGGCGCGTCGGCGACGTGGTGATCTGGGACAACCGCGCGACGCTGCACGCGCGCACCGATTTCGACCCCGCCGAGCGCCGCCTGCTGCGCCGCATGGCGCTGCGCGGGGCGCGGCCGATCGCCGCAGTCGAAGCGGCCTGATCCGCGCTATTTCGCCGCAGCGAGCGCGCGGTCGGGCTCGGCCGGTGCCGGCGCGCCCGCGATCAGGTCCGCCGCCTTCTCCGCGATCATGATGACCGTGGCGTTGATGTTGCCGCCGACGAGGCCGGGCATGACCGAGGCGTCGGCGATCCGCACGCCCGCGACGCCGTTGAGCCGCAACGCGCCATCCACCACCGCCTCCGCGTCCGTCCCCATGCGGCAGGTCCCGCAGGGATGGTGCGCGGTCGCGGGCGCCGAGCGGATATAGGCGTCGAGCGCGGCGTCGCTCCGCACCTCCGGGCCGGGCGCCAGCTCGCGCCCGCGAAACGGATCGAGCGCCGGTTGCGCCGCGACCGCGCGAAGCTCCTTCAATCCGGCGCGGAGCGTGTCCACGTCCGATTGTTCGGCCAGGAAGTTCTGCCAGATCCGCACGCGCTCCTGCGGGTTCGACGACCGCAGCGTGATCCGGCCGCGGCTTGCCGGGCGCAGCAGGATCGGCCGGCACACGAACGCGTCCTTCCACGGCTTGCGGATGCCCGGGAACCAGGGACCGGCGTCGCGCGAGCCGGAGCGGAACAGGAGCTGGATGTCGGGAACGGCGAGGCCCGGGTCGGTCTTGATGAAGGCCATGAACCCGCTCGGCACGTCGGTGGCCGGCCCCGTTCCCGCGAGATAGCCCCGCGCGAAGGCGAAGGCGAGGCGGTCGGCCCGCGTGCAGTGCACGAACGGCCCGGGCTCGCGCCGCTCGTGCAAGAGGCCGGTGGCGTAATGGTCCTGGAGATTGCGGCCGACGCCGCGCAGCGCCACGGCCGGAGCGATGCCGGTCTCGCGCAGATGGTCGGGATCGCCGATCCCCGACAGCATCAGGAGCTGCGGCGTGTTGATCGCGCCGCCGCACAGGACCACCTCGCGCTCCGCCCGCGCCACCGCGCGCTCGCCGCGGGCGAGATATTCGACGCCGACGGCGCGGCCCCGCTCCAGCACGATCCGCGTCGCGAGCGCGCGGGTCGCGACCGTGAGGTTGCGCCGGCCAAGCACGGGATGGAGATAGCCGCGCGCGGTGGTGTCGCGCAGCCCGTCGCGGATCGTCCACTGCGCCCAGGCGAAGCCGTGCTGCTGCGCGCCGTTATAGTCCTCGGTGTAGGGATGGCCGGCCGCCAGCCCGGCGTCGATATAGGCCTGGTAGAGCGGGTCCAGGTCCTTGGTGCGCCGGACATAGAGCGGGCCGCTGCCGCCGCGATATTCGTTCTCGCCGTCCTCCCAGGTCTCGGCGCGCTTGAAGTAGGGCAGAACCTCGCGGAACGACCATCCCGCGAGCCCTTGCGCGGCCCAGCGGTCGTAGTCGGCGCGATGCCCGCGGATGTAGCCCATCGCATTGATGGAGTGCGAGCCGCCGATCAGCTTGCCGCGCGCCGCCTCGATGACTCGGTTGCCGGTGCCCGGGCCGGACTCTGCGGTATAGCCCCAATCGAACCGATCGAAGCCCCAGATCCGCCCGACGCCGAGCGGAACGCGGATGAAGGGATGCCAGTCCCAGCCGCCGGCCTCGAGCAGCAGCACGCGGACCGCGGGATCGGCGCTCAAGCGGTTGGCGACGACGCAGCCCGCCGAGCCCGCGCCGACGATCACATAATCGAAGCTCCGCGCCTGCGCCATCCCGATCCTCCGCCGCGCTCTCGCGAGATGCGGTTGCCCCAACAAAAAAGCGGTTGAACCGCAAAATCAAGGCGGTAATGTCGGCCTCGCGCGAAATCCTCACATCCCGAGGGGGCGGTGACGCTGCCAGAAGTAAGGAGTCGGCGGACGATGATGCTCAGCAGACGAACCCTTTGTGCCGGCCTGGCCGCGATCGCCGGCCTCGGCCTCGGCACCAGCGTGGCGCGGGCGGAGCCGGTGACGATTCGGCTCGGCTATTCGCTCGCCGCCGAGGAACAGACCTGGCTCCTGATGGCGAAGCCCGATCTCGCGAAGAATTACGGCAAGGCCTATACGATCGACGCGACGCGCTTCAACAGCTCCTCGCAGCGCGCGCAAGCCTTCGCCGCCAACGCGATCGATCTCGCCTCCTCCGCCGCCAACGGCGTGCTGTTCGCGGCGGCCGAGGGCATCCCCAGCACCATCATCGCTTCGATCTCGCGCGAGAGCCTGCATCGCGGCTTCAACACCGCGTTCGCCGCACTCGACTCCTCGCCCATCAAGAAGATCGAGGACCTGAAGGGCAAGACGATCGCGGTCAATGGCTTCTCGACCGCGGGCGAGCTCTGGATGAAATCCGCGCTCGAGCGGCATGGCCTCTCGGAGAAGGACGTCACCGTGGTGCCGGTCGCCTTTCCCGCCGTGGCGGAATCGCTGCGCTCCGGCCGGATCGATGTGGGCGAGATGCCGCAGCCCTTCTTCGCCATGGCGCAGAAGGAGATGAAGCTGCGGACGATCTTCACCTCGAAGGACGGCGCGCCGTTCAACGAGGAGCTGGTCGTCATCGTCGGCCACGAGCCCTTCATGCAGGCGCATCGCGCGGCCGTGACCGCCTTCCTGGCCGATCTTCGCGACGTCACGAAATTCTATCTCGCGCACGGCCCCGAAGCGCGCCAGATCCTGATCGACAAGAAATACGTGCGCGTTCCCGCCGACGTCTATCTCCACATGGAGGACTATGACCGCGATCCGTCGCTGCGCGTCGACGTCGAGGCGCTGAAGCGCATGCAGGACCTGCAGGTGAAGGCCGGCTTCCAGAAGAGGAAGGCGGACATCAAATCGCTGGTCGATCTCAGCTATCTGCCCAAATAGATGCCGCTGCTGGAGATTCAGCGGCTCGACAAGTGGTTTGTCGCCGACAATCGCCAGATCTCGGTGCTCGACCAGCTCTCGCTTACCATCGACGAGCACGAGTTCGTGTCGATCGTCGGTCCGTCCGGCTGCGGCAAGAGCACGTTCCTCCACATCGTGGGGGGCTTCGAGCCGAAGAGCGGCGGCGAGATGCGGCTCAACGGCCGGCCGCTCGGCGTGCCCGACCCCGAGCGCGGCATGATGTTCCAGGACCATTCGCTCTTCCCCTGGCTCACGGCGCTCGGCAACGTGTGCTGGCCGCTCGAAATGAAGGGGATGGCCAAGGCCGAGCGGATCGCGCGGGCGCGCGACTACCTCGACCTCGTGCATCTCTCGCGCTACGCCGACCTCTATCCGGGGCAGTTGAGCGGCGGGATGAAGCAGCGCGTGGCGCTGGCGCGGCTCCTCGCGCTCGATCCGCGCGTGCTGCTGATGGACGAGCCGTTCGGCGCGCTCGATTCGCAGACGCGCGAGCTGTTGCAGGAGGAGCTGCAGGCGATCTGGCGGCGCGACCGCAAGACCGTGCTGTTCGTCACCCACGATATCGACGAGGCGGTCTTTCTCGGCACGCGCGTGATCGTGTTCACGGTGCGGCCGGGCCGCATCAAGGCGGATCTCCGGATCGACGCGGAGGACCGCTCAGGCGAGTTCCGCAAATCCGCGGCGTTCTTCGGCTTGCGCACGCGCGTGTGGGATCTCTTGCGCGAGGAAGTGCTGAAGGCCCGCGCCCTGGAGGAGCAGTGACCCCCCGCGCCGCCGCGGTGCAGAAATGGGTCGTGCCGCTCGCGGTGGTGGCGGCGTGGGAAGGGTTCGGGCGGGCGGGGTTCGCGCCGCGCTACCTCTCCTATCCCTCCGACATCCTGGCCGCGCTTTGGAGCGTCACAGTCGATGGCGAGCTCGGTACGGCGACGCTGGCAAGCCTCTACCGCGTGATCGGCGGATTCGTGATCGGCACGGCCGCGGGAATGCTGGCCGGGCTCGGCGCCGGGCTGGCGCGAGGCGTGCGCAACTTCTTCGACCCGCTGGTCTCGTTCCTGTTCGCCGTGCCGAAGATCGCGTTCCTGCCGGTGTTCCTGCTGCTGTTCGGCATCGGCCACATGTCGAAGATCGCGATCGTCGGGTTCTCCTGCTTCTTCCCGGTCTTCATCGCGTCGCGGCACGCCGTTCTGTCGGTCGACAAGCTCCTGGTGTGGGCCGCGCGCAACATGGGAACGCCGCCGCGCACGCTGTTCCTCCGCGTCGTCATTCCCGCGGCCGCGCCGCAGCTCTTCGCCGGCGTGAGGGTCAGCCTGGCGCACGCCTTCGTCGTCCTGTTCGCGGCCGAGCTCATCGGCTCGCACGCGGGCCTGAGCCAGATCATCGCCGACGGCGACAATGCCGCGCAGTTCGACCTGATGTTCGCCGGCATCCTCGCCTTCGCCGCGCTCGGCTTCGCCAGCGACCGCATCCTGATGGCGGTGCGCAAGCGCCTTCTCAGAGGGCAGACGCTCGGCACCGAGGAGCAGGTGGTGCCATGACCGCGCGGCTCGGCCGGATCGTCGCGGAGTGGTACTCGATCCCGCTGCTGCTCGCGGTGTGGCAGCTCGCGGTGTCGAGCGGGCTCATAGAATCGCGGCTGCTGCCGAGCGTGGCCAGCGTCTGGGACACGCTCGTCGCCGAGATCGCCGACGGCGTGCTCGTCTATCACGCGAGCGTGACGATCGGCCGCGCGCTGCTGGGCTACGCGCTCGCGGCACTCGCCGGGGTCCCGTTCGCGGCGCTGATGGCGCGTTCGCCGCTCTGCTCCAACCTGTTCGAACCGATCTTCTTCTTCGGGTATCCGATCCCGAAGATCGCGCTCTTTCCGGTCTTCACCTACATCTTCGGCTTCGGCACGCCGTCGAAGGTCGCCTTCACCTTTCTCGAATGCCTCTATCCGATTGTGGTGACCTCGTATCTCGGATTCCGCGGCATCGAGACGCGGCTCGTCTGGGCGGCGCAGAATTTCGGCGCGAGCCGCATGACCGTGCTGCGGCGCGTCGTGCTGCCGGCGGCGCTGCCGTCGGTCTTCTCCGGGCTGCGCATCGCGCTGCCCGTGTCGATCATCGTCGTCGTGCTGACCGAGATGATCGGCGATTCGATCGGGCTCGGCTACTACATCACCGTGTGGGGCACGCGCTTCACCTTCCAGAACGTCTATGCCGCGATCGTCGTGATCGGCATCATCGGCTTCGCGCTCGATCAGGCGCTGCTGCGGCTGCGCCGCGCCGTCGTGCCATGGCAGAAGGACCCGGCACGATGACCGACGCGCCCGGCTCCTATCTCGGCCTGCCGCTGCGGCGGCGCGAGGATGCGCGCTTCCTGCAGGGGCGCGGCCGCTATGTCGATGACGTCGCGCTGCGGGGCACGGTCTGGTGCGCCTTCGTCCGGAGCCCGCATGCGCATGCGCGCATCCGCAGCATTTCGACCGCGGCGGCGCGCGCCATGCCGGGCGTGCTGCTGACCCTGACGGCGCAGGATTGGCAGCGCGCCGGCCATGGCGAGCTCGCCATCGTCCACCCCATGCCGTTCAGCGACGGCCGCCCGATGAACGGCGCGCCGCGGCCGGCCTTCGCGCAGGACAAGGTTCGCCATGTCGGCGACATCGTCGCCGCGGTCGTTGCTGAGAGCCGCTTCGCCGCGGAGGAGGCGGCGGAGGCGGTTGCGGTCGAGTACGAGACGCTCGCCGCGGTGGCGACGCCGCGCGCCGCGCTCGCGCCCGGCGCGCCTCTGGTGCACGAGCGGTTCGGCACGAACCTGGTGTTCGAGATCGAGCGCGGCGACCGCGCCCGGACCGAGGCGGCGCTCGCTGCGGCCGCCAGGGTGGTGGAGCTGCCGCTGCTCAACACGCGGCTCGCCGCCAACCCGCTCGAGCCGCGCGCCTATCTCTGCGACTACGACGCGGCCTCCGACCGCTATACGCTTTACGCGACCTCGCAGCAGCCGCATTACCTGCGCCGCTGGCTCTCGGTCTATACGCTGCACATCCCCGAGCACAAGATCCGGGTGATCTCGCCCGATGTCGGCGGCGGCTTCGGCGTCAAGGGCAACTTCGCGCCCGAGGTCTCGACAATCGTCTGGGCGGCGCGGCTCCTCGGCCGCCCGGTGAAATGGACCGCGACACGATCGGAGACGCTGCTCTCCGACGCGCAGGCGCGCGACCACGACACGATCGCGCGCATGGGCTTCGACGCGTCGGGCCGCATCGTCGCCATGCAGGTCGACACGCTGGCGGCGCTCGGCGGCTATCTCAGCAACTTCGCGCCGAGCATTCCCGGCAATTCCTACCCGCAGACCCTGACTGGACTCTATCGCACGCCGCTGCTGCATCTGCGCGTGCGCGGCGTCTATACCAACACCGTGCCGGTCGATGCCTATCGCGGCTCGGGCCGCCCCGAGGCGACCTGGGCAAACGAGCGCCTGATCGAGCGCGCGGCGCACGAGCTCGGCATCGACGCGGTCGAGATCCGCCGCCGCAATCTCATCACCAAGTCGGATTTCCCCTTTCCCGCCCCGGGCGGCCGCACCTACGATTCGGGCGATCCGCCGGCGCTGCTCGCGAAGCTCCTGGAGATCGCCGACTACGCGGCGCTGCGGCGCGAACAGGCGGCGCTGCGCGAGCGGGGCGTGCTGATGGGCATCGGGCTCGCCGCCTTCATCGACAAGGCCGGCACCGGCCCGAGCGGCAATCTGGCGAAGCGCGGCGGGCTTCACGGCGGCTGGGAGAGCGCGGTCGTGCGCGCGCACAGCGACGGCAACGTCACCGTCTATGCCGGAAGCCACGCGCACGGACAAGGCCACGAAACCGCGTTCTGCCAGATCGCGGCGAGCCGGCTCGGCCTGCCGATCGAGGCGATCCGCCTCGTCGAGGGCGACACCGACCAGATCCCGTTCGGCAACGGCACCTGGGGCGCGCGCTCCGCCTCGGTCGCGGGAACCGCGATCTATCGCGCAGCCGACCGCGTTCTGGCCAAGGCCAAGCGCTTCGCGGCGCAAATCCTCGAATGCGCGGAAGAGGATCTCGATTATGCCCGCGGCCGCTTCGCGGTGCGCGGCACCGATCGCGGCATCGATTTCGCCGCGGTCGCCGACATCGCCTATCACGGCGCGGCCCTGCCGCCGGACGGCTCGCTGACGCCGGGGCTCGAAGCCAGCGAATTCTACGACCCGCCCGACACCAACGATCCGCAGGCGATGCATCTTGCCGTGGTGATCGTCGATCCCGAGACCGGCGTGGTGCGTCTGCGCGATTTCTATGCCGCGGACGATTGCGGCACCATCATCAATCCGATGATCGTCGAGGGGCAGGTGCATGGCGGGCTGGCGCAGGGAATTGGCCAGGCACTGATGGAGCACGTCGTCTATGATGCGGCAGGGCAGCTTCTGAGCGGCAGCTTCATGGACTATGCCATGCCCCGCGCCTCGGACCTGCCGAGCTTCCGCACCGGATTCATCGCCACGCCTGCGCCGAGCAACCCGCTGGGCGTCAAAGGCGGCAGCGAAAGCGGCACGATCGGCGCGCCGGCCGCGATCGGCAATGCGGTGATCGACGCGCTGTGGCATCGGGGCGTGCGCGAAATCAGCCTGCCGATCACGCCCGAGACGGTTTGGCGCACCCTCCGCGCGGGCGGCGCGCGCATCGAAAGGAGCTGAAGCGGGATGGCGGAGCGAGGACAAGAGGTCGCGCAGCGGATACTCGACGAGCTGGCGCGCTGCGGCGTGAAGCTCATCGCGAGCCTGCCCGACAATTGGGTGATGGACGTGATCGGCGCCGCGGCCGCCGATCGACGGTTCGTCCATGTGCCGGTCAACCGCGAGGAATCCGCGATCGGCTTGTGCGCCGGCGCCTATATGGGCGCGATGGGCTCGGCGGCGCTGATGGGCGCCTCGGGCTTCATGACGGTGATCTATGCCATCACCAAGATCAATTATTCCTACGAGATTCCCCTGCTGCTGCTGATGACGCTGCGCGGCGCGCCCGGCGACCATCACAAACACCACGCCTCGAACGGGCTCTATCTTCGGCCGGTGCTGGAGGCGATCGACATGCCCTATCAGATCATCGGCCGCCCCGACGAGATCGGCATGATCTCCACCGCCTATCACCATTCGCGCACCGTCGCCCGTCCGATGGCGGTGCTCTTGACGCGGGGCCTGCTGCGCGGGGAGGCGCATCCATGAAATACGTCGACTGCGTCGCCTATCTCGCGCGCCGCCGCAGCGGGCAAATTGTCGTGACCTCGGCCGGGAACTCGGCGCAGGCCTGGTGGAAGGCGACGCACGATACCGAGGCCACCTTCTATCTCGAGGCCTCGATGAGCCTGTCCAGCATGTTCGCCGCGGGCCTTGCGCTCGCGCAGCCGCAGCTCAAGTTTTGGGCCTTCGTCGGCGACGGCGCGTTCTGCATGAATCCCGGCATGCTGATGGTGGAGCGGCAGATGAACCTGCCGAACCTCACGCATTTCCTACTGTCGAACCGCGTCTATGGCGCGACCTCGAACGCCGCGCTCCCGAACCTCACGGACAACGATTACGCCGCGATCGCCCGCGGCATGGGGATCGAGCGCGTGTTCACCTTCGACAGCCTGGCGGCGCTCGAGAGCGGCTTCGATGCCGCGGTCGGCGCCAATGCCGGCCACACCTTCGTCGTGCTCGAGGTCGAGCCCTTCACCGACGCGGAACAACGGCTCGAGCAGCCGCCGTTCGACGGACCCGAGCTAAAATACCGCTTCGGCCGCCATCTCGAACAGAGAACGGGGAGCGACGTGTTCGGCTATCGCCTGTAGCGGGCCGCGACCCTCGGCACGCCCGCGGCCGCAACGAGCCGGGCGCGCACGCACAAATTCGTGATCGCGGGCCCGCGCCCGCCGGCCCGTTCGAGCGTTGATTGCGCGCCGCCGGAATGAAATCCTGACCCAGCGTCGGCGGCACGGCGGCCGGACGCGCGCGAATTGGGGAGGAAAACGACATGACGAGGAGACGCTCACACTTCGCAATCGCGGCATTCGTCTCGAGTGCGGCACTCGTCGCGCAGCACGATGCGCGGGCGGCGATCAAGGCTCACACGGTGCAGTACAGGCAGGGCGACACCGTGCTCGAGGGCTACGTCGCCGGCGACGACTCGGCCAAGGGCAAGCGTCCGGGCATCGTGGTCTTCACGGATTATTTTGGCGTCACCGATTACGCCGAGGCCCGCGCCCGAAGGCTCGCGCAGCTCGGCTATGTCGTGTTCGTCGCCGACATGTACGGCAAGGGCATCCATCCCAAGACCGACCAGGAAGCGCTGGCCCAGATCGGCAAGTTCCGCGGCGATCCCGCGCTGCTGAAGGCGCGGTACGAAGCGGCGTTCAGCCAGCTCCGCGCCGACCCGCGCGTCGATCAGAGCAAGCTCGTGACCATGGGCTACTGCTTCGGCGGCGGGCCCGCTCTGGCGATCGCGCGCAGCGGCGCCGACCTCGCCGCCACTGTGACATTCCACGGCAGCATCGCCAATCCCGATCCGTCGACCGCCAAGAACATCAAGGGCCATGTCCTGGTGTTCTGGGGCGCGGACGACCCCCACGTCACCGCGAAGGCGATGGATGCGTTCCGCGACGAGATGAAGCAGACGAAGGTCGACTGGGAGATCGTCACCTACGCGAACACGGTGCACAGCTTCACCGTGCCGACCGCGCATTCGGCCACCGACGCCTACAACCCGATCGCCGACCGGCGCTCGTGGCAGCAGATG
>Ga0070740_10005972_pt1 | contig 10955 bp, 11 predicted proteins | sample Coa_R2_FD_67286 | JGI IMG/M metagenome (GOLD analysis project Ga0070740, IMG submission 67286) | Surface soil microbial communities from Centralia Pennsylvania, which are recovering from an underground coalmine fire - Coalmine... | ecosystem: Environmental > Terrestrial > Soil > Unclassified ...
TTGGATAAATAGTTACGGATATAGGAATAGAGTACCAGCCAGCCATCAGGAGTTTTTATCGGCGGACTGCCGAGTTCCACCTGATCGCGAACATCACGAAGCAAATGCAGCAAATGTGCGTTTGCATTATCATACCAGTCCTCCCAAAAAGCAGGTGACCACATGTCTTCTTCATGATCAAACAATGCTACAGCAATTTTGGCAGGCGGTAAATCTGTATTAATAGTCAAAAGTGCGGCCATTTTGTCATTGATTTTTTCCGGAAAAAGTGCCATGGCTTTGGAATTAAACGTCGTCACAGGATGTTTTTCAAACGTTTTAAAATCTGCTGTTTTGGCAACACCGAGTTTGATTCCATACGCGGCAAATGGATAGACAGAAAGAGCAGTATAAAAGATGTAATACTGTCCGTTAAAAAACGTGATTCGTGGATCTTCACAACCGTACATTTCCCAATCTTCTTCCGGTTTTATAAGTTGTTTATGCTCACCAAAATGAATACCATCAGTACTTTGGGTGTAACCAATTGATGAAACGCGCATGTTTACACCATTTTGTTGCTGATTATTGGAGAGGGCACGGTAGACCATGTGGTAAATACCGTTTTGTTTGGTGACGCAACCGTTGAAAGCGCCGTCATGTTCCCACTGATGATTTGGATGTGGTTTAAGAATCGGATTGTCGGGGAAACGCTGGAGTTGTACCATTAGATTTATTATAGAAGATTTTGCTAGAGGTTGTTAAGAGGTTATTTACTGTCTCTTGTATTCTGGCATAGTTTTTAAGATTATTTCTGTTGAACTTCTTGCAGTGGATTTATTATTTCATACAATCCTTCATAGCTTTCTTCAAGAGTTAGTTTTACTCGTCTGTCCTTCACTTCTCCTGCTAATGCTCGTAGCGCCTTTATTTCTTCAGTATAAATACCTGGACTACTTGCTTTTGGCGGATGAGATCGTAGGAAAGCATCTGCGGCATTGGCAAGTTGGGTTAGTAAATCAGCTACAGGCATCTCAACCTCCTTTGCTTCTGCTCCCCTTGCCGTTTTTACTCTACTTAGGGGGAGGAGTTGTTAAGCTCATTTCATCAAACTCATCTAATCCTCTCCCGTAGTGTCCTAAATCATAAATGAACCCACCTACGGCGCCTGCTCTGTGTGTTCTCGCTCGAAAATCTGCACTTTCAAATCGTCTTGTCTCGTAGAGGTAGTCAATATACTTTGCTAAATGATCCTTCGATAGTCGGTATGCTACACGAAAAGTATGTTCTGATCTGGGTTCCTTCTCCATAAAGTAGCTTGTTTATAGCATGAGCGTGAGCTAAAAACAAGATTCGAACGATATATGCTATGAAGGAACAAGCTGTTAGAAACTACTTTCTTTCTAAAATTATAGAGAGCCTACGAAAAGGTAGCAATTGTGAGCTTAACTATGTATCCGTTTCAGGTGTTAATTCAATACCGGTGCATTGATTTTCTGCAGTTTTGGTTCCTGGTTGTGTTTCAGATTGTAGAGAAAATTATCCAGATTATCCGATGCTGCACAGACAACGGTGTCTGCTCCTCCATAATACACGAAGAGATCTCCATGCACTACAACTGCACCGCAGGGATAGACGACCCCTGCTTTAAACCCGTTGTTTTCGTAGTCTTCATTTGGTTCAATAATTGGCTGATTAGCACGATACAACACGTTCGTTGGATCGTTTTTATCCAAAAGCATTGCGCCAATTTTATACTTCCCCGGATCCTGATAACCGACTGATTGATAAATAAACAGCCAACCATCTTTTGTTTTGATCGGAGGCGCACCAGCACCAACTTTTTTGCTATCCCAAAATTTTTTACGTGGTGGGATAAAATATTGTCCACGTAAATACGTATCATTTCCAAAGTTTAAATCGTCTACAATGTCTATAAGTATGTTGGGATAAATCCGGTGGAAAACAACATATTTCCCGTTAATTTTTTCAGGAAAGATGACAGCATTCTTGTTGACCATGCCGGGAGCTGAAATAAGTTTTGGTTTGGCCCACTTATCCCAGCGGTGATCCAGAAAATCATTAAGAGGAATTGAAGTCAGCGCCACGCGGGGAGGATTTGCACCGTCAAAAGCAACATAGGTCATATAAATCATATCATCAATTCTTGTGATGCGCGGATCTTCGATCCCGCCATAGCCGCCACCTGATGCGAAATGGTCGGCAAAGGTTTTTAGTACCCGATTGCCTGGGCATTCAAATGGTTCGGTCGGAACGTAAATCGGCTCCTCGGACCGCTCATCAATGTGGATACCATCAGAACTTGTCGCATATCCCAAAACTGACAGATCAGTATCACCGAGCGCGCGATAGACAAAATGCACTTTTCCATCAGCATACAATGCTGCACTATTAAATGTTGCCCGGGATTCCCAGGGATGTCTGGGATTGGGGGTAATAATCGGATTTTCCTTCGTTTTTTTAAGAATTGTTGAAAATGTTTTCCCTTTTAAACTGACATGTTCACCCGGAATCGGACAGGAGATCGCAAAAACAGTATGGTCATTGACCAGCCAATAGAGGATAAGTGTATTCTTATGCAAAACAGAACCAAGAGGCTCCATTTTGGTATCTTCCATCTGGTTTGATTGTTCCCAAACTGGCTGTTCACTTCGCCAGATGAGTTTGTTCGGATCTTTTTTATCAAACCGCGCAGCGCCGACGACATAGTGTGTTTTATCACCTGTAGTTCTTTTGACATAGTAGATAACAAGAATATGATTATCATGCTGAAATACATTACCAACTTGCAGGGCTCCGTGATCAAACATGCCTGGTCGTTCTGTCAGAAGCGGCCGGTCATTGACCTGCCATTTGAGGAGATTGCCGGACATTGCGATACGAATATCTTTGTCACCGACATAGAGGACGTACCTGTTCTTATATTTGAAATCAGGGATTAATGCTGCTGTTTCAGTAATTTGCGTGAGTGTCCCAAGTGTATTCCAGCGGATTAAATCACTTGAATTTGCCAGACTCATCACAAATGTTTTTTTATTTTTCAGCCGGTAGACAAGAAAAAACATGTTTTTCTCTCTGGCAATTCGGCAGTTACTCCAGTCAAAATTCGTCTCTTCGCGTTTTTTCCCGTCAGTCACAATGACATATTTTGTCGTACCGTTGAATTCAAACCCATCTGAACTTGTAATAATCTTAAAGAAGGTGTGGGAGTTTTTTACATAGCTGTAGTAAAGAAAAATATTTTTCTCATCCTGACCAATGCCAATAATTTTTACCATAGATATGATTACTCGCCTTATACACTATCACCCTGAGGCACTTGAAGGATATAAGGTAGATTCTTCGCTATCGCTCAGAATGACAAGAAGCGAAACTTACTTACCAAAAAAGAGTAGCATTTCTAGCATCTATTTCTAGAGTACAAAGATTGAACAGCTATGTCAATAGATCACTCTCATAAATAACAGATCAGAATCACTACGTTGACATCTGATGAGCAACATATGCTATGATACAGATAATGAAGATTGCGTTTTTCGAAACAGAGGCCTGGGAAAAGGACTATCTAGCAAAAAAACTTTCTGATTTCCAACTCGAGTTTTTCCCCGAACCACTTACCAAAGATACTGCTTCCCAGGCAAAAGATGCTGATGTTATTTCAGTTTTTGTTTCTTCAGTATTGACAGCAGACGTGCTTGATCAATTGCGCAATGTTCGCATGATCGCGACCCGATCCACAGGCTTTGATCATATTGATTGTGTTACCTGCCATGACCGTAAGATCGTTGTTTGTAATGTACCGCATTATGGTACGCATACTGTTGCAGAACAAACCTTTGCATTGATTCTGGGATTGTCGCGGAAATTAATTCTCTCAGTGGAGCGGACGAAGAGTGGCGATTTCGATCATCGGCAACTGACAGGATTTGATTTATTTGATAAGACGATTGGTATCATCGGGCTTGGCGACATTGGCTCTTCGGTGATGAAAATTGCCCAGGGATTTGGTATGCACATTGTCGCATTTTCGCATCATCCGGATGAAGCATTGGCGCGAAAGCTTGGCATCAGTTTTCTCGGGTTTACTGAACTTCTGGCTGCTTCTGATATCGTCACCTTACATGTCCCATATACCAAACAAAATTATCATTTGATTAACAAAAAGAATATCAAGAAATTCAAGAAAGGAAGTCTACTGATTAACACAGCACGAGGAGCGCTGGTCGAGACAGAGGCAATTGTGTATGGGCTGGAAAAAGGTATCCTTGCGGGTGTTGGTCTTGATGTGCTGGAAGAAGAAGACGCTATCAAGGAGGAGCGGCAACTGCTGAATGATCAGTTTCTCAAACAAGCTAATATGAAGACATTGTATTTGGATCATGTATTGATGCATAGAGACAATGTCATTATTACGCCACATAATGCTTTTAATAGCACTGAGGCGTTACATCTGATTCTTGATATAACTATTGCTAACATCCGCGATTTTGTTCAGGAGCGTCCGCAGAATATAGTTTGAGTGAAGGATCATGGTAGTACAATAGGTTCTTCGGCTTCGTTTCAGAAGGACGATTTATTATATGATTTCAGTTGTTATTCCGGCATATAATGAAGAAAATTATATTGGCGCTTGCCTTGATAGTTTGATGCGTCAAACGCTCAAACCCGGTGAAATCATCGTTGTTGACAATAATTCAACTGATGCGACAGTCGCAATTGCCAAACGCTATCCGGTGAGAATTGTCAAAGAAAAACAGCAAGGGATGATCCCGGCACGCAATCGCGGATTTAATGAAGCAAAATATGATATTATTGCGCAGACAGATGCGGATACGATTGTCCCTGCTGACTGGCTGGAGAAGATACAGGAGGCACTCGCTGATAAGAGTGTGATTGCAGTTTCCGGTCCAGCAACATTCTATGATATGTCAGCGAATATTCCGAAATTACTCTTTACGGAATTTCATACAATCGTTCTGTTGGCGATTCAGGAATTACTTGGGAATGGTTATATCTTTGGTCCTAATAAAGGGCTTCGCAGAAGTGCATGGGAGAAGGTAAAAAACGAGGTTTGCCTCAATGATACAGAAGTCCATGAAGACATCGATCTATCAATCCATTTGTCACGTTTAGGGAAAATTAAATATGATAGTGGTTTGGTGGTGAGTTCTTCTTGTCGGCGTTGGAAAAAGATTGAATCATATTTTGAATATACGTATCGTGGTATAAAGTCCATCCGCAGACACAAAAGACTTGTCGTAAAAAGTCACAGAAGACACTTTGCGGGACGATTCCCAATCAATAAAATTTTGAGACCCAATTAGGTAATGCTAGGTACTATAAATTATGCTTCGAACGGATTCGACGATGACAGAGTAGTCCAGAAGTAGATAGTTCGCAACTTCGCGGGAATGTCGGGGAGAGCTCTCGTCCTATGAAATTTATAAAAAATCTTTTCCTGTTTGTTCTGATTGCTGGCAGTGCATTTTGTCTTGTTGTTTTTGTGGCGCCTGTGAGAGAAAAAATGTTACGCATGATTCCTGTACGTTCGAGTAATGTGCTTAGTGCCAGTACAATGCGCGGAGTAGGCGGTTCGGCTTCAGGACAGGTAGTTGCGGTGATTGGGGCGGGACTACAAACGGTCGAGAAACAGCTTGGTACGGTGAAAGTTTCTGATATACTATCGCAATTGCAAAAGGCTGGCGTAAATGTCCAGGTAGTTGAAAAACTGCTGCAAACAAAAGATACGGAATCAAGAAGCAAGAAATAAGAATAAAGGAATGGAAGATATAAAAAGTCGTGTAGAAAAATTAATTACCAAAGTTGATGTTGAACAAAAGCGGAAACGTATCCGTGCATTGGAGGCGGAAAGTACGCATCCTGCCTTTTGGCAAGATCATCAAACAGCAGCAAAAAAAATGAAAGAGCTGTCAGATTTGCAAAAGGAAGTTGAGGAGATTGAGCTTTTGCAAATGTGGATGGAAGAAGGGGAATACCAGGAGGCAGAAAAACTTTTAGACAAACTTGAGCTTCTGTTATTCTTCTCCGGTCCGTATGACAAAGCAAACGCAATTCTTTCAATTCATTCTGGTCAGGGCGGGACAGAAGCAATGGATTGGACAGAAATGCTCTTTCGTATGTATACACGATATTTTGAGCGCAAAGGATGGAAATATGAGATTCTTGAACAGACACCAGGAGAAGAAGCGGGACTAAAAAGTATTACACTTGCTGTTGAAGGCAAATATGCATACGGTTCACTTAAGCATGAGGCTGGCACGCATAGATTGGTCAGACAATCACCATTCAATGCAGATAAATTGCGCCAGACATCATTTGCTTTAGTTGAAGTGATGCCGGATAGTGAACAGAGCGAAGAGTTACAGCTCAAAGATGAAGATATTGAATTTGAAGCCTATCGAAGCGGTGGACATGGCGGGCAAAATGTCAACAAGGTTTCAACGGCAGTCAGATTAAAACATAAACCCACCGGTATTGTCGTAACAGCGCAAACGCAACGTTTTCAAGCGCAGAATCGGGAGTTTGCGATGAAATTATTACGCGCAAAACTTTTCGCACTCAAAGAAGAAGAGCGGAAAAAAGCAGAGCAGCAACTTCGCGGTGAGTATAAGACGCCGGGGTGGGGTAACCAGATTCGCTCGTATGTCTTGCATCCGTATCACATGGTAAAAGATTTGCGCACCAGTATAGAGACAGGCAATACTGATGCAGTGTTGGATGGAGATTTGGATACATTTATTGAGGAAGAAGTGCGGACACTGTAGCTGTTGCCAAATAAAAAAAAATATGCAATACTCAAGATATGCCAGATATGCAAACCTCTAATGCGACTGTTATGCACAGTTTTACGCAAAATAAAAGATCTTCTTCGCCGGCAAAGCCATTATTTATACTTCTTATTGCTGTTTGTCTAGGTATTGGCGCAGGGTATGGTATTGCCAGGTATAGCGCTAAGACAGGTACGTCAGTTCTCCCTTTACCGGATGTGAATAAAGGCAAGGTGTATGGTTCAAATGATACGTCAATCTTTAAAGATTCTGCAGAAGGAGTATTGCAGCCTGGCGGATCAGCGGGTGAAGGACAATATCATCTTGTCCGTCCGGGCGGGGAGAGTCAGAATGTGTATGTGACCTCATCTACCTTGGATCTGTCGCAATTTATTGGTAAAAAGGTGAAGGTATGGGGACAGACACAGGCATCCCAAAAAGTCGGCTGGCTCATGGATGTTGGAAGAGTCGAGATTGAATAGGGGCTTCGTCATTGCGAGGCAGAGCGAAGCAATCCCCATCCGGCAGAGGCATATAGCGTATGGCTGGAGATTGCTTCACCCATTCCGTTAGTACTCCATGATTTGCAATGACGTTCATTCGTTTTTATGATTACACTCGATAGTGTTACTAAATCATATCCGACTGGCAATACAGCACTTTCCGATGTAAGTTTTTCTATTGACCGGGGAGAATTTGTTTTTCTTGTCGGACCCTCAGGATCCGGCAAGACGACATTGTTCCGTTTACTTATTCGCGATACACTGCCGACATCAGGTACAATTATGATTGGTGAATGGGATATTGCTCATTTACCAAAAAAGCATATTCCCCATTTGCGAAAACGCATTGGTGTTGTGTTTCAGGATTTGAAACTGCTTCGCGACCGGACGATTTTTGAAAATGTGCTCTTCCCGCTGGAAGTTGCCAATATGAATGATCAAGAAGCAAAAGAACATGTTGAGGCAATTTTGGAGCAGGTAGGGATTGTGGATCATCGATTTAAATTTCCTGTACAATTATCAGGAGGAGAGTTGCAGCGGGCAGCCATCGCGCGGGCATTAGCTTTCTCGCCGGATATTATTTTGGCAGATGAGCCGACTGGTAATCTGGATAATGCGACTTCATGGGAAATTGTCCGATTGCTGCAGGATATTAATGAACATGACAATGCGACTGTTATTATGGCAACCCATAATACGGATATTGTGAATAGTTTGCCCAAACGGCTGTTGGCTCTGGAACACGGGAAGCTGGTACGGGATGAAGTAAGAGAGAAAAAACATAAAAAGGATTAATCTATGAAGACATTAAAAACAAGCTGGAAACATATTCGAAGAAGTCCGTATCAGGCAGTTGCTGCTGTTTTTATTATGATGTTAACATTTCTGGCAATCTCCGTTTTCTCGTTCATTGTTTTTGGTTCTTCTGTTGTGATCAAATATTTCGAATCCAAGCCACAGGTTACCGCCTTTTTCAAAGATACAGCACAACAGAAAGATATTGACACGCTTGAGGAAGAATTAAACCAGACAGGCAAGATTGCTAAGATGAAATTTATTTCCAAAGCACAGGCGCTGCAGATTTACCGGCAGCAAAACAAAGATGATCCCCTGCTTCTGGATCTGGTCACGCAGGATATTCTGCCGGCCTCACTTGAGATTTCGACAAATAATATTGAGGATCTCGGGACAATTTCGGATATGTTGAAAAATTCTCCTGATGTATCGCAGGTAATTTATCAAAAGGATATTGTCTCAACGCTGACGACGTGGACGAACGCAATCAGAATTATTGGTATTACATTGATTGCTGTTCTGGCGCTTGTTTCAATTTTTATTATGATGACAGTGATTGGTTTTAAAGTATCGCAAAAGCGCGATGAGATTGAAATTATGCGGCTTCTCAGCGCGACTGACTGGTATATTCGCTGGCCGTTTATTATGGAAGGAATTATCTACGGCATCATTGGAACACTAATTGGGTGGGTTTTTGCCTCAGCAAGTCTCGTATATGCTACACCATATTTGCAAACTTTTCTTCGTGGTATTCCCTTGCTGCCCGTGTCGCCGGTATTTCTTCTGGAGTTATTGCTGGGAGAACTGTTTATCGCAATTGTTTTGGGAATGGCCGCCAGTTCTCTTGCAGTTCTTCGATATTTGAAGTAGAATAGTTTCACTGCCTATGGTGACAGTAAAAAAGATTTTTTTCATTATAATTTTTCTTACTTTTTTAAGTTTCTTCTCTGTTTCCTTCGTCCATGCAGATACACCCACTCCTACGCCAACTGATTCCAGCGCGCCCGCGCCCACACAATCCGCTTCTGACACAAAGAGCAGTATCTCTGATTGTGCCAATAACAATGTCAGTGTAGCTGATTGTCCTTCGTACTTACAAAATAAAATCAGTAATTTACAAGGACAGGCACAAACTCTCTCATCACAAATTTCAGTCATGGATGATCAGATTAAACTCACACAATCGCGTATTGATTCGACGAAAGCGCAAATTGCTCAATTGACACAAGGCATTGCCATTGCAGGGAATAAAATGAAAAATTTAGAAGGATCATTGACCAATGTCTCAAAAGTTTTGATTAATCGGATTATTGCCACCTATCAAGCTGGATTAAATAATCAAGTTGATGTGCTCTTGTCTTCCAATGATATTTCCGATCTGGTAACGCGTGAGAATTATTTGCGGCTGGTGCAGCAACATGATAGAGAATTAATTTATGATACACAGGCTGCTAAGAATGATTATTCCAATCAGAAACAGATTTTCCAGACACAAAAACAGCAAATGCAAGCGTTACAAACGCAACTGGTGAGCTATACTGATCAATTAAATCAGCAGGAAAGTGATAAGAAAAAGTTGCTCGCTGATACACAAGGAAGTGAACAGAACTATGAACATCTGCTTGCTCAGGCGCAACAACAACTGGCAGGATTTCAGAACTTTACCCAGTTGCAAGGCGGGGCAAGTCTTTTGGGCAATCAAACAACATGTGATAGTTGGGGGTGTTATTATAATCAACGTGATTCCCAATGGGGAGATATTGCTATCAATCATTCCGGCTATTCGATTGCTGAGGATGGTTGTCTAATGACGTCAATGGCAATGGTAATGACACATTATGGTACAAAAGTAACACCACTTGATATTAATGCCAATCCGGATAATTTCGCTTCCTATGCACCGGCATATTTGCGTTACACAATTAGTGCCGGTGGCGCGACTGCTTCACGGGTAAGTGCTGATATTGATTCGACACTTAATGATAGTAATCATGATCCAGTGATTGTTGGTATCTCATACGATGGTGGTCCTATCCCAGATCATTTTGTTGTCCTGGTGAGCGGGTCCAATGGTAATTACACAATGAATGATCCCTTTGTACCAAATGGTCATGATATTTCATTCACGGATCACTACTCAATTGGCAGTATCAGAGAGATTGATAAGGTGGAAATGTAAGCAAAAAAATGTGTATACTGAAATATAGCTGAGATGTTTTTGCTATTCAGCTATCAGTATGATAAAAAATATCTGTCCGTTAGTTTCTTCTGGCTTCTTCTTTTTTCTTCACAGTTGTTCGTCTCCGTACCACACGTTCATGCAGATGGGAATGTTGTTATTAATGAATTCGTGGTGCATCCAAGTTCTGGCAAAAAAGAATGGGTCGAATTATACAATCCTGACAATAGTGATTTATCCCAGTACTGGATTGATGATGATACGAATTTTACTGATGATAGTGGCAGCAGTAGCAAGAAAAGTCTGGCAGCTATGGTGCAAGGACAAGATGCGACACATCCATATATTGAGACAAGCTCGATGTTTAATAATGATGGTGACACTCTCGTTTTGTTTGATAGCAATGGTACAATTGTCGACCAGTATACCTATACCAGCGATCCGGGAGTTAATATCGCACTTGGCAGATTCCCAGATGGCACAGGAACGTTTCAAATCCTAGCATCGGCAACACAAGGTAGTGCTAATACTAGCCCTGCAGCGACAAACACTCCTACAGCCGCGCCCACTGCGATACCAACAGACACGCCAAAACCTACGCACATTCCGACCCCGACCAAAGTACCAACACCAACAAAAATTTCGACAACCAATAAAACGACAACAGCAATCATAACAAAAAACACAGTT
>Ga0070740_10005980_pt1 | contig 10934 bp, 11 predicted proteins | sample Coa_R2_FD_67286 | JGI IMG/M metagenome (GOLD analysis project Ga0070740, IMG submission 67286) | Surface soil microbial communities from Centralia Pennsylvania, which are recovering from an underground coalmine fire - Coalmine... | ecosystem: Environmental > Terrestrial > Soil > Unclassified ...
CGTGATCCACCGTAGCCGCCATCTTGGCGGTCAGGCACGGATTCCTGAACCCGTTGCAGTTGATCAGCGATGCCGCCGGGTTCGGACGATGGTTCGGCGTCCGTTTCGACGGGCCGTTCGCCGCCGGCGCGACGCTCAAGGGAAAAATCACGCCCACGATGGCGGATCCCGAGGTGGCTCAAAGACAGAAACCGTACGAAGGCGTCACCTTCGACTTCGCCATCGAACGAATCGAACCGATGCGCACCTTCTCCTTCCGATGGCATCCCTATGCCGTGGAGCAGGGCGTCGACTACTCGCGCGAGCCGACAACCCTGGTGGTGTTCACCTTGGAAGAGGTCGGCGAGGGCACGATGCTCACGGTGACGGAATCGGGATTCGACAGGATTTCCGTCGAGCGCCGCGCCAGAGCCTTCGCAAACAACGAGCAGGGATGGGAAACTCAGACCAGGCTTATCGAGAAGTACCTCGCGGCCGCCGCCTGAGCGCAGCGGCCCGGACTTCCGCCGCGCGGCTTGCAGATGCCGCGCCGCTGTTCGCCGCGCTGGGCGACAGGACGCGGCTAAAACTAGTCACCCGGCTGTGCGGCGAAGGTCCGCTCTCGATCACCCGGCTCACCGCCGGAGAAAGAGTCACCCGCCAGGCCGTGAGCAAGCATCTCCGCGCGCTCGAAAAGGCCGGTCTGGCGCGAAGCTCGCGGCGGGACGCGAACGCCTGTGGACTCTCAAAACCGATCGGCTCTCCGACGTCCGCGAATATCTCGACCAGATCTCGCGCCAATGGGAGGCGGCGCTCAGACGCCTTCGCGCCTTCATGGAGACCGGCGACAGCTAGTCCTCGTGAGGGGCGACCTCGCTCGGTAGGCTAGGGGAGCGCGGGGCGCGCATCCCGCGCCCCGCTCTTTTGCCAAAACCGTCTACGAATGACGTCTCAACGCGGCGGTCTTTCGGTGACGGCGATGGGACGCGCGGGCGTGATGCCGGTGCCCCGAGGCCATCGCCTTTTCCGCGATCGATTCCGCGCGATCCGCAGCTTCCCTCGCTTCCGCCGCCGCCTGCGAGACGCGATTGGCGGCAGCCTGGGCGGATGCGGCCGCTTCCTGGGCCTTCTGGCTTGCGCTCTCGGCGCGGGCGGCTGCCTGGTCGGCGCGAGTCGCCGCCGACATCGCGCGCTCTTCGGCGCTCGGCGCATTCGAACATCCCGCCATTACCATCAGGCTGATGAGCGCGGCCGCGACCCCGGCCGCTTTGCCAAGCCTCAATGTCGAATTCATCGTCATCATTCAGTTCCTCCTTGTGGATGATCCAGGTCCCGATTCCGGCCGGCGACCGTGGTCCCCGACCTGTGCGTCGGCGAAGCGTGAAGCGATCGCGGAGGCCGGTTTCGATCGAGTTCGGATTCGCAAGTCCCACGGTATCGAGCGGCGGATGAATTCCGCCGTTCAGCCCGGCCGAAGAATCGCCGGATAGTGGCGGCCGCAATGCCGCGCAACCGGCAGGATTCGGCCGCTCACGACGGCGCGGCGGACCACTACCCGCTCGGCTCCCGGCGCATCAGACGCCCGCCGCGCCAATCCTGCGATGTTGTGGAGTCGTTCGACGGCCCTGATCAGGCCGTCGCGAGACGATTCTCGCATACTCCCGTTACGTCGTCTCGCCTCTGGCTATCTGGAAAATAAGACGCATTCCCACAATCGTCAAGAATAGGGGAGCCAACGCCAGGGGGATCTGCGGATGCGGCGATGTGCCTTTGCTGCGCGAACTGGCCGTGGAGCGCCCAACGCGTGAAACCGCCGGTTCCTGCGCACGACGACTCGACATCCCGTCATAAACCCACAACTCGCTCGACTTGGCGTGTCTGATCGTCTGCCTCCGCTCCAGCGGTCGACGGCTGGCCCAATTCATGTCCGGCCGTTGACGGGAACCCCTGCGCGATCAATTCTGACGGGACCCAGAAGTGGAAATTTGCCACAGGCGCTTCCGTAGGCTCCTCCACGGCAACCGGTGCGGACAGGAACGATCTACGCAGGCTCGTCCGACCATAGCTCTTCGTAGTTCACCGAATCCGCGGCCCGGGAGGCGATTGATGGAGCCCCGAAGTCTCCGGGCGAATCCAAATCGCGGGCATCTAGAGAGCGCCGCGCCGCTCTGCCGCCGCGTGGCGGGCGTTTGCTCAAGGGCCAGGGCGCGGACAAACTTCGGACTCGAAAGGAGGGTGGTGAAAAATGACGGCGAGCAAGGGGCGATTCGCGGGTGCGGCGCTGTTGTTTTGCTGCGCGGTCTGGGTGCTGGGCGTTCAGGCGTGCGGAAGCTCCGGGTCCGGTCCAGCTCCGGTTCCCACCTCATGGCCAATGTTCCATCAGAATCCCCAGCGCACCGGACTCAGCCCGTTCGACACCAGTACGGATAACCGAATCATCAAGTGGAACTTTGCCACCGCCGATGCCATCGACTCCTCTCCGGCGGTCGGCCCCGGGGGCAAAATCTATGTCGGGTCGAACGACGGCAATGTCTACGCGATCAATCCCAACGGAACCCAGAAATGGAGTTTCGCCACCGGCGATATCGTGCGCTCCTCCCCGGCGATAGGCGCCGACGGCACGATCTACGTCGGGTCCTTTGACGACAACCTCTACGCGATAAACCGCAACGGAACTCAGAAATGGGCCTTTGCTACCGGCGATAACGTCGCGTCATCCCCGGTGATAGGCGCCGACGGGACGATTTATTTCGGGTCCGACGATGCCAACTTGTACGCGCTCAACCCCGACGGGACCCAGAAGTGGAGTTTCGCCACCGGCAATGCCGTGCGCTCCTCCCCGGCGATAGGCGCGGACGGCACGATTTACGTCGGGTCCTCGGACAACAATTTGTACGCGATCAATCCCGACGGGACAGAGAAATGGACCTTCACGACCGGCGACGAGGTTGAATCCTCCCCGGCAGTCGGGGCGGACGGCACGATCTACGTAGGATCCGCGGACAACAATTTGTATGCGATCAATCCCGACGGGACCCAGAAGTGGGCCTTCGCTACCGGCGGTTCCGTGTTCTCCTCTCCGGCGATAGGCGCGGACGGCACGGTCTACGTCGGGTCCGTTGACAACAACCTGTACGCGATCAACGCGGACGGAACCCTCAAATGGACCTTCGATGCCGGCGATGATGTCGACTCTTCTCCGGCGATTGGTGCGGACGGCACGATCTATGTCGGATCCCGCAACAACGACCTCCATGCGATCAATCCGGATGGAAGCGAGAAATGGGTATTCGTCGCCGCAGGCGACATTGAATCGTCCCCGGCGATTGGCGCAACTGGCACGATCTACATAGGGTCATTCGACCACAGCCTATATGCGATTCATTGAGCCGGCCCCATGTCCACCCGCGCTGTCCGGAGGCTTCCCGAAAGCCCCCGACCGCGACGAAAATGCACCGAACGCCTGAGACGCTCAAAAGAGAAGAGCGGCGCCGAACGGCGGCGCCGCCCGCAACTCATCTCTAAAGAAAGGCTTCGGCTGCCACCTTGATCGCGGCCGCGTCGCCGCCAACGAGCAAAGTGGTTGCCTTGCTCGCTTTCCACGCCGCGGCCCGCTCGAGGATTCGCTCGCGCGGACCAACCAGCGAAAGTTCGTCAACCAGGGCATCGGGAACCGCGGCGACCGCCTCCTGCCGCTTGCCGGCGAGAAACAAGTCCTGGATCTTGTGCGCGTCCTCGGCCCATCCCTGGCGGCTTACGTGGTCGGTGTAGAAGTTCTTGCCGCGCGCGCCCATCCCGCCGACATAGAGCGCGATTCCGGGTTTGAGCGATTCGCGCGCCGCCTTCACGTCCTTGTTTACCACGACGTTGAGCGAGACCGCGATTTCAAAATTGGCAAATCCCTTGCCGCCGCCTGCCTTGCGAAAGCCGGCCTCGATATGCGGCACGAAGGTCTCGAGGCCCTTCGGCGTCGTCCACACCGGGATGAAACCGTCGGCCACTTCGGCTGCGGTTTCGACGCCTTTGGGAGAGATTGTCGCGGTGTAGATCGGGATGTCGGTGCGGCCGTGCAGGATGCTGCGGAGCGGCTTGCCGAGGCCCGAAGCGCCCGGCCCCTTGTAGGGTAGCTGGTAGTACTCGCCCTGGAACTCCACCGGCTTCTCGCGCCTGAAGATTTCGCGCATTACGGCGATATACTCGCGGGTGCGCTTGAGCGGCTTTCCATACGCCACGCCGTGCCATCCTTCGACCACCTGCGGTCCCGACGGCCCGATTCCGACTATCATCCTGCCGCCCGAGAGCTGATCGACCGTCATCACCTGCATCGCGCACATCGCGGGCGTCCGCGCCGGCATCTGCATGATCGCCGTGCCGAGCTTTATCTTGCTGGTCTGCGCGGCGATCCACGCAAGTGGGGTGATGGCGTCGTTCCCCCAGGCTTCGGCGGTCCACACCGAATCGTATCCGAGCGCTTCCGCTTCCTTGATCCTGTCCATATCGATTCGGATCTGCGGTCCGAATCCGGAGGCCATGAGTCCGAGCTTCATTCCGGGTCTTCTCCCTTGGAGTTTTATGCGACTTCGAAGAGGCCGGCGGCGCCCATGCCCCCGCCGACGCACATCGTGATCACCACGTACTTCACACCGCGCCGTTTGCCCTCGATCAGCGCGTGACCGGTCATCCGCGATCCGCTCATCCCGTACGGATGGCCGATCGAGATCGCGCCGCCGTTCACGTTGAGGATTTCGTTTGGAATTCCGAGGCGGTCGCGGCAATAGATGACCTGGCAGGCGAAGGCCTCGTTCAATTCCCAAAGCCCGATGTCATCCATCTTGAGGCCGTTGCGCTCGAGCAGCTTCGGAATGGCGAACACCGGCCCGATCCCCATCTCGTCCGGCTCGCATCCCGCCACCGCCATCCCGCGATAGATCCCCAGCGGCTGAAGCCCGCGCTGCTCGGCCTGCTTTCGCTCCATGAGCACGCACACCGAGGCGCCATCGGAGAGCTGGCTGGCATTGCCCGCCGTGATGAATCCTCCGGGGCCCTTGACGGGCGGCAGAGCGGCAAGGCCTTCGAGCGTGGTCCCCGGCCGGTTGCATTCGTCGCGCTCGATCGTGATCTGCTGTTTGGTGGTTTCGCCGGTCTTCTTGTCCTCGAAGCGCTTGGTCACCGTCATCGGCACCAGTTCCTGGTCGAAGCGGCCTGCCTCCTGGGCGGCGAAGGTGCGCTGCTGGCTCTGCAGCGAGTATTCGTCCTGCGCCTCGCGCGAGATCTTATAGCGCTTCGAGACGACCTCGGCGGTATCGATCATCGCCATGTACACGGCGGGAGCGTACTTCAACACCAGGGGATCACCGGCGCGGAACTGGTTCATGTTCGCGTTCTGCACGAGGCTGATGGATTCGACTCCGCCCGCCACGACTGTCTGCATCCCGTCCACCATAATCTGCTTCGCCGCCATCGAGATGCTCATCAGACCCGATGAGCATTGCCGGTCCACGCTCTGTCCGGCGACGGAGACGGGCAGGCCGGCCGCGATCGCGCACTGGCGTCCAATGTTAAACCCCTGCGTGCCCTGCTGGAGGGCGGCGCCCATGATCACGTCATCGACCTCGCCGGGCTCGACCTTGGCGCGCTTGAGCGCCTCGCGGATCACCGGCGCCGCCATCGAGGGCGATTCGATGTCGTTGAAGGCGCCGCGGTAGGCCTTGCCGATCGGCGTACGGGCGGTTGAAACAATGACGGCTTCTCGCATGGCTTCTCCTTGAGCGCGCGCCGCGACGCGCGCATCCCTGCATACTGTCGCCCCTTGCCGGTCTTGGCAACAGTCGGCGGCAGCCCCGTGGCTCAGCCGGAGAAAGAGGCGAGGGCCGCGCGAATCGCCATGAACCACACTGCGACCGACGAGATCGCGTACAGGTAAAACCGGAGCATCACAATGTTGATCGTGCAATGCACGGCGCTGTGCAGGATCCGGAACACCACGAACACCCACGCCGCATCGACGTAGAGCGAATCGACCTGCCGGGTGGCGAACAGGTACAGGACGATCGCATAGAAGATCACCGGCACCTCGAAGAGATTCTTGAAATTGTCCGAAGGATTGTTGACCGAGGGCGGCGAGATCTGGCTGAGCTTCCCGGGCGCGGTCAGCTCCTGGGCATTGATGCGGCTGCCGGTCAGAAACGCGATCCGCCGCACGTACATGTAAATCCATACAACCAAGGTGAGAAGAATCGTGGCGAAGAACGGCCCGAAGATCGCAGTCTGATTCATGGCTCCTCCCCGAGACAGCCGGTTTCGTGTCAGGACCGAAGTCTTGCGGGAACCCCGGCTCGGAGCAATGCCCCGCGCGGCGAGGGCGCGGGCGGCGCGATGCCGGCCCGCGCCCGCCGGCTTACTTGCGATCGATTTCGGTGAGGATCGTGATCTCGGGGCGCCCGTCGAGATGGGGCCCGATCTTCGCGCCCAGTTCCTTCATGTGCGGCGTCTTGCCGTGGAAATCCACCGCGGCCTGATCGACGTAGGTCTCGTAGAAGCAGAAAACCGTCGGATCCTGAACCGACTTGTGCAGGATGTAGGAGAGGGTGCCGGGCTCGCTTCGAACCTTGGCGATCATCTCGCGGAACGCCGCTTCGAGCTGGGCTTCGCTGCCGGGTTTCGCCTTGATCTTCGCGATAATTGCAATTGCCATCGTGTTCTCCTTGTTCGATGAAAAATCGGCGGCCCGGCCCTTTATCCGGGAAGCCTCTGCGGTCTTAGCCATCACTGGCCCCTTTTTCAATGGTTGCGCGCGTGCGCCCGGCGGATGCCCCGCGCCAAGGGCTTTCCTTGGACGGCGCCGTCGGTTAACAGGAAGGCTGGTCCCGCATATCGCGGGCGCAAAGAGGGTAGGCGATGTTTGCTTTTGAACTCAGCGATGAGCAGCAGGAACTGAAGAATCTTGCCCGCAGGTTTTCCGAACACGAAATCATTCCCAAGGCGCGCGAATACGATGAAAAGGAAATCTTTCCCCGCGATGTCTGCGAGAAGGCTTTCGCGGCCGGCCTGATAAATTTCGGCGTTCCCAAAGAACTCGGCGGCCCCGGCCTCGGCATCCTCGACACCTGCCTGGTCGTGGAGGAGCTCAACTACGGATGCGCCGGAATTACCAACGCGATTGCCGCCAACGACCTCGCCACGCTTCCGCTGCTCGTTGCCGGCAACCCTGATCAGCAGAAGACCTACCTCGGGGGACTGGTCGAAAAGCTCTCGTTCTGCGCCTTCGCGATCACCGAACCCGGCGCCGGCTCGGACGTCGCCTCGATGAGCACGACGTACCGGCGCGAAGGCGACCATTACGTCCTCAACGGCACCAAGCATTTCATCTCGAACGGCTCGATGTCGGACTGGATCGTGACATTCGCGACCAGCGACAGGCGGCTCAAGCACAAGGGGATCTCCTGCTTTGTGTTTCCCGCGAGAACGCCGGGCGTCACGCGGCGGCGGATGCATGGAAAGCTCGGGCAGCGCGCCGCCGACACCGCCGAGATTTTTTACGAGGATGCGCGGATTCCCGCCGAGGCGCTGGTGGGGCGCGAAGGCGAGGGCTTCAAGTACGCGATGGCCACCTTTGACCGAAGTCGCCCGGAAATCGGCGCAATTGCCATCGGCATCAGCCAGCGCGCACTCGACGAATGCCTCAGGTATTCGCGCCAGCGCAGCGCCTTCGGACAGCCCATCGCCAATTTCCAGGCGATCCAGTTCATGATGGCGGACATGGCGATCGAGATCGAAGCGATGCGCCTTCTGACCTACAAGGCCGCATGGTTGGTCGACCGCGGCGAAAGCCCCAATGTCACCTCGAGCTACGCCAAGGCTTTCAGCGCCGATGCCTGCATGAAGATCACTACGGATGCGGTGCAGATCTTCGGCGGCTACGGTTACATGAAGGAATATCCCGTGGAGAAGCTGATGCGCGATGCGAAGCTGCTCCAGATCTACGAGGGAACCTCGCAGATCCAGCGCGTCGTGATCGCGCGAAATCTCCTCAAGGATTGAGGGCGTCCGCTAACGCCCGTCATCCGGCTGATCGGGCTTGTGCGGAAGGGGAGGGTCCTGTTCCACCGGTTCGTTGCCGGTGATCACACCCACGTATTCGCCCTTGTGGTAGATGTCGATCGTTCCGGTCGTGGGATCGGGGAAAATATTCCAGTCCTGATCGGGATTGTGCGCGGCTTCGACCCGCGGGGGAGGCGGCGGTGCGGCGGCCGGGATCGGCGCGGGCGGCGGAGCTTCAGGCGGCGGCGCCGAGCACCCGATTCCCGCCGCTCCAATCAGCAGGAGCATCCACGTAACTCGCGCGGCCTTGCGAATCGAATACATCGAAGCGAACCGACGGCAAAGTCATCTTTGCGCCCATCGCTCCCGCTTGCAAGCGCGAAGATGACTACGAATCGCCGCGAAACATCGCGCCCGCTATCCGCCTCACCAGCGACCGCGGCGCAATCCGCGTCGATTCCGCCATCACCGTATTGATCATCCCGTTGATCTTCACGGACTTCCCGCTCCTGGCGGCGGCGATCGCCTCTCTTACCACCGTGGCGGCATCCATATATGCGAACGACGGGAACGCGGAGTCCGCGACTCCCGCCACCTGCTGGAATTCGGTGCGCGTGGGACCCGGACACAGCGCCGTCACCGTCACTCCCGAGCCGCGCAACTCCTCCGCAATCGCCTCGGAGAAGCTCAGCACGAAGGCCTTGGTCGCCGCGTATGTCGCCATCCATGGAACCGGCTGGAAGGCGGCCGTCGACGCGACGTTCACCACGATTCCCGATCGCCGCTCCACCATCGCCGGAATAAAGAGCCGCGTGAGCGCGACCAGCGAGCTGATATTGAGATTGATCTCCTCGATTTCGCGGTCGAGCGGCGCCCGATCGAACCTGCCCCGGGTGCCGAAGCCCGCGTTGTTCACGAGCCAGTCGATCGCGACGCCCTCGTCCGCGAGGCGGCGATGGATCTCGGCGGGAGCTTCGGGCCGCGAGAGGTCGGCGGCAAGGACTACCGCCTCGGGAGCGCCCGATTTGCGCGCGCGCTCGGCGACGGCCTGCAGGCGGTCCTCCCGGCGCGCCACCAGCACCAGCGCGAAACCCTCGCGGGCAAGCTGAATTGCAAATTCCTCGCCGAGACCGCTCGATGCTCCGGTTATTAGCGCGCGTGCGCTCACGCCTTGTCCAGCCCCAATTCGCGTCGCATGTGATCGATCGTCTTGCGCAGGCCGTCGCGCAGCGCAACGCGCGGCTCCCATCCCAGCACCCGCCTCGCCAGCGATATGTCGGGCTTGCGGCGTACAGGGTCGTCCGGCCGCGGCGGCATCATCCTGAGCCGCGAACTGCTGCCCGCGAACTCGATCGCGAGCGAGGCCAGCTCCAGGATCGTCATCTCGTCGGGATTGCCGATGTTGATCGGACCGATGTGATCCTCCTGCGCCATCATCCTGACGATCGCCTCGATGATGTCGTCGACGTAGGCGAAGGATCGGGTCTGCTTTCCGTCACCGTAAACCTCGAGGTCCTGTCCCCTTAGCGCGGCCACGCAGAAATTGGAAACCACGCGCCCGTCGTTGATCGCCATCCGCGGTCCGTAGGTGTTGAAGATGCGGACGATTCGGATGTCGACCTTGTTCTGGCGATGGTAGTCCATCATCAGGGTCTCAGCGACGCGCTTGCCTTCGTCGTAGCAGGCGCGCACGCCGATCGGGTTGACATGTCCCCAGTAGGATTCGGTTTGCGGATGCTGTTCGGGATCGCCGTACACTTCGCTGGTCGAGGTCAGCAGTATCCGCGCGCGAACCCGCTTCGCCAGCCCGAGCATGTTGATCGTGCCCATCACGCTCGTCTTTATCGTCTTCACCGGGTTGTACTGGTAATGCACCGGCGAGGCCGGGCAGGCGAGATGAAAAATCCGATCGACTTCGAGCAAAATCGGCTCCACGATATCGTGGCGGACGAGTTCGAAGTTCGGATGGTCGCGGAGATGGGCGATATTCGCGCGCTTGCCGCTGAAATAGTTGTCCAGGCACACGACTTCGTGTCCGTCGCGCAGCAGACGGTCGCACAGATGCGACCCGAGGAAGCCCGCGCCGCCCGTAACCAGTGCTCGCATCCGCTCCTCCCTCAGCGCAGGTTCTCGCGCACGACCGCCAGCACCGTGTCGGCGACGTACTGAACGTCCTCGTCGGTCATCGATGCGTAGATTGGAAGCGACAGGCACCGGCTGTAGATATCCTCGGCGGTCGGGAAGTCGCCGTTACGGTATCCGTAAGCGCGCTGATAGTAATGCATCGTGTGCAGCGGGATGCAGTGGACGGAGGTGCCGACCCCGCGCTCGCGAAGGATCTCGACGAACTGCCCGCGCCCGATCCGCAACATCTCGGGCCTGAGCCTGAGCACGTACAGATGCCAGGCGTGCTCGATGCCCTCTTCGGCATACGGCACCTGGAGCGCTTGGCAGGAGCGGAACGCCTGGTTGTAGGCGCGCGCGATCGCCGCGCGGCGGCGCATGAACTCGTCGGCGCGCCTTAACTGCGCAAGGCCGATCGCCGCGTGAACATCCGAAAGATTGTACTTGAAGCCGAGATCGTGGATCTCGTAATACCACGAGCCGCTGCGGTCATAGCGCTTCCACGCATCCCGATTCATTCCGTGAAGGCTCGCGACCCCGATCTTCTCCGCCATCGCATCGTCCGCGGTTGTGATCATCCCGCCCTCGGCAGAGGTGAAGTTCTTGGTCGCGTAGAAGCTGAAGCAGGTAAGATCGCCGATGGTGCCGATCTTCGTCATCCCGCGGCCGTCGAGATGCCGCGCGGCTCCCGCCGCATGGGCCGCATCCTCGACGACCTTGAGATCGTACTGCCGGGCGATCGCGAGCAGGCGATCCATGTCGCACGGATGTCCGGCAAAATGGACCGGAAC
>Ga0070740_10005982_pt1 | contig 10928 bp, 7 predicted proteins | sample Coa_R2_FD_67286 | JGI IMG/M metagenome (GOLD analysis project Ga0070740, IMG submission 67286) | Surface soil microbial communities from Centralia Pennsylvania, which are recovering from an underground coalmine fire - Coalmine... | ecosystem: Environmental > Terrestrial > Soil > Unclassified ...
TGGGGATTCTGCTGCCTCCCCATTAGATGACTTTGCCCATCCAAGCGCTGCGTCCCGTCTTTTTGGGAGCGACCGCTATGGATTGGACTCTGACCGGACTGTTTCTGCTTGCGACGTTCTTCGGCGGATTGACCAGCGGCTTGACCGGCTTTGCCGCCGGCCTCGTCGTATCGGGCGTCTGGCTGCACATTCTGACCCCGTTGCAAACGGCGATGCTGATCGCCTCGTACGGGATGGTGAACCAGGGCTACGGCATATGGAAAGTCAGGCATGCGCTCGACTGGCGGCGTATCCTGCCCTTCGCGATCGGGGGAGCGCTTGGCGTTCCCTGTGGCGCCTACCTGGTGACTTATCTCAACCCGGCGCATCTGCGCATTGGCGTCGGCATCCTGCTGATCGCCTACAGCACGTACAACCTGGCGCGTCCGCACCTGACCCCGATCAAGTCCGGCGCGCCGATGGATTTTGCTGTGGGCATCCTCAACGGTATGCTCGGCGGTCTCACCGGCCTCGGGGGCGTGATCAGTACGCTCTGGTGCCAGCTCGGAGGCGGATCGAAGGACGCACAACGCGCGCTGTTTCAGCCGATCCTGTTCATCACCATGACGATGACGACGGCGACATTCGCGGCATCCGGGAATCTCTTCAGCGCCGACCTGGTGACGCTGTTTTTGGAGGGCCTGCCGGTCTTGCTTCTGGGCCTATGGGCCGGTGTCACGCTCTACGGCAAACTCAACGACGCCGCATTCCGCAAAGTGATCCTGGCCCTGCTGCTCGTCTCCGGGATTTCGCTCGCAGTGCCGTTATCGCTGTTGCTCAGTTGACGACGAGATTGAGAGGCTCCGCTGCAGATTGCCGCCGGCTGCCAACGAGCGGCTGCAAAGAAGGAATTGCCGGCAACTAAGCTGTCTCGAAGGAAAGCGAGAAGGCTATGACGACAAAGACTGGCGCCGAAAATGCCCGCCTCGGTGAAGTCGTAACTTACTTCCTGCGCCTTGGTCTGCTCGGCTTCGGCGGCCCGGTTGCTCTCGTCGGGCAGATGGAGCGCGAGCTGGTCGCCGACAAAAAATGGCTGACCAAGGACCAGATGCGGGAGGCCATCGCGATATGCCAGTCTTTACCTGGGCCGCTCGCGATCCAGGTTGGCATCTACATTTCATATCTTCGTGCCGGATTCTGGGGTGCGTGGGCCGGCGGCTGGGCGTTCATCTTTCCAAACTTTGTGATCGTCGCAGGTCTGGGCGCTCTTTACGTTTATCTCGGCGACTTAAAACCCGTGACGGCGATTTTCTACGGCGTCAGCCCGGCCGTCATCGCGCTGATCCTGCACTCCTGCTATCGGCTGGCAAAGCTTGGCATGGAAGATCGAATACAGTGGGCGATTGCAGGCGTCTGCCTTGTTATCACGATCGCCCTGCAGGCCGAGGTCGCACTGCTGTTCATCGGCGCGGGAATTGTCGGCATCCTGTACTATGGAAATATGATCCGGCGCACGCCGGCCTCGACCATTCCCGCGATTGCGACACCGGTGCTGGCGCAGCTCGCGCCTACAGCCTCAACGTCAACGCTCACCAAGCTGCTGCTGTTTTTCCTGAAGGCCGGATCGCTGACCTTCGGCAGCGGCCTCGTCATCGTTCCATTTCTCGAACAAGGATTGGTGCAGCAGTATAATTGGCTCGACGAGCGGCAGTTTCTGATTGCCGTCGCTATTGGCATGATCAGCCCGGGGCCTGTCGTCATCACCGCGACATTTGTCGGATACCTCGTCGCCGGTTTCTGGGGATCGCTGGTTTCGACCGTCGGGATATTCTTCCCCTCGTTTATCCTCGTCCTCGTTGCTGCCCCTTTGCTGGCCCGCCATCGAGGCAACACCAATGTGCAAGGCTTCGTTAAAGGCGCCTATGCAGCGGCGATCGGTACAATTCTCGGCGCCTGCTTCTTGCTCGGAAAGATTGCCATCGGCGACTGGCTGACTGCCCTGATCGGCGTTGCGGCGCTCGCGGTGCTTTTCCGATTTAAAGTGGGCAACCCAATGCTCATCGCAGCCGCTGCGGCCGTCGGCTTGATTGCATATCCGCTGCTGGGACCGACATGGGTGATGGTCAAGTAGCGCGGCGAAGACCTGCTTTGTCTCTTAGCGTACCGGCCGCTCGCTCCCAGTCCAAAACGCGGCAGCGCTGCCGACAATCCGTAAAATTTTACGAATTGTTTACCAACTAGCCCGAAGACTAGGGGGAGCGGCGGTTTGCGCGCGCTGAGCGCCTTTGCGCGCGTCTATGGCCGCTGACGAATTCTCTCGGGCATGACCCTTCGCTTCGTCGTGCCAGCGCTTGCCGATGCCCCGCCGGGCAAACTTAAGAACTGGTGCGATGGACCGTCGCCTCGCTCAATTGCCGACAGCCAAAACGGGCCGCCGCGTTGCCGCCGATGCATCCAACGGCGGCTGGCGCGATTGTGCGCCGGCACGGTTTTCCCGCCGCGCGATCGCCGCCATCGTCGCGCGCGAGCCGCCGCGCGGGCTCGGCGCCAGCGCCGCGGCGCTGCTGCTGCTCGCCAGCACCTGTTACGGCGTCGTCAAAGGCGGCCACTACGGCGACATCGTCGCGCAGGTGCAAGATCTTTGCGACAGCGCCGCCAACGAGGCGGGGTTTGGCATCTCCGAGGTGGCGCTCGCCGGCAATCGCGAATTGAGCCGCGAGGCCGTGTTGGCGCTGGCCGGTGTGACCGGGCGCTCCTCGCTGCTCTTTCTCGACGCCGCGACCATGCGCGCGCGGCTACTGGGCAATCCCTGGATCGCCGACGCCGCCGTTCTCAAGCTCTACCCGGGGCGGCTGCGCATCGGCATCGTCGAGCGCGAACCGTTCGCGCTGTGGCAGAAGGACGGCGTCGTCACGCTGATCGCGGCCGACGGCACCGTGTTGGAGCGTTCGGTGGAGCCGCGCTTTAGCACGCTGCCGCTGCTGGTCGGCGCCGGCGCCGAGCGCGCCGGTGCAGGCTTCCTGATGCTGCTCAAACGCTACCCGGCCATCGCGCAAAATGTCGAGGCCGCCGTGCTGGTCGCCGAGCGGCGCTGGACCTTGCATCTCAAGAGCGGCGTCGAAGTGCTGCTGCCCGAGGACGAGCCGGAGCAGGCGCTGCGGATGTTGACCGATCTCGACCGCAGCAAGCAGCTTCTGTCCCGCGACATCGTCGCCGTCGATCTGCGCCTGGCCGACCGGGTCACCGTGCGTCTCTCCGATGCCGCCGCGGCAGCGCGCGAGGACGCGCTCAAAGCGGCGGAGAAAAACAAGAAGAAGAGCAAGGGAGGGGAAGCATGAGGGCGTCCCATTCTCTTTCGACCCACGATCGGCAAACTCCGCTCATTCCCGCGCAAGCGGGAATTCAGCGCACCACATCCAACTGCATGGCAACTTGTTCTGGGTCCCCGCTTTCGCGGGGACGAGCGGGTTTCTTGCGAGAAGTGAGCCTGTCTCGTTCCTATTCGCCGCGCTGTCGGCAAACTCCGCTCATTCCCGCGCAAGTGGGAATCCAGCGCACCGCATCCAGCTGCATGGCAACTTGCTCTGGGTCCCCGCTTTCGCGGGGACGAGCGGGTTTCTTGCGAGGCGTGGGCCTGTCTCGTTCCTATTCGCCGCACTGTCGGCAAACTCCGCTCATTCCCGCGCAAGCGGGAATTCAGCGCACCACATCCAACTGCATGGCAACTTGTTCTGGGTCCCCGCTTTCGCGGGGACGAGGGGGTTTCCTAGCCAAGCGCGGACTCGTTCGGCGACGCGCCGGAATGACAAAACCGGGGGCCGTATGACCGTGCTGCGCTTCGGCCTCACCCCGAAGATGAAGCCGGTGTCGCCGCGCCGCTCGGCGGTGGTCGCCGCCCTCGACGTCGGCACCAGCAAGGTCGTCTGTCTCATCGCCAAGCTCGAGCCGGTGGCGCCGCAAGACGTGCTGCGCCGGCGCAGCCACGGCGTGCGCATTTTGGGCTTCGCCCACACCGCGGCGAGCGGCATGAAGGCCGGCTCGGTCGTCGATCTGGTGGAGGCGGAGGAAATGATCCGCCAGGCCATCGACACCGCGGAACGGATGGCCGGGGTGCAGCTCGAATCGGTGGTGGTATCGCTGTCCGGCGGCCGGCTGGGCAGCGAGCGCTTCACCGCCAACATCGCGCTGGCCAACGGCGTCGTCACCGAGAACGAGATCGCCCGCGTGCTCGCCGCCGCCAGCCGCCATTCCGTGCGCGGCGGCCGCGCCGTGCTGCATTCCATTCCCATCGGCTATGCACTGGACGCCGCCACCGGGATTCACGAGCCGCGCGGCATGCTCGGCAGCCGGTTCGGCGTGGACATGCATATGGTCACCGCCGAGGTCGCCACCGTCCGCAACCTCATGCTCACGGTCGAGCGCAGCCACCTTTCCGTCGAGGCCATGGTGGCCTCGCCCTATGTCGCCGCGCTCGCCGCGCTCGCCGACGACGAGGCCGATCTGGGCGCTGCGGCGATCGATATGGGCGCCGGGACCACCACCATCGCGGTGTTTTCCGGGGGCCGATTCGTCCATGCCGACGGCTTTGCGCTGGGCGGCATGCACGTGACGCTCGATATCGCGCGCGGGCTCAATACCCGCATCGCCGATGCTGAGCGAATCAAAGCGATTTATGGCAGTGTGCTGGCCGGTGGATCAGATGAACGCGACATGATCACGGTGCCTCCCGTCGGCGAGGACGAGCGCGAGCCGCCGCAATTCGTCTCGCGCGCGGCGCTCACGCGCATCGTCAAGCCGCGGGTCGAGGAGATCTTGGAGATGGTGCGCGACCGCCTGGCGGCCTCGCCCTTCGCGGCGGAGCCGCGCGGGCGCGTGGTGCTGACCGGCGGCGCCAGCCAGCTGGTCGGCCTGGCCGACCTCGCCCACCGCGTGTTGAAGCGGCCGGTGCGCATCGGGCGCCCGCTCGGCATTGCCGGGCTGCCCGAGGCGGCCAAGGGGCCGGCTTTCGCGGCGGCGGCGGGGCTCCTGGTCTACCCGCAGGCGGCGCATCTCGAACACTTCAAACCGCGGAAAACGCGGGCGTTGATGACAGGAACGGGCGGTTACATGGCACGGGTCGGACAATGGCTGCGCGAAAGCTTCTGACCCTGGCCGCAACACCCATCATCGGCCGGTGGCGGACCGGCCCGGTTCGGCGGCGCGCATGCTGCCCGTGCAATCGAGAGGCAACCTCATGACCATCAACCTGAAGATTCCCGACATTCGCGAGATGAAGCCGCGCATTACCGTGTTCGGCGTCGGCGGCGCCGGCGGCAACGCCGTCAACAACATGATCACCGCCGGCCTCCAGGGCGTCGACTTCGTCGTGGCCAATACGGATGCGCAGGCGCTGACGATGTCGAAGGCGGAGCGCATCATCCAGATGGGCGCGCAGGTGACCGAGGGGCTCGGCGCAGGGTCCCAGCCGGAAGTCGGCCGCGCGGCGGCGGAGGAGGTCATCGACGAGATTCGCGATCACCTGACCGGCGCGCACATGGTTTTCGTCACCGCCGGGATGGGCGGAGGGACGGGCACGGGGGCTGCCCCCGTCATTGCCAAAGTGGCGCGCGATCTCGGCATCTTGACGGTCGGCGTGGTCACCAAACCGTTCCACTTCGAGGGTCAGCGGCGCATGCGCTACGCCGAAGCGGGCATCGTGGAATTACAGAAGGTGGTCGACACGCTGTTGATCATTCCCAATCAAAACTTGTTCCGCGTGGCTAACGAGAAGACCACCTTCGCCGATGCGTTCGCGATGGCCGACCAAGTGCTCTACTCAGGCGTCGCCTGCATCACCGACTTGATGGTCAAAGAAGGCCTGATCAATCTCGACTTTGCTGACGTACGCGCCGTGATGCGCGAGATGGGCAAAGCCATGATGGGAACGGGCGAAGCCTCCGGCGAAAAGCGCGCCTTGACCGCCGCGGAAGCGGCGATTGCCAATCCGTTGATCGACGATGCATCGATGAAAGGCGCCAAAGGCCTGCTGATCTCGATCACGGGCGGCAAGGACCTCACGCTCTACGAAGTGGATGAGGCCGCTACGCGCATTCGTGAGGAGGTCGACCCCGACGCCAATATCATCGTTGGCGCTACCTTCGACGAAAGCCTAGAGGGAATCATTCGCGTGTCGGTGGTGGCGACGGGTATCGACCGGACTTCAGCCAAACAGAATGCGCCGACGCATGCTGAAAATGCGCTGAAGGAACTGGCTGGCAAGCTGCGCAGCGACAACCGGCGCAGCGTTGACCGAATCAGCCGCGAGCCTGCCGCGCAGCCTGCTGCCGTGGCGGCTGTCGAATCCGCCGCTCAGGCGGCGGTGGCTGCTGCCATCTTGCCGCCAGCGACAGCCATCGAGGACGTCTCGATCCGGCCGATGCCGATGAAGCCCTCTCTGTTCGATGCCGCGCCGCCCGAGACCGTGCCGCCCGAGCCGGCCGTGCCGAAGGCTTTCATTCCGCCGCTTCCGGAGCGGGCCGCGCCGCGCACGCCGCGTATGCCCCGTATCGACGAGTTGCCGCTGCCGGCGCAGAACCAACTCAGAGCGCAGCGTGGTGAACTTGGTGAGGATCATCCGGAGAAGCGTCGCATGTCGCTAATGCAGCGATTGGCCTCGGTCGGCCTCGGCCGTCGGGGTGAGGACCAGGACGCTCCGCCCGCGCCGCGAACGGCGCAAGCCGCTCCGCAACATGAGCGGCCGCCGCAACGTCCAACGGCGCGTCAGCCGGAGGGACGGCCTATGCCGCCGGTGTCCGACTATGCGCCGCGCGCGCCGCAGGGTCTCGACCCCCACGGGCGCGCCTCACCTGTGCATAACTCGGCCGAGGACGACCAACTCGACATTCCGGCTTTCCTGCGCCGTCAGGCAAACTGAGAAGCTGGAGGACATTGATGCGACCCCGCTTGCCGTACCGGGAGGCGGGGTCGTTCATTTCTTGAACGGCTAAGTAGTTTGAGACGCACGTGGATTTTCGTACCCCAGCCTTGGGTTGTGCCGGCCGCTCTAGGAGTTAAGAAGCCGTTAGTAAGGTAAATCCGAGAACACGGACGCGCGCCTCAGCGATTGCGGCAAAAAAGAGTAACAGTCGGTAAGAAATGGTGAGTTGGAGAAGGCCCTAGGCCTGGCCTAAGTTAAAGCCACGCAAGGGACTTTTGCGTCCTTGGGGGCTGTCTTCCGGACTTGCGAGTAGTCGCTGAGTTGAAGGCCGAAATGTGGCCCACCTTGGGCCGAGGGGACCGCGCGGCATGTTCGCCGGCGGAATCGGGTGGATGAAGGGCGCTAAGCAAACAACGCTCCGCGACCAGACTGCTCTTTCCGGCATCGGTGTCCATTCAGGCCGCCCTGTCACGCTCACTTTGCATCCGGCCGATGATGACGCCGGCATTGTCTTCCAGCGTGTCGCAACTGACGGTTCGATCGAGCGCGAGATCCGGGCCGATGTGCGCGCTGTCACCGCCACTGAATTTGCGACGGTGCTTGGAGACGCAAAAGGACCGCTGTGCTCGACAGCCGAGCATTTGTTGGCGGCGCTGCGTGGCTTGAATGTCGACAACGTCGTTGTCGAAATGGACGGGCCCGAGGTTCCCATCATGGACGGCAGTGCTGCGCCGTTCGTCGAGGCCATCGATCAAGCAGGGCTTACGACGCGGGCGCTGCCGCGCCGCTACATCGAGGTCATCAAGCCCGTTCAGGTATCGAAAAACGGCGCATTCGGCGAGTTGCGGCCCTACGCTCACGGCTTTCGTGTCGAGGCGGAGATCGATTTCGATCACCCTTTGATCGGCCGTCAAGCTCTTTCGCTCGATATTGGGCCCGACACCTTCCGCCGCGAAATCGCCCGCGCTCGTACCTTCGGCTTCATGCGCGATGTGGCCAAGCTCTGGAGCGCCGGGTATGCGCTTGGCGCGTCGTTCGAGAACACGCTCGTGGTGACCGACGATCGCGTGCTCAATCCGGAAGGCTTGCGCTACGCCGATGAGTTCGTGCGTCACAAGGTGCTCGACGCCATCGGCGACCTGGCGCTGGCTGGATTACCGCTTATCGCCGCTTACCGCACCGTGCGTGGCGGCCATCAGCTCAATCATGCAGTGCTGTCGGCATTGATGGCCGACCCCAGCAGCTGGCGGGTGGTCGAGGTTGCGGCCGAGCCGGTCCGCCGCGCCCGCAGCCGTGCGGGAAAGGGCGACTTCGTTCCGGCGTTTGGCCCGGGAGTGGCCTGAAAATCTTAAGATTTTGCAGCTTAATTTGGCGCCTTAATGCGGGCCGATTGTCGGGCTAATCGCTTGGCGTAGCCCTGCTTTTTTCTTACACCGGGCTGCATCCGGGTGCTGGCAGACTAAGGCGGCACTCAGGCGGGGAACGAATACCAGATCAGGCATGACTTTGCGGTCTGACAATCTCATCCGCAGCGATCGCCGGTGGTTCGCGCGCATTGTCGTCGCGGGCCTGTTGGCGCTCAGCATCGGCGGCTGCAGCAGCTTTGATTTCTTCAAGAAGGACGACGTTGCGCCGGACGAGCCGGCGGACCGGCTCTACAATGAGGGTCTTTTTCTGTTGAACCAGAAGAAGGATCCGAGGGGGGCGGCGAAAAAATTCGAAGAAGTCGATCGTCAGCACCCTTATTCGGACTGGGCGCGCAAGTCGCTGATCATGGCCTCGTATGCCTACTATACCGCCGGCGACTACGACGAATGCGTTGCTGGGGCCAAGCGTTACATCACCCTTCATCCCGGCAGTGCCGATGCCGCCTATGCGCAATACTTGATCGGCGCCGCTTATTACGACGAGATTCCCGACATTACGCGCGACCAGGCGCGAACCGAGAAAGCCATGGCCGCGCTTGAGGAGGTCATCCGCAAGTTTCCCAATAGCGAATATGCCAACAGCGCCAAAGAGAAGATCGAAATGGCGCGCGATCAGCTGGCCGGGAAAGAGATGCAGATCGGCCGCTATTATCTGACGAAAAAGGATTACACCGGCGCTATCAACCGCTTCAAAGTGGTGGTGACCAAATATCAGACCACGCGCCACGTCGAGGAGGCGCTCGAACGGTTGACCGAAGCCTATATGGCGCTCGGCATCACCAGCGAAGCCCAAACCGCAGCGGCCGTGCTCGGACACAATTTCCCGAGCAGCGCCTGGTACAAGCACGCTTATGCCCTGGTTAAGAGCGGGGGCGTCGAGCCGTCAGAGAACAAACAATCCTGGATCAGCAAGGCTTTTACCGATTTCAAGAGGATGATGGGCTAGGGCAGCAAGCCGGCGAGGTGCGAGTTACCCACATCGGCATGGCCGGGCTTGTCCCGGCCATGCCTGTCTCTGATGATGGCGCAAACCACCCATGCTTCGCGGCCGCTGGGGCCTGGCTATGTGAGGGACGACGCGCTCAATGCTGTCTCGCCTGTCAATCCGCGACATTGTCCTTATCGAGCGCCTCGATATCGATTTTGACGCCGGTCTCGCGGTGCTGACCGGTGAGACTGGCGCGGGCAAATCGATCTTACTCGATGCCTTCGCTTTGGCCTTAGGCGCCCGAGGTGATCAGGCGCTGGTGCGGCACGGCGCCGAACAAGGCCAGGTTACAGCGGTCTTCGACATTGCGGCGCGTCACCCCGCACGCGGCGTTCTTCAGGCCAACGACATCCGTGCCGAGGACAGCCTGATTCTGCGCCGCGTGCAGCTCGCCGATGGCCGCACACGCGCCTTCGTCAACGATCAGCCGGTCAGCGTACAGGTCATGAAGCAGCTCGGCGAGGCGCTGGTCGAGATTCACGGTCAGCATGACGATCGCGCGCTCACTGACGCCGCAACCCACCGCTGTCTGCTCGACGCATTCGGAGACTTGGAAAGCGAGGCCGCACGAGTTGTTTCCTTGTGGGAGGGGCGCCGGTTGGCCGAGGCCGCCGCCGCCGCGCATCGCGATCAAACTGCGCGAGCGCAACGCGAAAGCGATTGGCTGCGCCATGCGGTGCAGGAGTTGGGCAATCTCGCGCCACAAGTGGGCGAGGAAACCATGCTTGCCGACCGTCGTGCCGCCATGATGCAGGCCGAGAAAGTGGCACAAGACCTACGCGACGCTCATGACGCCATCGCTGGCGGCAATTCCTCCGTGCCGGCTTTGTCGGGAGTGATCCGGCGGCTTGAGCGGCGGCAACCCCAAGCGCCTACTTTGATCGAGCCTGCGGTGAAGGCGCTCGATGCCGCGCTGACCTCGCTGGAGGAGGCGCGTGGGCATCTAGAATCTGCGCTGCGTGCCGCCGACTACGATCCAGCCGAGCTGGAGCGCATCGAAGAACGGTTATTCGCCTTGCGCGCCGCCGGCCGCAAGTACAACGCGCCGGTCGACGAGTTGGCGGCGCTTGCCGCGCGCTACAAGGCGGAGATTGCCCTCATCGATGCCGGCGAGGAAAAACTCAAGGAACTGGAGGCTGCGGCGCATACGGCGGAAGCCGAATACCGCGCCGCCGCCGTTGCGCTGGCGAAAGCACGCGCCAAGGCCGCGGCCGCCCTCGACAAAGCCGTCAACGGCGAACTCCGGCCGCTCAAGCTCGAGCGTGCCAAATTCTCCACCCAGATCGACAGCGATGCCGCTTCGGCGGGTCCCCATGGCATAGACCGGGTCGAATTTTGGGTGCAAACCAATCCAGGGACGCGGCCCGGACCGCTGATGAAGGTCGCATCGGGCGGCGAGCTTGCCCGCTTTCTCCTGGCGCTAAAGGTGGTGCTGGCCGACCGCGGCTCGGCGCCGACATTGGTGTTCGACGAAATCGACACTGGGGTCGGCGGCGCCGTGGCCGACGCCATCGGGGTGCGCCTCGCCAAGCTCGCAACCGGCGTGCAGGTGCTGGCGGTGACGCACGCGCCGCAGGTGGCGGCACGCGCCGACCGCCATTATCTCATCAGCAAAGAC
>Ga0070740_10005984_pt1 | contig 10925 bp, 9 predicted proteins | sample Coa_R2_FD_67286 | JGI IMG/M metagenome (GOLD analysis project Ga0070740, IMG submission 67286) | Surface soil microbial communities from Centralia Pennsylvania, which are recovering from an underground coalmine fire - Coalmine... | ecosystem: Environmental > Terrestrial > Soil > Unclassified ...
GCGCTCGTGCTGTTCGCCATCATCTATTGGATGACGGCCGTATATTCCGAGCAGCAGCTTGCCGGAATCGTCGAAACCGACCTGGCGACGCTCGAGGAACAATACCAGGCGCGCGGCTCCGCCTCGGTCGCACGCGAGATCGAGGAGCGGTTGGCGCTGCCGTCAAATCGTTCGGCCTACTATCTCCTGGAGAGCGCCACAGGAAGCCGCCTTGCCGGCAACCTGCCTCCCGCCGCGGTGCCGACACGCGCCGGCTGGAACGATCTCTCATTGCCGACGCGCGCCGGCAGCGACGATGAGCCGTTCCGTGTGCGCGGCAAGGGCGTCATCTTGCCCGATAACGCGTTTCTCTTCGTGGGGCAGGATTACGATCCGATCGAAGATCTCCACGAACTCACCATTCGCGCGTTCGGAATCGGCGGCGCGGTGACCCTGGGGCTGGCCCTGCTGGTCGGGGCGATCATGAGTCGAGCGCTGCTGCAGCGAATTGCAGCCGTGAACGCCGCCAGCGAGCGGATCGTGGCGGGCGATTTTACCGGCCGGCTGCCCGTTCGCGGCACCGGAGACGAATTCGACCGGCTTGCCGCAAACCTCAACATGATCCTGGACCGTACGGAACGGCTCGTCGAGGGGCTGCGCCAGGTCTCGAATGATATCGCACATGACCTCCGGACGCCGCTGACGCGGCTGCGTCAGCGGCTCGAGGCCGCTCGACAGCCCTCGCACGGCGCGAGCGCCAATAGCGCGATCGATCGCGCAATTGAAGAAGCGGACAATATTCTTGCCACATTCGGAGCGCTCTTGCGGATTGCTCAGATCGAGGCCGGTACGCGACGCTCGGGATTTGCCGAGGTGCGCCTTTCCGAGATCCTGGAAGCCGTGATTGAGGTCTACAGCCCTGCGGCAGAGGAGAAGCAGCAGGCGTTTCGCACCGAAGTGCCGCCTGGCATCGTGACCGTCGGCGACCGCGAGCTCCTGATGCAGATGCTCGCCAATCTCCTCGAAAACGCGATCAGGCACTCACCCCAAAGAGCGAGGATCGAAGTGGCACTCGCAGCCGCTGCATCGGGCATCACGATCGATATTGCAGACAACGGACCGGGCGTCCCACCCGACGCGCGCGACAAGGTATTTCAGCGGTTTTTCCGTTTGGAGAAGAGCCGGACGACACCCGGAAGCGGGCTCGGCCTCAGCCTTGTCGCGGCGATCGCAGAGCTGCACGGCATCATGGTGCGGATATTCGATAACGAGCCGGGGCTCCGCGTGCGCCTCACCTTTCCTGTGTCGCCGCAGACGGGTATGCGTCCCGGCACGAGGGATTGAGCGGTTTCCCTCACTTTGGGATTGAAAATCATCGGCTCAAACGGCCCCCACGCCAGGAGCTGCGTGGGTCTCGGTGTCAGCCTTACGAAATCGTATGGTTCCGGCAAAGCTGCGGTGAGCCTGGTGGAGTTAGAGTTTCGACCGCATGACGCAAGTCCTCGTTCCGATCGCGTGTTTGGGCGTTGCTGCGCTGGTGAGCGCCTGCGCGAGCTATCACGCTCTCCCGCTCCCCCGGCGCCCCGACCTCGCGCCCGATCTCGCCGCCCTCGTTCGCGTCCTTCCTCCAAGTGAGGCCGGGTCGCAGCCACAGACGATTGACCCCGCAAAACCGCTCGAGATCGATCAGATCGGCCTGCTCGCCATTCTCAACGATCCCGACCTCCGGTCCGAACGCGGAGAGATGGACGTGGCGCGTGCCGGGTTGATTCAGGCCTCGCTGCTGCCCAATCCGTCGTCGAGCCTCGGCTATGCGGCGCTCCTCGGCGGACCGGGCACGACCGCCGCCTATATGGCATCGTTGTCCCAGGACGTCGCCTCGATTGTAACCTATCAGCCGCGGAACGAGGCGGCGCGAGCACATGTCGATCAAGTCAATGCCGATCTGCTTTGGCGGGAGTGGCAGGTCGCGCAGAAGGCGCGTCTACTCGCCTTCGACCTCTACTGGACCGACCGGTCGGTCGAGCTCAATCGACATGAGCTCGACCTCATATCGGAGGAGGCTGCGAGGGTCCAAGCAGCGACCTCTGCCGGCAATCTCGACATCACGGCGCTCGCACCTCTCCTCGCCGCAAAAGCTGCGGCCGAGCAGGCCCTCGCTTCGCTCAACCTCAAGCGTCTGAAGAACTGGCAGGCGCTCGACGCATTGCTTGGGTTGATGCCCGGTGCCCGTTTTGCGATTTCCCAACCGGCTGAGCCGCCGCTGCCAAACGACTTAGAGACCTTGATAGAGGGACTTCCGGATCATCGGCCCGACCTCGTTGCCCTCCAGCTCGGCTATCACTCGGCCGATGCAAACGTCCGCGCCGCAATACTGGGCCAATTCCCGGCCTTCGTTCTGGGCGGCACCTGGAACTCCGACACGACCAATGTCAAATCGGCCGGGCCGAACATCACCTTCGACTTGCCGATCTTCAACCGCAACCAAGGCCAGATCGCACAGACCCGCGCAACGCGATTGCTGCTTCGCGAACAGTATCAGTCCCGTCTCGACAGCGCGATCGCGGATATTCATGGCCTCGTGGCGCAGGCCGCTCGATTGTCTGAGGATCTCGTCCAAGCCCGGCAAGCGGCGGCATCGGCGGAGTCACTGGCACAAGCCGCCAGAGCAGCCTACCGCCAGGGCAATCTCGATCAGCGCAGCCTGACGGATTATCTGACGACAGCGCTGCAGCGCCAGCTCGAGATCGTCTCTCTCGAGCGCAGCCTCGGCGAGGATCGGATCACCCTCGCGGTCGAGCTCGGCCTCGGGCTGCCGCAAGCACGACTGTCTCCTCCCGATCGGATGACGAGCCAATGATCTTCCGGATTGTAACAGGCATTTTGTGCCTCGCTCTGGGGACCGCCGCGCCGGCGATCGCCCAATCGGATAGCGCACAGCCGAGTGTCCTCGTGCAGGTCATGACCCTGAACAAGGGCAGGCTGCCGCGGATCGTCACGGGCTATGGCAGCGTAAAGGCGAGCACGTCCGCGCGGGAGACCATCATGGCGCCGGTATCGGCAGTCGTGGCCGCCATCTATGTTCGTCAGGGCGAGCAGGTCGCGAAGGGCGCACCGCTCATCCGGCTCGAGCCCAGCCCCAAGACCAAAGCATCGTACGCCCAAGCGCAATCGGCCCTCGGCGTTGCGAAGGAACTGGTCTCTCGCACGCGGAAAATGCTCGCGCAGCACCTGGCAACGGAGCAGCAGCTTGCGAACGCGGAAAAAGCGGAAAGCGACGCGCAATCCAGCCTGGCCGCGCTCCAGGCTCAGGGCGCCGGAGGGGCGAACATCCTGCGCGCCCCGACCCAGGCCATCGTCACCACCTTATCGACCATCCAAGGCGCAATCGTCGCCGAAGGGGCCACTTTGCTCGATCTTGCGCAGCCCGAGGGCCTTGTCCTCGCCGTCGGTGTGACCGCGAGCGAGGCCACGGGGGTCACGCCGGGCGATCGAGCGAGCATCACGGCAATCGGTGATCAGCAGACCGTTCCAGGCCGGGTCATGCTCCGCGGCTCGATCGTCGACAGCGGAAGCGCCCTCGTGCCCATCGAAATCAGCCTGCCGCCCGGCAAATTCCTGCCGGGAGAAATGGGCGAGGCGGCCATCACCACGGGCGAAGTGTCGGGATATGTGGTTCCGCATGAGGCGGTTCTGGTCAACGACCGCGGCGAACCTTACGTGGTGCAAGCCGTTGGCATGAGAGCACGCGAGGTGCCGGTGCGGATCCTCGCGGCAAATGATGGCAAGGACGTGATCGACGGGCGATTGGAGGCCGCCGCCCCGCTGGTCCTCGCCGGAAACTACCAGCTCGAGAACGGCATGCGATTGCGCCTCGCCGATCCAAAGGCGGGCGCCGAGCAATGAGTTTCGTCGCCTGGATCGAGCATCACCGCCGCTCCCTGCTTTTCATAGCCTTTGCGCTCGCGTCGGCTGGAATCTACGCGGGAATTATGCTTCCGGTTGGATTGTTCCCCGTCACGAGCTTTCCGCGCTTACGCGTCGAGATCAATGCCGGCAGCATGCCGGCAAAGCAGATGCTCATCGACGTGACGGAGCCGCTCGAGGTCGTCGCGCGCGCCGTGCCGGGAGCAATCGACGTCACATCGACGACTTCCCGTGGCACCGCGGAGATCTTCGTCGATTTCCCCTGGGGCTCGGACATGAAGCAGGCCCTTTTGAGCGTTGGCGCCGCATTTGCACAAAAGCTCCCGGACCTGCCCCAGGGAACGACTTACGACATGATCCAGATGCGCCCCAGCGCCGTGTTCCCGTTCGTCTCTTACGCATTGATTTCGGATAGCATCTCCCCTGCCGCGCTTCGACAGATGGCGCAGTACCAGATCGTGCCGTTGCTGACGGGTATTCCTGGGGTGCGGAAAGTGGGCGTGCTGGGCGGCCAGACGCCGGAGATAGAAGTCTCGACCAGCCCACAAAAGCTGCAGGCTTATGGCCTCACGCTCTCCGATGTCGCCAAAGCGCTCAAGGACACAAACAACGTGGCTGCCGTCGGGAGGCTCGAAGACAACGATCGCCTTTACCTGACGATCAGCAACAACGCCTTCGCCTCGGCTGACTCCGTCCGAAATGTCACCTTGCGCACCGGCAAGGACGGCATCGTTCGGCTCGCCAATGTCGCAAAGGTCAGCGTTGGCAGCGTGCCGCAATGGCTGCTCGTCGATGACAATGGCCAGCCAGCCGTGACCTTCGATGTGTTTCAGCAGGACAGCGCCGACTCCCTTAGCTTGGCGAAAGAGGTCGGCCGGCGGCTCGACGCATTCATGAAGTCACAGCCGAAAACCGTAAAGATCTACAAATGGTACGACCAGACGCAGCTCGTCCGGTCGTCGATCACGGCGCTCGAGGAAGCCATTCTGATCGGTCTCGTCTTCGCCGCGATGGTCATGCTGGCTTTCCTGCGCAACTGGCGGGTGGCCCTGGTCGCGATGCTAGTGGTTCCCCTTTCGGTGCTGATCACGGTGCTGCTCCTGTCGGTGCTCGGTCTCACCTTCAACATCATGACCCTCGGCGGGATAGCCGCGGCCATCGGCCTGCTCATCGACGACGTGATCGTCATGGTCGAGCACATCGCCCGCCGCGCCGGCTTACCTGGTCTTGAGCATGCGAGGTCGACGGTCCTCATCGCGTCGAGCGAGTTCCTGTCTCCGCTGCTTGGCTCGAGCCTTGCGACGACGATCATCTTCGTGCCGCTCGCATTCCTTTCGGGAGTGACCGGCGCCTTCTTCAAATTCCTGTCGCTGACGATGGCTGCAGCTCTGGTCATCTCGTTCATTCTGACGGCATTCACCGTGCCGTTGCTGGCGCGCGGCATCATCGATTTCGGCAAGTGGCAAGATCCGGCGCACGGACGCGACACCTGGCTGCGCCGCACCCATGGACGAGTTCTTCGGACGCTCTTCCGGCATCCGGCGCTGATCCTCCCGGGACTCGGGTTCCTCGTGATCACAGGTTATGTCGCCTATGGCCAGGTCGGAACCGGCTTCCTGCCGCACATGGATGAGGGCGGGTTCGTACTCGACTACGCCGCGGCTCCCGGCACCTCGCTGACCGAGACAAACCGCGAGCTGCGCGAGGTCGAGGCGATCCTCAGAAAGAACCCCAGTGTCGCGACGTTTTCGCGTCGGACCGGTGCCGGATTGGGCGGCGATTTCGTGGAGAGCTATCAGGGAGACTTCTTCGTCCGCCTCATCGACCCGTCGCGCCGGCCGGCGATTTCCAAGGTCATGGACGACATCACGAATAAGATCACGAACGAGGTCCCAGGGATCAATTTCGACACCCATCAGCTCATGGGCGACATGATCGGCGACATGATCGGGCGCCGGCAGCCGGTCGTCATAACCTTGAGCGCAAGGAACCCCGACATCCTAGGTACCGTCGCCACCAAGGTGGCGGATGCCGTGACGAAGGTACCAGGCATCGAGCCGGCTTCGGTCAACAACGGTATCGTCCCGGCGGGCGACGCGCTGGAAATCCACGTCGACCCGGCGACGGCCGCCATGGCGGGCGTCACGCCCGCCGAGGTGGAGGGCCAGATCTACCATTATCTCCACGGCGCGGTGGTGACCCGCTATATGGGAACGGTGCAGGATGTCGGCGTCCGACTCTGGCTCGATCCCGCGCAGACGACGATCCAGCGGGACCAGCTCGCAAACCTGCCGATCCGCGCCGCGAGCGGGCACGTCTTTCCGTTGCGCACGGTCGCAGCGATCCGATTTATCGCCGGCCAGCCCGAGCTCACCCGCGACAACCTCGAACAGATCGTGGCTGTGACAGCCCAGATCGGTGGCGGTCACGATCTTGGAACGACGATCGCCGCCGTCGAGAAGGCGCTGAGCGCGCCCGGGCTCATTCCGCCCGGGGTTTACTACCGCTTTGGCGGCGCCTATAAGCAGCAGCAACTCGCCATACACGGCATGATCCGGGTCTTCGCGGCTGCCGCGGTCGCCGAGATCATCCTTCTCCTCTTCCTGTACGAGCGCTTTGCGATACCCTTCATCATTATCCTGAGCTCGCTGGTCTCGACAGGCGCGGTCTTCATCGGCCTCTGGCTCACGGGGGTCGAGCTCAACATCACGGCGATGATGGGGATGGTCATGATCATCGGCATCGCCACCGAGATGGCGATCTTCCTCGTTTCCGAATATCAGGCGCTCGCAAGCAAGATGCCGCCCCGCCAAGCGCTCTATGAAGCCGCGCTTAATCGAATGAGGCCGATTGCGATGAGCACGCTCGCGATGATCCTCGCGTTGCTTCCACTTGGAGCGGCAATCAGCGGCTCCGGCGATCAGATGCTGCAGCCGTTGGCCATAGCGATCATTGCCGGCGCGCTGGTCCAGTTGCCGCTGGTTCTGCTCGCTATGCCGGTGGTCATCGGGCTCACCCTGCGGAGCGATTGAGGAATGCTGATCCAATACGGAGGGGACCGTCGATCTGTCTTAATCGCCAGGAGGATTATCCATGAGTTGCTTCAGGTGGCTTACCTTTATTGTTATTGGTACGACTCTTGTTGCAGGTGCCGGCCAGACGTCCGCCTTTACGGGTGAAGAGTTCGCGAAAGAAGCGAAGGTCAGTTTGTCCCAGGCTCGTGCCATTGCCTTGCAGGCATTCCACGGCAAGATCATTTCCGAGGAATTGGAAAGAGAGCATGGCAGTGGCCTGCGCTATTCTTTCGACATCAAACGCGGCACGGTGGTGCACGAAGTGGGGGTCGATGCAAAGACGGGAAAGGTACTGGAAGACAGCCGCGAGGGGCCTCACGCGGATTGATCACCCTGCCAATCAAGCCGTGCCTACATCATAAGGGCCGCCCCTCCATACGCTGCTAAATCCGTCTCGCGGGGGTCGCCGAGACCTGAGCGAAGCACGGCTGCTGGAATCGCCCAGCTCAACGATGACGATCCTGCATCAAGCCACCGGCTGCAGCGCCCGAGGCAAATGTGAGCGCGGCGATTGCCAGGATCGCGACTTCGAAGCCGAAGATGTCGGCGATGATCCCGGAGGCAAGGGCGCCGGCCGCATAGCCCAGATCACGCCAGAAGCGGTAGACGCTCAAAGCCCGCGCCCGCATCGTCGGTGCGCCGCGTCCGAGACTGCCGCGATCAAGGTCGGATAGACCATTGCCGTGCCCAGCCCGAGCAACGCGCTCGCCGGCAGCCACCATGCGAAGCTGCCGGTCAGCGCGGTGAGCGCCAGCGCCGCCGCCTGCAGCCACAGTCCCCAGGTGACCAGCCCGCGCCGCCCGATGCGGTCGCTGAGCGGCCCGGTGACAATCTGCAGAATGCCCCAGACCGCAGGATAGACGGCCTTCAACACGCCGATCCGCTCGACGCCGAGGCCGTAGCTGACGAAGAACAGCGGGAACAGCCCCCACACCATGCCGTCCTTCAAATTGTTGACGAGCCCGGCCTGGCAGGTGGCGAAGAGGCGCCGGTCGCCGAAGCTGGTACGGCGGAAGACGCTCCAGAACCGCAGCGCCTCGACGACGCCGCGGCGGTGCGCATGGACCTCGTGGCGAACATGGTCGCCGGTGTCGCGCACCACCAGGACCGCGAGCCCAAGGCCGAGCACGGCATAGACGACGCCGAGATAGAACGGGCTCGGGCGCAGGCCGTAACGGGCGGCGAGCCAGCCGGTGAGGTAGGCGGTGAGGCCGACAGCGAAATATCCGGCGAACTCGTTGAGGCCGATCGCCAGGCCGCGCGATTTCGGTCCGACCAGATCGATCTTCATCAACACCGTCATCGACCAGGCGAGACCCTGATTGATGCCGAGCAGCGCATTGGCGGCGATGACCCAGCCCCAGCTCGGCGCCCACATGATCATGAACGGCACCGGCAATCCGACCGCCCAGCCCAGCACCAGTGTATGCTTTCGGCCCCAGCTCTCGGCCAGTTGGCCGGAGACCAAATTGGTCAGACCCTTGACGACACCAAAACTGACGATGAAGCCGGTGACGATGCTGGCCGAAGCGAGGTGAAACGTCTCCGAACCAATGAGCGGCACGACCGTGCGCTCCAGCCCGACCATGCCGCCGACAAAAGCGTTGAGCAGGATCAGCAGGAGGAACTGGCTGAGATTGGGGCGGATGCCGAGGGCGATGTCGGCGGGAGTGGCCGCGGCCCTGCCGGGCATTGTCACTGCGCCGCCACCGCCCGCAATCCGCTGTTCCAGGCGCGCAATTCGGCAGCCTCAGGCGGCGCCGGCGGGATGTCCTGCAGCATGAATGCAACGAATTCGTCCGCGGCACCGATGCGGAAAGCCGCGTTGTACCGGCGCTCGAATCCGATCGTAGACGAGGGCTTGCCGCTCAGCCGACGGCCGCAAACCGAGCCGGCATAGGCTCCCGGCAGCACTTCGAGGTAATCCGGCAGTGACTTCAGGCGCTCGAGGCCGGCGAACAGCGTGCGGGCGCCAGCCGCGGCGTCGATCGCGAGTTCAGTGCGGCCGACATCGCCAACCATCAGCGTATGTCCGGTCAGGACGAACCACGGCTCGTCGGCGCGCGTGCGATCGGTGACGAGCAGACAAATGTGTTCTGGCGTGTGGCCGGGCGTGTGGAGGATATCGACGACGACGTTGCCAAGCGGAAGACGGTCGCCGTCCTTGACTTTATGCATCGCAAAGGCGACTTCCGCCGCCGCATGCAAAACATACTCGGCGCCGGCCTCGCGCGCGAGCGCGCGCCCCGCGGATCGATGATCGGCGTGGATATGGGTGTCGACGACGAAGTCGATACGCATCCCCGTCTCGTCCGCCACACGGAGATATGGTCCTATGTCGCCGACCGGATCGACGACCGCGCAGGTCGCATGCCCGCCGCAACCGAGCAGGTAGGAAATCGCCACGGGATCCTTGTGCAGGAATTGGCGCAGGATCATAAAAACCTCCCGACCGTTCGCGACCTCTCCGCGCAAGGTCGCGCGTCCGGCTTGACGATCAGTCAATAATTCTGTTGAATGATTCTTCAGAGGACAGACGGATGTCAAGCAAGAACCCGAAGCGCGCCGTGTTCGATGCTTTTGCCGAGGTCGGCAAGGCGCTCGGCCACGGCCATCGCGTCGAAATCCTTGAGCTCCTCGCTCAGGGCGAGCGCAGCGTCGAGGCCTTGGCCGAGCGGGCCGGGCTCTCGGTCGCCAACGCTTCGCAACACCTGAGACAAATGCGCCGCGCCGGGCTGCTTGTCTCCCGGCGAGACGGCAAGCGCATTCTCTATGGTCTGAGCGACCCTGCGGTTCTCGATCTGGCGGCAGCACTCCGGCGCGTCGCCGAGCGGAACTCGGCCGAGGTCCGCGACATCGTGAACGGATATTTTCACGAGCGCGATGCGCTCGAGCCGGTGTCACGCAAAGAGCTGGCGCGCCGCATCAAGGATGGAACTGTGACGGTGCTCGATGTCCGGCCTGAGGACGAATTCGCCGCCGGGCATCTTCCCCGAGCCCTGAACATTCCTCTGCGCGAGCTGGCAAAACGGCTCCGCGATTTGCCAAAGAGCCGTGAGATCGTCGCCTATTGCCGCGGCCCTTATTGCGTGCTGGCATTCGAGGCCGTCGCTCTCCTGCGCGAGCGAGGTTTCAAGGTCCGACGGCTTGAAGACGGATTTCCGGAATGGAAGGCGGCCGGGCTGTCCGTCGAAGTCTGGCGCGAGAAGGCGGGATCCCCTCGCATGGAGGATAGGAGATGAGCAACGAATTGCCGGTCGATCCGATCGCCTTGCGCGAAGAACTGAAGACCAAGTACCGCGAGGTCGCCGTCAATCCGCGCGGCACCTTTCATTTCCACACCGGTCGTTCCTTGGCGCGCCACCTGGGCTATGACGAAGCGGTAGTCGCGCGCATGCCGGACAATGCAGTCGAGTCGTTTGCCGGCGTCGCCAATCCTTTCTCGCTTTGTGCCTTGCGACCCGGCGAGCGCGTCGTGGACCTTGGGTCGGGTGGCGGTTTCGATTGCTTCATCGCCGCCAACCAGGTGGGCGCGAGCGGACGGGTCGTCGGAATTGATATGACGGAGGAGATGCTACGGCGGTCGAGGGCCGTAGCAGCAGACATGGGCCTCCGTCACGTCGAGTTCCGCGAGGGCATCATCGAGGAGCTTCCGGTCGGAGACGGCTGGACGGACGTGGTGATCAGCAACGGCGTGATCAATCTCTGCGCCGACAAGCGCAAGGTGTTCGGCGAGATCATGCGTGTGCTCCGGCCGGGTGGTCGATTGCAGTTCGCGGACATTGCGAACGGCAAGCCGGTCCCTGAGGCCGCGCTTCGGAACACCGTAAGCGTCCGGTTTGAGCCGTTTCTTGGGATGGGCCCCGGTTGAAGGCTTACGGCTGACGAGGCTCAGGTCGGGACTCAGCGCCGGCGTCCGGATGGGAGATGAGCTATGACGTGGCG
>Ga0070740_10005985_pt1 | contig 10925 bp, 10 predicted proteins | sample Coa_R2_FD_67286 | JGI IMG/M metagenome (GOLD analysis project Ga0070740, IMG submission 67286) | Surface soil microbial communities from Centralia Pennsylvania, which are recovering from an underground coalmine fire - Coalmine... | ecosystem: Environmental > Terrestrial > Soil > Unclassified ...
GGCTCCGTCCCGGCGCAACTCTGGCGCAAGCGCTCAGTGAAGTAGATACCGCAACCAAACGTGTCCACATGGAGTGGATCACTCCTTTTACTTCAAGCTCAGCAAATGTGCGCACTCTGCTGGATGGCGTTGTTCACGATGCGAAGACGCAACTTTATGTCCTGCTTGCCGCAACAACCTGTGTTCTGCTGATCGGCTGCCTCAATGTAGCGAATCTTCTCATTGCCCGTTCGGCGTCACGCCGCAAAGAAATCTCAATACGCGCCTCGCTGGGCGGCAGCCGCATTCGGTTATTGCGCGAACAACTCACGGAAAGCGCGGTTCTCGCCATCGCAGCCGGTGTTATCGGTCTTCCGCTTGCATGGTTTGGGACAAAGTGGCTTATCCATACGCGGCCTGACCTGGCCCGCGTTAACTCCGTTCATATGGATAGCGTGACATTTCTTTTTGGGCTGGGCATGGTCGTGGTCAGCAGTATTCTCGCCGGCCTGATTCCTGGCTTCTCTTCTCTGCGTGGTCCGCTGCTTGACTCCCTGCAGGAATCATCTCGAGCCAACAGCTCAGGCGCAGGCACAGCACGCATGAGAAAAATTTTGCTCGCTGTGGAAGTCGGGTTTACTGTCGTGCTGCTTACGACTGCAGGATTCCTGCTCAAGAGTTATCAGAAATTGCGCTCGCTGGATTTGGGCTGCGAGACACACAACGTGCTTACCATGAGTCTTTTACTGCCCGATGTGCAATATGACACAGGCGCGAAGAAAGCCGCCTTCTTTTCTGAGCTTCTCGATCGGCTGCATACGCTGCCCGGCGTGAAGGCCGCAGGGCTCTCAACGGCTTTGCCCGGTCAGGGCTATGGCGGAGACGCCACTTTTTCCATTCTTGAGCATCCGGTCGCAGGGCAGGCCGGCCAGAATGCAATGATCCGCGCTGTCGATCCTGGTTACTTTCAGGCAATACGAATTCCGTTATTGAGCGGGCGCGCTTTCGAAGACCGCGAAAGACTGCAGGCAGGTCTATCCACAGTAATCGTCGACGAATCTTTTGCCCGGCAATTTTTTCCTAACGAAAATCCATTGGGCAAACATATCCGCACCAACATTGTGGGAGACGCCAACTTTGAAATTGTGGGAGTGGTTGGCGACACGCTCTGGAATCTGACAGAACCGAAGGGGGCGACCATGTACTTCCCTATTCTCTCCGGCGCATGGTCGTGGTCGTCCATCGCGGTCCGTTCCGATCAGGATGTTTCCCGGCTCGCGCTCCCCGTTCAGAAACTCATCGCGCAGCTTGATCCGACTCTGCCCGTCGCTGACGTGATGACGATGGAAGAGTCAATTGGCAAATCCACGCTGGACGCCAACTTCACCTCGACGCTCGTGCTCGTCTTCGCCGTCATCGCATTACTGCTTGCAGCAGTCGGCTTATACGGAGTGCTCTCGTATCTGGCCACGCAGCGCACCGGCGAGATCGGCATCCGCATCGCGCTCGGCGCTCAGCGAAATTCGGTGCTGCGCCTGCTATTGCTTGACGGGCTGAAGCCTGCATGGATCGGTCTTGTGACGGGATTGATCAGCAGCGGCTTCGCCGGGCAGCTTATTCGCAGCATGTTGTATGGAGCGCAACCGCTCGACTGGACCATTTTTGTTATAGTCGCCGCGCTGCTGTTGTTCGTGGCCGCAACCGCCTGCGCGATCCCCGCGTGGCGCGCTTCGCGGCTCGATCCGGTGCAGGCCTTGCGCGCGGAATGAAACTTAAGCAAAAACTAGAAACAACACAAGCGCGATTCACTTCAACCAAAGTGTTACATGTAACTTTGATACCGGACAGGTGTGAAAGGAAAGAAGGGCGGATGTGTGGAACACATCCGCCCTTAAGATTAAAGACAGTTAGGCGTAAATGCCGCGCTGCTTGATCGTGAATGCCACGCGATCAATCGCGAGCATGTATGCCGCAATACGGTTATTCACACCGTGCGCTTCCGAATAACGGACCACATCGTCAAAACTCTCCGCCAGAATGCTCTCCAGCTGATCGTTCACGACTGATTCTTTCCAGAAGTAGCCCTGGCGGTCCTGCACCCACTCAAAATACGAAGCAGTAACGCCGCCGGAATTGGCCAGAATGTCTGGGATCACGAAGATCTTCTTGTCGGCCAGGATTTCATCCGCAACCGCAGTTGTGGGTCCGTTCGCGCCTTCGCAGATAATCTTTGCCTTAATGCGGTCAGCATTACGGCTGGTAATCACGTTTTCCGTCGCCGCCGGAATCAGAATTTCACAATCTGTAGTCAGCAGCTCTAAAGAATCGACAGGCTCAGCGCCTTTGAAACCAAGCACGGTTCCGTTGCGCTGGCGGTGCTCCAGCAGTGAGCAGATGTCGATGCCGTTCGGGTTATACAATCCGCCATCGTACTCGGCGATGCCAATGATCTTGTAACCTCTGTCGCTCAGCAGATTGGCTGCATTGGAGCCAACATTGCCAAAGCCCTGAATAATAACCCTGCAGCCTTCCACCGGCATCTGCAGATACTTCAGCGCCTCGTTGCACATTACGCGAACGCCGCGGCCTGTCGCCTCACGCCGCCCGCGCGACCCGCCAATATTCACCGGCTTGCCCGTCACCACGCTGGTGACGGTCTGGCGCTGGTGCATGGAGTAAGTGTCCATGATCCAGGCCATTGTCTGCTCATTGGTGTTCATGTCCGGCGCAGGAACATCTTTTTCCGGCCCGATAAATTCAATAATCTCTGCTGTATAGCGGCGCGTCATGCGCTCCAGCTCGCCAATTGACATCCGCTTCGGATCGCAAATGACTCCACCCTTCGCGCCGCCAAAGGGAATATTCACCACCGCGCACTTCCATGTCATCCAGCTCGCCAGCGCGCGCACTTCATCCAGCGTCACATCGGGAGAATAGCGGATACCGCCCTTGCCCGGCCCGCGCGCCTGCGAATGCAGCACACGGAAGCCGGTAAACATCTCAATCCGGCCATCATCCATGTTTACCGGAAAATGCACGATAATCTCGCGCGAAGGGTGCCGCAGCACGCGCCATAATCCTTCATCCAGATTCAGCTTGCGCGCCGCAAAGTCAAATCGAGCAGCTTGTGCTTCCCACGGATTAATCTCCTGCTCGAGCGTAATGGTAGCCATACGAAGTTCATCTCTCCCTTGGAACGCCTAACCGTCCCCGACCGGAATTCTCCATTGCCCGCGTTAGCGTTATGTCAACGCTGCGCAGAGAGCATGTAAACACGCCGAAACCGGCCATTTTCGGCATGTCTTGCGCTGATATTTGACCCCGCAACTGCGGCAAAAGACGCAATTCCGGCCAAACTCACCGAGTATAGGCTTTAGTTAAGACACCCGGCAAGCATTACCGAGGTCATCATCCGTTATCTATTTGGATTCCAAAGACCTACGTCACGTGTATCCGCGGTTTTAAACTTGTTTTTCTCTCATTGAAGCATCGAGTCCGTAACTTTCTGCCAGTTCTCGCAATTATCGTATCGAGCGGATCATCAAGTTACATAGATTTGTCATCCTGACCGGAACGAAGTGGAGCGCAGTCGAAGGATCTGCTTTTCTCTGCCGTGAACATCTCATGCAGGAGACTACGGTACGATAACCAAAAGCCATGCCTTCGCACGAAACACTCCCCAGCCGCGCCGAATTCCTGCAACTCGCCCGCACGCACACGCTCGTGCCGGTTTACCGCACCCTCACCGCTGACCTCGAAACCCCCGTTACAGCCTTCCTGCGTCTCGCCGACAACGAGCCGGAAGCTTTCCTTCTAGAATCCGTTGAGCAGGGCGAAAAGATCGGACGCTACACCTTCATCGGGATTCGCCCGTTCCGCAAAATCGTCTCGCGCGGCAAAGATATCGAGATTACTGAAAACGACAAGCTGCGCCGCGTTAAAGACGACATCTTCGCGCTGACAAAGAAGCTGCTCAGCAGCCATAAGCCTGCGCGTATCCCCGGCTTGCCACCCTTTACCGCCGGAGCCGTCGGTTTCTTCGCCTATGATGTTGTCCGCCAGATCGAGCGCCTGCCGGCGACCGCAAAAGACGATCTCGGCCTGCCCGACGCCTGCCTCATGTTCTTCCACGAGGTGCTCGCCTTCGACCACATCCGCAAGGAGATGCTGCTCATCGCGACCGCCGATGTCACAGCGCAGAAACCTGACCGCGCCTACGTCGATGCGGTGAAGCGCCTCAATCAACTGGAGAAAAAACTCGCCGCGCCTCTCCCGAGGTTGAAGCAGAAAAAAATCAGCGGCAAGCTCAGGATCGATTCGCGCACACGCAAAAAGGATTTCCTCAACGCCGTCGAAAAAACCAAAGAATACATCGCCGCCGGAGACGCTTTTCAGATCGTCCTCTCTCAGCGCTTCGATGTCGAACCCGGCGTCGATCCTTTCTCCATCTACCGCGCGCTGCGCATGGTCAACCCGTCCCCATATCTTTATTTCCTACGCCTGAGTTTGAAGAAGAACAGCGATACCCAGATCGCAGGCTCCTCTCCGGAACTGCTGGTAAAGGTCACTGGAAACCGCATCCAGTACCGTCCCATCGCCGGAACCCGCCCGCGCGGAGCCAGCGACGAAGACGACCGCCGTATCGCCGACGAGATGATCCACGACGAAAAAGAACGCGCCGAGCACGTTATGCTCGTCGATCTGGGGCGGAACGACGTCGGCCGCGTCAGCGAATACGGCTCCGTAGAAGTCAAAGAGCTGATGACCGTCGAGCGCTACTCGCACGTCATGCACATCGTGAGCGGCATCGAAGGCAAACTCCGCCCCGAATTCCATGCCGTCGACGCCTTCCGCGCCTGCTTCCCTGCAGGAACCCTGAGCGGCGCTCCCAAAGTCCGCGCCATGGAGATCATCGAAGAGCTGGAGCCGACCCGCCGCGGCATCTACGGCGGCAGCGTCCTCTACGCCGACTACTCCGGGAACCTGGACTCCTGCATCGCCATCCGCACCCTGCTCCAGCAAGGTAAACAGGGCCATATCCAGGCCGGCGCCGGCATCGTAGCCGACTCAGTCCCGGAGAAAGAATTCGAGGAATCCGTCAACAAAGCCCGCGCAGTGGTAAGGGCCATCGAAAGAGCCAGAGGTTAGCCTGACCGGGGAATCCGAAGTTCCGGCGTGAACATCCAAATGAGCGAAAGAAGGAAGCCATGCCCGTAATCCGCGCCTGCCCGAATTGTGGACAGAAAAACCGCATCCCTACTGCTCATTTAGCCGATACAGGCCGCTGTGGCTCCTGCAAGAACTCGCTGCCCCCCATCAGCGAGCCGCTCGCTGCTGATGCCGAGCTCTTCGATGACGTCCTCCAGAACGCCCGCGTCCCCGTTCTGATTGATTTCTGGGCGGACTGGTGTGGTCCCTGCCGCATGGCTGCGCCCGAAGTGGCCCGTACCGCCGCTAATCTCGCCGGACAGGCCATCGTCCTCAAAGTTGACTCCGATAAACACCCGCAGCTCGCCGCCCGTTATAAAGTGCGCGGCATTCCTAATTTTCTTGTCCTCAGCAATGGAAAGCTGGTCCGTCAGCAGGCTGGACTCGTAGGTCACGATCAGATGGAAGCCTGGCTCCGCTCTGCCGCTGCCGTAGGCATGTCCTCCTGAACGCAAACTAATTTGTCATCCTGAGCGGAGCACACGCAGCGTGCGCAGTCGAAGGACCTGCTTTTAGTTCGCGGCACGAAAATGGATAACCCATCCTGAACCCGAGCACACGATGAAGCAGGCCAGGAACGCACATCACTCAATCGGAGCATTCTCCGGGTGCGCTTCCTCCGGATGCTTCTTCACGCCCACATCCGGAATCACCCACACAAACGTCACCAGCCCCGTGATCACAAGCGAAAGCCACGTCCGATAAAACGCCATTCCAATCGCAATCAGATAAATTGCAAGACTGATCCCATGTTTCCACAGTTCCGACGTATCACGGCGCTGCAGCGATCCGGCATACCATTGTCGTCGCATCACTGCCCAGCGCAATAAAAAAAATGCTGCTCCCGCCGCCAACATTGTGAAGTCATACAACAGTGTCGAGAAGACATCGAATTCCTTCTCATCCAGATAATCAACAAAGAACGGTATCAACGAAAGCACAAACAGAAAAATCAGGTTGGCCCACAGCACCCGATAATCCACCGACTCCGTTCTCCGCACCAGCTCGTGATGATTGATCCAGTAAATCCCCACCATGAGAAAGCTGAGCGCATACACGCTTAACCGCGGCATTACCGACCACAGCCCCGCCCAGCCGTTCTCATGCGGAACATGCAGTTCCAGCACCATGATGGTGATGATCACCGCGATCACGCCATCAGAGAAGGCCTCCAGCCGCCCCGAGCTCATTTGTGAATTCGATTCAGGCATTCACCCCTCGCAAACGCTTTTGCCACGTTCCAGCATTCTCCTACAACGAATAGCTCAAAAGCGCAAAACGATGGAGCTAATCGCAATTTGCTCTTGACATCGAGCAGTCCAAAGCCGAGCGCGAGCGTGTTCTCGCGCAGCTCACCAGTGAATTTGTTTCCCGCGCCGGAGCCGGTGGGTTCACCCTCCAGGAATTGATCGACTCACTGCGCGAATTCCAATCCGAAGCCGGACGAAAAAGGAGATAACCCATGAGGAGATTCGGCCAGTACAGCACCGTCGGTTTCGCAGTCTTCGCCCTCTTCGTCGTCGCTGGAGTCATCGCCACAGCGCTCACCAGCCATGTAACCTTCGTCATCGCAGGCATCCTGATCGGCATCTATTTTCTCTACGCCATCAAGGTCGTCGATCAATGCCTAAGAACGTGCATGCTTCCTGGTCTAAAAAAGCATACACTCTTAGAACAAATTCAGACCTCCAGCAGTTGGTGGTGCGGTGGCGGAGGAGCGAAAGGCCGCCGCTATGAAAACAGCAACTTCCAATCAAAAACATACCTATGACGCATTCCTCAGCCACGCCTCACAGGACGCCCTTGTTGCAACCAATCTGGAAGAACTGCTTCGAGCCACTGGCCTGACACCCTGGATTGATCACGCGGACCTTGCCTTCGGCAGTCTGCTGCGCGAGTCGTTACAAATGGCGATAAAGCAGAGCCGCGTGCTGGTGCTGCTCTGGTCTGAAGCAGCCTCAAAATCACGTTGGGTAATGGCGGAAATGTTTACAGCTTTTCATTTTGACCGCTTCATCATTCCCTACGTGCTCGACGCAACGCCTCTGCCGCAGTTTCTGGCAAATTCGGCTTATCTCAGTCTCAGGCGCGATCATGCCGACATCGCAGCCCGGCTGTCACGTGCCATTCGGTCCGCAGCGAACATGGCAAACACGCCCGCGCCACTTTTGAACAGCCGCACGATACTGGTTGAGTCGCTCGTTAACGGAATTGGCGCCGCGCAGATTGCAGTCCTTCAGGCCATGACAGAGGATTTCCAGAAGGCCGAAGAAGCGAACAAATCCGTCGAAGATGCGCTAAACAGCCTGAGAGAAATGGCCCCGCTCGATCTGATGACTCTCAATCTCTCCGGCTATCAGTGCAAAAACAATTACATGTTCAAATATTGGGACGCCATTCAGGTTGGACGGGCTCCAAAAGACGCATTGCTGCACGAGGCAGAACGCTATTTCTTCGAAGCCTTATGTGTTGATCCATTCGACCCCAGCGCCCTCAACGGCCTCGGCAGTGTTCTGATGTTTGAGCGCGAACTTGATGCTGCTGAGTTTTTCCAGCGCCGAGCGATTGAAATCGCAAAACGTCAAGGTGGAAACTACGAAGCCGCGCAGCACGATCTGGATCTGATTCTCTATTTCAAACAGAAACGAAAGCTGCCGAATGCTCAGCTATGAACTAAGAGCCCGGCAAAATACCGGGCTCTTTGTTAGCAATTGATTTACTTACGACTGTGCTTCTTCCGCAGTCTGCCTGGTTTGAGCCACGGTCCAGTTCGGATCGCCAACCTTGAAACGGGCGAAGCGGCGGACGGTAATGTTCTCGCCCAGTTTGCCGACCTTCTGCGCAATCAGGTCCTTGATCGAAACCGTCTGCTCCTTGATGAAGGGCTGCTCCAACAGGCAGACTTCCTCGTAGAACTTGCTCATCTTGCCTTCGACGATCTTCTCGATTACCTGCGCCGGCTTGCCGGTTGCAGCCGCCTGTGCGCGGAAAATGTCCTTCTCGCGTTCCAGGTCCTCTGCCGTCACGTCCTCGGGACGAATGTAGCGGGGATCAGTCGCGGCAATATGCATCGCGATGTCCTTGAGCAGTTGCTGGAAATCTTCCGTACGGGCCACGAAGTCGCTTTCGCAGTTGACTTCCACCAGCACGCCGATCTTGCCGCCGGCATGGATGTATGTTCCCACCGCACCCTCGTTGGTCGTGCGCGAAGCTTTCTTCTGCGCCGAAGCCATTCCGCGCTTACGCAGGATGACGAAGGCCTCTTCCATATCGCCCTTGGCTTCCTGCAGAGCCTTCAGGCAGTCGCCCATCGGCGCGCCCGACTTCTCGCGCAGCTCCTTTACCAGCTTTGCATCAATCTTTTCACTCACAGTCGACATTCCTTCTCCAATTCTTTTCTATAACACGCTCGCGTCACGCGGCGATAAACACCAGATACAACGAAAGCGTGGCCCATCAAAACTGCAGCCACGCTTCCAGAGAAATACTTTCTTACCTGATTTAGTAGCTGCTTTCGGCTGCCTCAGCGTCGTCCAGCGCGCTTACGGTTGCAGGCGATTTGCGAATCCCGCCACCCAGCACTGCTTCCAGATCAACTTCGTCATCTTCCAGAGCGCCTGCCTGGATGCCTTCCAGCGTTCCTTCTTCTGTGCTGCCGGCCTCGCCATCGGCGCTGACACCAGACACTTCGGCAAACTGCTTGTCGCCGGCCATCTGCACACCCTCGACCGCCGAATCGGCAATCTTCGAAGCAAAGAGGCGAATCGCGCGCAGCGCGTCGTCGTTGCCCGGAATTACGTAGTCGACGACGGTTGGATCGCAGTTCGTATCAACGACGGCAACTACCGGAATACCCAGCTTGCGCGCTTCCTTCACGGCAATCGCTTCGTTGTTCGAGTCGATCACAAAGAGCGCGTCGGGCAGGCGCTTCATGTTCTTGATTCCGGCCAGGTTCGCCTGCAGGTGCTTGCGCTCACGCTCGAGACGAATGACTTCTTTCTTAGTCAGCAACTCATAGCGGCCATCGGTGGCCATCTCATCCAGTTCCTGAAGGCGCTTCACCGACTTCTGCACCGTCACCCAGTTGGTCAGCAGACCACCGAGCCAGCGGTTATTGATGTAGAACATCCCGGCGCGGTTTGCCTCTTCGGCAATCGCATCCTGTGCCTGGCGCTTGGTGCCGACAAACAGAATCACTTTGCCCTGGGCCGTCAGATCGGTCACAAATTTTGACGCGTCCTTGAACATCTTCAGGGTTTTCTGCAGGTCGATGATGTAAATGCCGTTACGCTCGCCGAAGATGTACTCCTTCATGCGAGGGTCCCAGCGCTTCGTCTGATGCCCGAAGTGGACTCCCGCTTCGAGCAACTCCTTCATGGTGATGGTTGCCAAACAGCCTCCTTCGTGGACTGCATCCCGGCAATGGTTAAGGTCGCCGGAATTAATTTCCCCTTTTGGGAAGATTTACTTGCAAAAAACTTTAGCTCTTAGTTGTTAGTCCTTAGTCCCGGAAAAACACTAACAACTGGGGACTAACAACTGACAACTCGAAGCGCACTAGCGCTTCGAGAACTGGAATCTCTTGCGAGCGCCCTTCTGACCGTACTTCTTGCGCTCCTTGGCGCGTGCGTCGCGGGTCAGAAGTCCGTCGCTTTTCAGCGTCTTGCGCAGTTCCGCATTGAACTCCAGCAGGGCGCGGGCAATGCCCATCTTTACCGCATCTGCCTGCGCGCTCACGCCGCCGCCAGCAACACGCGTAATCACATCAAAGGTCGCCGTGGTGTCCGTCAGGGCCAGCGGACGCTTCGCCGCCACACGCTGCTGCTCGGTGACGAAGTAGACGTCAAACGCCTTGTCGTTGACCTTGAACTCGCCGCTGCCGGGGCGCAGAAAGACGCGGGCAATCGCCGACTTGCGGCGTCCCGTCCCGTAATACTGAACCAAATCTGCCATTCGCTTTTCCTAAACTCTCAATCGGGGTGCCCCATTTCAAGCCCTCTTCCGGCTTGAGTGGGTGTCAAAAACTATGCCTGTACTTCCAAAACCTGCGGCTTCTGCGCCTGATGCGGATGCTGGTCGCCACGATAAACATTCAGCTTTGAGCCCATTTTGCGGCCCATCTTGGTCTTCGGCAGCATGCCCTTGATCGCCTCTTCCACGATCTTTTCCGGCTTGCGCTCGAGCAGGCGGACAAAGGACTCTTCACGCAGACCGCCCGGAAAGCCGGTGTAGCGGCGATAGACCTTCTGCTGGCTCTTCAGGCCGGTCAGCCGAACCTTCTCCGCATTGATCACGATCACGTGATCGCCCATATCAATGTAGGGGGTGTACTTCGGATTCCGCTTGCCGCTCAGCACGCTGGCCGCCTCGGTCGCAAGACGCCCCAGCGTCTTGCCGCTCGCGTCTACTACGAACCACTTGCGCTCAATCTCATGCGCGCTGGGAATGTACGTCGACATCTCTCTATCTCCACCAAAAACTTGCGTTCAAACGCAATTTGCCCGCGCGAATCACAGCGCGGTATTAAAACTTACCCACGACGAAAACTTCATGTACGCGTGAGGTTGGCGCAGCGTTCAACCGATTGGGGTTTTCCGGGTTCGGCGCCCAGTCAATCTGCGAGATGGTCGCAGACATACGGACAGGCAGACGCGGAACTGCGCAAGGATTTTAGAATACGGGATTTTTAAGCTAGAGTCAATCTATACAATTTCGTTCTCAATCAGTATTTCATCGAT
>Ga0070740_10005987_pt1 | contig 10924 bp, 12 predicted proteins | sample Coa_R2_FD_67286 | JGI IMG/M metagenome (GOLD analysis project Ga0070740, IMG submission 67286) | Surface soil microbial communities from Centralia Pennsylvania, which are recovering from an underground coalmine fire - Coalmine... | ecosystem: Environmental > Terrestrial > Soil > Unclassified ...
TCAAGGTTTCGAGATGGGCAGGTGTCAGGCTCACAGTGCAAAGATCCTTGCGGTAAGTTCCTGCTCGTCGAGGATGCGGCGCAGACGCGGAGCATCTTCGCGCGGGCTGTACAGCGCGAAGCCGGCTTTCGCTTTTTCCGCGATTCCACGTGGCCGGTAGTGGTGTGTGGCGAGTTCGAGATCGAGGCGGTGCTGTTCGAGTTCGGCCGTCTGGTACTCGATGCGCAGGTCGGGAAGCGGGATCTTGCCATTGACTGCTTTCAGCCCATGCCGTTCGGCGAGGGCTGCTACTTCAGCTGGATCGTTCTTCCGTTCGCCAAGACGCTCGCGGTCGCGATAGAGGTCGCGTTTCAATTCGTAATCGAGAATGACGCGAAGAGGGCGGCCACCGGCGGTTTCGATTCGGTTCACTTCGTTGTGGAAAAGACGATAGAGCGCGGCATCGTGTTTGGCTTCGCGCGGTTTGACGATTCCATGGAAGATTGCCTGGTTGTTGGGAAGACGGTTCGTGGAACGAAGGAGCCGCTTCCCTGTCTTCGTAAGACCAACGACGCGGATAGAGTTTCGACGCGAAGCCGGCAGGGTTCGTTCGACAACGAGTCCTTGGTTCTGGAGCCGACGAAGATCCCGCTCCATGCGGGACGCATCACCCTCATAGGCGTACTGCGCAAGGTCGTCTGCGGCTACGATACGGAAGGTTCCGATGTCCGCCATTGCGCGCACTTCGGACTCGCGAAGGTGAAACGTGCGTCGTCCGAGCGTGTACGTGCGCGGCCGCGCCTGATCTTCGGGCGAAAGGCGTTCGCACAGAGGTTGACCATAGCGAGGTTCGGTTTCTGGTTCCCTATCTTGCGGGTGGTCGTCCACGGCACGACGCGGCCTGGTTTCGGTCCGGTCGAACGAGGAGTGCGGCTGTCGCGAATCATCGCGAGAACTATCTCTCGACATGTGCTTCGACCTCCGTTCCATCCGGTGTCATCGGCAATGCGATCTGGCCGACGTGGAATTGCTGGTCCAGATGCGAGAGCTTTCGCCCGGTGTCCTTCAGAAAGAATTTCCGTTGGAACAACAAAGCAGCGCCGAACACGTTGAGAAACAGCACGCCTGCCGAAAGGAAGATGACGGGCCCGTATTCGTGGAAGAGCACGGCTTTGTACGGCGCCATGAATTTCAACTGGTCCATGAGCCAGAAGCCGTAGGCGAGAAGAAAAGCGATCGTTAGAAGCAGTGCGTTCGCGATCATGGCCTGTTACACGCCTCCGGGGTTTGCAGAATCCATTTCTTGAGGAGGAGCGGGCGGGAGTCCGCAGCAGCCGAGGCTCTCCTGACGCGTGCCGTTTGTGTTGAGGGCGAAGAACGGTGGGATGGGCTGTGGCGATTGCGAGGAAGAAAAACGAGGAGTGAAGGCGGAAGTGGCGCGCGGAGGTTGGGCCGAGGCTGCCAGGCGGACGCCCGCGACTCCTTTCTCTCCTTGTGCCGTGAAGCTCATTTGAAAGCCTGGTCTTCGCGGAAGTAGGAGATCGTCAGCCCCAGAGGATTGATGGGGATCAATTCATTCGGCACGCGGGATTGGAAGATGAAAACGAAGTTTGCCGTGTAGAGGTCACGCTTCAGCTCGCTGTGGTCAACGGGCGAGTAATAGACCATGTAGAAATCGACGCGGGCACGAAAGGGCGGCGTCTGCAGTTCTTCGAGCGAAACTTTCTTCACGTCGATGTCGATTTCCGAGGACGATGTGTTGGTTAGAAATTTGCGGATGATGTCGTCTTTACGGTAAGCGTCGAGGATGCCGTTCGCGAGCTTGCCGTCGAGGAAATAGAGTGATTTGGCGAAGTCATCCTGGATGGTGTAGCGGTTGCGGCGATAGTAGAGCTTGGTGAACTGCGAGAGGAAGTATTTGGCCTCGGCATCCTGCGGTTTGTATTCGAAGTTATGGTAGTTGATGGCTTCGGCGCGGCCGAGGTCGTCGATGCGGATGACGAGCGGTCGGAAGTTCTCGAACGTGCGAATCGTTCGAAGGTCGATGAGGGCCAGCGCGACACACACAAGCGAGAGCAAGGCGAGAGCAATCTTGAGATAGGTGTTGGTCACCATCGGGTCACCGTAGGATTCGAGATACAAACGCTTGGCGTCGTAGAACGAGGCATCGCGGTCCATCAGAACTCCTTCGCAACGGCGGCCGCAGCAGCCGCAGGCGCTTCAAGGATTCCGGCTGAGCTGCCTCCCGCAGTACCGCTGAAGATGTGGTTGGTCAGGGCCGGGACTTTCAGCAGGACGTAAATCGAGGCAACGAACGTGATGAGAAGCACGGGGAACCAGCCGATGAGCTGGAGGGTGGAGATGTTGCCGGTGCCCTGCAGAGTGAGCACGCCAATAATAAGGTTGCCGACAATGTAGACGACCGCGGCGGCGACGACTTCATAGAAGGCATATTGCAGGAAACAGCGCAGCCATCCCCAGAAGAGCCATTCAAGTTTCGGCACGATGAAGAACGGCACGAAGATAGGGCCAACCAACACGCAAACTGCCGTGGCGATGAATCCATACGCGATGACGACGATCGAGATGGCCTGAGCGGCGGCGAGCAGGATGATGACAATGATGTAGATGGCCATCCCGAGCAGGTCGGTCACTCCGGGTGCGTCGATGCGTGCTTCAAAATCCCCAATGCGGTCGACGATCGTCTGCAACTCGGTTTGATTGATCTTGTTCGCAAGAAACTGGGCTTCGTCCGTAATCAGGTTGTGAAAGCTGACGCCGATTCCGGGGATCGGCGTGCTGTAGTAGTTCACCATCGCGAAACCGAAGGCGATGGTGAGCAGCAAGCTCGCGAAATTATCGAACTGGAAGGTGTACTTGCCGCTGGCGGCAGAAAGGGCGGATTTGATGCCGTACCAGGCGATGAGGATCGTCGCGAACATGCGGAAGAGGTTCTGGCCCATGGCGTCGAAGAAGCCGAGGTTCTGCGTCAGGAGGTCGTTGATCGCCTGATACATGAACTGCAGGAAATCGGTCTGCATGGTCTCGGCTCCTTCGTGGCCCCGGAGGGAAAACAACTCACGGCATGCGGAAGTTCTGCAAAGAGTTGGTCAATGAGCCGGTGACCTGCGTCAGGTTCGCGCCAAGGCTCGACTGCCGGCTGATTTCGGCGTTGATGGCGTTCGTGGTCATTTCGCGCTGCTGCTTCGCGCCGATGGTCTGCTGTTCGAGCAACGAAGCGAGCAGCTTGTTGGTGTCCTGAATCGAGCGAAGCGTGAGAACGTTGGTCGCGTTGATTTTGTTCAGAACGGCCACTTCGGAGTTGAGGCTGGAGTCGCCGGAGAGCGAATCCTGCTCCAGGTTGGTCATGCGCGTTTCGAGCGCCGCGGCGTTGCCTCGGATCGCACCGATGGTAGAGAGGGCGTTCATGTTCGCGCCATCGGCCAGCTCGACGGACGCGTATTGGGACTTGATGCGAGCCTGTTCGAAGCCAGGCATGTTGGCGAGTGCGGCCGTGTTGAACTGGCTGAGTTGCGTGGTGGCCCGCAAGTAGCCGTTTACCGTGTTGAGGTCGGCGTTCACCCCTCCCAGCCAGCCGGATGTGTTGCCGTAGGTGTTCGTGGCGGTGACGTTTCGCCAGTTCGAGAACTGCGCGCGATACCGCGCCGGCATGTTTTTGAGGTTGCGCGACATCTGGAGCGCCAGGTTGTAGGCGGTAAGGATCTGCGTGTAGGTCTTTTGCAGCTGGGCCAGGTGCTGCTGCAGCTGCACATAGCGGAGAACGGCATTGTGGTAGTTGGTCGGGTCATAAACGATCCCGCTCCCGAACTGCGCGGAGGCGGTGCCGACGCACAGCACGGCGACAAGCAAGACGACGAGCAATTTCTTTCGCACGGACGTGATTCCTTTCTTTCCCTCAGAGATTTGAAGGGATGGTGTGACTGGCGTAGTCGGGCAGCGCGAGGTCGCCCGACAGATAGACTTTGACCCGGTGCCCCTCGCGGATCGTGATGGTCGGAAGAACGTTCAGGAATTTGTCGAGGATCTGCGCCGAGGATTGAGCGGTGCTTTGCGCGAATCCCTGACGCATGAGATCGCCCCCGGAAGCGGTGAGCGCACCGGAAGTTCCGGCTTCGGCGACGGCGCCGATCGCGCCCAGAGCGAGCGATGTGCCGAAGATGCGGAGGTAATGGTTGTTGACCTGGTCGCGGAGACCGGCGTCACCGATTTGATTGAGCCCCTGAAAATGGTCGAGGCTTGCCGAAAATCCATCGGGCATGACGAGCCGATGGAATGTAACCGCGAGCCGGTTCTGACCGAAGGCTTCGACTTTTCGTGTCTCGCCCAGCAGCTTCGTTCCGGATGGAATCAAGAGGTGCTGGCGGTCATGAGAAAAAACATCGTTGGTAAGCAGGCATTCGACGGGCCCGGTGAATTGCCCGTCGAGCCGGTTGATGAGGGCGGTTTCGAGTACGGTTCCTTCAAATAGAACGTAGGTTTTTCCGGTAGCAGTCGCCGGGACTGCGGACGGCGCGACCGGATGTGATTCCTCCTTTCGAATTTCTTCAACGGAAGGTTTGGGCTGCTGGGCAGACGGAAGCGTAGGACTTGGCAGCTGCAGGGGCTTGAGCAATTCCGCGAGTTGTGCGGCATTGGGGTCCGCAGCGGACTGGGCGACAGGCGGATTTTCGTCATGCGTCACGGCAGTACCCTTGCGGTATGTGAGAGCAACGTTTGAGGCGAACAGGGAGAGGTAGTCGCGCTTCTTGCGCTCCGCCTGAATGGCGTCTTCCGGTTTCTCGGACGCGTTGGCGTAGGTTTGCGGCTGTCCAGGTTGCATCTGTCCCGAGGGATCGACGGACGGCAACGTGCGGACCTGTTGGACAAGGGCGCTCTGCGCGACGGCCTGCTCGCGCTGTAAATCCTCGATGCGTTTCTGTAGTTCGACGATCTTGGCTTCGTTGACTTCGAGCGGGGGCAGCACGGCGGGTGCAGGCGGAGCACCCTTCGCCGGTACGGGCGGCTTCTTTCCTCCCGTAAGCCACATGATGAGGACCATGAGCACGGCGAGTCCGACAAGCAGCCACGACTGGACGTTCTTCGGCAAAAGTCCGGCCGGCTTGGGCGCTTTGTCTTGAATGGTAGGGGCTGTGGCCATGTGTGTTCCCTCTTATTTCCCAGCTGCCTGACGGGCGAAAGTCAGCCTCTTCTTGCCCAGAGCGAGATAACCGGTGTCGACGATTTTGGGAATGATGTAGACGCCATTTTCAAACTGGAAGGAAACGAGATTGGGTTTGCCGTCCTTGATTTCATAGAAGACAGGCTTTTCGCGTGCGGCGCAGCGGATGTAGGTAAAGGTGTCGTCGTGATAGATCGCAGAAACGAGAAACGGTTCGCGGGTAGCTTTCGCGTCGAGCGAATAGTCGAAGCGGAGCTTCATCGCGTAGGCGGAACGAAACTGATTGATTTCCTCAGCCGCGCGCGACTGGCTCGCGCGAAGCTGTTCCGCGCTCTGCTGCCGGAGATCCGCAAGCTCCTTCTTATAGGCTTCGGCGTCCGAGGCATGAACATAGCCGCGAAGAACGGTGCCCAGGGATGATCCTTCCTTCGGCTCGATGAAGAGTTTCAGGTCGGGCGTAGCGTTCGCGTCGCTGCTCGTTTCCGTGAGAAGAAACGAGTAGACATGGCCGCTGGAGGTGATGAGATTGAGGTTGCTCCGAATGCCCGCCTGGGCAGGATGGACGTAGCACAGGTTATGCGAGCCGTTGATGATCCAGAATTCGCGGTCGCCGGTGGTGAAGTCGAGAATCTCTTCGTCGTCAGGTAGAACGATCAGCGTTGAGAAGCGGACTTTCGCGTGAACCGGAACGATGTCTTCCTTTCCGTACTTGACCACGCGAGCGCCGGTCTCCCCGGCACTCGCAGCGCCGGCGATGAACAACAGCGCGATGGCAAGAATCGCGCAGCGATGACGAACAAATGACATGGCACAGACCTTCATCAGAGTTCTCCTTGAATAAAGATTTGTTACGAATCCCGGTCAAACCAGCCGGCGAGCGAATGCGCGAGCAGGACGCCTGCGGTCAACAGCGCCGCGAACACCAGCGCGAGCACGAAGGGGCTCGGCCCAAAGCTGCGAGCCGCTTCGGTCAGAGTCGGAATCACGGCTGACCTCCAGCGAGCACATCAAGCCCTTTCTCAAAGCCGTAAGCGTCGAAGGCTTCCTGCCTCTTGCGGTTGTCGTACGGGTCGTTGGTGTAGAGCCAGTAGCTGCGGCGGTCGACGTGAAGATTGGCGACCTTGGCGAGCTCGGGCGTTTTGATGAGGAACTGCTGCTTCGGCAGCAGCGCGGCGATGAGAGAGATTTCGGTGTCGTTGAGATGGAATTGGCGACGGTACAGCTCCTGATCCATGTCGGGATTGGCGAGAAATATTTTCGTCGCGCAACTTTCGAGGATGACGTCGAGGAGTTCCGACCGCTTCAATTCATCGAGCGATTGCGTGGAAAGGATCATGGCGGCGTTGTGCTTGCGCCAGGTCTTGAGCGCTTCGGTGACGTACTGCCGGATGATCGGATTCTTGAGAAACACCCAGGCTTCGTCGATGAAAAAGGATTTGAAGGTCGAAGAGATCTCGCGATTCGCGATGACTTCGTTCGCCCGGTGCAGGATGTAGAAGAGGAGCGGCTCCAGCAGTTCCGGGTAGCGACTCATTTGCTGAAAGTCGAAGCACTGAAAGCGGGAAAACGAAACGGTGTCTTCCGGATTGTCGAAGAGAAATCCGAACTGCCCGCCGCGCAGCCATTTGGCGAGCGCATAGGCCAGTGGCCGAGGCAGTGTGTTGGCAAGGATATCGAGCGTGCGTAAGGCCGGGTCGAGGGAATACAGATTTTCAACCTGCTCGTAGAGTTCTCTCTCGGTCGGGGGATCGAGGGTTCCGAAGCTCCTTCCGAGCAGCACCTTCACAAACAAGGCCAGGAAATCGAGGTTCGGCTTGGTCGGCGGAAGGCAAAAGGGATTGATGGAGAAGTCGGCGGATTCCGCGCCGACACGCAAGTACGTTCCCCCAAAGAGGCGCGTCAGGCTTTCGAAACTGCCGCCCAAATCGAAAACGAAGGTAAATGGGTCGTATTTCTGGAGATTGGTGATCAGGAAATTCAAAAGGAAGGATTTCCCGCTCCCCGTTCGGCCGAGGATCATGGTGTGAGCCACGTCGCGATAGTGCAGATTCAGGAAGTACGGGGTGCCGTGGTTCGTTTCGAGGACGGCGAGATATTCCGAGCGCAGGTGCTGATTTCGGGTGTCTCCCTGATGCAACGTGAAGAGGAACGACAGATCGGCGTAGTTGGTGTTCAGCAGGTAGAGATAGCGAAGATTGAAAGCAAAGTTCCCCGGCACCGCTGCAAGGAACGCATTCAGAAGGTTGTAGCGCTCTTCGTAGAGCTGAGCGTCGTGTACGCTGAAGACTTTGTAAAACTCGGCCGCAGACTTTTCGAGCGAGGCGAGGTTGCGGTCGTACAGGACGACGGTTAGTGAGAACTGCCCGAAATAGTTTCCGTGCAGCTCGATTTCCTCGATTCCCTTTCCGAGGTCGCGGACTTGGGACTCTTTTGAATCGTCGAGTAATGTGTCGCGCGGCGCTGAGTCGTTCAAACTGACTTGGCTGAAGAACGAGCGCTTGGTGTTGTGAAAATGCCGCCGCTTGGCTTGAATCGTGCGCCGCGTTTTGCCGGGATCCTCTTTCTTCCATTCGGTCACGACGTGGTAGTTCGCACGGACATCGAGCAGGCCCTTCAGCAAGAGTGGAAAGGTGTGCGCCGACGGCTCCTTGAGGGTAAGGACTTTGACGTAGAAGTCGTCAACTCGAAGGTGCGTGCGGTGGCATTCGAGATGGGACTCAGGGAGATAGAAGTCGAGGAACGTGTCATGTTTGCGTTTGGCCTGCCTGAGTTTGAGGGGATCGAAGTTGAGAGTTCGCTTGAGGACACGGAAGGCTTCGTCTTTCCCGAGAAGCCTAACGGACAGGAAGTCGCTGACCTGCGTCCGGAAACTCTCAACCTTCTGCCGCAACGTCGTTTCGGCACTGGCGATTTTGCGTTTGTTGAGACGCACTGCGGCTTTGGAGGAAAAGCGTGAACGTATTTCGGCGAAAGAAGCGCGAGGATTCGCAGGCAACTCCAGGAGCGACGCCGTTATTCCGCGGCGAGCGGCCATCGCCGGGCACAAGACAACGAAGAAGATCGAAAGAGAGAACAGCGACTCCGCCTTCTCCTCGAAGTGCGCAACGCGATTGCGAATCGCGGAATCTACTACGGACTTTCCGCAAAAAGAATGAGGAATCGCCTCCTGATTCCGTTTGAAGAGGACCTGGTACACGCGATAGTTTTCGTCGAAGAGACGCAAGGCCGATTCGAGCCGCTTGGTGAGTCCATCGACGGAGGTCTGGTCAAGGCACTCGTAGTCGACGCCTTTCACCTCCAGTACGACACCAAGATCGCCGGTCTTCGTCAGAAACATCTCGGCTCCGGCGAAGCCAAAGAGATTGACCATGGCGTTGAGCGAACCCGCTTCCTCATAGTTCCGGAACAGCTTCCGCAGGTTCAGCATGAGGATTCCCCGATGACCATCACTGGAGCGAACTTCGCGGGGTCGTATTGACGGCGGAGTTTCGCGGCAAGAAAAAGGAGCTTCAGAATCTGTGGATCGGTCGCCGTTGCCCACCGCGCGAAAAGGAACAACAGAAAGAACATCAAAATTCCGCCCAGGAGGCTGCCGAGGAGGTTGAAGGTCGCAGCGCCGAGACACATCGCGAAGAAGAAGAGCTTCCGCTCTGCTCCCAGGATGGTTAGCGGCCGCGAGAGCGCTCGCTGGACCGGATTGATGCGTCGTTGGCTGAGCATGACAGGACTCCGCTGCAAGAGCCGATGGCCACTAGCCAGGGAAGAGCCAAGCGAGAAAGTTGACGGCGGCAATGGCCATACCGACGCCGAAGAGAACGCCGGCAAGAACGCGCTTGGAACCGCCTTCGCCGAAAGCGAAGGTGAGGCCGGACACCACGATGGCGACGAGCGAAAGGCCGCGCGCGATCGTGCTGGTGAACGCTTGCTGCAGAACGTTCACAGCGTTCTCCCAGGGAGAATTCGCCTGCGCGAAGGCTGGTGCCGCGAGAACCAACCCAAGCAGGAACGTCCACGTCACACGGACAGTCAGCACTGTTCGGCGAAAAGCAGTCAAGAAAGTCTTCATAGCGTTTCTCCAATTCGACATGCGCCCAATGCAGCAAGAAGGACGCAGAGAGACGGTGAGTCGCGGGGTTCGCGCGAGAGCGAGGCAGCGACTCCCCGAAAAGCCTCCCCTATCAAAGCTAATCAGCGAACGAGTCCGAGAATGTGTCGCGCGCTGAAGCGACCTCAGCAGCTAATGGGTCCCGTTGCGATTCGCGAGCCTGTGGAGCTTGGCCAAGAGTCGCTTTACGCGCTGCCGGACGGCATTGGCTGAGATTCCGTTGGCCTGGGCAAGCTCGTCTCCGCTGTTGCCGTCCAGCTTGAACTCGATCAGCAAATCGAGGTCTTGGCTGTCGAGCAGACCGTTGGCGAGGTTTCGACTCAAAAAATGCCGAAGCGTAACGAGTCGTTCGAAGGGGTCTTCTGCCAAGATCGCCGCGCATACTTCTGCGGCCGCGTCTTCGCATTGAGCGCGGGAGATTTGGCGACTAGCCCAGCGAAACGTTTGGCGTTTCACCGCGCGGGAGACGGAATAGGCGATGTAGGAGGTTCGCGATTGAAACTCGCGCGACCGTAGAAACTGCAAGAGTTCCTTCAGGGCTTGCTGTCCGACGTCATCGCGAAGCAGGACGGGGTTTCGCAGCACAATTTGAGTTGTGACGGAGTGCATCATCGGCAGAAAGGCGAGGACGAAACAGATCGTAACGAAGGATTCGTCCGCTGCCGCCGCGTCGCGCAGCCGACGGAAGACGGCGTCGGAGTCCGCGTCTGCGTTGGCTTTGCGCAGGCCTGCGAGGAGTTGATTTGCTGTGGTGTATTTCGAGAATTCGGAAGTGCCGCGAAAGAGACTTCCGTAGCTTTCCTGAGGGTACGCTGCGATGTCTCGCAGCATTGCGGCTTCGAGCTTGCAAAGTGCACAGCGGCACGGTCGCGACGGTGTCATACCCGCACTTCCTTCTCGCTGGACAATCCTTCGTGCGATTTCCGGAGAGCGGGGACGACCTCCTAACTAGCGACTGGCATGTCGAGTCCCGAGCGCAGCGACAGGGACAATCGGTCGCGCCAAAAAGAAGACTCGCCCCGAGAATTCGGGGGACCGCATCTTCACGAAGTGGCGGAGGGGCGTCGCACTTTTTCGCCTTTCGGCTGGAAAGCAGGACAAACAAAAAGGCCCTCCGGCGAAAGCCGGAGGGCTTCAACGACGTTGCTTCAGAACGGCGCTTCTTCCGACGCAGGCTCCGAATTCGCTGCCGCGACAGGGCTTTCCGCCTCCGCGCGGCTCAGGCGACGCACGGAATTCGCGCGCACGCTCCAGAAGATGGCGAACTTCGCCGCCTTGGCTTTCTTCGACTTGCCGTTCTCGCGCTCGTACTTCGAGCTGACGAGCTGTCCGTCAACAAGGACATGATCGCCCTTGTGGAGCGTGTCCGCGATGGACTCGCCGAGGCGGTTGAAGGCCACGACGCGGTGCCACTCGGTTTTCGACTGCCACTCGTCGTTCGAGTCCTTCCACGACTGCTGCGTGGCGACGGACAGCACAGTGAAATTCGCGCCGTTGCCGCGGACTTGCCGCTTCTCCGGGTCTTTCCCGAGGAAGCCGATGAGTTGGACGTGATTGAGATACATGATTTGTTTCTCCATTTCTGCCCCATTTCCTTGGGGCACCCGAGGGCGGAGTGGATACTGCTCCCAAGGCGAGCGGCTGCATTCTGGGAGGGACCC
>Ga0070740_10005989_pt1 | contig 10922 bp, 9 predicted proteins | sample Coa_R2_FD_67286 | JGI IMG/M metagenome (GOLD analysis project Ga0070740, IMG submission 67286) | Surface soil microbial communities from Centralia Pennsylvania, which are recovering from an underground coalmine fire - Coalmine... | ecosystem: Environmental > Terrestrial > Soil > Unclassified ...
GGGGCCGGACGCGCTCGAGTTCCTCAACCGCATCTACACGAACGCCTACGACTCGCTCGAGGTCGGCAGGTGCCGCTACGGCGTCATGTGCACCGCCGACGGGATGATGCTGGACGACGGGGTCGTGATGCGGGTCGGCGAGCGCCGCTACGTCTGCACGACCACGACCGGGAACGCGGCGCGGGTGCTCGACTGGATGGAGGAGTGGCGCCAGACCGAGTGGCCCGAGCTACGGGTGTGGCTCACGTCGGTGACGGAGCAGTGGGCGGTGGTGGCCGTCGTCGGGCCGGACGCGCGCGAGCTGCTCGCGCCGCTGACCCCGATCCCGCTCGACGCCGGGAGCTTCCCGTTCATGGCGATCCGCGAGGGCGAGGTCGCGGGCGTCCCGGCGCGCGTCTGCCGCGTCAGCTTCTCCGGCGAGCTCGCGTTCGAGGTCTGGGTGGACGGCCGGCGGGGGCTCGAGCTCTGGGAGGCGCTCGCGTCCGCGGGGGACGCGACGCCGTACGGGACCGAGGCGATGCACGTGCTGCGAGCCGAGAAGGCCTACCCGATCGTCGGTCAGGAGACGGACGGCACCGTGACGCCGCACGACCTCGGGATGGAGTGGGTGATCTCGAAGACGAAGCGGGACTTCGTCGGCAAGCGGTCGCTCGCGCGCCCCGACACCTCGCGGGCGGACCGCAAGCAGCTCGTCGCGCTCCTCCCCGTGAACCCGGACGCGCTGCTGCGCGAGGGGTCGCAGATCGTCGCCGCCCCGAACGAGCGCGCCTCGCAGGGGCACGTCACCTCGAGCTACCGCAGCGCGGCGCTCGGCCGCACGTTCGCGCTCGCGCTGGTCGCGGCCGGGCGCTCGCGCTACGGCGAGGTCGTCTACGCCGTCCCGCCCCGCGGCGAGCCGGTCCCGGCCGAGATCGTCGAGGCCGTCGTCTACGACAAGGAGGGGTCGCGCCGTGACGGGCGTCCGGCTGCGTGAGGTCGCGCTCCCGGCGACGGTGACCGTGCGGGGCGAGCCGCCGGTCGCCGCCAACGCCACCGGCCCGGTCGACGGCGGGCTCGCGGTGTGGCTCGGCCCGGACGAGTGGCTCGTGCTCGGCGCGACCGAGGCCGACTACGCGCACGCCGACGCGGCCGTCGACGTCTCCGCGAGCCGCGTCTGCCTCGAGCTCGCCGGCGCGGACGCGGCCGCCGTCCTCGCCCGCGGCTGCTCGCTCGACCTGGACGCGCTCGTCCCCGGCCGCTGCGCGCAGACGCTGCTCGCCCGCGTGGACGTGCTCCTCCTGCGCCCGGAGGAGACGACGTGGTGGGTGCTCGTGCGGCCCTCGTACGCCGGCTACGTGCGCGCCTGGCTCGAGGACGCGCTCCGGGAGGTCGAGTAGGGGCCGCGCGGCGGCCGGTCACCAGCCGCCGATCCAGCCGCGGAGGAGGCCGAGCGGCTCGCGCTCGGGCGGCTCGCCCGGCCTCGCGCGCAGGAAGTCGAAGTCGCAGCCCTGGTCGGCCTGCAGCACGTGCTCGAGGTAGAGGGCGCCGTAGCCGCGCCGGTAGCGCGGCGGTGGCGGCGCGAACGCCGCCAGCCGGCGCGCGATCTCGGCGGCGGGGAGGTCGAGGTCGAGGCGGCGCTCCTCGACGTCGAGCACGATCGGGTCGCCGTCCCGCACGATCGCGAGCGGCCCGCCGACGGCCGCCTCCGGGGCCACGTGCAGGACGACCGTCCCGTAGGCGGTGCCGCTCATCCGCGCGTCGGAGACGCGGACGACGTCGGTGACGCCGCGCTCGAGCAGGGAGCGCGGCACCGGGAGCTGCCCCCACTCGGGCATCCCCGGTCCGCCCTTCGGGCCGGCGTTCCGCAGCACGAGCACCGAGTCGGCGGTGACCTCCACCGCGTCGATCCGGGCGCCGAGGTCCTCGATCCCCTCGAAGACGACCGCCGGTCCGCGGTGGCGGAGGAGGGTGGGCGAGGCGGCGCTCCGCTTGACGATCGCTCCCGAGGGGGCGAGGGAGCCGCGCACGACCGCGAGCCCGCCCTCGTCGGCGAGCCGCCGGATCACGGCCGCGTCGGCGACCGGGCCGTAGCCGTCCGCGAGCCGGCCGGCGACGGTGCGCGCCTCGCCGTGCAGGAGCGGCGCGAGCTCGCCGAGCACCGCCGGGACGCCGCCGGCGCGGTCGAGGTCCTCGACGAGGTGCCGGCCCGAGGGCAGGAGGTCGGCGAGGAGCGGCGTCCGCCGCCCGAGCTCGTCGAGCCGGTCGAGCGTGAGCGGCACGCCCACGCGGCCGGCGAGGGCGAGCAGGTGGACGACCGCGTTCGTGCCGCCGCCGAGCGCGTGGAGCAGCGTGAGCGCGTTGTCGAACGCCTCGGCGGTGAGGATCAGGGACGGGCGCAGGTCCTCTCGGGCGAGCTCCACCGCCCGCGCCCCGGTCGCCTCCGCCGCCCGCAGGCGCCGCGGGTCGGCGGCCGGGATCGTGGCGGTGCCCGGGAGCGCGAGACCGAGCGCCTCGGTGAGCGCCGCCATCGTCGAGGCGGTTCCGAGCTCGTTGCAGTGACCCGGCCGCGGCGCGATCGCGGCCTCGAGCTCGTCGAGCTCGGCCTCGTCCGCGCGCCCGGCGCGCACCTCCTCCACGGCGCGCCAGAGGTCGGTGCCGGAGCTGATCCGCGCGCCCCGGAACCAGGCCGGCCGCGAGGGGCCGCCGCCGAGCGCGATCGCCGGGACGTCCGCGCTCGCCGCGCCCAGGAGCTCCGCCGGGATCGTCTTGTCGCAGCCGCCGATCAGGACGACCGCGTCGAGCGGGTTGGCGCGGATCGTCTCCTCGACCTCCATCGCCATCAGGTTGCGGTAGAGCATCGTCGTCGGCTTCATCAGGTTCTCCCCGAGCGACATCGTCGAGAACTCGAGCGGGATCCCGCCGGCCCGGGCCACGCCGCGCTTGACCGCGGCGGCGAGGCCGCGGAAGTGGACGTTGCAGTGGACGAGCTCCGACCACGGGTTGCAGACGCCGACGATCGGCTTGCCGGCGAGCGGGCGCTCGGCGGGGATGGAGGCGCGGTGGACGAGGCCGGGAAGGTCGCGGGCGCCGAGCCAGCGCTCGCTCCTCAGCCCCATGCGAACCCGGAGAGGAGCTCCGGCCCCTGCGCCGTCACGAGCGCGACCTTCTCGCAGCGCGCGCCCACCGTCCCGCCCTCGCCCTCGTAGGCGCCGGCCTCGACCGCGAACACCATCCCCTCCTCGATCGCCTCCTCGGCGTAGGGCAGGAGGCGCGGCGGCTCGTTGATGCTCGCGCCGAGCTGGTGCCCGCCGTAGTGCGCGAGCCGGAGGCCGCGCCGCTCGAGCGTCTCGGCGATGGCCGCGACCGGCTCGCTGCAGCGCGCGCCCGGTCGCAGCCGGGCGATCGCGGCCTCGCACGCCGCCCGGGCCGCGTCGAGGTAGCGGCGCGCCGCGGCGCTCGGGCGGCGGCCGAAGACGACCGTGTTCGCGGTGTCGGACCAGTAGCCGCCGACGCGGACGCCGAGGTCGAGGAGCCCGACGTCGCCCGCCTCGACCGTCCGCCCGCCGGCGCCGCCGCTCGTGAGCAGCGCGCTGCGTGCCCCGGTCGCGAGCGTGGCGAAGACGGCGACCGACGCGCCGGCGGCGCGCTGCGCCGCCGCGACCGCCTCCGCGTACAGCGCAACCTCGCTCGTTCCGCCGGCGTCCGCGGCGAGCTCGAGCAGGCGCCGCTGGGCCGCGTCGGCCGCGGCGGCCGCCGCCCGCAGCCGCTCGAGCTCGCGCGGGGTCTTGATCGCGCGCGCCTCGCGGAGCGCCCCGGTCGCGTCGGCGACGCGCACGCCGTCGAGGGCGGTGTGAGGGGCGACCGGCTCGGCGCCGAGCGTCTCGACGCCGGCGAGGGCGGCTCCGACCGCTGCGAGCCAGCTCCCGTGCGGGTCGCTGCGCTCGAAGTGGTGGAGCGACTCGAAGCCGGCGACCTCGAGCCAGGACTCGGCCCGCGCGCCCGGCAGATCGTCCTCGGGCACGCAGAGCGTGCCGCCGCCGTCCGCCCGCACGACCGCGAACGCCGGCAGCCAGTCGACGATCTCCGTCCCGAATCCGCCCGGGAGCGGCGCCTCCCAGCCGCTCGCGTAGGTGACGTTCGGCGGCGTCACGAGCAGCGCCGCGTCGAGGTGGTGGCGCCGCAGCGCCGCCGCGAGCCGCTCGAGCTGGGTCGTCACCAGTCGGCGACCGATCCGTCGCGGTGGCGGAAGGCCGGCAGGTCGCTCGGCCGGTAGGGGTGCTCGCGGCAGCGCTCGAGGTCGAGCTCGATCCCGAGCCCGGGCCGTCGCGGCAGCGACAGCACGCCGCCCGCGATCGTGAGCGGCTCGGTCAGGAGCTCGCCCACCCACGCCGGCCCGTCGACCACCCACTCGCAGGCGACGAAGTTCGGGGAGGCGAGCGCGACATGCGCCGAGGCGACTGTGTTCACCGGGCTGAGCGGGTTGTGCGGCGCGAACCCGGCGTAGACGAGCTCGCCGAGGGCGGCGATCGTGCGCGCCTCGAGCAGGCCGCCGCAGTGCGAGACGTCCGGCTGCAGCAGCGCCGCGGCGCGGAGCTCGACGACCTCGCGGAAGCCCCAGCGCGTGAAGAGACGCTCGCCGGTCGCGATCGGGATCGAGGTGGCGCGGGCGACGTCGGCGAGGGCGCGCGGGTTCTCGGGCAGCACCGGCTCCTCGAGGAACCAGACGTCGAGCGGCTCGAGCTCGCGGGCGAGGCGGATCGACATCGCCGGCGAGAGCCGTCCGTGCACGTCGACCGCGATCGCGACGTCGCGGCCGACGGCGTCGCGGATCGCCGCGACGACCTCGGTGGCCCGGCGGATCGTCGCGGTCCCGTCGACCGGCAGCGTCGGCTCGAGCGGCGCGACCTTCAGCGCGTCGAAGCCCTGCGCGACGATCGCGCGCGCCGAGGCCGCGTACTCCTCGGGCGTCTCCCCCCGCGGCCCGTTGGCGTAGAGGCGCACGACCTCCCGGCAGGCGCCGCCGAGCAGCTCGTGGACGGGCAGCCCTGCGCGCTTGCCGGCGAGGTCCCAGAGCGCCTGCTCGATCCCGCTGATCGCCGACATCAGCGCCGGCCCGCCCCGCCAGAACGAGCCGCGGTAGAGCGTCTGCCAGAGGTGCTGGATCCGGGAGGCGTCCTCGCCGACGAGCAGGCGCGAGAAGTCGGAGATCGCGCCGACCACCGTCTCCGCCTTCCCCTCGAGCGTCGCCTCGCCGAGGCCGCGCAGCCCGTCGTCAGTGTCGACGTGCACGAAGACCCAGTTCCGCATGCCCCCGTCGACGACGACGGCCTCGACCGAGCGGATGCGCGCCGTCATCCCTTGACGCTGCCCGCGGTCAGGCCGGCGATGAAGCGCTTCGTCATCAGCAGGTACAGGACGACGACCGGGAGCGCAGCGATGACGACGCTCGCGAAGATCAGCCCCCACTCGGTCGAGTAGACGCCGAAGAAGTCGAGGATCCCGAGCGGCAGGGTGGCGACGTTCGGACGCGTCGTCAGCACGAGGGCGACGAAGAAGTCGTTCCAGATCCAGACGCCGTTGAGGATGATCACGGTGAAGATCGACGCGCGGGCGAGCGGGAGGACGATGTGGACGAAGGTCCGGAAGTGGCTGGCGCCGTCGATCGTCGCCGCCTCCGACAGCTCCCGCGGCAAGGCCTGGAAGAAGCCGACGAGGACGAGCACGCCGAGCGGGATGCCGAACGTCGTGTACACGACGATCAGCGACGTCAGCGTGTCGAGGATGCCGAGCCAGCGCATGATGATGAAGATGGCGATCATGATGAGCTGGACCGGGACGATCAGCCCGCCGACGAAGAGCAGGCGCCAGGCGAGCCGGCCGCGGAAGGGCAGTCGGGCGATCGCGTAGCTCGCGAGGCAGGAGACGGCGGTGCTGAGGAGCACCGCGCAGCCGGTGACGACGACGCTGTTGCGCAGCGTGGTCGAGACCGAGGCCTCGCTCCACGCCCGGCGGTAGTTCGAGAAGCCGAAGTGCTGCGGGAGGCCGAACGGGCTCGCGAAGAACTCCTCGACGGTCTTGAACGAGCCGAGCACGAGGAAGGCGCACGGCGCGACGACGAGCGCGCAGACGACGGTCAGCGTCGCATGCGACGCGAGCGAGGACGCGAGGCGGTGCCTACGAATAGACCCGGCGCTCACGGCGGGAGAGATAGAGGAGCAGGATGGCGGCGACCACGCCGAGGAGGGTGAAGAGGAAGATGCCTTCGGCCATCGCGTAGCTCATCTGGGTCTGCACCGTGAAGCCGGTGCGTCCGAAGGCGTCGCCGTAGATCTTCGTGCCCATCACGAGGGTGGCGCCGTCGGGTGCGCCGAGCGGGCCGCCGAGCACATAGGGGAGGTCGAACGCGCGGAACGCGTAGATCGCGAGGAGGACGTTGACCACGGTGAAGGCGGGGGCGAGGTAGGGCAGCGTGACGTGCCGGAACACGCGGAGGCTCGACGCGCCGTCGGTAACCGCCGCCTCGCGCATCTCGGGCGGCACGTTCTGCAGCCCGGCCATGAAGATCACGGTCGCGAGCGCGTTCCACTGCCAGGCGAGCGCGGCGATCAGCGCCGGCAGCGCGAAGCGCGGGTCGGCGAGCCAGGCGTGCTGGAGCGAGCCGAGGCCGACGTCCCTGAGCATCGGGTTCACGACCCCGATGTTCGGCGACAGCATCACCTCCCAGATGAAGCCCGTCACGAGCGGCGAGAGCACGTAGGGCAGGAAGACGATCGCGCGGTAGACGCCGCGGACGCGCGACTTGCGGTCGAGCAGGATCGCGATCCCGAGCGAGACGGTGTTGGTGATCCCGAAGAGGACGAGGAAGATCCAGACGTTGTGCAGCGCCGCCGACCAGAAGACGTGGTCGTGCAGCACCCGGCCGAAGTTGTGCAGACCGGCGAAGTCGCCGATCGGCCCGATTCCCGTCCAGTCGTAGAGGGCGAGCCAGTACGAGCCGAGCGTCGGCAGGACGAAGAACCCGCCGTAGAGGAGCGCAGCGGGGAGCAGGAACCAGACATGCGGCCTGGGCCGGCGGAGCCTCGTTAGGATCCGCCGGCCCAGGGCCGCGCCGCTGACGGTCGCGCTCGCCAGGCGCTACGCCTTCGGGTTCGGGGTGATGCTCTTCTGCACGGCCTGCGCGAACTGCTGCGCGTTCACGCTCCCACTGAACACGCCGATCTCCTGCTGCACGGCGTTGAGCGTGTTCGTCAGCTCGGGCAGGTCGATCCACACCGGCAGCCCGGGCTTGCTCGCGAGCACCATCTCGCGGGCGATCGGGTTGCTCGCGGGCGGCAGGACGCCCTTCGTGATCGGCAGGGCGATCGTGTTCGCCACCCGCTGCTGCGCCGTCTTGGAGGCGAGCCAGGCGACGAAGGTCGCAGCCGCGTCCTGGTTCTTCGAGTGCGCGTTCACCGAGTAGATCAGCTCGAGCCCGGTGACCGTGATGTGCGACTTGCCGTCGGGCGACGGGAAGCCGATCACGGCGACGTCGACCTTCGGGTTCACCTGCTTGTACCCGGTGTAGTCGGCGGATCCGCCGATGATCATCGCCGTCTTGCCCTGCGCGAACAGCGCCTTGCCCTCGGCGTAGTCGACGGCCTGGTACCCGGTGAGGTAGTAGGGCTCGTAGTCGATCATGAGCTGCGCCGCCCTGAGCAGGCTGGGGTCGGTCAGCTTGACCTTCCCCTGCCGGAGCCGCTCGAAGCCCTGCGTGCCGAGGATCGACGAGGCGGCCATCGTGTAGAAGAAGAACGGGATGATGCCGTCCTTCGCCGGCATCGACCAGGCGGCGACGCCGTGGTCGTGCAGCTTCTTCGACACCGCCGTCAGGTCGGCCCAGCTCCTCGGCACCGCGAGGCCGTACTGCTTGAAGATCGGCCGCTGGTAGAAGATCCCGACCGTGTAGGCGGCGAGCGGGACGCCCCAGACGTGGCCGTCGAAGGAGACGACCGACGTCGCCGCCGGGACGAGCGCGCCGACGTTCACCTTGCCGTCGAGCGGGACGATCAGCTTGTTCTTCGCCCCGTCCCGGATCGAGGTGCCCTCGATCCAGCCGATCACGTCGGGGGCGGAGCCGCCGGCGAGCGCCGTGTTCAGGAGCCCGCCGTACGACGCGTTGGGCTTGTAGTCGATCTCGACCCTGATCGTCGGGTGCGCCGCCTGGAAGTCCTTGACCAGGGCGTCGAGCGGTCCCTTCCACTCGGGGTGGTTCGCCCACATGGTGATGGTGGTCGCGCTCCGGCGCGCGAAGGCCGGCGCGGCGGCGAGGCCGCCGAGCGCCGACGCCGCGGCGACTCCGCCCAGGGCGCGGAGCGCCTCGGCCCGCGTGAGCGTCCGCTCGAGAGCGCGCTCGAGCGGCGGGCTGTCCTGTGCCGGCCCTGGGTGGGGGCCAGCCGTCTTCTCGGTCATGCCGACTCCTCCTCGTGACGACGATGACGCCTGCGTGGGTGTTCCGCCGGGACGGTCCGGCGCGCCGCGGCCGCTCGATGCCGGGAAGCGGCGCCGTCACCGGCGATCTGGACGACCTCTGCGCGCGTGGCACTACACTACGAGCGTCGCCGATCGATTGTCAACCATTTGCCGATTGTTGACCGACTGTGGAGGCGGGGAGGCTTGGGGGTGAGCGCGTCCGCCTGGCACAGCGCGCTCGACCGGAGGCCGTACCGGGCCGCCCGGGTGGCAGATGCGCTCCGGGAGGCGATCGGGACGGGCGAGCTCGAGCCGGGCCGGCGGCTCGTCGAGCAGGAGCTCGCCGACCGCTTCGGGACCTCCCGTGCCCCCGTCCGGGAGGCGATCCGGGAGCTCGGGCACGAGGGGCTCGTCCAGCTCGTGCCGTACCGGAGCGCGGTCGTCCTCGGCGTGTCCGAGGACGAGGTGCACGACGTGCTGATCCCGATCCGGCTGACGCTCGAGCGCTACGCCTTCCCGCGCGCGCTCGGCGGGCTCCGGGAGGCCGGGCTCGACCGGCTCGCGCGCGTCCTCTCGCAGATGGAGGCAGCGGCCGACGCCGGCGACCTCGGCGGCGTCGTCGACGCGGACGTGCGCTTCCACGAGGCCGTGCTCGAGCTCTCCGACGCGCCGCACACCGTGCAGATCTGGCGCTGCATCGCTCCGCGGATCCGCACATACTTCCTCCGCTACGACCGCGATCGCGACCTCGCCGCCGTGGTCGAGGAGCACCGCGAGCTGCACGCAGCGCTCGCCGCCGCGGAGGTCGAGCCGCTGCTCGCGCTCCTCGAGGCCCACATCGCCGTCCCGAGGCTGTCGGCGTCCGCCCAGGGGTCGTAGCGTGGCCGCGGTCTGCTTCGAGCGCGTCGGCAAGGTCTACCCGGACGGGACGCGCGCGCTCGAGGCGCTCGAGCTCGACGTCGACGACGGCGAGTTCATGGTCTTCGTCGGCCCGTCGGGCTGCGGCAAGACGACCGCGCTCCGCCTGGTCGCCGGGCTCGAGGACGTCACCGAAGGGTCGATCCGCATCGGCGGCGAGGTCGTGAACGACGTCCTGCCGCAGCAGCGGGACATCGCGATGGTGTTCCAGAACTACGCCCTCTACCCGCACATGTCGGTCGCCGACAACCTCGGCTTCGGTCTGCGCATGCGCAGGGTGCCGCGGCGCGAGATCCAGGCTCGGGTGGCGGAGATCGCCCGGATCCTCGGCCTGCACGAGCTGCTCGACCGGAAGCCGCGCGTGCTGTCGGGCGGGCAGCGCCAGCGGGTGGCGATGGGCCGGGCGATCGTCCGGCAGCCTCGCGTGCTGCTGATGGACGAGCCGCTCTCCAACCTGGACGCGAAGCTCCGCGTGCAGATGCGGACGGAGATCGCCCGGATCCAGCGGGAGCTCGGCACGACCACGATCTACGTCACCCACGACCAGGTCGAGGCGATGACGATGGGGGATCGCGTCGCGGTGCTGCGGAAGGGCGTGCTGCAGCAGGTCGACGCGCCGCAGCGGATCTACGAGGAGCCGGCGAACATCTTCGTGGCGACGTTCATCGGCAGCCCGCCGATGAACCTCCTCCGGGCGACGCTCGAGCGCGAGGACGGCACGCTCGTCTGCCGCGTGGGAGACCGCAGGCTGCCGGTGCCGGCCGGCGACGGCCTCGCGCCGTACGTCGGCCGGGAGGTCGCGCTGGGCGTGCGTCCCGAGCACGCCGCCGACGCGGCCCTCGCACCGGGGGCGCCGGCGCTGCGCGGGCGCGTCGGCGCGAGCGAGCTGCTCGGCTCGGACCTGCTCCTCCACGTCGAGCTTCCGGTCGAGCCCGTGGTCACCGACGAGCTGCTCGAGCTCGCCGCCGACGTCGACGCCGCGAGCGTGGAGGAGCTGCGGGCGGAGGCGTCGGCGCGCGTGACCCGGCTCGTCTGCCGTCTCGACACGCGCACGCGCGTCCGGATCGACGACGAGATCGAGGTCGCGCTCGCGCCGGAGCGGTTCCACTTCTTCGACCTCGAGACGGGGCTCGCGATCCGCCGAGGCTAGCTCGCCCCCGGCGGCGCGGGCGCGAGGTTCCGCCGCCAGAGCTCGAGCGTCCGCTCGAAGTGGTGCTCCGCTGCGGCGCGGTCGTAGACCGGGAGGTCGGCCATCGCGAAGCCGTGGCTCGTCCCCGGCAGGCGCTCGACGACGCCCCGGACGCCGCGGCGCTCGAGCTCCTCGCGGAAGCGGTCGACCGACTCCGGGGTCGCCGACCGGTCGTTCTCGGCGAAGGCGACGTAGAGCTCGCCGCGGACCGAGTCGAGGTCGTGGTGGGGCGAGTCGGGCCCGTCGGTGACGAGCGCCCCGGGGTGGATGGCGGCCGCGGCGACGAACACGTCCGGCAGCGCGGAGGCGACGTGCAGGGCGAACCGGGCGCCCATGCAGTAGCCGACGCACACCTTCGGCCCGTCCGCGGCGGCCGGGTCGGCGGCGG
>Ga0070740_10005991_pt1 | contig 10921 bp, 7 predicted proteins | sample Coa_R2_FD_67286 | JGI IMG/M metagenome (GOLD analysis project Ga0070740, IMG submission 67286) | Surface soil microbial communities from Centralia Pennsylvania, which are recovering from an underground coalmine fire - Coalmine... | ecosystem: Environmental > Terrestrial > Soil > Unclassified ...
GAGCGCTACCTGCCGCGGGCCGAGCCGCTGCCGTGGGCCGCCCTGCTGGTCAGCGAGCAGACGCGGCAGTTCTGCGCTTACAAGGACATCGCGGAGCGGTTTTTGCCGCATGTGTTCGGCCCCTTCCGGGCGGCGGCCGAGGAGCATCTGCCGCTGACGCTAATTAACGACTGGGACGTGACCGCCCGTGATCTGTCCCGGCACGCGGTTGTGGTGCTGGCCAACGCGGCGGCGCTGTCGGATGCCCAGGCGGCGGCGGTCCGCGAGTACGTGCGGAACGGCGGCGGCCTGGTGGCGACGGCTGAAACGTCGCTCTGTGATGAGTTAGGCCGGCCGCGGCGCGACTTCGCCCTGGCGGACCTGTTCGGCGTCTCCTACCACGGCTGGCCGAAGGCACCGCAGAAGCGGCCGGCCCGGGACAAGAATTTCACCGTCGCGCTGGACGAGAACTATTGGAAGCAGCGAAGCGGCGTGGCGGTCCTGACTTGGGGGGACCACGCGCTGGTGCAGGACGCCCGGCTGGGGCAGCTGGTCCCCGGCCGGTCGGTGCAGTTCCGCGGCCCGCTAGTGGCGGTGAGCGAGCCGAAGCGGACCGACGAGGTGGCGGTCCGCATGAAGCCGGAGGGGTGGGCCAAGGCCCCCCTGCCGGCGGCGGTGCTGCGGAGCTTCGGCAAGGGGCGGGTGGCGTACCTCGCGGCGGCGGTGGACGCGGCGCTCTGGTCCTACGCCTATCCGTATCAACGGCGGCTGCTGGCGCGGGCCATCGAGTGGGCGGCGGGCGGCCCGGCCCCGGTGACGGTGAAGGCCCCGATGTGCGTGCAGGCGACGTACTTCGTACAGTCCGCGAAGGAGGGCCGGCGGCTGGTGGTGCATCTCTTCAACGGCGTGAACACGACCGCGAACCACGGCCTGCCGGCGGCGGACGTGCCGCTGCGCGAGGAGGTGGTGCCGGTCCATGGCATCGAGGTGGTGTTTCGCAAGGGGGCGCCGAAACGCTTCCGCTGGGAGCCGGCCGGCCGCGAGGTGGAGGCGAGGAAGGACGGCCAGGCGACGGTGGTGCCGGTGCCGCCGCTGGAGATCCACGCGATGCTGGTGGGGGAGCATTGAGCAAGCCGTGGCGGCGGCTGCCGGCAGCGGCTATGCTGGAGGGGAGGAGGTCGTCATGAAGTACAAAGTTGCCATTCACCGCACCGAGGAGGGGGTCAGCGTTTCCGTCCCGGCCTTACCCGGCTGCTGGTCCGAGGGAAATACGGAAGCGGAAGCGCTGGCCAACATTCAGGACGCCATCCGCGAGCACCTGGCCGCCCTGGAGGACCGCTACCAGGATGCGGAGCTCCGCGAGGTCGAGGTGCAGCTGCAGCCGTGCCGCGAATCCCTGGCGTGAATCACCTCGACGCCGTGCGCGTCCTGGAAAAGGGGGGGGTCGTATCATTCGGCAGGGCAAGCACATTGTCATGAGCGATGGCACACGCCAGGTCACCATCTCACGGCACAACTCCATCCAGGCGTTTACCATGGGCGGGATTGCGCGGGATGCCGGGTTGACAGCTGAGGAATTTCGCAAGCTCCTGTGAGGCCCCCGCTATCCCCCCTGCACCGGCATGCACACCTGCTCCAGCAGCTTCTCGCACTTCTCCTGGAGCAATTCCGCCAGGTTCGGCAGCGGCGCCCCTTCCGGCTGCGACTCGGTGACGCCGGCCACGAAGCGCGGGAAGCCGTACAGCGCCGCGAAGCCGTCCAGGCTCACCGCCTCCAGCCGGGCGTGCCGGCCGCGCCGCTCCGCGTCCTGCCACAGCGCCTTGCTCTTGCCCGTCAGCCCCAGGTCGTCCTCGGGCCGCAGCAGGATCAGGTGGTCAATCACCGGCGGCTCGGCCTCCAGCGCGGCCAGCTTCGTCGCCAGGTCCTTCGGCTTGGCGTTGCCGCGGCCCAGGAACAGGCCGATGCCCACCTTCCAGGGCTGGCCGTCCTTGCACGCCCAGTGGGCGATCGTGATGGCCCCGTAGGTCGGGTGGTCGCCGAAGGCGTACTCGCCGACGACGTGCTGCAAGCGCCACGGCCCGACCTTGACGCCGTGCTCGTGGCACGCTTGCAGGAACGCGCCCAGGCCGGCCTGCAACTCGCGGGTGGCGCCGGTCAGGGCGCCATCGGGGGCGAGCTTGTCGCGGGCGGCCAGCATCGCCTGCTGCCATAGCTCTGCCAGCCCGGCAGAGGGTACTGAGTACGGAGTACTGAGTACGGGGTGCAGGGGGGGAACAGGCGCCTCGGATGTTGGCTTCTCGTTCGCCGCCTCCGCCGGCGCCTCCACGACGATCACGGACTTGACCTCCGGCGGCAACTCCGCCGGCAGTCGGGTTGCCGACGCCTCGGCCTTGCCGCGCTCGTCCTCGGTGCCGTAGACGACGTGATCGAACAGGTGCCGGAACTGCTGGAGCATGTCGCGCAGCGTCGGCTCGGTGCGGGCGATGCGCGTGATCTGCTCCTCGGTGAACGGGAAGATCGGCGGCAGGTCGGCGAAGTCGGGCAACTCCTCCAGCGCCGGCCGCAACCGGGCCTCCACCGCGCGGCGCACCAGGTCTGGCGGCGGGGCTTCCAGGCGCAGCGTCTTGACGGTGCCGTGCTGCGGGACGTGGACCGGGTTGTTCAACCGATCCTGAATGTAGCCGTCCAGCGATGGCACGAAGCGGTTCCACAGGCCGCGCTCGGCGAACACCAGGAAGCAGAGGCCGTCGATCTGGTGCATGGCCCGGACGATGCCGGCGAAGAACGCCTCGGCGACGCGGTGGCAGTCGTCGCTGCGACGGGCCAGGAGCAGATCTTCCAGCTGGTCGAAGGCCATCACCACCGGCACCTTGAGGGTGCGGAAGACGTCCATGAGCGCCTTGAACAGCGCCAGCACGAGGTCCTGTCGGCTGGGGCGGACCTGGAACTCCAGCTCGGCGAAGCCGAAGGTGAGGAAGCTGGCCAGGTCGGCCTCGTCGCCGAGGAGGGCGGCGCGGCAGAAGCCCTGGTGGATGTGGCGGCGCATCAGGCCGGCGGTGCTGTGCGGCTCGGTGCGCTCGACGTGGCGGCAGGCGAAGTCGCAGGCGCGCTCGGGGGACAGGCCGGCCTCCTCGCAGGCCCGCCGCAGGGCGCCGGCGCGGAACGGCAGGGCGAACGGCCGGGCCAGGCTGTCGATGAGCCACTGCGTCCGCTCCTGGGCCTGGGAGCCGCCCAGGCCGAGCTTGCGCGCCCACCGGCCCAGCCCCGGCGCGGGGAACAGGTCGAGCCGCTCGGCCGGCGTCAGCGCGGACAGGGCCGCCCGCAGCAAGCCCCGGACCAGCTCCTCGCCGACGTACTCCAGCGGCCGGGTCCCCTTCTGTTTGCCGCCGCCGAGCAGGGTGTCGATCACCTGAAACAGGAGGTATTCGAGGAATTCCGTGTCTTTCTGGTAGACGCCGGGCGTGACGAGGAGCTGCCAGCTGCCCTCGGGGCCGTGCTTGATCGAGTAGAGCAGGTGCGTCTTGCCGGCGCCCTTGTTGCCGAGGACGGGGACGACTTCCGAGTGCGTGGTCGGGTCGTAGCGGTAGAGATCGACGACGCCGAGGAGCTGGTCGCGCTCGCGGGCGAACAACTCGGGGACGTGGAAGCGGGCGCAGACCTCGTCGTCGGGGTTGCGGGCGAAGTAGTTGCGGAACGGGTTGCCGACGCGGCGCAGGGTTTCCAGGGCGCGTTCCGGCAACGGGCGAGTGCTGACCGCGGCTGGCATTGGCAGTTCCCTCAAGCGTCCCCACGTATTTAGCCGGCGAGCTTGCTCGCCGTGGACTTTGCCACACGGCGAGCAAGCTCGCCGGCTAAATGGGCGTGGTTCTTTCGCCGATGATCCGTCATTTCCGCAGGCTGGCGTAGTAGGCGATCTCGTGGCCGACGAGCAGCGCGTACGGCGGCTCGGGGATGTCGTAGAGCGGGCCGGTCCACGGGTGCAGGTAGACGCGCTCCTGGTCGTGCAGCCGGCGCAGGCCGTCGTGGAAGTGGCCGATGCTCAGCTGCGGCGACGCCTGTTTCGCCACGCGGTACAGGTCCGGCAGCGAGCAGTCCTCCGACGCGCCCGACGCCTGCCAGCGCGCCAGGTAGGACAGCACCTCGGCCGTCCACGTCTCGGAGCCGTTGGCCGAGTGGCCGGGGCCGGCGGGCTTGGCGGCGCCGTTGCCGCTGGCGTGGCTCACCTGCTGCAGGACGCGCTCGGCGGTGGCCTTCAGCACGTCGAGGCCGGCCTGCATCTGCCGGGCGCTGTCCAGGAGTTGGGCCGTCTGGTCCTGGCGCGACTCCAGGGCGCGGACGAAGTTCTCCAGCACCTGCTTCGGGCTGACCTGGTTCATCAGGTAGGCCATGCCCTTTTCGGTGATGGCGCAGACCTCGAGCGTGGCTTTGCCCCTGGTCTCGGTGCGGACGACGCGGAGCAGGCCGTCGTCCTTGCAGCGCTGGGCGGCCTGTTTGCCGAGGGCGTTGGCGGCGAAGAGGCCGGGGGCGGCCTTGCCGCCGTGCAGCGGCAGGCCGGCCGGCTCGGCGACGGCCCGGCCGAGTGCTTCCAGGACAAGCGGGGTTGATTTATCGGTCATGGGGAGGCCCTCCGTGGCGGGGTGGGGAAACCGCATGCTGCTCCCCCTCCCTTCCGTGAGAGTGGGACCGGGGGTGAAGGGGCATTATGTGGGAAACGGGCCGGGCGATGCAAGGCCAGGAAAGACGGCTTCCCCCGGCGGGCGGCGGCGGGTTATGATCCCAGCAGCCCTTCCGTCCGCTGCTTAGCCGGACGCCGATTCGTGGAAAGGAGCGGTGACATGCGAACCCCCTGGCATCGGCTCGGCCCGCTCGCGGCCTGCCTGCTCATGCTCGGCGTGGCCGGCGCTCGCGCCGCCGAGGATAAATCGGCCACGGCCAGCATCGACCGCGAGGCGCTGGACAGGCACGTCTTCTTCCTGCTGCGGGACGTCATCAACTACGGGGCCGACCTGTACAACAACCCCCGCGACCAGTCGGAAGAGGGGGTCTTTGCCGCCCGCGGCGCCTGTTACCGCCTCTACCAACGGACCCTCCTCCACCTGAGGCCGGTCCTGTCCTACCGGCCGGATTTGCAGAAGGCCATCGACCGGGGGATCGCCGACGCCGAGACGAAGGAGTCCATCGGCGAGCGGGCGTTCGTGCTGCGCAAGGTCATCGACCAGGTCCGGGCCGAGGTCGCGCCGCTGTGGTTCCGGCTGGGGGGCGAGAAGGGCGTCTCCCGGCTGGTGGAAGATTTCATCACGGTGGCGCTGGGGGACAAGAAGGTGGATTTCACCCGCGGCGGCAAGTACAAGCTGAAGGACGACCAGATCGCGGAGATGAAGCAGCACTTCGTCGAATGGATCAGCCAGGAGACGGGCGGCCCGCTGCGCTACAGCGGCAAGGGCATGCGGGGGGTCCACAGGGGCATGGGCATCACCGACTCCCAGTTCAGCGCCCTGGTGGCGGACCTGCGGGCGGTGCTGGAACAGAACAACGTCCGGCCGGACGCCGCCGCCGCCTTGGTGAAGATCTTCGAAAAAGCGCGCAGGGACGTCGTCCAGCCGAAGGAGGAGAAGAAGACCGGGGGGGCCAAGGTACAGGGCAAGGTGACGCTCGACGGCCAGCCGCTGCCGGGCGGCAAGGTCACGTTCGTCCCGGCCAAGGGCAGCGACGTGAAGAGCCGCGACGCGGACATCGACAAGGACGGTTCCTACCGCATCCCCGACCTGCCTCCAGGCCAGTACAAAATCGCTATCGAGGGGACGGCGAAGACCCCGGCGCCGAAGCAGTTCGCCCGCGCGGACACGAGTGGGCTGACGCTGGAAGTGAAGGAGGGGAGCAACAGGCACGATATTGCTCTGAAGAGCAAGTGATCGGTTCGCCGGGGGCCTGCATCAGGCCCGTCGGGCAGGGCTTTTGATTCCCGCTGGGGCAGAGCGACACAGGGGCGAGCGGCGCGGCGTCGGCCGCGCCGCTCGCGTTCCCCTGGCCTGCCGACGCCCCTCCTCCCATTCGGTCGCGCGTTGCCTGTCCGGCCCCTCTCGGTGATCTGGTCCCCTGACCCCTTCCCACTCCTGCCCGGCCCGGAAAACCGCTCGCCCGCCGCGCGATCCCGCGATATACCAGACGATACGGACCACCACCTGCCCCCCGGGAACGCGCCGCGCATGGACCATTTTGAGTACCGCAACCGCACCCTCTGCTGTGAAGACGTTTCCGTCCCCGCGCTGGCGGAGAAGTACGGCACCCCCCTGTACGTCTACAGCCAGGCGACGCTGCTGCACCACCTGCGCCAGCTCCAGTGGGCCTTCGCCGACGCCCACCCCCTCATCTGCTACAGCGTCAAGACCAACCCCAACCTCGCCATCTGCCGGCTGATGGCCGAGCACGGCGCGGGCTTCGACGTGACCTCCGGCGGCGAGCTGTACCGCGCCCTCATGGCGGGCGGCACCGGCGGCAAGATCGTCTTCGCCGGCGCCGGCAAGACCGAGGCCGAGCACCGCTACGGCCTCGAAAGCAACGTGCGGATGTTCAACGTCGAGAGCGAGCCGGAGCTGCACGCCCTCGCCGACGTGGCCCGGTCGATGGGCCGCGCCGCCGACGTGGCCCTGCGCGTCAACCCCGACCTGCCGCCCAAGACCCACGCCAAGACCGATACCAGCGTCAAGGGCGTCAAGTTCGGCCTGGACATCGACACCGTGCTGGAGGTGGCCCAGGGGGTCGTCGGCAACCCGCACGTCCGGGTGGTCGGCCTGCACATGCACCTCGGCTCGCCGATCCTCTCGGCACAGCCTTACAGGCAGGGCCTCGAAAAGGGCGTGGTGCTGATCGACCGGCTGCGCCGCCAGGGCCACCCGGTGGAATACTTGAACATGGGCGGCGGCTTCGGCATCCACTACCGCAAGCAGGAGGCGCTGCCGGCCGGCGCCTTCGCCGAGGTGATCGTGCCGGCCGTCAAGCAGGCGGGTTGCCGGCTGGTGCTGGAGCCGGGCCGGTTCATCGTCGGCAACGCCGGCGTGCTGGTCAGCCGGGTCATCTACACCAAGGACTCCGGCGGCAAGCACTTCGTCATCCAGGACGGGGCGATGAACGACCTGATCCGGCCGACCCTGTACGACGCCTTCCACCGCATCTGGCCGGTGGCACCGCCGGACGGCGTGCCGGCCCCGCCGGAGGATTACGAGGCCGACATCCCCGGCACGCAGAAGTGCGACGTGGTCGGCCCGGTGTGCGAGTCAGGGGACTTTTTGGCGAAGGACCGCCGGCTGCCCCCCGTGCGCCGCGGCGACCTGTTGGCGACGTTCAGCGCGGGCGCCTACGGCATGGCGATGAGCAGCAACTACAACGGCCGGCCGCGCGCCGCCGAGGTCATGGTGGACGGCACGCACCACCGGCTCATCCGCCGCCGCGAGACGTTTGAGGATTTGGTTCGCCCGGAAATCGAAGTTTGAACACAACAAATCGTCCAGAGGAGTCCGCTCGCGGAGCGAGCGGACTCCTCTGGACAGGATCACCGAACAAACCCGCACCCCTCTGGTTCCGTAGTGGAAGGAAGCAGGCCCCGACCCGCTCAAGGGACACCTCCCATGCTCCGCTCCGTCTGCCGCTTCGGCATCGGCTTTGCCTTCCTGATCGCCCTGCTCTCCCCGGCCCCCGCCCAGGACGGCAAGCGGCCGCCCAAGGGCAAGCCCAAGGAGCCGCCCAGGAAGGAAGAGCCGGAACGCCGCGACGACTACCGCGAGTTCTTCAAGAAGCCCGAGACGGTCAAGGAATACTGGCGCGCCCTCAAATTCGAGATGGAGGTGGGTCGGCCGGACCTCGCCGCCCGCCACCTCCACGGCCTGCTCAGCCTCAAGCCCACCGACGAGCAGCTCCTGGAGATCGAGGAGCAGGAGGGCGGCCTCGCCCCGTTCCTCGCCCTGGGCAACCTCCGCAAATGGGACGATAACCCCAAGGCCGACGCCCAGGCCAAGAAAGACATCCAGGAACTCATCACCGCCGTCTCCGCGGCCCTGAAGAACCGGCTCGGCAACCGCGAGCGCCTCGCCGTGTTCGCCCGCCGCCTGGCCAGCGACGACCCGGACGAGCGCTCCTTCGCCCTCAAGGAGCTGTACCGCTCCGGCGCCCTGGCCATCCCGCCGATCATCGACGTGCTGCGCGAGGCCAAGGGCGACGACCGGCTGCGCGTCCTCGAATACCTGCCGAAGCTCGGCCGGGACACCGTGCCGCCGCTCGTCGCCGCCCTCGACATCGACGACAACGAGCTGCGCTTCGACCTCCTCGACGTGCTGAAGCGGCGCGGGGCGGTCGAGGCGGTGCCGTTCCTCTGGCACCTGGCCGGCTCGCCGAAGTTGCCCGCCGCCCTCCACGCCAGGGCGAAGGAGGTTCTCGCCTACCTGCTGGAAACCACCCCCGGCCGGCTGCAAACGCCGAAGGTCGCCCTGACCCGCGAGGCCGAGCGCTACTACCGCCACCAGGTCCGCTTCGAGGAGCCGGAGAGGGTCGTCGTCTGGCGCTGGGACGGCAAGCAGATCGTCAGCGGCTGGCCGAAGGCACCGACCATCCCGGCGAGCAAGGCGGAGGAGCATTACGGCCTCCGCTTCGCCCGCGAGGCGCTGGACATCGACCCGGGCTACCGCCCGGCCCAACTCGTGTTCCTGGCCCTGGCGCTGGAGAAGTCGCTGGAGCCGGCCGGCAACGACAGCCCGCTGGGCCGCGGGCCGACCTCCGCCACCGAACTGCTGACGAAGATCAACCCCGACCTGGCGGTGGCCGTGCTGGAGCGGGCGCTGACGGACCAGCGCGTGGGTGTCATCCTCGGGACGGCGAAGGCACTGGGCGACCTGGGCGAGGTGCGGGCCAACCGGCCGAGCGGCCGCGGCGAGCCGGCGCTGGTGCGCGCCCTGAACTACCCCGACCGCCGGGTGCAGTTCGTCGCCGCCGACGCCCTGTTGCGCATCCCCGGCCCGCCGTCGCACTCGGCCACCCACCGCGTCGTGGACGTGCTGCGCCGGCAGGCGGCCTCCGACCCGGCCGCCCGCGTGCTGGTCGCCGACGCCGACCGGGACCGGGCCAACCTCGTGGCCGGCGGGCTGAAGAAGGCTGGCTTCGAGGCGGTGGTCGCCGGCACCGGCCGCGAGGCCATGCAACTGCTGCACAAATCGGCCGACATCGACGCGGTGTTCGTGGATGCCGGCATCGCCCTGCCGGAGCTGCCGTTCCTGCTCGGCCAGCTGCGCGGCGACCCGGACGCGGCGGTGCTGCCGGTGTTCGTCACGGTGCCGCCGTTCAAGGACCCGCGCCGGGCGGCCGAGGTGGAACGCAAGGCCCGGCGGACGGCGGAGAACTACCGCGACGTCCGCGTGATGCTGGCGACGACCGACCCGGCGACGTTGCAGCGGCTGGTCGTGGAGGGGCTGGCCGCGGAGATGGGCCGGCCGCTGTCCGAGGCGGAGCGGAAGGGCGGGGCCGCGGCGGCGGACCGGGTGAAGCGGCTGCTGGCCGAGCGCATGAGCCACATTGACCGGGCGCTGGTCTGGCTGGGCAAGATCGCGACGGGCCAGGTGCCAGGCTACGACCCACGGCCGGCGGCCGAGACGCTGATCGCCGCCCTGCGCGAGGGCAAGGGCGGCCGGGAGGCGCGGCAGCTCGTGATCGAGGCGGTGGGGCGGCTGCCCGGCCCGCAGCCGCAGCGGGAGCTGGCCGCTGTGCTGCTGGACCCGATGCGGCCGGCGCCCCTGCGGCTGACCGCGGCGACGGAGCTGCTGCGGCACGTCCAGCAGCACGGCCCGACGCTGGCGGCGGCGGAGGTGCGGAGCCTGGCGGACCTGGCGGCGGCGCGGGACACGCCGGCGGACCTGCGCGGCAAGGTGGCGCTGGTGCTGACGGCGCTGCGGCCCGACGCGCGGACCAGCGGCGACCGGCTGCGGGGGTACACGCCGGTGCCGCCGGGGGGAAAGTAAAGCGGTGCGGGGGACAAATTCCCTGGGTCGGTCGAGGTGTGCCCGGCTGGGGTGGGATAAAGCAACGAGCCTGGCCTGCGTCGGTCGCCTGAGCCGTCGCAGGGGGAGGTCACGGTTCACCCGCCCGCGGACACCGTCTGTGCGCTACCGCGAGAGAATGATTACCCAATCACCGTGGGCTTCCGGGACAGCAAGGCCGATTATTGTCCGATTCACTCCAAGCTCGATTGATGCACTTTTGGCGGGCCGCCGGGGCGCTAGCACGGGAGTTGTAACCGACACCCGTGACCACCGCGGAAGCACCGCACCCTGACGCAGTTGCTGTGCGTGCTGCGCCTGGATCGGAGTGTGGCAGCGCTCATCGGCCCTTACACCGCGCGCTGGAACATCGAGACCATCTTCCAAGAAATGCGCCGTCACCTCGGCCGGGAGACGGCGCGGGGTTGGTGTGAGAAGGCGGTGCTGCGTGCGCAGCCGTGCCTGTTCGGGTTGCCCAGCGTGGTGGCGTTGTTGTACGCGTCGCTGCCGAAGTCGAAGCGCTTGGGCGGGGGGGCGTGGCCGGGGAAGGCGGTGGTAACGTTCTCGGCTGCCTTGGCGGCGGTGCGCCGGTGGCTGTGGGCGGATCGCGAAGTCATCTTTGCGACCCTCGCCCCGGCCGCCTAAACTGCATCCGTCGAGATTGCGCGGCGTCACCTGGACGACAGCGACACGGGTGCTTTCCGGGGCGGATTCGGTGCGGGGCTGGCTTCGCCGCGGCCGCTGTTGGCCCCAGGTGTCCGGCGGCGGGCGGCCGTTTTTTGGCGGCGGAAAAATGCCCGGAAACTGTCCGCTAATTCGGCGTTTGCACGGGCCGGACATTCGGAAGCAAGCAACGGCCGCACAAGGACTTGTACCAAAAAAAGGGGTGCCCGAAACCCTATTTCCCCCGGCGTTTGTCCATT